>OBLV0100000065.1_pt1 | contig 49141 bp, 45 predicted proteins | sample 1520071 | NCBI WGS metagenome assembly OBLV01 (sample SAMEA3888446, study PRJEB22518) | metagenome | reverse complement strand
CACGCCGGGTGGTCCCATCACTGGCAACCGGGTGGTCCCATGCTCGTGGCAGAAATCCGCGCACGATGGTCCCATGACTGTGGCAGGCGACACCAGCAGTACGCCAAGCGGTTGACCAGCCAACTCCTCAATGCCCGCGCGCGGGCCATCCCCGTCGAGTTGCGGGCACTCGCGGACTTCCTCGACCTGCATGACTAACCCACCACGGGGCACTTAACCCGCCCGGTGCGACCAGAATGTCACGGCAGGTACATGGTCTGTAACCGCTGGTGCGAGCATCCTCGGACGCGTGAATACGAACCGAGACGCCGAGCACACCGAGCCAGTCCCAGAAGATGGCCCATGCACCGGCCGGCCGGTGTACCGGGGACCCTTCCGCAATCCTGGCCTTGATACCCGCATTGAGGAGTACGAGCGCCGGGGTACCGAGGACTTCTTCGCCGGTGAGTACCGTTCACGGGCGGTGTCGGCGATGGACATCTGTGCGGTGTGCAAGGTGCCGGTCGAGCACTGCCTGTGTGCTGCCGAGCCTGATGCGTTGCGTTACGCCTTGGCGCAGATCTCGGTTATTCATTCCTCCCGCGATGGGGTGTGCTCCGGGTGCGGGAGGCAGGCCGTGTTGTGCGGCTATCTGGCGTTGCTGCGCCATGCCCGCGCCACTGCCAGCAACCCCTGGACTCCTCCGCCCGGCGGGGTACACCCACTGGGCGGGGTCTGAGAAGGGCGCATCCCCGGCCGCCCTCCCAAGGATCCCCCCGGCGCCGGGGTGCGCCCCATCAGCGGTCGGCGTGTCACCAGGAAGAGGCCCGCGCTTTGTGGATCGGCGGTGCGCCGGTCATAGATTGGTCGGCCAGCGCGTCCTGGGGAAGGGCGCCGAGCCGGCCGGGGCAGGTCCGGCGGGGTGCGTGAACCGTCGCTTTCCGCCGGGCTTGTTTCTAAGCAGGACGTATTGATCCCGCGGAGAGGATGCCCGAAGTAGGCCGGCCGGTGTCCCCAGGCCAGGGCGCTCCTCCGGGTCCGCCATGGCGCACGGGCCAACGAGTTCGAGACGGACCCGCGCCCCGGCCGCTGAGTAGCCCGACCCCGGTCAGTCGGTCATCCGGTTCTCCCCGGGCTGAAACTGATCCACCGCCCTCGGTCTGCACCTATCTGCCGCTGTCGTCGGTGTGGACGTGGCGGCTGCGGTCAGCGACCCCGGCGCAGCACCGATGCCACGATCCGGCGGGCCGGTGCCGCGCTTACCCTTCGGCCGAGGTACCGTGACCATGCCTCCGCTCTGGCTTACGCCGCCGCGCACTGTCCTCGACCATCCCGACGCGACGAGGAGGACGTTGGCCCTTGGCTAAGGAGAATCCGACGTTCGGGCAGGGACAGGGTGTACCGGGGCGTCGACGTATACCGCCACGTCACGGCTGCGCTCCTACGTTCGCAACCGGGACTCAGGAACGCACCGAGCCGGTCCCGTTCGGTCGCGGACCCAGCCGACCCGCCGGTGACTCGAGAGCCGTTTCGCCACCTCGAGTTACCAGAACCTCCGGGTTACCCAGATCGGGGCCGTTCCGCTGGCTCCCGGCGCGGCGCGTAGGCCGATGCGTACGAGCCGCAGAGCATAGGGAGGGCTAACGTCCACTGGCTGAGTAGTCCCCGACTCCTAAGATGGAAGGTCGTCGAGACGACCGGCTGCGGAAAAGACCATCAGCAAGAAAGGCGCCCTGATCGACGCTTGGGGGTCAGTGCCCTCCGCTAATATGCCGCGCCGAGGAACTCGACCAACTCCCACACGTTAGTGCTGGGATCGCGGCGTGAAGGTACGGAGTTCCCGTCCCGCGCGTGTGCATCAGCCACCCGCAGGGCACGCTGTCGGGCGGCCGTGTAGCGACCGGTCAGGTCGCCCAGCCCAACATGCTTCCCGCGGGCTGGATGGTGGGGCCTCAACCGCGCCTTCGCGGCGGCACACTTGCCTGCCATCGGGGCGGCGCAGTCCGCGTAGTGGAGCAGAACCACAGCTCGAAGCAAGGATGGGAGAAGGATACCCGCACGCCGGTCGCCTCGGCTTGGGCAATCAGGGCGTCCACGTGAGGGTGCTGGTCACGGTCGAACACGCACCAGACGACCGGCCGTTCACTGGGGGTAGCCCCTCCCTTTCCGCGTCGCGGTCTTTGTCCTGTTTAAACCTGATCGCTAGTGGCACGATCTTGTCGGGGCCACCGTGCTCATTGGACACCTTCACCGCGAACCCGTGCTGACGTCGTTTGAGCTGGTCCACGTACTCCGGTTCGGTCACTTCGCCTTCGGTGAAGACATAGACCTCACGGCGGCGCTCTCGCGGCCGACCGCGGCCGGTATTGGCCATTAGGCAGTCTCTTGGTCACGCAAGGTACGTAGCACCCTGCCCAACTCACCAGGGCTGAGCCCAGGCGTCGCACCGTAGCGCCCCGCCAAGTACCCCCGCTCGACGTTCTCCCCCTTGCGGGGTTTCAGCTCAGCTAGTGAGTACAGCTCGGTCGCACCAGTCTGGTCCTTTTCGGCGAACCAGACCTGGTCCCGTTCGAGCAACGGCGCTCCGAACTGGGAGCCGAGCATCGTGACGTCGTGGGAGGCGAACAGCAACTGCGCCCGACGCGTGTTCACCATTGGGTCCTGGAACATCCGGATGACCTCGGCAGCCAGCTCTGGGTGCAGACTGGCGTCGAGCTCGTCAACGACGGCGACGCCGCCGGAGTCGAGGACCGGCAGAAGGGTCCGCAGCATGGAGACCCATGACAAGGTGCCATCCGATTCCGCACCGAGCGGGAGCCGCATATCACCCTCCGGCCCAGCATGCCGAAACTGGACCTCAGGGCGAGCCAGCTCGACGCCGTGCTCGATCCGCTCGAAGTCGCCAGCGTCCACCATTTCCGCGCCGCTGATGCCGAAGTCGGCGCGGCGGACCAGTTCCGTTGCCCACTCGGCGTACCGGCTCTCGAACAGCCGACCCAATGACCGGCGCAGCACAGCGGACGGCAGTCGCCGCAGACCCGGGCTGGCGCGCCTGACGCCACGAAACCACCGCGCGACCGGTGACAGTTGCGGGTGGCGTAGCGACGTGCCGACGGACAGGAAGGAAGCGTCGGGACGTATCAGCTCTGACAGCAGGCTCTTGGTGCCGCGAAGGTAGTCGCCGGGGAAGCGAAACGGTACTGCGGCCGAGGCGTCCCGTTCAAACCACACCTGACGTCGCCCAAGCGGATAGGCATGCAGCCACTCCTGGGCCACACCACCGTCATCCTGTCCCAGGCCATACCCGTACCGGACGCCGTCGAGCAGGAACTCGATCTCGAAGAGGGTGGGTGTCTGCCGGCCCTCGGAATCGAGCAGGAACGGGTCAGGACGCGGCTCCTCCTCACCGCGCGGCAGCCAGGTAGCCCGGTCGGCGAACTCGACCAGCGCGGTCAGCACGTTGGACTTCCCGGACGCGTTGGGGCCGTAGATGCCGACGACCGGCAGGACCCGGGTCGTACCGTGCGGCTCGGTGGCGACATCAAGGTCCGTCCGCTCGTTCAGCCCGGTAGCCCGAAAGGCCAAACCATTCTTTACCCGAATAGATCGAAAGTTTTGGACATCAAACCTGAGCAGCATAACGCCTCCTGACGGCACCATCCTAGGTGTCAGATCGGGATCTGCGCAGATTTTGGTAGTGCCAGCGCCTGGGAGCCGGACATCACCGTGGCCGGTGTGCATGGCAGCATGCACTCCACGCACGGCGCGAGGTGCCGTGCGCGGCGTAAGACCAGGAGCGCTCAGTCCAGGTAGTCGCGCAGCACTTGGGAGCGGGACGGGTGGCGCAGCTTCGACATCGTCTTGGACTCGATCTGCCGGATCCGTTCCCGGGTCACCCCGTAGACCTGGCCGATCTCGTCCAAGGTGCGCGGCTGCCCGTCGGTCAGCCCGAACCGCAGCCGGACCACGCCGGCCTCCCGCTCGGACAGCGTGGACAGCACCGCCTGCAACTGGTCCTGCAGCAGGCTGAAGCTGACCGCATCGACCGCGACCACAGCCTCGGAGTCCTCAATGAAGTCGCCGAGCTGCGAGTCACCCTCGTCACCGATGGTCTGGTCCAAGCTGATCGGCTCGCGGGCGTACTGCTGGATCTCCAGCACCTTCTCCGGGGAGATGTCCATCTCCTTGGCCAGCTCTTCCGGGCTGGGCTCGCGGCCCAGGTCCTGCAGCAGCTCGCGCTGGATCCGGCCCAGCTTGTTGATCACCTCGACCATGTGCACCGGGATCCGGATGGTACGGGCTTGGTCGGCCATCGCTCGGGTGATCGCCTGCCGGATCCACCAGGTGGCGTACGTAGAGAACTTGTAGCCCTTGGTGTAGTCAAATTTCTCTACCGCGCGGATTAGGCCCAGGTTGCCCTCCTGGATCAGGTCCAGGAACGCCATGCCGCGACCGGTGTAGCGCTTGGCCAGGCTGACGACCAGCCGCAGGTTAGCCTCCAGCAGGTGGTTCTTGGCCCGTTCGCCATCCCGGATGATCCACTCCAGGTCCCGGCGGGCCTGGGTGGGCAGCTTTTCGCCGCCGTCCTCGGCCAGCCGCAGCCGCTCAGCAGCGTACAACCCGGCCTCGATCCGCTTGGCGAGCTCGACCTCCTCCTCGGCGTTGAGCAGCGCAACCTTGCCGATCTGCTTGAGGTATGCGCGGACCGAGTCGGCGGAGGCGGTGAGTTCGGCGTCCCGGCGGGCCTGCTTGAGAGCCTCGGACTCCTCTTCCTCGTCATCCCAGGTGAACTCCTCCTCCTCGGCCTCAGACAGCTCGACCGGCTCGTCGATGACCAGACCTTCGGCAAGCTCGGGTTCAGCCGGTGCGGTGCTAGCGACTTCCTGGAGCACCGGTTCGGCCGGGGCGGCGGTCGGTGCCCTGTTGGCGACCTTACGGATGGTGCCCTTCCGGGCCGGCCTCGCGGTGCCGTTGGCCGTGGCCGGCCCGACCCCTGGGGTGGCTACCCCGGCCGCGGGTTCGGCGGCCGGGGTAGCCGGTACCGCTTTCATCGGTCGTTTCGCAGCCTTCAACGCCGGCGGCTTGGCCACCGGGTCTGGTACCGGCTGGGGTTGGGCGGCAGCGATCGCATCCACCGGCTTGCCCCCCTTCTTGGCGGTGCTCTTGGTGACCGTGCTCCGCTTGGGTGCGGAGGCGGCCGCGGTATGCCTGGCACCACGGCCGGCGGCAGTGGCATCGACCAATACAGTCACCCCCTGCTCGGACAGCGCGCGAAGCACCCGTTTGCCCTGCGCAGCAGGCACTCCGGCCTGGTCGAAGGCATCGGTGATCTCGTTGGCGCGCAGGAAGCCCTGCGTACGCCCCCGTTCCACCAGCTGCTCGGTGACGTCCTTAATGCTTGCGTTCGAGCTACGGGACTCGATGTGGGACCGGGACTCAGCGGGTGTCACGAACGCCCTTTCAGGAGACGGTGCCAGCCCCTACCGGGACAGGCCATGCCCACGGCCGGACCAGACTGCCTCAGCGGCATCTGCTTGGGGACTTGTGCGGCTTCGGACCATGGTTTGGGGATTCCCGGCTGAGGCCGCACGCATAAGTGTAACTTCGCCGGACCGATCCGCGCGGCAACTCGGCTCGGTCGAGTGCGCGGCCCTTCGGTACGCCGAACCGGTCACTCACCGTGTCACTCACTTGGGTCACTCACCGCGGCGCTCCACCGCGGCCAACGCGGCCCCAACTATCCCGGCGTCATTCGCCAGCACGGCCGGCTTGACCGGGGTCCGCAGGTTCAGCAGCGGCACCCACTTGTCCGCCTTCTTGCTGACCCCACCGCCAACCACGAACAGGTCAGGGCTAAACAGCGCCTCTACGTGCCGCAGGTACGTGCGGACCCGGTGCGCCCAGTCATGCCAGGACAGCTCCTTGCGGTCCTTGACAGAGGCCGCCGCCCGCCGCTCCGCGTCATGGTCGTCGACCTCCAAATGCCCTAGCTCGGTGTTGGGCACCAGCTCGCCGTCGCAAAACAGGCCGCTGCCGATGCCGGTGCCGAAGGTGAGCAGGATGACCACCCCGGCCACCCCCCGAGCCGCCCCAAACCGGACCTCGGCCAAGCCCGCGGCATCGGCATCGTTGAGCACCGTGACATCCTGGCCGGTGACCTTGGTGAACACCTCATCAGCGTTGGTACCAATCCAGCGGCGGTCGATGTTCGCCGCGGTCAGGGCCACCCCGTGCTTGATCACCGCCGGGAACGTGGCGCCGACCAAACCGGTCCAGCCGGCCTCCCGGACCAGCCTGGCGACCACCTCGGCGACCGCATCCGGGGTGGATTCCATCGGTGTGCCGATCCGTCTCCGCTCGGCGATCAGCTCCCCGGTGTTGGTGTCAACGACGGCACCCTTGATGCCGCTGCCGCCGATGTCCACCCCGAACGCCTGGGTCACCTTCTTCGCGGCCAATACTCGCCTCCTCGGCCGGTCACATCGGGCTGAGCTGACCACCTTACCCGGCTGTGATCGGATGGGCCCATGCAAGCAGAACTGATGCCGATCGCGATCGAGCTGGCCCGACGGGCGGGTGCCCTGATTGCCGCCGGCCGGCAGCGGGCCGATGCGGATCGCACCGGGCTGGTTGTGGCGGTCAAGGATACCCCCACCGACGTGGTGACCACGGTGGACACCGCGGCTGAGCAGTTCCTCACCGAGCAGTTGCGCCGGCTGCGACCGCAGGACGCGATCCTCGGTGAGGAGGGCGCCTGGAGCGCGGGCTCGTCCGGGGTGCGCTGGCTGGTCGACCCGATCGACGGCACGGTGAACTTTATGTACGGGCTACCGCAGTACGCGGTCTCGGTGGCTGCCGAGCGAGCCGGCGCGGTGCTGGCCGGAGCGGTGCACAGCCCGGCGTCGGGGGAGACGTTCTGGGCGTCTCTGGGCGGCGGGGCCTGGTTGTCGGTAGCCGGCGGACCAGCGGTTCGGCTGCGGGTCAGCCACCGCGCCGAGTTGCCGCTGGCGCTGGTGGGCACCGGGTTCAGCTATGCCGCTGAGGTCCGGGCCCGGCAGGCCGCGGTATTGGTCGGGCTGCTACCGCGAGTACGCGATATCCGCCGGCTCGGCTCGGCCGCGCTCGACCTGTGCTACTGCGCGGCCGGCCGGCTGGACGCCTACTACGAGGTCCAGCTCAAGCCGTGGGACTTCGCGGCTGGCGGGCTGATCGCCGAGGAGGCCGGAGCGGTGCTGTCCGGGCTGCGTGGCCGGGTCGCTGGTACGGAGGTGCTAGCCGCCGCGGCGCCGGGCGTCGCCCAGCCGTTCTTCCGGCTACTGGAGGAGCTCGGCGTGCAGTAGCCGGCTGACCTCGCGGCGGGACCGCAGCCGGACGAAGCGCAGCCCGGCCCACCGCGGGTCGTCCATTGCTGCGACGTATCGGTCCCGGTAGGCGCCGTGCTGGTACCAGGACCAGGCAATCACCGACTTGTCCGGGTCGAGGGAGAGCAGGTTGGCCCACCGCTCCCGGTTGCCGTTCCACAGCTCGGCCCGCCTGGCTACCCGGCGTAAGGTCCGCCAGACCACCTGCCGCATGATGGTCCGGCGCGGCAGGTCCAGCCAGATCACGGTGTCCGCCCGGCTCCACACCAGCTCGCGTACCCGTCCGTAGTTGCCGTCGATGACCCAACCGTCCTCGGCGGTCAGCGCCGCCACCCTGGTACAGAACTCCGGGGCCGGCAGCGGAGTCCAGTTCGGCTGGTGGAACATGGCGTCCAGCTCGACGTACCGCACCGACAGCCGCGCTGCCAGCCGCACCGCCAGGGTGGACTTGCCCGAGCCGGAGTTTCCGACCACTGAGACCCGCTGCACGGTGGGTCATTGTCGGTCTCAGCATCCTTGGCCGTCAGCCGGATTTCGCCGACCTAGCAGCGGCCTAGCGGCGATCTAGCAGCCGCCACCAGAGCCCGCCTTGGCCAGCGCCTGCTGCTTGGCCTCGTTGATCTGGTCGCCGTTGGCGATCCGTTGGTAGCCTGGCCCCACCGCGAGGTCCACGATGGCGTCGGTCCGGCTGTCCGGCACCAGGCTGATGCCCGGGAACTGGAAGCTGAGCAGCAGCGCTTGCTGGGTGCCCTGCGAGCCGTACCGGATCTCGCCTACCCCGGTCACGACGCGGTCCTGCAGCGGGTCGTTGGACGCGGTGAGTACGGTGAACCCGCGGATCTGCAGGGCCTGCGCGACCGCCTTGGCCAAGCCGTCCTTGTCGGTGGAGTTGTACACCCGGACCTGTACTGATTTCGTACTCATCGTGGCGATTGCCTGGGACGGGTGCGGGCCGCAGGCACTGGCATCGGTGTGCTTCGAGCTGCCGAGTACCCGCCACCACACCACCACCGCAATGATCACCAGTACGGCGAGGAACGCCAGCCATGGGCCTGGCCGGCCCCGGCGGCGTACCCGTGGCGGTATCGGGCGGCGGTGGGGGACGCGCCCCATCGGACTGAGGGCGGTCATCCCCGGCTGTCCCTGGCCATGCTCCGGAATCTAGTCGGCAGCACGGTTCATCGCGAGGAGAGCGCGGTCCCGCGCCGGTCACCCGCCGGTAGGAACTTAACCGGCGGGTCAGCGGTTGCCCGGTCGGCGATGGTGGCGGTGTGGGCAACGCCCCAGCCGGAAACCCACCCGAGGCCGGCTGCGGTGTGTGCGCGGCGAGAGGACGGGTACGCAGGCACTGTGGGCTCCGCGGTTGGTCGGGCGGGTGACACCCGACTCGGCGTGTCGCCCACCGGCTGGTGCAGTCATCCAGTCACCTTCGGCACACTCGGGTCACCCGGTCGGGGTGGCATCGCGCACGTTGTTGTTCGACACGGTAACCTTCCGCGGCTCGCGCGACCGAACGATTAAGGGACGGGACGAAAAGGCCGTCCCGAGCGGGCACAGATTCGGGCCCACAAGCGTTACTCACGCGCCACCCGCACAAGTAGTAGGAGTGAAACATGGCTACCGACTACGACGCCCCGCGTCGGAGCGAAGCCGACGAGATCGGCGAAGACTCTCTGGAGGAACTCAAGGCCCGGCGCGCCGACGCCCAGTCCGGCATCGTTGACGTGGACGAAACGGAGTACAACGAGTCCTTCGAGCTACCTGGGTCGGACCTGTCCACCGAGGAGCTGGTCGTCCGAGTGCTGCCCAAGCAGGCGGACGAGTTCACCTGCTCCCGGTGTTTCTTGGTCCATCACCGCAGTAGGCTGGCCGGCGAGCGCAACGGGCAGCCGGTTTGCCGGGATTGCGCAGCCTAACCGTACTGACCACGGAGGTCCGACGATGCCCCCGAGTCAACGATGACCGGCAACCAGCAGGAGGCGCCGAGATCCTCCGCGCGGGGAGAGGATCTCGGCGAGCTGGTAGTCCACGCGTCCGGCACCGCTGGCCAGGTCGAGCGCGTCCAGCAGCTTGGTGGGCTGGCTAGTGCGCTGGCCAAGAGCGCCAAGCTTGCCGGCATCGGCGCGGTTGCTGGTGGTCGATGGCTGGCCGAGGTGCTGTTGGAGTCGGCGCCACGAATCCCGATCCGGGACGCGGCGCTGCTGCGTACCCACCACCCGGACCGTACCGACGACGAGATCGCCGAGGTCCTGGTCCGGAACACCTCCCGGGCCACCGCGACCATCGGTGCCGCGGCGGGGGCGACCGTCGCCGCGGAGTACGCGCTGCCGGCAATGCTGCTGGCGGCTCCGGTCCAACTGGCCGCCGAGACGCTGGCAGTGGCCGCCGCTGAGATCAAGCTGGTCGCCGAGCTGCACGAGCTGTACGGCGAGCCGGCCGCCGGCAAGATATCCGAGCGCGGCTCGGCTTACCTGATGAGCTGGGTGCGGCAGCGTGCGATCGAACCGGCGGTCGGCGGTCCCAGGCTAGCTTTGGCGCTCGGCCATACCGCCAAACGGGAGCTGCGCGCCCGGCTGCTGCGCCGGGCTGGCCGCAACGCCACCTCGCTGGCGCCGATGCTGGCCGGCGCGGTCGCCGGTGCCGAGGTGAACCGGCGGGCCACCCGGGCACTTGGCGAGAAGTTGACCGCCGAGCTGCGCGGCCGGCGCAGCGTGCGCTGACCCCGCTCGCGGCTGGCCTGGGGAAGCCGGGGGCCTAGCCGGCTCGGGCGGCCGCCAGCGCCTCGGTGAGCCGGTCCGGGTGCCGGGTGCTGATAAGCCAGTACGGGGTCGGGTCGGCTGGGTCGTCCAGTCGCAAGTACACCGCGCCCGGCACCCAGCCGCGGTGCAGCACGAACGCTGCCGGGTCACCCTCCCGGCCCAGCAGCCGGCGCTTGCTGGCTTGGTCCAGCGCGGCCACCTCCCCGAGGTACCGCAGCGGCAGCCGCGCGCCAGCGACCCGGAGTTCGCCGGCCGCCACCGTGACCCGGGTCCGACCCAGCCAGATCAGCCCGGCCAGTACCAGCGCCGCAGTGATCGGGTACGCCCCCACGGCCGGCAGCGGACGGATGCCGAGGTGCACCTCCCCGGCGAAGATCGCGGCCAGCCCGGCGCCGATCGGCAGCCACCACCACGGCACGCTGAGGCGTTCGCGGTAGCCGGCCGCGGCCCGGTTCGGTGGGTCGGTGGCCGGTGGCGGTCGGTCAACACTCACGGGGTCATTGTGGCCGCAGCGGGGCTGGCGCCGGCTGCGGGTAGCCTTCGGCGTTGTGCCGGACACTGACTGCTTCCCGGTCGAGGTGCTGGTGCGGCGCCTCGATCCTGACCTGCCGCTGCCCAGCTACGCCCATCCCGGCGACGCCGGTGCCGACCTAGTGACCGCCGTTGACGTACAGCTCGATCCCGGCCAGCGGGCGCTGGTGCCCACCGGGGTAGCGCTCGCGTTGCCGGAAGGGTATGCCGGGTTCGTGCACCCACGCTCGGGGTTGGCCGCCCGGCACGGCGTGACCCTGGTCAACGCGCCGGGCACGATCGATGCCGGCTACCGCGGCCAGGTGTTTGTCAACTTGGTCAACCTTGATCCGGAGCATCCGGTCCGGTTGGCCCGCGGCGACCGGATCGCACAGCTCGTTGTCCAGCGGGTGGAGCGGGTTGCCTTCCGGCCGGTGGACACCTTGCCGGAGTCGGTACGCGGCGCCGGCGGGCACGGCTCGACCGGCGGCATCGGCTCGACCGGCAGCAACCCTTCGGCTGGTCTGGGCAGGCACGAGATGCAGGGAGCAGGCTGATGGCCGAGGAGCGTGGCAGGAGGGGACGGCACGCCCGGCACGCCCGGCGCAACAAGCTGGACGCGACACCCCCGTGGGAGGAGGCCGCGAAGGAGGCCAGCCCGACGACCGCCGGCCCCTGGGACCTCACCGACGCACCGGACGACGACGTGGAGCGGCTCGATCTGGGCGCACTGCGGATCCCGGTGTCAGCCGGCATTGACGTACGGGTGGAAGTCGGGCCGGACGGGCAGGTGGTCACGGCCACCCTCGCGCGGGCCGGTAGTGAGCTGCAGGTCGGTGTGTTCGCTGCGCCGCGGACCGAGGGCATTTGGGCCGAGGTCCGTAAGGAGATCCTCGGCTCGTTGTCCTCCCAGGGCGGCACCGGGCAGGAGGCGCGAGGCCCGTTCGGTACGGAGGTGACCGGCCGGGTTCCGGTGTCCGGTGGTCACCAGAAGGCTCGGTTCGTCGGGGTGGACGGCCCGCGGTGGTTCCTGCGCGGGCTGTTCGTCGGGCCGGCGGCTACCGACGCCGGCCAGGCGGAGCCGCTGATGGCGGCCTTCCGGCAAATCGTCGTGGTCCGTGGCAGCGACCCGATGCCGGTGCGCGATCCGCTGCCGTTACAGTTGCCCCGCGACCTGGCCGAGCAGGCCGCCAAGCACGCAGGCCGGCAGGCGGACGACCCGCCGGTCGGCTAGCCTGGTGCGGCGTGTTTGACGGGGCGCATGACGAAGGGAAATCATGACGGTATGACAGTGCAGATAGCTCTCCGGCTGGATGACGGTCTCGCGGAGCTGGCTCGCGCTGCCGCGGCCGAGACCGGCGCGAACTTGTCGGAGTGGATTCGCCGGGCGATCCGGCGCGAAGCCGCTTTGGCGACCGCGCTGCGGGCCCGGGCCGAAGAGGACGCCCGACCGCCGTTGTACACCCCGGAGCGGGAGGATGCCCTGATGGCCTCGCGCCGGGCGTACGCGATCGCCGCGTTTGAGGGCCGGGAGTGACCGTACCGGTACGTTTCGGCCAGGTATGGGAGTCGCCGGACGAGGCGATCGGAGCGATGCGTTACCTGATCGTGTCCTGCGATGCGTACAACGCGGCCTACGGCGACCGGCGGGTGATCGCGGTCGAGATCGACTCCCGCGCCATCTTCGAAGGGGTTTACTGGGAGCCGATCACCGATGCCGGTACGGCCTACCTGGACCGGCTCACCTGGGTCTCCCGCCGCCACTTGGTCGAGCTGATCGGACACCTGCACCCGGACCGGCACGCGCACGTCTCCCAGGTCATCCGCGACCTCATCGGCAACTGACCGCCCCGCCCCTGGGGCCGAGAGGGAACGCCAAGCCGCCGGCCCTGGATCGGTCGCATCACGGCAGCATGACAGCCCAGCGGTGGGTCCGGTGTCCTACCCTGGCGGCACCTATCCTGGCGAGCAAAGCACCGGAAGGAGCATTGATGTCGGAAGGCATCTCCGTGTGGCCGGACGCGGCACCGCGCGCACTGCGCCGTACCTGGTGGGGTCGATGGGTACACCGGTTGGTCGCCGACGACACCGAGCTTGACGCCGAGGCGTTGCAGACCGAGGTCCGCACCGAGGGCGCGCAGCAGAGCTGCTTTTGCCGGCGCGGCGAGGTGGTCACGGTCACTGGTCGGCTGCGCGAGGTGATCTTCGTACCGGGACCGGCGGTGCCGACCGTACAGGCCGAGCTATTTGACGGCACCGGCTCGATCCGGCTGATCTGGCTTGGCCGGCGGCGGATTGCCGGCATCGAGCCCGGCCGGTTGCTGGTGGCCCGCGGCCGGATCGCCCGGCAAGCGGACAGCGCGCTGGTGATCTACAACCCGTGGTACGAGCTGAAGCGGGTGGGCGGATGACCGAGCCGGCCGACTCCCGGGAGCGGATCCTGGAGCAAATCGGCGGTTGGCGCGGGGTGTTCGACTCCGCCTTGCCGGTGGTGGTGTTCGTGCTGGCGAATACCGTCGGCGGGCTGACCGTGGCGGTCTGGTCGGCGGTTGGCGCTGCGGTGCTGGTGGCGGCGCTCCGGTTAGTGCAACGGCGGAGCCCGCAGCAAGCGTTCGGCGGGCTGTTCGGAGTAGTGCTGGCCGCCTACATCGCGCACCGTACCGGCTCCGCCAAGGGGTTCTTCCTGCTCGGTATCTGGGCCAGCTTCGGCTACGCCGCGGTGTGCGCCGGCTCGGTGCTGGTGCGCTGGCCGCTGGTCGGAGTGATCTGGGAGTACGTCGAAAGCGGCTCCACCGGCTGGCGCCGGGACCGGTCGATGATGCGGGTCTACACCTGGACCACGGCGATGTGGGCCGGCGTGTTCCTGGCCCGGGGGCTGGTGCAGCACTTCCTGTACGACGCCAACCGGACCGGCTGGCTGGCGGTGGCCCGGATCGCGATGGGCTACCCAGTCACCCTCGGCGCGCTTGGGGTGACATTGCTCATGGTCCGCCGAGTCTCCCGCCGGTCTCGTCCCCTCCCGCCTGAGACTCTCCCGCCCGAGCCCTTGCCGTCCGAATCCTTGGCGCCGCCCCTCCCGCCCCCGTCCCTCCCGCCCCCGTCCTCCCCCCGCCGATCTTGACGAAGATGTCGCTTTGGCGGCTGAAATAGCAGCAACAACGTCAAGATCGGCGGGGAGGGGTGGTGCGGCGGGGAGGGGTGGCGAGCGGGAAGTTAGCGGGGGGAGCCGAGCAGGCTGTGGATTTGCTCCTCCACGTCTTGGGCAGCCACGAACAGCAGCTCGTCGCCGGCCTCCAGCGGGTCGTCCGGGGTGGGTACGATCACCCGGCCGCCGCGCAGGATGGCCACCAGCGCCGCGTCCCGAGGCAGCGTGACGTCGCGTACCGGCCGGCCGACCTGCTGGGCGTCCTCCGCCAGGGTGATCTCGACCAGGTTCGCCTGACCCTGCCGGAAGGTCATCAACCGGACCAGGTCACCGACGCTGACCGCCTCCTCGACCAGCGCGGCCAGCACCCGCGGGGTGGAGACCGCAACATCCACTCCCCATGCCTCGGTGAACAGCCACTCGTTGCGCGGGTCGCTGACCCGGGCCACCACCCGGTTGACCGCGAACTCGGTCTTGGCCAGCAGCGAGACCACCAAATTAACCTTGTCATCGCCGGTCGCAGCCACCACCACGTCACAGTTTTGCAGGCCGGCCTCCTCCAGCAGGCTGACCTCGCAGGCATCGGCGAGCACCCACTCCGCGCCGGCCACGGTGTTGCGTCGGACCTTGCGCTCGTCCCGCTCGATGAGCATGACGTCGTGCCCGTTCTCGACCAGCTCAGCCGCGATCGACCGGCCGACCGCACCGGCTCCGGCGATCGCGACCCGCATTAGTGGCTCCCCTCCGGCGCGTGCCCGGCCGCCTGCGTGACCGCCGCCAGGTTCTCGTCGGTGAGCATGAAGTGCAGCACATCGCCTTGCTGGAGCACTGTGCCCGCATCCGGCAGCGTGCCCGCGCCGAAGCGGGTCACAAACGCCACCCGCGCGCCCACGGCCGTCTCCATCTCGGTCAGCCGGTGCCCGATCCAACCTTCGTGCACCGCGATCGGGGATAGCATCACGCGGCCGGACGGGTCCCGCCACTCGGCGCCCCCCTCGGCACCGATCAAGGCGCGCAGCGTCTCGTTGGTGGCCCAGGCCACGGTGGCGATGGTCGGGATCCCCAGCCGCTCGTAGACGGCGGCCCGTTTGGGGTCGTAGATCCGGGCCACCACATGATCAATACCGAAGGTCTCCCGAGCCACCCGGGCCGAGATGATGTTGGAGTTGTCCCCGCTACTCACCGCGGCGAACGCGCCGGCCCGCTCAATGCCGGCCTCGATCAGGGTCTGCCGGTCGTAGCCGAGGCCGGTCACTTGGGTGCCGGCGAAGTCGGGGCCCAGTCGGCGGAACGCGACCGGGTTCTGGTCGATGATCGCTACCGAGTAGCCGGCGTGTTCCAGCCGGTGGGCCAGGCTGGAACCCACCCGACCGCAACCCATGATCACGATGTGCACGGCACGGCCCTCCCGGCCTCCCGATGGGTCCGCTCGCACCGTACACAACGCAGGTGACACTCCGCGCCCGGTGGAGTGCTGCAGGGATTGCTCACCGCCGGCTGCTCGCACCGTACCCAACGCAGGTGACACTCCGCGCCAGAGCCACCGGGATAAGCCGACCGGTCCGGCAGCCACGGCCACATCTCACCCAACCGCATACCGGACAGTTCTGGTCGGCCGCCGGCGCCGTACCATCGCCCGCGTGTCCTGGTTGACAAATGTGACCAAGCGGTTGGTGATCGGGCGGCCGCTGCGCAGCGACCGGTTGCACGACACCCTGCTTCCCAAACGGATCGCGCTTCCGGTGTTCGCCTCCGATGCGTTGTCCTCGGTGGCGTACGCTCCGGAGCAGATCCTGGCCACCCTGGCGGTGGCCGGCGTCTCGTCGTACACCCTGTCGCCGTGGATCGCCGCCGCGGTCGCCATCGTGATGCTCACCGTGGTCGCCTCCTACCGGCAGACCGTGCACGCCTACCCCAGCGGCGGCGGTGACTACGAGGTGGCCACCACCAACCTAGGCCGGACCTTCGGCATGATCGTCGCCTCCGCGCTGCTGGTCGACTACACCCTCACGGTGGCTGTGTCGGTGTCCTCCGGGGTGGACAACCTGGCCTCCGCAGTCCCGGGGCTCGGTCCGCACCGGGTGCTGGCGGCGGTGCTGCTGGTAGTGGTGCTGACGGCGATGAACCTGCGCGGGGTACGCGAGTCCGGCACCGCCTTCGCGATCCCTACCTACGGTTTCATGATCGCCGTACTAGGCATGATCGGCTACGGGCTGTTCCGGCACGTCGTGCTCGGCTCCGCGCTGACCGCGGAAAGCGCGCACTTCCAGATACAAAGCGTGCACACGTTCACCGGCTTCGCGTTGGCGTTCCTGATCCTGCGGGCGTTCTCCTCCGGCTCGGCCGCGCTGACCGGGGTAGAGGCGATCAGCAACGGCGTACCGGCGTTCCGCCGGCCGAAGAGCCGGAACGCAGCAAGTACCCTGCTGATGCTCGGCCTGATCTCGGTGACCATGCTGGTCGGCATCGTTGCGCTAGCACTGATCACCCACGCGAAGGTGATCGACCAGCACGACACAGCGGCAACTCTGGGCGGCGCGCCGGCCGGGTACCAGCAAAAGACGCTGATTGGGCAGGTAGCCGAGGCGGTGTTCAGCAACTTCCCACTCGGCTTCTACGTGGTGGCGGCGACTACCGCGCTGATCCTGGTGCTGGCCGCGAACACCGCGTTCAACGGCTTCCCGGTGCTCGGCTCGATCCTGGCCAGGGACAGGTACATGCCGCACCAGTTGCGCACCCGCGGCGACAAGCTGGCCTTCAGCAACGGGATCGTCCTGCTGGCCGCCGCGGCGATAGTGCTGATCGTGGCGTTCGAGGCCGACGTGAACAGGCTGATCCACCTCTACATCGTCGGTGTCTTCGTCTCGTTCAACTGCAGCCAGCTCGGCATGATCCGGCACTGGAACCGGCAGCTTCGTACTGAGAAGGACCCGACGGTACGGCGCAAGATGCGCCGCTCGCAGGCCATCAACACCTTCGGTCTAGGGCTGACCAGCGCGGTGCTAGTGGTGGTGCTGATCACCAAGTTCCTGTACGGGGCCTGGATCGCCATCCTGGAGATGGTGGTGATCTTCTTCCTGATGCGCGGCATCCGGCGGCACTACGACCGGGTGGCCGCGGAGATGGCGCCGACCGAAGAGTCGCACCTGCTGCCGTCCCGCAACCACGCCGTCGTACTGGTCTCGCAGATCCACAAGCCGACGCTGCGCGCGCTGGCGTACGCCAAGGCCACCCGCCCGGACAGCCTGACCGCGCTGACCGTGAACATCGACGATGCCGAGAGCCGCGAACTGCTGGCCGGCTGGGAGCGCCGCGGCATCGACATCCCGCTAACCGTGCTGGAGTCGCCGTACCGGGAGATCACCAAGCCAATCGTGGACTACGTCAAGCGGATCCGCCGGGGGAGCCCCAGGGACCTAGTCACCGTGTTCATCCCGGAGTACGTGGTGGGTCGCTGGTGGGAGCAGCTCCTGCACAACCAGACCGCGCTGCGGCTGAAGGGCCGGCTGCTGTTCACACCGGGGGTGATGGTGACCAGCGTGCCGTGGCCGCTGGACTCTGCTGAGCACGCGCTCCAGCGCAGCGCACGGATCCAGGCCGGGGATGTCCGGCGCGGGATGGAGCCGGACGCCCGCCGCCCGGCCCGCTCCGCCAAGGCCGGCCGGCCGGCCGAGTGAGCCCGCCAGGAATGAACCGGCCGCGACCGGCTGCTGGACCGTGGCTGGGTCGGGAGTTTGAGGTCGAGGTGGGCCCGGTAGCGCACGGCGGGCACTGCGTGGCCCGGTACGAAGGCCGGGTGGTGTTCGTCCGGCACGCGCTGCCCGACGAGCGGGTGGTTGCTCGGGTCACCGAGGATGCTGGCGGGTCATACTGCCGGGCTGATGCGGTGCGCGTGCTGGCTGGCTCGCCGGATCGGGTCCGGCCGCCATGCCGGTACGCCGGGCCGGGCGGCTGCGGCGGCTGTGATTTCCAGCACGCGACGCCGGTCGCGCAGCGCCGGCTGAAGGCTGCCGTGGTCGTCGAGGCACTGGCCCGGCTGGCCGGGCTGTCCACTGTGGACGTGACGGTCGAGGAGCTGCCCGGCGGCCCGCTGGGCTGGCGGAGCCGGATGCAGTTCGCGGTCGACCGGGCCGGCCGGCCTGGGCTGTGCCGGCACCGCTCGCACGAGGTGCAGCCGCTGGAGCACTGTCCACTCTCGACGGACGAGGTGAGCGCGGCGGGGGTGCTGGCCCGGCGGTGGCCGGGGATGGCCACGGTCGAGGTGGCCGCCGTCGGGAGCGTGGTGACGGCGCTGGCCACCCCGCGGGTCCGCGGCGCCCGGCCGCAGCGTACCGGCCCGGCCCGGCTGACCGAGCAGGCCGCCGGCCGGAGCTGGCAGGTGTCGGCGGGCGGCTTCTGGCAGGTGCATCCGGCGGCGGCCTCGACGCTGGCCGGCTGCGTGGTTGAGCTGCTGCGACCGGTGGCGGGGGAGTCGGCGCTGGATCTGTACGCCGGGGCCGGGCTGTTCGCCGGGGTGCTGGCCGAGGCGGTGGGGGTGACCGGGCAGGTGCTGGCGGTGGAGGCCGAGCCGGCGGCGGTCCGCGACGCGGAGCATAACTTGGTCGGCCAGCCGCAGGCGGTGGTGCGGCGCGGCCGGGTCACGCCGGCGCTGCTGGCCGGGCTGGCCGGCCCCGGTCATAGCGGACCGGACTTGGTGGTGCTTGACCCACCCCGGGCCGGCGCCGGCCGCGAGGTCACCGCGACGATCTGCGCGCTGCGCCCGCGGGCGGTGGCCTACGTCGGCTGCGACCCGGCCACGCTGGCCCGCGACCTGCGTACTGCCGCCGAGCACGGCTACCGGCTGGCCACGCTGCGCGCCTTCGACTTGTTCCCAATGACCCACCACGTCGAGTGCGTGGCCCTGCTAGTCCCTGAGCCGGAAGACGGCAGCTCCCCGGACCAACCGGCAGAGGTTGATCCCCCCAGCCGGTCCCCGGGATCGCCGTGCAGCTTGTGAGTCGTCGGAGAGCAGGACGGCATAACCGTTGTCCGGCAGGCCGATCAGGGTGCCTTGGGGTTGGTTGGTGCCAGCGTCCCAGCCCGGGTGGTGCCGTCGTCGGAGACGGTGGCCAGCCGGCTGGGGCTCGTTCACAACGCGTGGACGCGACACGCCCGTTAACGGGCGTGTCGCGTCCACGCGTTTGGGGTTAGGTGCGGCGGGGGTGGAAGACCCAGGCGCGGAACAGCAGGAACCGCAGCACCGTGGCGGCCAGGTTGGCGGCCACCAGCACGACCACCTCGGCCAGCCGGGAGGGATACGGCGCGAGCGCAGTGAGCCCAGCCAGTGCGCCGCTGGTCAGCGCCAGCCCGATACCGAAGACGGCCAGCCCCTCAAGTTGAGCCCGGGTGGCGTACCGGCTGCCGCGGATGCCGAAGGTCAGCCGCCGGTTCGCGGCGGTGTTGCCCACCGTGGTGGCCAGCAGCGCGGCGATGTTCGCGGCCTGTGCCGGCAGCATTGTCCGCAGCAGCAAGTACAGCAGCAGGTACGCCACCGTGCTGGCCACCCCGACCAGCGCGAACCGGACGAGCTGCCGGGCCAGCCGGGGCGGCACTCCGGGCACCCCAGGCAGCAGCGGCTGCCGGCTGAGCTGGCCGCGCAGCTCGCGCAGCGGCAGTGCTCCGGTGGCCAGCGCCCGCAGCATCCGGGCGATGCCACGCAGGTCGGCCCACGCGGTGGCCACAATGTCCACCCGGCTGTCTGGGTCGTCCACCCAGTCCACCGGCACCTCATGGATGCGCAGCCCGGCCCGTTCGGCCAGCACCAGCAGCTCGGTGTCGAAGAACCAGCCGGTGTCGGTCACGTGCGGCAGCAGCGCCTGTGCGGCGGGCGTACGCATTGCCTTGAACCCGCACTGCGCGTCGGAGAACCGGGTCCGCAGGGTGGTCCGCAGCAGCAGGTTGTAGCAGCGCGAGATGACTTCGCGGCGGGCGCCCCGGACCACCCGCGCCGAGCGGGACAGCCGGCTGCCGATGGCCACGTCGCTGTGCCCGGACAGCAGCGGCGCCACCAGCGGCAGCAGCGCGGCTAGGTCGGTAGACAGGTCGACATCCATATACGCCACCACAGCGGCCTCGCTGGCCTGCCAGACCGCCCGCAGCGCCCGCCCGCGGCCCTTCTCGGCCAGCCGCACCGCGCGTACCCCCGGCAGTCGGCTGGCCAGTGCCTGCGCCCGTACCCAGGTGCGGTCGGTGCTGGCGTTGTCGGCGATGGTGACCAGGACGGGGAACGGCAGGTGCCGGGTCAGGTAGTCGTGCACCCGCAGGACGCTGGGCTCAAGGTCGGTCTCCTCATTGTGGACCGGGATCACCAGCTCGATCGCCCAGGGGGTACGGCTGGCCGCCGTTGGTCGGTCAAGATCGGCCGGCTGGGTGTTGGTGGTCATGATCCTGAGGGTCGACGGCCGGGCTGGGTCGGCCCTGCGTGCCGGCTGGGAGTTGACTGGCAGCCTTTCGGTCCGCGGTCTCCGGGGAGAGCGGCAGCCGGATTAAGAAGGTAGCGCCCTGCCCGGGCAGGGTATGTACCCGGACCGTGCCGCCGTGCGCGGCGACCAGCGCGGCCACGATAGACAGCCCGAGCCCGGCGCCGCCATGCTGCCTGGTCCGGGCTGGGTCAACCCGGTAGAACCGCTCGAACACCCGGGCGGCGTCCTCGGCCGTTAATCCCGGACCGTCATCGGCCACCGACAGCTCCACCACTCCACCCTGAGCAGGATCACCCTCGGTACGCAGGCCCACCGTCACCGCGGTCCCGGGTGGAGTGTGCTGGACGGCATTGGTCATCAGGTTGGCCACCACCTGGCGTAGCCGGGCCTCATCGCCGAGCACCACAGGCGGCGGGCCGGTCGTACCGGCCGTACCGGACAGGTCAAGCCTGGCCGGGTGGTCTGCGGACATCGCCGGGGCGTCCTGTACCGCGTCGGCGGCGATCGCGAGCAGGTCCACCGGCCGGCGCTCCAGCGGCCGTTGCTGGTCCAGTCGGGCCAGCAGAAGCATGTCCTCGACCAAGCCACCCATCCGGGTCGACTCGTCCTCGATCCGGCGCATCATCCGGGGTACCCCGTCCTCGGGCACCCCGCCCTGGCGGTGCAGCTCGGCGAAGCCGCGAACCGAGGTCAGCGGGGTACGCAGCTCGTGGCTGGCATCGGCCAGGAACTGGCGCATCCGCTCCGTCGTGCCGCGGGCCTCGGCCTCCGAGCGCCGCTGGGCGGAGAAGGCGGCCTCGATCTGGGCCAGCATGCTGTTCAGCGCGGCGGCCAGCCGGCCGACCTCGGTGCGCTCGGACAGCTCCGGCACCCGGCGGGACAGGTCGCCGGCCGCGATCGCTTTGGCAGTGGTCTCCACGGTGACTAGGCCGCGCAGGCTAGAACGCACCATGCCGTACCCCAGCGCCCCGAACGCCACCAGCACGGTCAGGCTGACGACCACGTCGATGTACACCAGCCGACCGACGATGTTGTCGACCTCGTCCAGGCTGATCCCCACCGTCTGGCTGTAGCCGGTTGGGCCGGTGCTGACCAATATCCGCCAGTCGTGGCCGGCGCCCTGGGTCGCGGCGGTAAACGGGCTGTTAGCCAGCCGGGTGGCCGTGGCGGAGTTGATCGCCGGCAGCGCTGGGGGGTCCTGGTTCAACCCGTTGGGAACGTAGAGCTGCGCATCCCCGACCGCGACCCCGTTCGGGTCGGTGTAAAGGACATAATAGGAGGTGTTTGGTGGGATGAAGCGGCCGGGGCCGGGCCCGCGTCCCTCGCCGAAGGAGCGCGCCAGCGACACCAACTGACCGTTTACCTGGTCCAGCAGGTAATGTCGGAGCGCCGCGGTGCCGACCAGCCCCATCATGCTCAACGCGAGCGTGACCAGCACCAGCAGCGCCGAGACCAGCTTGACCCGCAGCGGGGTGGTCGAGGGCAGCGCGCGCACCGCCCAGGCGAGCCGGCGCAGCCTGGCCCGGGCGGCCGCCAGCGGGGTCATGTCCGCGGCAGCCGCATCACGTAGCCGACGCCGCGCAGGGTGTGGATCAGTCGGGGCTCGGTGGTGTCGATCTTCTTGCGCAGGTACGACACGTAGGACTCCACGATCGAGGCGTCACCGCCGAAGTCGTAGTTCCACACGTGGTCCAGGATCTGCATCTTCGACAGCACCCGGCCGGCGTTGGCCAGCAGGTACCGCAGCAGCTTGAACTCCGTCGGCGACAGCGACACCGGCTCGCCAGCCTTCCACACCTCGTAGGTGTCCTCGTCAAGCTGCACGTCGCCCAGGCTCAGCCGCGGGCTGGCCGCGCCCGGTCCGGTGCCGTTCATCCGGCGCAGCACGGCCCGGATCCGGGCCACCACCTCCTCCAGGCTGAACGGCTTGGTCACGTAGTCGTCGCCGCCCAGGGTGAGGCCGGTGATTTTATCCTCGGTCGCGTCCCGGGCGGTCAGGAACAACACCGGCGTACGGGTGCCAGCGCCGCGCAGCCGGCGGACCACGTTGAAGCCATCGATGTCCGGCAGCATCACGTCCAGCAGCACCAGGTCGGGCCGGAACCGCTGCGCCTCGGCCAGCGCCTCCTGCCCGTTGGTGGCGGTAGCAACCTCGAAGCCGGCGTAGCGCAGGCTGGCCGACAGCAGTTCGACGATGTTCGGCTCGTCGTCGACCACCAGCAGGCGCGCCTCCGGCTGGCTGCTTCTGGCTGGCTGGACCATTGCTCACTCCCTGCTGCCCATTGGCTAGCTGCCTGGCGACCGGCTGCCTAGGGCGGGCCGCCCCGCTGCCTGCCCGGCCGCTCCAGGATCCGCCGGCGGGCTTGCCTTCCGCTGAGTATCATCTGTGAGCTTGCTGGGAACCAGCCCTGGCTGGTCCAAGCCACCCGCCACCCAGCAAACTCCCAGCCGACACGCAGGCCGGTGTCAGGCCCGAGCGCGAGCGTGGCAGCATGGACACCAACCAGCCGTACCTCTCGTACCCCTCCCCGCCGTACCAGCCGCCCCCACGCCCGTCGGCTGGCCGATGGCGGCGCCGGCTGGCTGTCGGCGGCCTGGTCGGGGTGGTGACCATTGGCGGTGGTGCCGTTGGTGCGCTGGTCAGCGAGCACGTCGGTACCAGCCAGGTGCCGGCAGCCACCAGTACGATCAGCGCAGCCGGCGTCAGCACCACAACCAGTGGTGACACGCTGGCCACGGTGGCCGCCGCGGTGCAGCCCAGCGTGGTGTCGGTCATCGTGCAGGGCGACAGCGGCACCGACGAGGGTTCCGGGGTGATCGTGCGCTCCGACGGCATGATCTTGACCAACAACCACGTGGTGGCTGCCGCAGCCTTCGACGGCACGATCACCGTCAAGCTCGCCGACGACCGATCCGTGCCGGCCAGCATTGTTGGGCGGGACCCGACCACCGACCTCGCGGTGATCAAGGCGGCGGGGGTGTCCGGGCTTACCGTCGCCACCCTTGGCTCCAGCGCCAACCTGGCGGTCGGCGACACTGTGTTGGCTATTGGCAGCCCGCTCGGACTCGACGGCACCGTCACTGCCGGCATCGTTTCTGCGCTGCACCGCAGTGTCAGCCTCGGCGACAGTCAGCAGGGTATGGACCAGCGGTTCAACCAGACCAGCTCGTCCTCGCTGTCCGACGCGATCCAGACTGACGCCGCAATCAACCCGGGCAACTCCGGCGGGCCGCTGGTCAACGCGGCTGGTCAGGTGGTCGGTATCAACACCGCGATTGCCAGCCTGGGTAGCTCCAGCAGCGAGTCCGGCAGCATCGGCGTCGGCTTTGCGATCCCCATTGACCAGGCAAAAACCGTCGCCGCCCAGCTCATCGCCGCAGCCGGCTGACCGGCTCCGCTCGGCCGGCCGGGCCAACCCGTGGACGCGACACGCCTGTTAAGCGGCGTGTCGCGTCCACGGGTTGGCGTTATGCGTTACTAGGAAGCTCAGCACCGGAGGGCATACCGGCGGCGACGTAGGCGTCATAGTGCGGTTGCCAAGCCTCGGCGGTATTGCTGTGCGGACCGCTGGTGACCTCCCCGCAGATGTGCTTGGCAAGCTCCGCGAGGCAGACCGTCCAGCCGGCAGCGTTGCGGGCGGCTGCGTCGCGTGCCTGGAGCACGTTGGTCAGCGTGAGCCGGCAACTGTGGTCGCCAGCCGGTTCCAGCTCGAAGAGCAGCTCATCGCCGCCCCAGGTGTAAGCAAGGCGTCGGGGCGGATCGAAGACCAGGATCGTGCCGGTCATCGGCTCGCCGTGGGGGTCGTCGGAGAACTCGATCGTCCCGCCGGCCCGCGGCTGCATCGTCACGCTGGAGGGAAACCAGTGGGACAGTTCGTCCGGGTCGGTCAAGGCTGCCCACAGCCGTGAGGTTGCATAGGGATACGTACGCTGGAACCGCACGGCAGGACGGCCGTTGTGCTCAAGGTAAGTGCCGTAGTCCATCAGTTCTCCTCATCATCAAGGTGGCGACCAAGTGCATCGAGCCGGTCGTTCCACAGCCGCCGGTACGGTGCGAGCCACGCATCGAGTTCTGCCATCCGGTCCGGATTGATCGTGTAAATGCGCTGCTGCGCCTGCTTGCGGACTCGCACTAAGCCCGCCTCGCGCAACACCCGGAGATGCTTGGACGCCATCGGCTGGGTGAATCCAAGCTCATTGACCAGCTCACCAACCGCACATGCCCGCTGCCGCAGCAGGTCGAGCACGGCTCGCCGGTGCGGATCGACCAGTGCCGACCAGAGAGCATCTGTCATCCGGCTAATATGCCATCAGGTGTACATGTACGTCAAGGCATTTACGCTGGTCACGGACGTGCTGACCGTGCTCGCGGATGCTCATGCCATGGCGAGCTGGCCTCGACTGACCGGGCGCACGAGCCACCGCTCCGGTTCGCGCAGTACCACAACGACCGCGCCGAGGACCTCCGAGCTGCCGCCGGCACCGGTTAGCGTAGGTCGGGGCAGGTGCGGCGAGGGCGTTGATGGCCTCGTCCAGGTAACGGTAGGAGTGTCACTCGCGTTGTATCAATCGGCCAGTGCAACAAGAAAGCTCCGAGTATGTTGTCAATCGCCTTGCCACGTTCGGTGGGCTCGTAATCTCCCCCCAAGTGACAAGTGAACTCGTCAGACAGGATCTGCTCGATGGCGCGCCGTTGGTCTGGGTCTGGCTCTGCTGCATCGCGCAGTGCCGCCAACAAGCCTTGGTCGTTTTGACCGATGATCTCAGCCAACAGAACCTGCATATTTGACGGGAACTCATTGATAATGCTATTCATGGGATTCTCCAGCCACCACTATTACGCGCCCAGGTGGTGACGATCGCCCAAGAAGCCCTCAGCATGCTGCAGAAGCTCGGCTTCTCGGGCGCCTTATCATGCGCCCACCCCCCGTGACCGGTGGTGTGGTCGCGACGATGCGGGTCGGTGCTGTTGGGCGGGACACCGGCACCGGGGAGGTGCTGATCAACGGGATCGCGGCTGCAGTGATCGGTGGGGCCAGCTCGTTCGGATGGCGCAGTCGGCGGTATGCCGCGTTGCTGGGCATCTTGGTGATCGGCGCTATCCCCACCGGGTTGAACCTGCTCAACCTCGCTGATGAACTGCGGTACATCCTCACTGGCTTGGTGCTGCTGGCTGGGGTGATCGACGCTGTCGCCCGCCGTGGCCGGGAACTCACCGGCACCGGTTAGACCGGGCTGTTCGGGCCTTCCGGTAAAAGACTCCAAGTGAGGAGGTCGTCTTTGACTCTCACCGCCATGAGAGACAGTTGGTCTGGCACTGGTGCCACGACGAAATCCAGGCAGCACGGACAGCAGCAGTTCAAGCACCTTCCGAGCGTCGGCGCGGCGATTTGGGGCGGAGGCCACGAGTGCGACCAGGACAGCGGCGAGCACCCCGATCAGGTAGAGTCCGCCGAGAAGCTCGGTCAGGATGATCGGCATCCCGCACATGCGTCGCTCCCCAATGGGGCGGCGGAAGAGGCGTATAGGTCGTTGCGCCGATGGCTCGGCGAGAGTTCATGCGACCAAGAGTGGTTGCAGAGTGCGCCGGGCAACCTCTAGGCCGTAGTGCACTCGTTCCTCGTTACCGCTCCAGACCGGATCCTCGTGCTCGATGGCAACCACGCCGGCGTAGCCGGCTTCGTACAGTGCGTCGATGACGCCACGCCAATCGACATCACCACATCCTGGTACCCGGTAGCGCCACCAGCCCGAGTCCCCCGGATTAGTTCGATGGACGATTTGGCCGAAGATACCGTACTGGTTCCGCTTGTCAAGATCGACCTCGGTGTCCTTGGCTTGCACATGCAACACTCGGTCGACGTGCTTGCGCAGCACCCGCACTGGGTCAATGCCGAGCCATACCAGGTGCGACGGGTCGTAGTTCAGGTATAGGCCGACAGAGAACATCCACTCCCACAGCTCCGGGGAGTACGCGAGGTTGCCGGGGTAACCGTCGGGGTGCCAGCCCCCCATAGGGCAGTTCTCCACGACGAGCTTCACCCCGCGTTGCTCGGCGAACTCGACCAGTGGCGGGAACACCCGCCGTGCAAGCGTCAGGTTCTCTGCGACGGTCCGGCTCGGGTCGCGGCCCACGAATGTGCCAACGTAGGGCACCTTAAGCAGCGCGGCGGCATTGATGCAGGCGCGCAGGTGGTCATGGGTACGGGCGCGCTGGTCTTCGGCAGGGTGCAGGTTGTTGTCGTAGTAGCTGACTGCGGAGAGGACAAGCTTGTGCTCAGCGAATAGTTCTCGCACTGAGCTGGCCCGGTCCGCATCAAAGTTTCGGACGTCGAGATGGCAGGCGGTGCCGTCGCGTGATGATGCCGCCGGCCATGCGGCTACCTCCAGCGCACCAAAGCCGGCGTGGGTAGCCCAGGCGGCGATCGATGCGAGGTCTCGATGAGGCAGGCAGGCGGTGAAGAAACCCAGCTTCATGGCGGTGACCTCCGTCCAGGAACGGTGGGGCGGAACCGAGCCAAGTAGGCTGATGTTGCGCTTTTCTTAACGGTATGACATCATATTATTGCTGTCAAGACCTAAAATTTAGTCCGATGGCAAACAAAATCGGGTAGCTTAGGTATCATGACGGCATGCCAAAGTCCCGAGGCCGGCAGGTTGGAGCTATTGAGGCGGCTAGCCAGCTACCCGACCCCGACGCTCTCAGCGTCCTCAGGCATATCGCCGCGGGGTCGGCGGCGACCCGGGCTGAACTCGCCCGAGTGACCGGACTGGCACGTTCCACGGTGTCGCAGCGGGTCGCCGCGCTGCGCGAAGCCAACCTGGTCGTGGAGGGTGGTACCGCATCCTCCAGCCGTGGCCGCCCAGGGCTGCTGCTGCGCCTGAACGCGGAGGCCGGCTTGATCCTCTCTGCCGACCTTGGCGCGAGCCGTGCCTGGCTGGCTGTCAGCGATCTCGGTGGGCAGCGGCTCGCCCGCCGCTGCGAGGACATCCGCATCGATCAGGGACCCGAGCGATTGCTCGGCTGGGTCGATCAGCGTTTCGGTGAACTGCTTGCTGAGGTGGGACGCGACGCGCGGCAGGTACGGGGGATCGCGATAGGCGTTCCCGGCCCGGTGGAGTTTTCGACCGGGACGGTGATTCGCCCTCCGCTTATGCCCCGATGGCACGCCTACCGTGTGCCCGACTACTTCGCAGACCGCTATCGCGCGCAGACTGTGGTCGACAACGACGTAAACCTGATGGCGCTGGGCGAACATCGGCAGTGCTACCCGGAGGTCGCGCACCTTCTCTTCGTCAAGGTCGGCACCGGAATAGGCTGTGGCATCGTCATCAACCGCGAGCTGCACCGCGGTGCAGAGGGGGCAGCAGGCGACATCGGGCACATCGGCGTCCCCGGTAACGAGGATCCGTGCCGGTGCGGTCACTTAGGCTGCCTTGAGGCGATCGCTGGCGGCGAGGCGCTGGCCCGACGGCTGCGCGACCGAGGTCTGACCGCAGCCACGGCCAGAGAGGTGGCCCAGCTCGCCGCGGAGAGCAACTTGCTCGCCCAGCAGGAGGTACGCACCGCCGCTCGGCATATCGGCAATGTGCTTGCCGCCGTCGTCAGCTTTGCCAACCCTGGAGTTATCGTGGTCGGCGGATCACTGGCGCAGCTAGACGAGGCCTTGCTTGCCGGTATCCGTAGCGGAATCCACAATCGGGCACTCCCCCTCGCCACCCGGTCGCTGCAGATTGAAACCAGCACACTGGGCGAGGAGGCGGGCACGGTCGGTGCAGTTGCCCTCGCGCAACAGCATGTCCTGTCACCGGCTGGGCTCGCCGCTTGCGGAATCCGGATCGACGGAAAACGCCTGCTCTGTTGAGCGGGACTTTGGACACCCAGCTCTCACTGTTGGGTCAATCACGGCGACGGCCGTCTAGAGTAGCTGAGCATGGCAGACGACACGGGAGCGCCGCAGCAGGGTTTCCTAGACAGCCGGGGGCTGCTGGCTGGCATCCACTCGCCGGACGACCTCAAGCGGCTGGCTCCGGCCCAGCTCGCTGAGCTTGCCGCCGAGATCCGTGGCTTCCTGGTGCAGAAGGTCTCCTGCACCGGCGGTCACCTCGGTCCCAACCTGGGCGCGGTGGAACTCACCATCGCGGTGCACCGGGTGTTCGACTCGCCACACGACAAGATCCTCTGGGACACCGGTCACCAGGCGTACGTACACAAGATCCTGACCGGCCGGCAGGGCGGCTTCGACCGGCTGCGGCAGCGCGGTGGGCTGTCCGGCTACCCGAGCCAGACCGAGTCCGAACACGACATCATCGAGAACAGTCACGCCTCGACCGCACTGTCCTACGCCGACGGGCTGGCTAAGGCCTACCGGTTGCGCGGCGAGAACCGGGTCGTGGTGGCGGTGGTGGGTGACGGTGCGTTGACCGGTGGGATGTGCTGGGAGGCGCTGAACAACATCGCCGGCTCCGATCTGCCGGTGGTGATCGTGGTCAACGACAATGGTCGTTCGTACGCACCGACGATCGGCGGGTTGGCCGATCAGCTCGCTTCGCTGCGGCTCAAGCCTGGCTACGAGCGGGCGATGGAGCTGGTCAAGGAGTCACTGGCCCGTACCCCGGTGGTCGGTGCGCCGCTGTACGATGCGCTGCACGGCATCAAGCGTGGGCTGAAGGACGTGCTGGCGCCGCAGGGCCTGTTCGAGGACCTCGGGCTGAAGTACGTCGGCCCGATCGACGGCCATGACGTGGCGGCCACCGAGCACGCGCTGCGCCGGGCGCGTGACTTCGGTGGGCCGGTCATCGTGCACTGCGCAACGACGAAGGGCTTTGGCTACGGGCCAGCCGAGAACGACAATGCGGACTGCCTGCACGGTCCGGGCGCCTTCGACCCGGTGACCGGTCGGCAGCATGCCAAGCCGGGGCGCAAGTGGACCGAGGTGTTCGCCGCAGAGATGGTCCGGATCGGTCAGCAGCGCCCGGACGTGGTGGCGATCACCGCGGCGATGCTGCAACCGACCGGGTTGGCCGCCTTTGCCGCCGCCTACCCGGACCGGATCTATGACGTTGGCATTGCCGAGCAGCACGCGGCCACCTCGGCGGCCGGGCTGGCGATGGGTGGCCTGCACCCGGTCGTGGCGGTGTACGCCACGTTCCTGAACCGGGCGTTTGACCAGGTGCTGATGGACGTGGCGCTGCACCGGCTGCCGGTGACCTTCGTACTGGACCGGGCCGGGGTGACCGGCGAGGATGGGCCGAGCCACCACGGAATGTGGGACCTGGCCATGCTTGGCGTGGTACCCGGCATCCGGATCGCCGCGCCGCGGGATGAGGCGACGTTGCGGGAGGAGCTGCACGAGGCAGTGGCCTGGACCGGTGGCCCGACCGTACTGCGCTACCCCAAGACGCCGCTGCCCGAGTCGGTGTCGGCGGTCCGGCGGATCGGTGCGCTGGACGTGCTGCGCGAGCCGGCCGGCGCGGGGGAGGGCGCCGACGTACTGTTGGTCAGCGTCGGGTCGATGGCCGGCGAGGTGCTGGAGGTGGCCGAGCGGGTCGCTGGACACGGCATCACGGCCACCGTGGTGGACCCGCGATGGGTCACGCCGATCGCCCCGGAGCTAGTCGAGCTGGCCTGCCGGCACCGGCTGGTGGTCACCTGCGAGGACGGCAACCGGGCCGGTGGGGTGGGTACCCGGCTGTCCCAGGCGCTGCGGGATGCTGATCTCGACATACCCGCCCGCGACGTTGGCCTGCCGGTCCGGTTCCTGGCGCAGGGCAAGGTGGCTGAGGTACGGGCCGAGGTCGGGCTGACCGGGCAGGACATCGCGCGCAGCGTGGTGGGGTGGGTGGCCCGGCTGGACAACGGTCTGCCCTCGGAAGTCAGTTCCACCGACCAGGCCGCCGAGCCATACTAACAGGAATGCAGGTTTCTGGACCTGAAAAGACGCATCCGTCCAGGTCGTAGCGGGGCTGTAATCCAGATACTTATTTTCTCCTTAGTAGCTTGAGCTTCGGAAAGCGCCGGATTGAAACCGGCATGGTGGAGGAGGTGGAAGAGTTCTACGTCGAAGGGCTAGCGACTCACGGCCGGCCCTGAGTCATGCGTCGGCGGCCCGTGAGGGCGTGGCGAAGCGTTGACAAGGGTACGTGCCGGCCGGGCTATTGGGCTGCGAAATGAGCGGATGGGTGTCCACGCTGTCGAAACGGCGGAAGATAATACCACTGGCGGTGTCATCGTGAGGCGTTGGTAGGCTCCGCGTGGTCGGAGAACTAGGGCATGTACGGAACCTTCATGCGCGGGAACTGGGAGAGCCTGTGTCCGCTCGTCTGTTTGATTAGTGGGCGGGCTGCTTAGGAAACGCTGAGGCGGTAGGCCTGGGATGAACGGTACGGACAGTTGGACGGTCCCGTGGTACCGGTGAACCCGCCGAACAAGGCTGCGGCTGCGGAGGTGGGGGGAGGAAAGGGGTACGCCGGGATAAACCGGCTTGGAGGAGGAGATGGAAGAACTCTACGCCGAAGGTCGAGCGAGCCACGGCGGCCCCGAGTCATGCGTTGACGTTCGTGCGGGCGTTGGCGAAGCGTTGGCAGGGTACACCCAGACTGGGCTATTGAGCCGCGAAATGTCTTTAGTCCGGGGTGCCGACGTTGTTCCCTTGAGCGCAAGGCAACATCGACGATAGCGCTATCGCGAGCTGCCGCCGGCCTCCGCGTGGTCGAAGAACCTGGGCAGGTGTGGAGCCTCCAAGCACGAGAACCGGGAGATCCCGTGGTTACCCGCCTGGCAGCCCGGTGTGCTGGTCGCCCTGCCACCGGTGCTACGGGTGGTCGCTATGCGCCACCCACACCACCCGAACGCCCGCAAGAGCGCCTTCGGGCAGCGCGGCGATTGTGGTCATCGACATCGAAGAAGTCGCTGCCGCTGTAGCCGACAAAACAGGACTACCTCGGCTGCCCGAACCCAGTCCACCAGTTTCGCGGCGAGTTGTGGCTGGAAGCCCCGCTTGATTCGGGTCAGGGTGGCGCCCAGCGAATAGCGACCCGTGGAAGTGCAGGACTCGATCATCAACTGCACTCTTCGGCAGCGTCTCGACGGCTGCCTTCTCGATGCAGTTATCGAAGTTTGCAGTGATATGCCGCCCGACACGCTCCAGATGGGCAGCGTAAAACCGGTGCAGGCGGTTCAGCACGGCCGCGGCAACGGCGGCCAGCACCCCAGACAGCACCGGCCGAGACGCTAGTTCGTGCACGTCGACCGCAATCCCCAGTACGGTCTTCAGCCGTGGCGGCCGGCCATGGTGACCGACACCGCGGCACCAGAGTCCGTCGGGCAGAGTGGATCTGTCAGCCAGCCAAATGCCTGGTGATAGCTCAGGACGGTCCCTAGGGCTCCCGGGTCGTAGAAAGCGTCGAAGACCCGGCGGGTCAGCGTCCAACCGGACGGCAATCCGGTCGGTGGTTCGATCGAGATACCCGCGCCAGAACCGTGACGACCGCCCGTGGATCGTGCCGGGTTATCCCGGCCACCGCATCGGCAAGGATGGTCACGAGCGGCAGCCGGATGCGCCGGTCGGCTCGCCGTACTTGACCACGCTGAGCAGGATGCGGGTTTGCGGGTTAACCCGTGTGCCGGCCTTGATCGACTGCTGGACCACCACCCAGTCGCGGTCCAGCAACTGGTGCCGGCCATGACCCGTAGCATCGGCTGAACCCAGGTTGTAGAAGCCGGCCGATTGCAGGGCATCCTGCGCGCTCTGCAGATCCTTGCACACTACGTTGGGTATGACGCCGGGTGTCGTTGTGGCTGCGCCGGCGCCGTCTGTGGGCTTGACCACCCGCAACGTGATCTGTGTGCCGAGCGCTGTCAGACTGCCGGCGGGCGGGCTCGTCGATTGAACGATCCAGTTGTCAGCGTCCAGCACATACCGGCCCTGCCCGCTCGCATCCACCAGATTCACCTTGGAGTAACCCAGTGCCGACAATCGCGCCTTGGCATCCGTCAATCGCATGCCGACGACGTTGGGTACGGAGCGGCTGCCAGGTGTCGGCGCCGGCACAGCGGTAGAAGTTGGGTTGGTTGTGGTCGGCACGCCTTGCCTTTGGCAGCTTTGGCAGCAAGCCAGGACCGTGATCGTCAGCAGACCGACGATGGTACGACGAGGTGTACGCATCCGATACCTCCTCAGGCCGCCATCACGCCGACGGGAATATCCCCTGGTAGCGAGCGGGCAAAGCATGCTGGATTCGCAGCGGCCCGCTGCTGTGAAATGTAGCTCCGGGCAACAGCCAGCGCCGAGCAGACGAGCTGAGCGGATCCTCCTGACCCTACCGGCGCCTCCGGAACCTGCGCCAACGGGGTAGCAGCATCGTAATGACCGAGATGCCAGCAAGTTCCACCACCCGGTGGTCAGTCCACCTTCCGTAGGCCACCCCCACTCAGCCATCCGCGGCGCGGTAGCGCACAGCTCGATCTGCCACCCTAGGTGCGTGCGGGTACTGGTGGTCGAGGACGAGGCTCAGTTCGCCGATACGGTCGCCCGCGGGCTGCGCCGGGCCGGGATGGCGGTTGATGTCGCGTACGACGGGGTTGCCGGCCACGAAAAGGCCAGCGTGACCCGCTACGACGTGGTGGTGCTAGACCGCGACCTGCCCGGCATGTCCGGTGACGAGCTGTGCCGACGGCTGACCGAGGACCACGCGCTGACCCGGGTGCTGATGCTGACCGCCTCGGCCGGGGTCGCCGACCGGGTGGAGGGCCTGGCGCTGGGCGCCGATGACTACTTGGCTAAGCCGTTCGCGTTCGCCGAGCTGGTGGCCAGGGTGCGGGCGCTGGCCCGCCGCGCGATTCCCCCCGCGCCGCCGGTGCTGTCCGCCGGGGACCTCGCACTCGACCCGGCCCGGCGGACCGCCAGCCGGGCCGGCCGGCCGCTGGAGCTGACCCGCAAGGAGTTTGGCGTGCTGGAGGTCCTGCTCACCGCGGCCGGTGCGGTGGTCTCCAGCGAGGAGCTGCTGGACCGGGTCTGGGACGAGAACGCCGACCCGTTCACCACCACCGTCCGGGTTACCGTGATGACCCTGCGCCGCAAGCTCGGCGAGCCACCGGTGATCGAGACCGTGGTCGGCTCCGGGTACCGGATCGTGGTGCCATAACGCCGTACTGGAACCTTCCTGGTATGACGCTGAGGTTGCGGCTAACCATGCTCTACGGGGCGCTGCTGGTGTTCGTGGCCACCGCTTTGCTGGCCGTCTCGGTGGTGCTGGTAGACGGCGCGGTCCGCAAGTTCCCGCAGTTCGCCCCCGGCACCACGGTCGTCGTACGCACGGCTAACGGGCAGCTCGGCGCGGTGACCAGTGAGGAGTTGCAGCAGGCCGCCCGAGACTCCGCCCAGGACCGGCTGCTGCACACCGGGCTGGCCGCGTTCGGTGCGGTCGTGCTGGTCGGCCTGCTGGTCGGCTGGATCCTGGCTAACCAGGCACTGCACCCGGTCAGCCGGGTCACCGCGACCGCCCGCCGGCTGTCTACCGAGACCCTAGACGAGCGGATCGGGATGACCGGCCCGAACGACGAGGTCAAGCAGCTCGCCGACACCTTCGATGCGATGCTGGACCGGCTGCGAGCTGGTTTCGAGTCCCAGCGCCGGTTCGTGGCTAACGCCTCGCACGAGCTGCGTACGCCGTTGGCCGTGATGCGTACCGAGGTGGACGTGGCGCTTTCCGAGCCAGCGGCCAGCACTGCCGAGCTGCGCCGGATGGGGGAGGTAGTCCGGGCCGCGACCGAGCGAGCCGACCAGTTGGTAGACGCGTTGTTGGTGCTGGCCGTCAGCGAGGCTCAGGTCCAGCAGGGCCTGCGGGTCCGCGAGCCGGTGGACTTGGCCGATCTGGTCGAGTGGGCAGCCGCAGCGGTGACTGCGGAAGCTGACCGGCGCTGTCTGGTGGTGACCATGCGCGCCGAGCCGGCTGAGGTGCTCGGCGACCCCGTGCTGCTGGACCGGCTGGTCGGCAACCTGGCCGAGAACGCGGTCCGGCACAACCTCGACGGCGGCTGGCTGACTATCCACTGTGGATGCCGGTCGGACGGTTGTTGGCTGGTGGTACGCAACAGTGGCCCGGTGGTGGACTCAGCTATGGTGGACGACCTGTTCCGGCCGTTCCACCGTGGCGGGCCGGTCCGTACCGTTGGCCAGGGCGCCGGCTTGGGGCTGTCCATCGTGCGGGCGGTGGCGGCTGCGCACGGCGGTACGGTACGCGCCGAGCCGCTGCCGGCCGGGGGGCTGGCGGTCTCGCTGCTGCTCCCGCCGGTGAGCGGAGCTGGCGGCCCGGCTGGGCTGGCTGGCTGAGCTGGTGGGGTGGGCCGGCTGGGCTGGCGGGGTGGGCCGGTCTGGGACAATACCGGTCGTGCAGGCGCGGCGGCGATGGGCTCTCCCAGCGTGGGCGCACCGCCCGGTGGTACCGGCCGGTGTGCTGCTGATCGCTGCGCTGGTCAGCTTGATGCACGGCCAGCCGTCCCCGATTGACCGGCCACTAGGCGTGACGATCCCGGTGAACGCCGCCACCACCGCCATCCCGGCCAACATCGGACCGATGACCCTGGTCGCCGGCGGCTGGCTGCTGCGCTACGACCTGGCCGCCAGCCAGGTGCTGCAGCTCCGGGTGCCGGCCGGCGGGCGGGTCATGCAGGTGCTGTCCCGCTACCAGGCGCAGGCTGTCTTGGTCCGGTTCCCCAGCGGCCGGATGGTGGGGTACGTACTCCCGTACGGCGGCGGCCTGGTCCGGCTCGGTGAGGCTCGCGCGCTGGTGCCGGACGCGGACAACCGTACGCTGTGGCTGTTGACCGCCGGTCGGGTCAGCCAGTACCGGCTGGACGGCCGGCCGGTGGGCCGGACGGTCGCGGTGCCGGCGGGGTACCTGCCGGTCGCCGGTGACCATGGCCAGATCATCGTCTCCAGCACCGGCGACCAGGCGAAGACCCTGCTGCTGCCGGCGGTCGGGCGGCGCCGGCTGCTGGCCCCCGGCCAGGCGTTGGACGCTGCGGCGGGCGTGGTGCTGCTCCGGCTGGGCGACGAGCTGGCCGTGCTGGACCTGCGTACCAGCATGTTCCGGGTGCTGCCGCCGCTATCTGCCGTGCAGCTCACCGGGCCGGGCACGCTGGCGGCCGACGGCGCGGCGTTCGCGGTGCTCGGCCGGGTCAACAACCACGCCCAGCTCATCGTCGGGCCGATCAACCCGTCCTCCGGCGCGGACCTGCAAGTAGTCGCGCTGGACGGCGGCAACCCGCTGCCGTACCCGCCGGCCGCGCGCTGGACCAGCACCGGCTCGGTGCTCGCGGTCCGCCCGGACGGTCAGCTCGTGTACTTCACCCCCGGGCACCGCAACGGCGTGGTCCTCGACGTCAAGCTGCCTCCGGTTACCAACGTGTCCAGCGGCTGACTCGGTAGCTCAGGCCGTCGGCATGCTGGCGATGCCAGGGGCCAGGAACCGCCGCCCGGTGACCCGCTCGGCGACTCCGGTGCGGTCGAGGTACGGCGTGATGCCGCCGAGGTGGAACGGCCAGCCGGCGCCGAGGATCAAGCACAGGTCAATGTCCTCCGGCCCGGCGACCACGCCCTCCTCGAGCATCCACCGGATCTCATCGGCCAGTGCATCCAGCGCCCGCTCGCGGAGCTGCTCGCCGCTCGGGCCACCACTACGTGGTCCGTACACCACGGCAATGTCGGGGTCCACCCGCGGGCTGCCGCCCTCCCAGAGGTAGAACGACGTCTTGCCCAGCTCGACCATCTGACGCATCTTCGCCGAGGTCACGAACCGGTCCGGGAACGCTTCGTGCAGCGTCTCGGTGACGTGCAGGGCCACCGCCGGACCGACCAGTTGCAGCACCACCAGCGGGCGCATCGGCAGCCCGAGCGGGTCCAGCGCCTCATCCGCGGTGGTGAAGTCGGTGCCTTCCTCGATCGCGTTTAGCACCTCGCCGAGGAACCTGGTGAGCAGCCGGTTGACCACAAACGCCGGCGCGTCCTTGATCAGGACGCAGGACTTCCGCAGCGCCTTGCCGACCGCGAACGCGGTGGCCAGCGTGGCGTCGTCGGTGCGCTCGGCCCGGACGATCTCCACCAGCGGCAGCACCGCGACCGGGTTGAAGAAATGTACGCCCACCACCCGCTGCGGGTGGGCCAGGTCGGCGGCCATCTCGGTCACCGACAGCGAGGAGGTGTTGGTGGCCAGTACGCACTCTGGTGAGACCACCGCCTCCACCTCGGCGAAGACCTGTTTCTTGATCTTCATTTCCTCGAACACGGCCTCGATCACGAGGTCGGCGTCGGCAAAGGAGTCCTTGGTCAGTGATCCGGTGATCAAACCCTTGAGCCGGTTCGCCCGATCCGCCGCCACCCGGCCCTTGCCGGCCAGCTTGTCGATCTCGCCGTGGGCGTAGGCGACGCCGGCATTCAGCCGGGCCTGGTCGAGATCGGTGAGCACCACCGGCACCTCCAGCCGGCGGGCGAACAGCAGCGCGAGCTGGCTGGCCATCAAGCCGGCGCCAACGATGCCGATCTTGCCCACCGGCCGGGCCAGCTCGGTGCTCGGTGCGCCGACCGGCCGCTTGGCGCGCCGCTGGGTCAGGTCGAAGGAGTACAGCCCGGCCCGGAACTGCTCGCTGATCAGCAGGTCGGCCAGCACCTCCTCCTCGGCCGCGAACCCTTCGGCGACGGTGTTGTCGCGGGCCGCCTCGATCAGCTTCAGCGCGCGTACTGGCGCTGGCGCGGCACCATGCAGCCGGGCGTTCACCCCGGCCCGGCCGCGGGCGATGGCAGCACCCCAGGCCGGCGCGGAGGTGTCCACCTGCGGCCGAGTCACCTCGACCTCGCCGGCCAGCACTCGCCCGGCCCAGGCCAGCGACTCCTCGAGGAAGTCGGCTGGTTCCAGCAGGACGTCCACGATGCCCAGCTTGGCGGCCTGCCGCGCAGTCAACATGGTGTTCTGCGCCAGCGGGTTGTCGATGAGTACGGTGATCGCGGCGTCCACGCCGATCAGCTTCGGCAGCAAGGTGCAGCCGCCCCAGCCGGGCACCAGGCCGAGGAAGCACTCCGGGAACCCGACCATAGTGACCGAGTTGGCCATCGTGCGGTACCGGCAGGCCAGCGCCAGCTCTAGGGCGCCTCCCAGCACGACCCCGTTGATCAGCGCAAAGGTCGGCACGTCGGCCTCGATCAGCCGGCGGAACACGGCGTGCCCGGCCTGGCCGATCTGCAGCGCCTGTTCCCGGTCGCTGATCCGCGCCGCGCCCTTTAGGTCGGCACCGACCGCGAAGATGAATGGCTTGCCGGTCACCGCGATGGCGGTCACCTTCGGGGCGTACGCCTCGATCTCATCCAGCGCGGCGGACAGCGAGGCCAGACCGGCCGGGCCGAGGGTGGATGGTTTGGTGTGGTCCGCACCGTTGTCCAGGGTGATCAGCGCGATCTCGCCGGGTACGCCGGGGACCGCTACGAACCGCACCAGCGAGCGGGTGACCAGCTCGTCAGGGAAGACGGCCTTCGCCTCGTCGATGTTAAGCGTGCTCACTTGCCCGCCTCCCTGCCTTCCGGGTGTGGGCTTTCCCGGTATGGGCCTTCCCAGCGGGGGTTTTCCCAGATCACCGTGCCACCCATGCCGATGCCGATGCACATTGTGGTCAGCCCGTACCGCACCTCTGGCTGCTCCTCGAACTGCCGGGCAAGCTGGATCATCAGCCGGACGCCGGAGCAGGCCAACGGGTGGCCGACCGCGATCGCACCGCCATAGCGGTTGACCCGCGGGTCGTCCTCGGCGATGTCGTAGTGGTCGAGGAAGGCCAGCACCTGCACCGCGAACGCTTCGTTGATCTCGAACAGGCCGATGTCCTCGATCGACAGCCCGGCCCGGGCCAGCGCCCGCTCGGTGGCCGGTACGGGTCCGACCCCCATCACCTCCGGCTCGACCCCGGCGAAGGCGTACCCGACCAGCCGCATCCGGACCGGCAGGCCGAGTTCGACGGCGACCTCCTCAGCCGCCACGATGCAGCCGGTCGCGCCGTCGTTCAGCCCGGCGGAGTTGCCGGCGGTGACCCGGCCGTGTGGTCTAAACGGCGTCTTCAGCCGGGCCAGGTCCGCCACCGTGGTGCCCGGTCGGGGCGGCTCGTCCCGGCTGGCCAGGCCCCAACCCAGCTTGGCCGAACGGATGGCCATGGTGACCAGGTCCGGTGAGATCTTGCCCGCGGCGACGGCCTTGGCGTACTTGGCCTGGCTGTTGGCGGCGTACGCGTCGGCGCGGTCCTTGGTCAGCCGTGGGAACCGGTCGTGCAGGTTTTCCGCGGTTTGTCCCATCACCAGGGCCGAGGGGTCTACTAGCTTCTCCGCGACGAACCGCGGGTTGGGCTCCACCCCCTCGCCCATCGGGTGCCGGCCCATGTGCTCCACGCCGCCGGCAATGGCCAGGTCGTAGGCACCGAACGCGATCCCGCCGGCCACCGTGGTGACCGAGGTCATCGCGCCGGCGCACATCCGGTCGATGGCGTAGCCGGGCACCGACGCGGGCAGCCCGGCCAGCAGTGCGGCGGTCCGGCCGATGGTCAGCCCCTGGTCGCCGATCTGCGTGGTGGCCGCGATGGCGACCTCGTCAACCCGATCCGGTGGCAGCTCGGGATACCGGCGCAGCAGCTCCCGGATCACCCGGACCACCATGTCGTCGGCCCGGGTCTCGGCGTAGCTGCCCTTGGGGCCGGCCTTGCCAAATGGCGTACGGACGCCGTCGACGAAGACCACTTCCCGGGTCCGGGTGTCCCGGGCATGGTCTCGGGTCCGGGTGCCCCGGGGATTATCCCGGGTCCGGGTGTCCCGAGTCACGTTCCCGGGGGTTTGCGCAGTCGGTGTGCGCACGGAGAGCTCCTGGTGTGGTTCAGTGCCGGGTGGTTCAGCACGGGGATAAGCGCGCGGTGGTGGTGGTACCGCAGCTCGTCGGCCGGGGGTGTCCCAGCCGCTGCTGATCGCTTCGACAGTAATCCTCGTTACTCATTGGTAACAACTATTTGTACCGTCCCGTGAGCCGGCACACAGCGCGGAACGGGCCCGTACTGGCCGCCAGCGGCTCAGGCGGTTCTGAACGATGATCGCGTTAGGTTAGCCTTACTACCCTGCCGCATGGCTGATCGTAGTCAGGGATAGAACCGGTAGCCCATCCCTGGTTCGGTGAGCAGGTGCCGGGGCTTGGCCGGGTCCGGCTCGAGTTTGCGCCGGAGCTGGGCCAAGTACACCCGCAGGTAATGTGTCTCGGCGGTGTACGCCGGACCCCACACCTCGGTCAGGAGCTGGCGCTGGCTGACCAGCTTGCCGGGGTGCCGCACCAGCACCTCCAGCACGTGCCACTCGGTAGGTGTCAGCCGCACCTCGCCGGTCACTGTGCTGACCCGCTTGGCGGACAGGTCCACGGTGAAGGACTCGGTACGCACCACCGGTCCGTCGTCGGCGGGCACGGCCCGGCGCAGCGCGGCCCGCAGCCGGGCCAGTAGCTCGTCCATCCCGAACGGCTTGGTCACGTAGTCGTCGGCGCCGGCGTCCAGCGCGGCCACCTTGTCTGCCTGGGTCTCCCGGGCGGACAGCACGATGATCGGTACCGACGACCAGCCGCGCAGCCCGCGCACCACCTCCACGCCGTCGATGTCCGGCAGCCCGAGGTCGAGGATCACGATGTCCGGCGGGTGCCGGGCCGCAGTGGCCAGCGCAGTGCTGCCATCGGCTGCGGTGTCTACCTCGTACTGCCTAGCCCGCAGGTTGATCCGCAGCGCCCGCAGCAGTTGCGGCTCGTCGTCAACGAGCAGCACCCGGGTCATGGCGTACGGTTGCCCGGCCGCAGCGTACCGATCATGGCGGACCCGCTGGATCCGGAGGTGTTGCCGGGACGCTGCCCAACGCGTCGGACAGCGGACCGGCAGTGAGTTCGACCTGCCACTCCCGGGCACCGCCACGGCGCAGCGCGGCGGCCACCCCGGCCGGCTCGACATCCGGTGGCGGCGACCAGGACAGCCGACGGACCAGGTCTGGGGCCAGCAGGTTCTCCACCGGCAGCCGACACTGCTCGGCCAGCGCGGCCAACCGCCCACGGGCCGCGACCAACCGGGCGGCCGCCGCTGGGTCGCGCTCCGCCCAGCGGTTGATCGGAGGCGGTCCGTCGGTGTGGACAGCGTGCAGCGGCAGGCCGGCCTCCGGCAGCCGGCGAGCCTGTTGCAGGGCGCTGAACCAGCGGTTGGCCAGCCGGCGGTGGTGCCGGCCGCCGTAGACCGGCAGGGCCTGCAGCTCGCCAATGCTCTTGGGGTCGGCCAGCACTGCGGTGACGATCGCGCTGTCCGGCAGCACCCGGCCGGGTGCGATGTCCCGCTGCCGGGCAAGCTCGTCGCGGGACTGCCACAACTCCCGTACGGCAGCGAGCTGCCGGCGGTTGCGGATCTTGTGCAGGCCAGAGGTACGCCGCCACGGCTCGGCACGCGGCGGGGCCGGCGGGGCAGCGGAGATGGCGGCGAATTCCTGCCGCGCCCACTCCAGCTTGCCGGCCTCTGCCAGCTCCCGCTCCAGGCAGTCTCGCAGGTCCAGCAACACTTCGACGTCCAACGCTGCGTAGTTCAGCCATGGTGGAGGCAGCGGTCGGGTGCTCCAGTCGGCCGCCGAGTGGCCCTTCTCCAGCCGCAGCCCAAGCACCTCCTCGACCATCGAGCCGAGGCCCACTCGCGGGTACCCCAGCAGCCGGCCGGCCAGCTCGGTGTCGAACAGCGCGGCCGGCCGCATGCCAAGCTCGGCCAGGCAGGGCAGGTCCTGCGAGGCGGCGTGAAGCACCCATTCCATATCGCCGATCACGGCGGCCAGCCCGGCCAGGTCAGGCAGCGCGATCGGGTCGATCAGCGCGGTGCCGGCACCCTCCCGGCGGAGCTGCACCAGGTACGCCCGCTGGCTGTAGCGGTAGCCGGAGGCCCGCTCGGCGTCTACCGCGACCGGCCCGCTGCCGCTGGCGTACCGGTCGATCAGCTCGGCCAGGCCGGCCGCGCTGGTGATCGGCTCGGGAACCCCATCCCGCGGCTCAAGCAGCAGTTGTACGTCGCGGGCGGGGATGACGGCTGACCCGGTGAGCTCAGCGTCCACTGCCCGCGGCAAACCCGCACCAAGCGGCGGCTCGACGATGACCCGCGGTGCTTCGGTACGGATCCGGCGGCTCAGCGGATGACACCGGCCCGCATGACCATCGCGACCATCTCAGCGCGGTCGCCGGTGCCCAGTTTGCGGGCGATTCTGGCCAGGTGACTTTTTACGGTTAGCGCGGAGAGGTTCAGTGACTCACCGATCTCCTTGTTGGACTTGCCGTCGGCCACCAGCCGGAGCACCTCAATCTCGCGGGCGGACAGCTCCGAGACACCGCTTTCGGTCGGGCCGCCACGCAGCCCGGCAGCCAGCAGTGAGGCTACCGATGGGTCGGCGTACACGCCGCCTTCCAGCACCCGCCGAACCCCATCGGAAACCACGGCGGGTGAGGCCGACTTCAGCAGGTATCCCTGGGCGCCGGCCACGAACGCCGCGCGTACCGAGTACGGGTCATCCGCCGCGGACAGCACGACCAGCCGCGGCCAACCACTGGCCCGTAGCTCGGCGAGCAGGTCCAGCCCGTTACCGTCTGGTAGCCCGAGGTCGAGAATGCATAGCTCGCGCGGACCGCTGGCGTGCGCCCGGGCTCGCGCTTCGGAGATGCTGGCGGCCTCCAGCACCTCGGTGGCTCCCATCGCCCGTAGCCGAGCCACCATGGACTCGCGAAGTAGCGGGTGGTCGTCCACCACCATCGCGGTGAACGCGTCGGTGCGTTCAGTATGGGCGCCGTTGGGTGCGCTCTGCATGATGGTCACGTCCGTACCCTGTCCCTTCGAGTCCTCGCCTACCACCTCTTGGCCTCCCGCAGTCCCGGGGCGGCGACGGTTCCCGGCGCCGCGGGGCCTCTCCGCAGCCCTACCACCAGGGGATCGAAATACCGGCGGGTCAGGGCTGTCGAGAGGTACTCCGTTCGGGGTATTCTACGGGTACGCTCCGTCGTCGCGTCCCAATTTTGGGAAGACTCATGCCGGAGTTTCCGGTGTGCCCCCACCGCATCGGTCCTACTAGCCCTACCGGGGAGTGCCAATGCGTCGGCGATTCATCCGCATTTTGGCGGCTGTGTTGCTGGTTGTCGCTGGTGTCGGCGCGACTGCGGCCGTCGCAAGTGCGATGGGCGGAGCTTCCGTCGGTCACCTCAACTCGAACAGTTGGGAGTGAGTGGCTAGGCGACGGAAGCGAGCTGTGTGATGAAGTCGCAACGAACTATCCACGTGGCGGCGGCAGTGGTAGCCGTCGCGGCGGTGTTGATCGGTCAGCGCACCCCGTGGGGCCATCCCCAGTGGTGGATGCTGCTGGCGATGGCGGTGGCGGTGGGACTGTGCCATTCGTACCCAGCCCGGATCGTGATCGGCCGGCAGGTGCTGACCTTCGCGCTGGCGGACGCGTTCATCGCGGTCGGCTTGGTCGTCCGGCCGGGCACCTGGCTGGCGCTGGCGTTCATCGTCGGGTATCTCGGCGCCCGCGGCAGCCGGCTGAACATGACCAAGCTCACCTTCAACGTGGCCACCTTTGGCTTGGCTGGCGTGCTCGCGGCCGCGATCACGACGGGGCTCGGTGGCGGGATCGCGCCGGCTCTGGCGGGTGTCCTTGCCTTCTTCGCGGTCAACTACTTGCTGATCATGCTGGCCATCTCGGTGGCGTCCGCGCGGCGGTTCTTCGTGGTGGTCCGCGAGTCGGTCATCCTCAACCTGCTGCACGAGGGCGGCAACGCCTCGCTAGGGCTGCTGGCCGCGTGGCTGTTCGTACAACACGAGCCGGCCGGTCTGCTTGGGTTGGTCGTGCCGATCGGCCTGCTCTGGTGGTCCTATGCACAGCAGGCCCAGCGTGCCGCCGAAGCCCGGTTGTTTGAGGAGCTGGCGCACGGCCAAGAGAAGGTGCTGGCTACCTCGGTCGACACCTCGGCGCAGGTCATCGTGACCGCAGCCGCGCGGACCTTCGGTGGGGCCGAGGTCGAACTCCTGCTGCGGCACCCGGACGGGTTGATCCGCTACATCGGAGACGAGAACGGCCTGCTGGACCGCAGCCGGGTGGAGCCGGAGGCGTTCGGCTCGTCGTGGGTGCTGCAGGCGCTGGGGAACCGCGGCGTGCAGACCGGCACCGAACAGGGTCGGCCATACTGCTCCGCGGTGCTCGGCGACGCGGACCGTCCGCTGGCAGTACTCATTGCCCGGCGGCCCGAGGGCAGGACCGAGTTCAGCCGTGCCGACGCGCAGCTTGCCGCCGTACTCATTGCGCAGGCCGAGTCATGGCTGTCGGTGGCCGACCTGACCGCGCAAGCTCATGAGGTACGCGGCGAGGTGGAGGCATACCGGGCGGTCGGCCGGGTGCTGGGCGATATCGGTGCCGACACCGTGCCGGCGCTGGTCGTCCTTCGCGAGTCGGCCGACCGGCTGTCCCGGCTGGCCAACAGGTTTGCCGGTCCGGACCCGGTTAAGGAGATTGTGGAGGAGTTGCACGCGGTGGAGCGGGCGGTTGCCTCGCTGCTCGGCGCGGTCGTGATGGCCCAGCCGGTCCACGAGGCAGGTGCCGGTGCGGCGCGGGTCGAGTCGGCGTGGACCACCACCGGACGGCTGGAGTCGGCTGACGTACGGTGAGCACCATCACCAGCAACTCCATCACCCGGCACCGTCGCCGGCTGATGCTGCCGCTGACCACCTGGGTCACCGGTGGGGTCGCCACCACGGTGGCCGTGGTGCTGATCGCGGTGGCGCTGATGCTGGGCCGTTCCGGGCTGTCGCACGGCGAGACCGCGGCGCTGGTGATTGGCGCCACGGTCGGCCTGCTGGCCACCGCCGCAGCGCTGCAGTGGTCCCGCCGGATCACTATTGGGCTGCGGATGGTGCACGCCGATGCGGTACGCCGGCTGCGCGACCCGTCTGCGATCGGTGACGGCGCCGAGAAGGCCCGGCGGGACGCGATACTGGTCAGCCAGGAGCTTGCCGACCTGGCCAGGGTGATGGATGCGCTGCAACTTCGAGCCAAGGTGGCCGACGAGGTCGCCGAGCAAGCCCGGCGCAGTGCGGAGAGCGCCAGCGCCGGGATGTTCGAGCTGCTGTCCGGTCTGGTCGCCGCCGAAGAGGCCACCCGTGGTCAGCTCTCCGCCGAGCTGCACGACACGGTGGCGCAGTCGCTGATGGCGGCCCGCTCGCTGCTGGCCGAGCGGGTTCTGTCGGCCGGGCAACAGATCAAGCTCACGGAGTACGTGGAGGACGCAGAGGAGCAGGTCCGGGCGGTGATGGCGCGGACTCGTCCGCCAGAACTGCGTGAGGACCTAGCCTCCGCGGTGGGCGCGCTGCGCCGGGACATGGCGACCCGATACCTCCTTGACGTCCGGCTGTCCTGGCCGGAGCAGCCACATCCGCTGCCGCTGGTCTCCGCGGTGACGATCTACCGGTTTTTTCAGGAAGCCTTGCTGAATGTCGTCAAGCACGCCGACGTGGACACCGCCGAGGTGCGACTAGATATCGGCAGCGGCGGGATCGTGGCCAGCGTGCGGGATGAGGGGCCAGGTTTCGACCTGGCCTTGGTACGCTCCGATGCCGGCCGGCATGTCGGGCTGGTACTGCTGCGGGAGCGGGCCCGGCTGGCCGGTGGCTCGTTGGACATCGACTCCGGACCGGACGCGGGGACCACGTTGACGCTGCGGCTTCCCCTGTCTCCGGCCGGCCCGCCCGGCCAACCGGTCAACTCGTGATGTCATGCCGACCCGGCGGGAGGACCGCGACGCCTTCCGGCGGCAGGCCCGCGACCGCGCACAGCAGGTCGGCCCAGGCTCGCAGGTGCCGGCCAAGATCGGTCTCCAGCGGCGTCCAGGACGCCCGCAGCTCTAGGTCCAGGGTGGCTGCCGGCCCGGCGAGGTCACCGAACCGGGTCGATGCGGTCTGAGTTACTGTGCCGCCAGCGGCGGTGAACCGGGCGCCGTGCTGGTGCAGTGCATCAACCAGCCAGCTCCAGCCCACCTCGGCCAGCAGCGGATCGCGGCCCATCTCGGGTTCCATCTCAGCGGCTGCGAAGCCGACCAGCCGGAGCGTGCCGTCCCACGACTCGTGGCCTGCCGGGTCGTACAGCAGGATTAACCGTCCGGCGGCTAGTGTGAGCCCGTCGGCCATCACGTCTACTGACAGTGCGAACGACCACGGTGCCAGCCGTTGCGGGGGCTTGATCGGCGCGACGGTGACCTCCGGCCGCAACACGGCATCGACCATGCCGCGGACCGCTTCGGTGAACTCGTCGGGCTGACAGGCCCGAGGGGGGACCTCCGCCACAGTTGCCGAGGATAGGTGGGACGGTCCGTGCGGAGGGCGAGCCACGCCGATCCCCGGTCGGTGCCGGATCACGTCAGGCCGCAGTGCCGACCGCCGCGGTTCCGCCCACTTCGGCCGGCGATGCGCGACCGGGCAGGTCCACCAGCGGGGCCGAGCCGACGAACACCGCCGCACCACAGGTGATGCAGGCCAGCTCGGGGCAGTCCAAGCCGTGACCATCAACGCACGGCGGAGTCTCGAACTCACGCTCTTCGCCACACGATGAACAGTGCCGCAGCACCATGTGCATGACCCCTCCTTGATGTCGCGTGCTGCTGAGGCTGCCATGCCAGGGGGACAGAGTCTCGCAACCGGTCCGGCGTGTCGGCAGGTCCCGACGTGGGACGATGGGTACCCGTGACCCATGATGACGCTCCGCTGCTTCGTGCCGCCCGCTGCCAGCCCACGCCGTATACCCCGGTCTGGTTCATGCGGCAGGCCGGCCGATCGTTGCCGGAGTACCGCTTGCTGCGAGCTGACACCGGGATGCTGGCGGCCTGCGCGCAACCCGACCTGGTTACCGAGATCACCCTGCAGCCGGTGCGCCGGCACTTGGTGGACGCGGCAATCTTGTTCTCCGACATCGTAGTGCCGCTGAAGGCGGTCGGCGTCGATCTGGACATCAAGCCGGGCGTTGGGCCGGTGGTTGCCCAGCCGGTGCGTACCGCGGCCGACGTGGCCGCCATCCGGCCGATGACCGAGGCGGACGTGCCGTACGTGACGACCGCGGTCCGGACGCTGGTTGGTGAGCTGGGCGGCACGCCGCTGATCGGGTTTGCTGGCGCGCCGTTCACGCTGGCCAGCTACTTGATCGAGGGGGGGCCGTCCCGCGACCACGCCCGGACCAAGGCGCTGATGCACGGCGACCCGGCCCTGTGGTCGGCGCTGCTGGCCCGGCTGGCCCAGATCACCACCACGTTCCTGCGGGTGCAGGTGGCCGGCGGCGCTGCCGCGGTGCAGCTTTTCGACTCCTGGGCGGGCGCGCTGTCGGCGGCCGACTACCGCCGCTACGTGCTGCCGCACAGCGCGGCGGTGTTGGCTGCGATCGGCGAGTTCGGGGTGCCCCGGATTCACTTCGGGGTGGGGACGGGGGAGCTGCTCGGGCTACTCGGCGAGGCGGGTGCGGACGTGGTCGGGGTGGACTGGCGGGTACCACTGGATGCGGCCACTGGCCGGATCGGTCCGGGCCGGGCAGTGCAGGGCAACCTCGACCCGGCGTTGCTGCTGGCCGACTGGCCGGTGCTGGAGCGGGAGGTACGCCGGGTGCTGGCCGAGGGGCGGGCCGCGCCCGGGCACATTTTCAACCTCGGCCACGGCGTACTGCCGGAGACCGACCCCGACATGCTGACCCGGGTAGTGGAGCTAGTGCACACCGCATCCCTCACCCCCACCCCCCCTCCCTCCCGCCCTCCTTCCCCCCGCCGATCTTGACGTTTCTGCTGGTATTCCGGCCCGAATTCCGACAACAACGTCAAGATCGGCGAGGAGGGGCGAGGAGGGGCGATGCACGTTGTCGTGATTGGAGCCGGCATCGCCGGTCTGGCCGCGGCTTATGAGGTACGTCGGCGGGCACCCGGGGCGCGGGTGACCGTGCTGGATGGGGCCAGCCGGGTCGGCGGCAAGCTGCACGCGTCCGAGGTCGGTGGGCTGGTCGTGGACGAGGGCGCCGAGATGTTCCTGGTCCGGGTGCCGGAGGCGGTCGGCTTGGTGGGTGCGCTCGGGCTGGGCGGGCAGGTGGTGCACCCGAGGGTCAGTACGGCCGGCGTGGTGGTGGGCGGGCAGCCGCGGCCCCTGCCAGCCGGTACGGTGCTCGGCGTACCGGCGCAGGCCGGGCCGATCCGGGCGGTGCTGGGCGAGCAGGCGGCCCGGGCGGTTGAAGCCGAGCCGGGCCTGCCAAGCCAGCCACTGACCGATGATCTCGCGGTGGGGGAGTACGTCGAGCGACGGCTTGGCCGGGTGTTCGTCGACCGGTTGGTCGACCCGTTGCTCGGCGGGGTGTACGCCGGGCACGCCGACCGGTTGTCGCTGCGGGCCACCGTGCCGGCCCTGTTCGCCGCGCTGCGGCGAACAGGCTCGCTGGTCCACGCCGCCCAATCCGTCCAGAGTGGACAGTCCGCCGGATCAGCCGGGCCGGTGTTCGGTACGCTGCCCGGCGGGCTAGGCGGCCTGCCCGAGGCGGTGCTGGCCGGCTCCGGCAGCCAACTGCGGCTCGGGCTGCCGGTACGGGAGGTCCAGCGCACCGCAGCGGGGTTCCGGCTGGTGGCCGGACCGGCGCCGGACCCGACGTACCTGGACGCCGACGCGGTGATCGTGGCGGCGCCAGCGAACAAGGCCGGGCCGATGCTGGGCGGCCTCGTACTGGCCGCAGCCACCGAGCTGGCCGGCATCGAGTACGCCAGCATGGCCGTGCTGACCTTGGTCTACCCTGAGGTCACCTTCGGGTCGGGCAGCGGGCTGCTGGTGCCGGCTGTGGAGGGCCGGGCGGTCAAGGCGCTGACGTATGCCTCGCAGAAGTGGGCGCACCTGGCCGCGCCGGGACGCAGTGTGCTGCGCGCCTCGGTCGGCCGGGCCGGCGAGTCCGAGCTGCTGCACCGCGACGACGCCGAGCTGGTCGATCTGGTGCGCGCCGAGGTGGCGGCACTGACCGGGGTTGAGGCCGCGCCGCTAGCCACCCGGGTGACCCGGTGGGGGGGTGGGCTGCCGCAATACGCGGTCGGCCATGTGGAGCGGGTGGCTCGGATCCGGGCCGCGGTTGCGGCGGTGCCTGGGCTCGCGGTGTGCGGCGCGGCGTACGAGGGGGTCGGCGTACCGGCCTGCATCCGGACCGGGGTGACCGCGGCTACCCAGGTCCTTGCTGCGCTGGACGCGGGGGGAGAATCGAGCCATGGCTGATGAGGGGAAGAAGGCCCGCGAGCTGAACGAGGTCATCCGTTACACCATGTGGTCGGTGTTTCGGGCCACCGCGCCGCTGCCGGCGGATCGGGCTGGGCTGGCCACCGAGGTGGCCGAGCTGTTCGAGCAGATCGCGACCAAGGACGTGGTGGTCCGCGGTAGCTACGACGTGCAGGGCCTACGCGCCGACGCGGACTTCATGATCTGGTGGCATGCGTCGAGTTCGGACGACCTGCAGGAGGCGTACGCGCGGTTCCGCCGGACTGGGCTGGGCCGGCTGGCTGAGCCGGTGTGGTCGGTGCTCGCGCTGCACCGCCCGGCGGAGTTCAACAAGAGCCACGTACCGGCGTTCCTAGCCGAGGAGCAGCCGCGCCGCTACGTCAGCGTCTACCCGTTCGTACGGTCTTACGAGTGGTACCTGCTGCCGGATGAGGAGCGCCGGGCCATGCTGGCCGAGCACGGCAAGATGGCTCGCGAGTACCCGGACGTGCGGGCCAACACGGTGGCGTCGTTCAGCCTCAGTGACTACGAGTGGATCCTCGCCTTCGAGGCCGACGAGCTGCACCGGATCGTGGACCTGATGCGGCACCTGCGCGGCG
>OBLV0100000064.1_pt1 | contig 49423 bp, 50 predicted proteins | sample 1520071 | NCBI WGS metagenome assembly OBLV01 (sample SAMEA3888446, study PRJEB22518) | metagenome | reverse complement strand
ATCGTGATGTGACTGGAGTTCAGACGTGTGCTCTTCCGATCTTCCTGCTGGCCGGGTTGCAACCCGACGCCGTGGTCGCGCACCAGCACCGCGACGGCCTTCTCGTCCGCGGCGACGGTGAGCTTCACCGGGCGTCCCTCACCGTGGTCCAGCGCGTTGGTGAGCAGGTTGCGCACGATCCGCTCCACCCGTCGCGAATCGATGTCGGCCAGCACCTCGATCTCGGGCAGGTCGACCTCCAGCGGGGTTCCGGCCTGATCGGCCACCGGCTGCACCAGCGCAATCGCCTGCGTCGCTGTGGTGCGCACGTCGACGGTCTCGCTGTGCAGTTCGGCGACCCCGGCATCGAGCCGGGAGATCTCCAGCAGGTCGGCGAGCAGCGTCTCGAACCGGTCCAGCTCCCGGACCAGCAACTCAGCCGGGCGGTGCAGCACCGGGTGCAGCTTGTCCCGCGACTCGTACAGCAGGTCCGCAGCCATCCGTACGGTGGTCAGCGGGGTGCGCAGCTCGTGCGAGACATCGGAGGTGAACCCGCGCTGGAGCTCACCGAACTCCTCCAGCTGGCGGATCTGCCGCTGGATGCTGGCGGCCATCTCGTTGAACGAGGTGCCCAAACGGGCGATGTCGTCCTCCCCGACGACCGGCATGCGCTCGTCGAGATGGCCGTCGGCGAAGCGCTCGGCGACCTCGGCGGCCTGCCGGATCGGCACCACCACCTGGCGGGTCACCAGGCTGGCGATGCCGGCGATGAGGACGAGCAACACCACCCCGCCGACAACCAGTGTGGACTGCACCAGGGTCAGCGTGCGCTGCTCGGCGGTGAGCGGAAACAGCAGGTACAGCTGCATGGTCCGGCCCGCGCTGGCCACCGGCATGCCGACCGCCAGGGTGATCACCGAGTGCGAGCCGCGCTGCACCGTGGTGATCTTGTGGGCGAGCGCGCCACGCTCCACCGCGGACTGGAGGACGGCGGGGACGTCTTCCAGCGGTCCGATTCTCTGCCCGCTGCCGGCCTCTCCCGACGAGTCACCACCGTCGACCAGCACCGGCTCGAACGCCCCGGCGCTGGCCGTCGCCGAAGCAGACCCGGCGGGATCGGGGTTGGTCAACCGGTCGACGGCCGTGGTCAGCCTGGCGGGCAGCGAGGCCGAGGTGGGATCCACCGCACTGAGCTCGGACTCGACCAGGATCCGGCTGTTGTCGGCCTGCAACAGCGCGGCCTGGGTCTTGTTCTCGATCAACCGTTGAGCGAGTTGAGCTTGCAGGACCATCCCGAGCACCAGGACGACGGTGGAGGACAGCGCGACGGTGCTGCTGATCACCCGGGCCTTGAGCGAGCGGCGCCACACCGCACCGGCCACCGCAGTGAGCTCACGTGCCGCCGCGACGGCCGGGCGCAGGGCCTCGATGGCCCGGCCGGCGAACGCGGTCACTAGTGGGTGCCGGCCTTGTAACCGACGCCGCGCACGGTGAGCACCACCTCCGGATGCTCCGGATCGCGCTCGACCTTGGACCGAAGCCGCTGCACATGGACGTTGACCAGCCTGGTGTCCGCGGCGTGCCGGTACCCCCAGACCTGCTCGAGCAGCACCTCGCGGGTGAACACCTGGCGCGGCTTGCGGGCCAGCGCGAGGAGCAGGTCGAACTCCAGCGGAGTCAGCGGGATCGACGTCCCGTCCCGGGTGACCTGGTGGCCGGGCACATCGATGGTGAGGTCACCGATGGTGAGCCGCTCGGCGGGATCGGCCTCGATGCGGCGCAACCGGGCGCGGAGCCTGGCCACGAGCTCCTGGGTCTTGGGCGGCTTGATCATGTAGTCGTCAGCGCCCGATTCCAGGCCGGTGACCACGTCGACGGTGTCACTCCTGGCGGTGAGCATGACGATGGGAATCCCGGACTCGGCCCGGATCGCCCGGCACACATCGATCCCACTCATCCCGGGCAGCATGATGTCCAGCAGCACGAGGTCCGGCTTGAGTTCCCGAAACGCGGGCAACGCCTTGGGACCTTCACTCACCACCGCGGTCTCAAAACCCGCCTGGCGCAGCGCGATAGCCAACATCTCCGCCGCTGCGGGATCATCCTCGACCACGAGCACACGAGCCGACATGCCCCTATCGTGGCACTACGCGTCACGCTCCCGCCGGTCGGGCGGTGCCGAGGTAGCCGCAGTGGATCATCCGCCGAGCAACTGCCTTGCCAGCTCGCGCATCGGCGGCCCGGCTGCGGTGCCGTGGGCGGTGTCTTCCGGAGTGCCCGCTGCGCCTGCTGTGCCTTTTTCGGAGACGGTCTGGGAGATGGTGAGGACAGACCAGGGCGCAAGCCATCCCCGCGCAGCGAGCCCCTCATAGAGGCGTGCGCACCGCGCCTGCAGGCCCCCGTCTGCCTCGTAAAGATCTTTAGGGCGCTCGCTGTCGGTCTCGGCTCGCCACCGCGCCCGGGCGGCTGCGACGCTGACCGGCACCTGCAATAGCAGCTGCACATCGGGCACCGGCACGCCGAACCGGTCCACCTCCAGATCGTGGATCCACTCGACGAACGGGCCCTCGGCGGTCTCCCCCAGTCGTGCCGCGCCGTAGGCCGCATTCGACGCCACGTAGCGATCCACCAGCACCACGTCGTAGCGAAGCTGCAGGGCGCGCAGCGTCTCCGCGGCTCCGCGCCGGTCCAGGGCGAACAGCACAGCCATGCCGTGCACCGAGCCGGGGAGGTCCCCCAGCCGCCCGTATAGCGCGTCGCGCACCAGCTCAGCATGGATATCGCTGCCGTAGCGGGGGAACGCCATCCGGGTCACCGACGCGTGCTGCTCGGTGAGCGCGGTGGCCAGCCCGTCAGCCAGGGTGCGCTTGCCCGCCCCGTCCAAACCCTCGATGACGACCAACCGGCCCACGCAGCACACGCTATCCACCGGGTGGGATCAGCGACGCATCCGGGCGACCAGACCGGTGTCGTAGCAGCCGGAACGGAACTCCGGGTGCTCGAGCAGTTCGGCGTGGAAGGGCAGGTTGCATTTCGGCCCGGCAACGGTGAACCCGGCGACCGCCGAGGCGGCCCGCCGCAGCGCCTGCTCCCGATCACGGCCGTGTACCACCAGCTTGGCCAGCAGCGGGTCGTAGACCGGGGTGACTGTGTTGCCCACTGTGTAGCCGGAGTCCACCCGCACCCCCGGCCCCATCGGTTCCGCCCATGCGCTCACCTGGCCCGGTCCGGGCAGGAACCTCCGCGGATCCTCGGCGTTGATCCGCAACTCGATCGCGTGCCCGTCCGGGACGGTGTTCTCGACGTCGAAGCCGGGTCCGGCTCCCGCGGCGATGTGCAGCTGAGCGGCGACCAGGTCGACGCCGTAGCGCAGCTCGGTCACCGGGTGCTCCACCTGCAGCCTGGTGTTCATCTCCAGGAAGAAGAACGCGCCGGTGTCCTGATCGAGCAGGAACTCCACGGTGCCGGCGTTGCGGTAGTCCACCGCCGCCGCGGCCAGCACCGCGGCCCGTTCCAGCCTGCCGCGCAATGCCGGATCGACCGCGGGCGAGGGGCTCTCCTCGGCCACCTTCTGATGTCGCCGCTGCACCGAGCAGTCCCGCTCGCCCAGGGTCACCACCCGGCCGCCGGTCAATCCGAGAACCTGCACCTCGACATGGCGGACCCGGGGGAAATACCGCTCGACGAACAGCCGCGAGTCCCCGAAGAGCCGGCCAGCGAAGGCACTGACGCGGGTGTATTCGGTGCGCACCGCGGCGGCGTCGGCCGCCACCGCCATCCCCATCCCGCCTCCGCCGGCCGCAGCCTTAAGCATCACCGGAAAGCCGAGCTGCTCGGCTTGCGCCACCGCAGCGTCCTCGGTGGCCAGCGCGCCTGCTGAGCCGGCTGCCACCGGCACTCCCGCGGCTGCGACGGTCGCCCGCGCGGCCACCTTGTCCCCCATCGCCGAGATCGCTTCGGCGCTGGGACCGACCCACGCGAGACCGGCCTCGCTCACCATCCGGGCGAACCCGGGATCCTCGGACAGGAACCCGTAGCCGGGGTGCACCGCGGCCGCGCTGGTCTTGCGAGCTACCTCCAGCAGCTGGTGGCAGTCCCGGTAGGCCTGCGCGGGTGGCCCGGCCAGCTCGATCGCGTCGTCGGCCTCGGCGACGAACGGCAGCTCGGCGTCCACTGAGGAATGCACCGCGATGGCCCGGACCCCGAGCGCGCGGGCGGATCGGATGATCCGGCGGGCGATCTCACCCCGGTTGGCGACCAGTAACGACTCGAACACCAGCGGGACATTACCCATCCGGCGAGTACCGGCAGCGCTCAGCCGGTACTCGCCGGGGTGCGGTCCAGGTCAGGTTCCAGGTAGATCATCCGGGCGGCGGGCACGGCAGCCCGGACGCGCGTCTCGGCCAGATCGATGACCCGGGCTACCTCGATGGTGGGCATCGTGGCCGGTACTGCGATCTTGGCTGCGATCAGCAGCTCGTCCGGGCCGAGATACTGGGTCTTGAGGTGAATGACCCGCTCGACACCGCCGCCCACCATCGCCGCCCGGATCCGGGACAGCTCCGCTGGGGCGGCACCCTCGCCGATCAGCAGGCTCTTCGTCTCGACGATCAGGATGATCGCGATGATGCCGAGCAGGGTACCGATACCCAACGTCCCGATGGCATCCCAGACCGGGTCAGCGGTGAGCACCGCCATCCCGACGCCACCGAGGGCGAAGACCAGCCCGAGCAGCGCACCGGTGTCCTCCAGCAGCACGACCGGGAGTTCCGGGTTCTTGGACTGCCTGATGAACTGCCACCAGCTGCCGTTGCCCTTGAGCGGGCGGGACTCCCTGACCGCGGTGCGCAGGCTCAGAGTCTCCAGCACGATCGCCACTCCGAGGATGGCGATGGCGACCAGCGGGGAGCTGAGCGGCTCGTGGGCAGCCAGCTTGTGCACGCCCTCGTAGAGCGCGAACACCGAACCCAGGCTGAACAGCAGCAGGGCCACGACGAACGAGTAGAAGTAGCGGTCGCGGCCGTAACCGAAGGGATGCTCCTGGGTGGCTTCCCGCTGGGCACGCTTCCCGCCGAGCAGCAGCAGGCCCTGATTGGAGGTGTCAGCCACCGAGTGCACCGACTCAGCGAGCATCGACGACGAGCCGGTGATCAGATACCCGATGAACTTCGCTACCGCGATCCCCGCGTTAGCCAGCAACGCGGCAATAATCGCCGCTTTGCCACCGCCCGCTGACACAGCCCCAGAGCCTACAAGCGACCACCACTGGATCGCGGTCAGAGCGCGGGCAGGGCGCGAAACAGTTGGACGGGGCCACCAGCAGGGCACACTCTGATCTCGGGGTCTGCGGCGGCCAGCCACACCGACCGGCCCCGGTGCACCGCGACCCGGCCACCATCCCGGGAGCACAGCTCCGCCCCACCTCGGGTGCACAGCAGGATCTGCGGCGACGAGCTGCGCAGCAGGATCGGGGTCGACTCGCCTTCCGCCCAGTCCAACCGGGTCAGCTGGAACTCCTCAGCCGGGGTGCGGTAGGCGGTCTCGTACGGCCCGATCCGATCCCCGCGCTGCACCGGCAATTCGCCGTAGGAGAAGTCGAGCACCCGGAGCAGCTCCGGGACGTCCATGTGTTTCGCGGTCAGACCGCCGCGGAGCACGTTGTCCGAGTTCGCGCTGATCTCCACTCCGGTGCCCCGCAGGTAGGTGTGCAGGTTCCCGGCCGGCAGATACATCGCCTCACCCGGTACCAGCACCACATGGTTGAGCAGCAGGGCCGCCAGCACCCCGACATCACCCGGGTAGGTCTCGGCCAGCTCCAGAACCACCTGGCACTCGCCGCGAAAATCGTCGCTGCGGTGGGCGCCGCTGCTCACCCCGTTGCGGCGCAACAGGCCGATGCACGCGTCCAGGGTGGCGGGCAACACGGCCTGCACCGCGGGCTGGGGCATCGTGATCCAGGTGGTGAACAGGGTGCGCAGCCCGTCGGCATTCGGTTCGGCGAGGAGCATCCTGCGGTAGGGCTCCAGTGCCGACAGGTTCAAGGCGGCGAGCAACTCCACGGTGCGCAGCGGCTCCCGGAACCCCGCCAGCGCATGCAGCTCGGTGAGCGCGCAGATCAGCTCGGGTTTATGGCTGGAGTCGGAGTAGTTGCGCTCGGGCGCATCCCGGGGAATCCCCCGGGCCTCCTCCCGGGCGAACCCTTCGGCGGCTTGTTCGGCGGACGGGTGCGCCTGCAGGCTCAGCGGCTCCTCGGCAGCGAGCACCTTGAGCAGGAAGGGCAATCGGTGCCCCCAGCGTTGCACGCAGGAGGCCCCGAGTTGGTGCTGCGGATCGGCCCGCAGCGCGTTCAGCAGTGACGTCTGGTGGCCGTCCGCGTGCAGCAACACCGATGAGTCCGCCGGGTGGGCACCGAGCCACAGCTCCGCCTGCGGGTGAGGTGCAGGGATCGGGGCACCGAGAAGATCCGCGATCGCGGTCCGGGAACCCCAGGCGTAAGGCCGAACCGCGTTGCGCAGCAGCTCCACGAACCCTCCCTTACCGCCATGATCGCCCTCACCCGAATGTCGATCCAGGCGTACCGACCCACCCGGGTCCGCCCAGCACCCCTCGGCTCAACCCGAGGTAGAGCGCAGCGAAGTCGAACCGTAAGGCCAGCACCGCAGCGGCACAGGCCGCGGCACCCGGATCGCTCGGATGCACCATGAGCTCCTCATCGGCAGTCACCACGTCAGCATGGGGCAATGCCTCCAACGCGGCGGCCCGTTCCTGCTCGCTACCCGGGACGGGCCGCACGCCGAGCAGCACCGGTCGCACCGGTGACACCGCGGCGCCCGGCTGCTCCTCGTAGGGGTCGTGAAGTAGCGCAACCTCACCGCCGGCCCGGATCGCCTGCTGGCACAGCACTGGCAGGGCGGTGGCCTCGTGGAACCCCGCGGCGTGTGCGACGACACCGGCCTGCGCGGCGAGCGCGCCGGCACAGTGCCCAGCCACCGCCGTCGCCACCGGATCGGTTCCCCACAGCAGGGGGGTTCGCGCGATCAACCGCAGCGCCAGTGACTTTGCGGGATTGACGAACGATTCGTGAGCGATGTGGTCGCGCTCGGCCTCGCGGTCCAACTCGCCGGCGAGTACCTCAGCGTCGACAGCCAGCAAACCCAGGGTGTCCAGCAGCAGCAGGCCCGCAGTCAGGGTGCGCGGCAGCGCCAAACCCGGTGGCACCTCGACCCGGGGTGAGATCAGCAACGACCGGCCCGCGGCAGCCGCTGCCACCGGCCCCTCGGCGGGTGCGGTGAGCACCACCCGCGCCCCCCTGCTCGCCGCGCGGCCGACGCCCTCCGCCAGCTCCCGGTCGCCGGGATCGGTGGTGTTGGCCAGCACGATGTCCAGCGCGCCCACCCACATCGGGACCGACCGGGTCAGCACCACCGGCACCGGGCAGGCCGGGCCGAGCAGACCCAGCAGCAGTGGCGCGGCGGCCGGAGCAGCCCCCGGTCGGGTCAGCAGGACCAACGCGCGCGGTCGCTCCCCAGCCAGCCGCCCCAGGCCCGCCTCCTCGGCTGCGGCGGCTGTGGAACGCACCTGGGCGCCCGCGGTGGCCGCGGCACGGAGCACACCACCGGTATCGGTGGCCTCCAGCCGCCCTGGATCATCGAGCAGGTCCTCGTCCCACTCATCGCCGGCCGGCATCACTCGGAGGCCACCCCGCTGGTGTCCGTATCCGGACCGATTCCGGGTAATGCCTCGTCGAGTAGCAGCACCGGGATGCCATCGACCACTGGGAAGCTGCGCCCGCATTCGGTGCAGGTCAGCGCCGCGGCGTCGGGGTCAGCCGCGGTGCCGCTGCGCAGTTCGGCATGCGCCGGGCACGGGCACGCCAAGATTTCCATCAGGTGGGGATCCAGCTCCAACGCCATCACTCGTCCTCCTCCGTCGGTCAGGTTGGCGGCTCTTGAAGGCCACCTCGCCCGCTGGCGGTCGTACTTGAAGGGCTGCCAACCTCGCGCACCAGGGCCAGCACCTCGTCGCGCAATGTATCGACCGCCGCGATGTCGGGCGCTTCGACGTTCAGGCGTAGCAGGGGCTCGGTGTTCGACGGGCGCACGTTGAACCAGGAACCGTCGGGGCACCGCACGGTGAGACCGTCGAGCTCGTCGATCTCGACGCCGTCCCGGGCGATGTAATGCTCCCGCAGGGCCACAATCCTGCCCCGCTGGTCCTCGACCGTGGAATTGATCTCCCCCGAGGTGGCGTAACGGCTGAATTCGCCCATCAGCACCGAGAGCGGGTCCGGTTGGCTGCCGAGCGCGGACAGCACATGCATCGCGGCGAGCATCCCGGAGTCGGCGAACCAGAAACTGCGGAAGTAGTAGTGCGCGGAATGCTCGCCGCCGAAGATCGCCCCGGTCTCGGCCATCCGCTGCTTGATGAACGAGTGACCTACCCGGGTGCGCACCGGCCGGCCACCGTGCTCGGCCACGATCTCCGGCACCGCCTGGGAGGTGATCAGGTTGTAGATCACGGTGGCGCCGGGCTCGGTCGCCAGCTCGCGGGTGGCGACCAGCGCGGTGACCGCGCTGGGGCTTACCGCGTCGCCATGCTCATCGATCACGAAACAGCGATCGGCGTCCCCGTCGAAGGCCAGACCCAGATCAGCATCGTGCTGCCGTACCGCTGCCTGCAGGTCCACCAGGTTCGCCGGATCCAGCGGGTTGGCCTCATGGTGGGGGAAGGTGCCGTCCAGCTCGAAATACAGCGGGATGACCTCCAGTGGCAGCCCCTCGAAGACCGCGGGAACGGTGTATCCACCCATCCCGTTGGCCGCGTCCACCACCATCCGCAGCGGCCGGATCGCGCACAGATCCACCAGAGAACGCAGGCAGGCGACGTAAGCGGGCAGCATGTCCCGGTGAGTCACCACCCCACCACCCGGCCCGGGCTCGATGCCCCGCTCCACCGCGGCGCGGATCTCATCCAACCCGGTGTCCTGGCCGATGGGGGTGGCCCCAGCACGGCAGAGCTTGATCCCGTTATACCGGGCCGGATTGTGGCTGGCGGTGAACATCGCCCCGGGTATGCCCAGCGATCCGGAGGCGAAGTACATCATGTCGGTACTGGCCAGTCCCATCGCGACCACGTCGAGACCGCGGCCGGTCACCCCTTCGGCGAACGCTTCAGCCAGCCGGGGAGAGGAGTCCCGCATGTCATGCCCGATGACCACCGCACCCCGGCCGGTCGAGCCCGTTGAGTCCCTCGTGCCCGCGACCAGATCGGCCAACGCCGCACCGATATCACGCACCACGTCCGGGCCCAACTGCTCCCCGACAAGCCCACGGATGTCGTAGGCCTTGACTATCCCTGACAGATCGGGCACCGCTGTCCCTCCCGTCGAGGCCGGCCCGGCTGGCCACCTGGTTCAAGCGGTGCTGAGCCTATGCTGCGCAGCGGATGCCCGGACGGATCGGCCCGGCAATGTGGTCACCATCGAGATCGACAGCTATCTGGCCCGGACTACCAGGGAAGGGTGCCTCCGGAGCCGAAGTAGCCTCCGGTCGGGCCATCGGGACCCACCTGCGCTGCGCGCACGATGATCTCGACGCCCTGCTCGACCGTCTGCACGCCGGTGTCCCCGTTCAGGTCGGTCTTGGTGAAGCCGGGCTCCACCGCGTTGATCCGGATGTTCGGGAACGCCTTCGCAGCCGTATCAAGTCGGCTGTCACGTCCGCGGCGCCGATCACGACGTCGTTGTCACTCCACTCCGCTGCGATGCCGGCGTTGTTGACCAGCACGCCCAGCCCTCCGTGGGTCTCGATGGCCTTCACCGCAACCTCCACGGACGCGTCGTCGGTGACGTCGAGCTGGACTGCCCGTGCGCCTAGCTGCCCGGCGGCCCGGCGCCCGCGTTCGGCGTCCCGGCTTCCGATATAGACGGTGTGACCCGCGGCGATGAGCTGGCGGGCTGTCTCGAAACCGACACCTTTGTCTGCTCCGGTGATCAGTGTTGCTGGTGGTCGGTACGAGGCCTCCGCCGAGGCGAAGATTCGCCGAATCCCATCCTCAGTCGCCGACGAGGTCTGGCAAGACTCGCAGATGGGCTCGCCTGCCCAGCGCCGGAACGGCGGGAACCGGTTCTGCCGGCCGCTCGAACCGGCCAGCCTCCCGGACCGCCTCGGCCAGCGCAGTGAGATCGTCCACTGAGGGTTCCGGTTCGGCGAACTCACCATCGTGGCGCACCACATCCCAGCCTCGAGGAGCAGTCAATCGGAGCGCGTGCCGCTCGCAGAGGTCATACGAATGCGGCTCACAACAGGACGCCAGCGGGCCCACCACAGCCGTGGAATCGGCATAGACAAAGGTGAGCGTGGCAACCGCCGGGTTCGTGCACCCGGTCTTCGAGCACCGCCGCCCACTGCGCACGGCCGGGACCATAGCGCGCTGCCTCAGCCGAGTGCCGCAGGCGCGCGGAGCACTACGCTGTCTCACGCTCTCCCGGCGTAGTCTCGATGAATGACTGTGGCCCGGTCTGCCCGCACCAGGCAACGTAAACGCCGGGATCGGCGTGGCCGTGGTGTCCGGGGGTTGCTCTATCCCACCACCCTGCCCGCCGCGCGCAGCCGCTCGGAGCGCTTCGACGCCGTCGTGCTGGATGCGCTGGAACCGATCGACGCGCGCTGGCACGCCAAGCTCGACTCGCTCGACGTCGCCGTCGACGAGGTGCCGGAGGTGACTGATTGCGACCCCACCACCGTCGCGTGGGGCAACGATGTAGTGGAGGACGGCAACGTCCCGCTGGCTCGCCTCGTCCCGGCCGGGGTGGATCGGGCAGGACGACCAACCCGGGCCCGGATCGTGCTCTACCGGCGGCCGCTGGAAAGCCGAGCGCACGGTGGTGATCTCTCCGACCTCGTCCACGAGGTGCTCGTCGAGCAGGTGGCGAACTACCTGGGCCTGGACCCGAACATCATCGACGGACCCACCGACACTGGCTGAGCTGGCGCGCTAACCGCGGCGCCGCCGCCGCGACGGCAGGGCCGTTCCCACGACGAGCAACAGCAGCGCACCCTCGCCGAGGAGCAGCGCGGTACGGGCGACGTCGGAGCGCTCCACCCGAACCTCCGAGGGCATACCCCGGACCGGGACCGCCACCTGATGTCCCCAGCCACGGACCACCGGCACGGAACGGTTATCGACGCTGGCTTGCCAGCCCGGCTCGTCGTTGGCCGCAACGACGAGCAGCCTTCCCTCCGCCCCGGGTGCGACCTGGATGGCAACCTGCGGCGGGTCAGCGGGTGCCAGAACCCCGCTGACTCCCGGCTCGATAGGAGGGGCCGCCCCGGTCCGCGCCTGCTCAGCCAACGCAGGACCCAGCAGCTCCGCACCCGGCACCGGCCGCACCACCCGGAGCACCGGGCGGCCGTCGGTAGTGGGTGGTGCCGAGCGAGCCAGGCCTCCGGAAGCGGCAAGCGCCCGGGTGCCTTGCGCGGCGGTGGGCAGCACGATGAACTGCACGCCAGTGGCAGCCATGTCCGCGATCGCCGCAGAGGTCTCACCGGGCTGTCCGCCTCGCAGCGCATCGGCCACCCGAGCCAGCCGGGCACCGGTGGCCCGCAGCGGAGCGATGTCGTCGTCACCGAATCGCGCGGTCCGCGACCTCGTCAGCCGGACCGGCTCGCCCTTGGATCCGACGACCAGGACAGAGGTGTTGTCCCGGGCCAGTTCGGCGCTCAGCGAAGGAGCCAGTACCGGCAGGTCAAAAGGGGGGCCAGCGGTGAGCGGGCCACTGGCACCGAGCGCTACAGCTCCCGCGCACAGCACCGCGATCCCCACCCAGGATGCGGCCGACCACGACTTATCCCATGCCGAACCCCACCGCTGACCGAGATCGTCCATCCATTGCCACCGCGCCGGGACATTGCGCCCGGCCAGCAACACGATCCACAGCAACCCGCAGCCGACCAGGAGCAGCGCACTGCCGGTGAATCCCGGCCGGGGACTCCCACCGACCAGGGGCCGGATGGGTTCATGGCCCAGCAACAGCACCGCCGCCAGGCCCAGCACCACCAATCCCAGACCCGGCAGCATCGTCCGGGACGGCCGCAGGACCAGGGCGACCAACGCTGCGAGCACTACCACCGCCCCGATCCACGGCACGCTACCCGCGCCACCGGGATCGAGCGCGAGCAGCTGCAACCAGCTGGGCATCTGCTCGGGAACCACCGCGCCCACTCCATGCAGGAGTACTTCGGGCCGCTGGACGACCACAGCCGGCCACGGCACCAGCAGCCCTATCGGTAGCAGCACGACGGCGAACAACCCGACCCCTCGGCGCATGGTTTTGACCCGCGGCGCGGGAATCATCACGAAACCGATGAGGGCCACCGCCAGCAGCAACAAGTGCAGCAGTGGCGCGAACGCACCGATCACGGCGATACCGAGAGCTGTAGCGGCAGCGGTGGACAGCCAGCTACCGGATCGCCGCACCGCTCCAGTACGCAGCACCGAGACGATTCCGGACAGGACCAACGGTAAGAGCAGGTAGGGAACGACAACATCCAGCCGACCCTGCGACAGCCCAGCGATGGCGGGTGGGAGCAACCCGTACGCCGCGGCGATCAGCGCCCGGCGCCGGCGGCTCACGGAGAGGGTGCGAGTGGCTCGGTACGCGGACAGAGCGGCCAGCGGCAGGGCGGCCAGCAGCAGCAAGGACAGTGCCACAGTCGGTGAGCCCACCGGCAGCCCGAGGATGCCCAGTACGGCCAGTGCGGCTGGTGGTGGAGCAGCGCTGCCACCACCGACCGGGTGCCAGGAGCCCAGGTAGGAGGCCCAGGTCTGACCCAGGCTTTCCGGCGGCAGGAGCCGCCCTCCAGCCAGATCCAGTCCCAGCCGGTGCCGGTTCACCAGCACCGCGAGCAATGACATGATCAGGGTCAGCAGGGCAGGCGGGGAGAGCAGGAACCTCCGGATACGGGTACCGACCCCCACGTCATCCAGCTCGAGCACAGCCGAGTCGCTGAGATCGGCGACACCCTGTGCCGCATCTCCGGCGGAGCGCCGGGGTTGCGGCGAGGGGCGCGGTGAAGGATCCGGCTGAGTACGCGAGCCGGCCTCACCGGTGCGGGCACCACCGTCGGCGACGGGTTCAGGAGCTGCAGGTGCAGCCACGGTGCCGGCACCCGACGAACCCCTCGCGGGGCGGCCATTGGAATCACCGCCAGGGTCACCAGCGGGATCACCGGCGGGTTTACCAGCAGTGCGCGACACGCCGACTCCTCCCTAATCCATCCCCGTTGGTGGGGCGCACACGGTAACGTCTCCCGGCGATCGGTATCGAAACCGGGGAGCAGACCGGGTCAGATCACACCACGTTTGAGTTTGCGACGTTCCCGCTCCGAGAGCCCGCCCCAAATGCCGAACCGCTCATCGAAGGCCAACGCATACTCCAAGCACTCAGCCCGGACCTCGCAGCCGGAGCAGATCCGCTTCGCCTCCCTGGTGGATCCGCCCTTCTCGGGGAAGAACGCCTCCGGATCGGTTTGTGCGCACAACGCGCGTTCCTGCCAGTCCTGCTGGTCAGGACCGTCGGCCAGGTCCCAGTAACCCAGCCGCTCGCCCCTCCCCACCGCAGGCCAGCCGATGTCCAACTCATCCATGGCGGTCCGCCCTCCTCGCCATAGAGTTCCTCCCCGGTTCACGCCTCCCCGGGCTGTGGGCCGGAGAATAACAAGCCTGTGATTACACCCCTGTCATCGGGGATGCAAGCGGTTGCGCCCTCCTCGAACCGAGCTGGAGGCGTTATCTCAGCGTGTCGCCGTTGACACGCTGAGATAAACGTCGGGCAACTGTGCCCTGCGGAGGAGCATCCACCCGGCAGCCTGCGGCAGCAGCCGGTGGGCGAGAGTGGCCCCATGCGCGCCGCCGGCCTGGCACCCAGCCCGCTATTCCTGCTCCTGCTCGCGGCCACCGTGATCGGCGGCGCGCTCGCCGCGCTGGGCACCGGTACGGCTCGCACGGCCGGCATCGTGCTGCTGGTCCTCGGCGGGTGGGCGGTCTCGCTGTGCGTGCACGAGTTCGGGCACGCCTTGACGGCCTACCGGGGTGGCGACCGGTCGGTGCGAGCCAAGGGATACCTCACGCTCGACATCCGCCGCTACACCGACCCGGTGATGTCGCTGCTGCTCCCACTGGCACTGCTGGCCTTGGGCGGGATCCCGCTACCCGGTGGCGCAGTGTGGATCGACCGGGCCGCGCTGCGTTCCCGCGCGATCACCTCGGCGGTGTCGCTGGCCGGTCCGCTGGTCAACCTGATCCTGGGGGCTGCGCTCACAGCTGTGGTGGCGCTGAGCCCCCTGCCGGGCGGGCTCGCCGCCGGGCTGTCCTATCTGGCTCTGGTCCAGGTACTCGCCTTCGTGCTCAACATCCTGCCGGTGCCCGGGCTGGACGGGTTCGGCGTCGTGGAGCCCTACCTGCCTGCATCGGCTCGCCGGCTCGCTAGCTCTCTCGGCTGGTACGCCCCCCTGCTGCTCTTCGTTCTGATCATCGGTGTGCCCGAGGTGGCGAACGCGCTGTTCGGCGCGAGCTTCACGGTCTTCGCCGCCCTCGGTGGCGATCCGTTCGCAGCTGCCACCGGTCTCCAGGAGTTCCTGTTCTGGCGCTGAGCACCACTGGTTTTGAGCAAGCACGGAGCAAGCACGGAGCGGGCACTGAGCGCTCAACTCGCCGACCTGCGCACAATCCAGATAACGTCATCGTGTCAAAGGGCACTGGCTGGGCGTTACAAGGACGTGGAGATGAGTGTGTCGGCTCGGCTCGACGGCTTCCAGCGGCGCCACAGCTGGTTGGGCTTCCCGCTGGCGGTCGTCTACAAGTTCGTCGACGATCAGGGCGGCTATCTCGCTGCCCTGATCACCTACTATGGCTTCGTCTCGCTGTTTCCCATGCTGCTCCTGATGGTCAGCGTGCTGGGCTTCACGCTGGAGAGCAATCCCGGCCTGCAGCAGGCATTGCTCGGCTCCGCATTGCAGCAATTTCCCATCATCGGCCCGCAACTGCAGCAGAACCTCGACTCGATCCACGGCAGCCGCCTAGCGGTGATACTCGGCATCCTCGGCGCCGTTTACGGGGGTCTGGGGGTCTCCGTCGCCATCCAGTCGGCGTTCAACCAGATCTGGGCCGTGCCACGCTATGCTCGCCCCGACCCGGTGCTCTCCCGGATCCGCGGGCTGCTGCTGTTCGCCCTGCTCGGCGGCCTCGTCCTGATCACCACCGCCCTGTCCGCGGCCGGTCCGGTGGCCGCCGGCTTCGGTTATGGAGGCATCACGGTCCGCATCGCCGGGATAGCAGTCGCGATGATCGCCAACATGGGCGCGTTCCTCATCGCATTCCGGGTGCTCACCGCCCGGGACATCCGGCTGGCTGACCTGATACCCGGCGCGGTATGTGCGGGGTTCGCGGTGCAGATGCTGCAGGTCGGTGGCGCGTTGTTCGTCAGTTACGCGCTCAACGGAACCTCACAGACCTACGGCGTCTTCGGACTGGTTCTCGGCCTGCTGGCCTACTTGTACCTGCAGGCGGTCACCGTCGTGTTCTGCGCCGAGATCAACGCGGTACGGGCGCGCCGGTTGTGGCCCCGCAGCTTGCTCACCCCCTTCATCGACGACGTGGCGCTCACCCCCGCCGACCGGGCCTCCTACCGCTTCCATGTGGGCGCGGAACGCTTCAAATCCTTCGAACAGGTGCAGACCACCTTCGACCACCAGCCCCCCGCGAACGACAAACCCTGAGCACCGGCATGAAGGTCGTCGTGCTGGTCGGCGGGGTGGGTGGCGCCCGATTCCTGCTCGGGCTGAAAGTCGCGCTCGGCCTGCCCGCCGTCGGCGCAGCCGGCACCACTCACGAGCGGCATGAGATCACCGCAGTGGTCAACACCGGGGACGACATCTGGTTGCACGGGTTGCGAGTCTGCCCGGATCTCGATACCTGCATGTACACCCTGGGCGGAGGCATCGATGACGAGCGTGGCTGGGGGCGGGCCGCCGAGACCTGGGAGGTCAAGGCCGAACTCGCGCGCTATGGCACCGACCAGGACTGGTTCGGGCTGGGTGATCGGGATCTGGCCACGCATCTGATTCGGACCCGGATGCTGCGCGCCGGCCACCCGCTGTCCGAGGTGACCGCTACGCTGTGTGACCGGTGGCGTCCCGGGGTGCGGCTGCTGCCCGCCACTGACGATCGCTGCGAGACCTATGTGGTGGTCTCGGGCGCCCCCACTGACTCCTCCCCGGGCTCCCGCGCGATGCACTTCCAGGAATGGTGGATCCGGTACCGTGCCGCACTCCCCGCCACCGAGTTCGTCCCGGTGGGCGTGCCGCATCCCGAGCCGGCACCCGGAGTGCGCGAGGCGATCGCCGAGGCGGACGCGGTGCTGATCGCCCCGTCCAACCCGGTGGTGTCGATCGGCAGCATGCTGGCGGTACCGGGGATCCATCCGGCACTGCGCGACGCCGCGGCCCGGGTGGTCGGGCTGTCCCCCCTCATCGGTGGGCGCGCAGTGCGCGGGATGGCCGAGGCCTGCCTGGCCACCATCGGTGTGCCCTGCGACGCCGGTGCGCTCGCCAGGCACTACGGCGCGCGCACCTCGGGTGGGATCCTGGACGGGTGGCTGGTGCATACCGGGGATCACGCGACGGTACCCGGGATCGAGGTCCACGAGGTCCCGCTGCTGATGACAGACCCGGTGACCACCGCAGCGATGGCCAGGGCAGCCCTGAACCTGGCCGGCCTGAGCGTATGACCGATCACGCAGCACCGGGCGAGATCCGTATCCTGCCGGTCCAGGAGCTACCCGAATTCCGGCCGGGTGATGACCTGGTCGCAGCACTGGCCGAGGCGGCTCCGTGGCTGATAGACGGCGACATCGTCGTCGTCACCAGCAAGGTGGTGTCCAAAGTGGAGGGCCAGCTGGTCACCGTGCCGGCTGACCCGCCGGCCCGCGAGGCGGCACGCGACAAGCTGATCACCGCCGAGGCCCGGCGAGTGGTGGCCCGCCGCGGCCGGACCCTCATCACGGAGAACTCCCTGGGCTTGGTCCAAGCCGCCGCCGGGGTGGATGCCTCCAACGTGGAACCCCACGAGCTCGCGCTGCTGCCCGCCGACCCGGACGGCAGTGCGGCCCGGTTGCGGGCGGGGTTGGCCACCGCGCTGGGCATCGACGTCGCAGTGCTGATCACCGACACGATGGGTCGCGCGTGGCGGGTCGGGCAGACCGACGTGGCGATCGGAGCTGCCGGGCTGGGGGTACTGCGCCACTACGCCGGTAGCACCGACCGGCACGGCAACGAGTTGCTCGTCACCTCCGTCGCTATCGCCGACGAGCTCGCCGCTGCTGCTGACCTGGTCAAAGGGAAGCTCGCCGCGGTACCGGTGGCAGTGGTGCGCGGGGTGCCCCGCGAGACCGACGGCAGTTGCGCTGCGGAGCTGATCCGCCCGCAGGCAGAGGACCTGTTCTGGCTGGGCGCCGACGAGGCGATCGAACGGGGCCGGGCCGCAGGCCGGGCGGAAGCGGTGCTGCTGCGCCGTTCGGTGCGCGCATTCCGGCCGGATCCAGTGGATCCGGCTGCGCTGCGCCGCGCGGTGGAGGTGGCGCTGCGCGCCCCGGCACCGCACCACACCCGGCCGGTGCGCTTCATCTGGTTGGCGGACCGGACCCGGCGGCACCGGCTGCTCGAGGCGATGGCGCAGCAGTGGCGGACCGACTTGCGCGGCGACGGGCTGAGCGAGGACGCCATCGAGCGCCGGGTGGCCCGCGGGGCCCTGCTCCAGGACGCACCGGAACTGCTGGTGCCCGTAGCCGTCCCCGACGGTGCGCACGACTACCCTGACGCTCGTCGCCGCGCCGCCGAGGAGGCGATGTTCACCGTCGCCGCCGGTGCCGCGGTGCAGGGCTTGCTGGTGGCACTGGCAGTGCAGGGGCTGGGCTCGTGCTGGGTCGGCTCGACCCTGTTCTGCCCCGATCTGGTTCGCGAGCAGCTCGCCCTGCCGCCGGGGTGGCGCCCGCTCGGCACGATCGCCGTCGGCCACCCTGTGGAACCGTTGCAACCCCGCCCACCCAGCGACACCGACGGATTGGTACTGAGATGACGGCGACCGGCAGCCCGAACACCGCTGTGCACGCCGATACGCAACGGGTGCTGTCCGGGTGGGAGCCCGGCGACCCCGGCCAGCAGGCGCTGCGCGAGGCCTTTCTCGGGTTCCTGGCCGCCCGCCCGGACGCCTGCGCCCGTTCCTGCGTCCCCGGTCACCTGACGGCCTCCGCGCTGGTCCTCTCGCACGCGGGCACCCACGTGCTCCTCACCTTGCATCCCCGGGTCGGGCGCTGGGTACAGCTGGGTGGGCACTGCGAGGAGAGTGACGCTGGGCTCGCCGCGGCGGCGTTGCGGGAAGCGACCGAGGAGTCCGGGATCCCGGATCTGGACATCGATCCCACGCCGCTGCACCTGGACGTGCACCCGATCACGTGCTCACTGGGCGCGCCCACCCGCCACTTCGATGTGCGTTTCCTGCTCCGCGCCCCAGCGGGCGCCACTGCCATCCGCAGCTCCGAGTCCACCGACCTGGCCTGGTGGCCAGTCAGCGCGATACCACCCGACGTGGGATGCGCCCTGCCCTCCCCTGCCCCCGTCATGGAGACATATCGGGGTTTTCGAGGGCCTGTTGACCCCGATATGTCTCCATGACGGGAAGAGGACGCTGTGGAGCTTTTTCCATCCATGCCACTGGAGGCCTGGGCCGGCACCAAGGAGACCCTGCACCGGTTCGCCCAGGTGGTGGGCAAGATCCGGCTGGCAGCCAGCGTGCGCCGCAACCACTGGTGGAATGTGCCGTTCCACCTCACCGGGCGGGGGATCACCACCCGGCCGATGGGCGACGATCCGATCTTCACGATCGACTTCGATTTCATGGCCCACCAGCTACTGGCCTGCTCGATCACCGGTCAGGCGGTGTCATTCCCGCTGGCCGGTCAGTCGGTGGCAACCTTCTACCAGAACGTGATGCAGGCGCTGACCACGTTGGGCGTCCAGACCCGGGTCGAGCACCCCCACCCGTTCGACCTGCCCGATGCCGCGAGGCCGTTCGCCGAGGACACCGAGCACGCGGCCTACGACCCGGTGTGGGCCACGCGCTACTGGCAGGTGCTCAGCCAGGTCAACCTGGTGCTGGAGGAGTTCGCCAGCGGGTTCTCCGGAAAGATCAGCCCGGTGCATCATTTCTGGCACACCTTCGACATTGCGGTCACCCGCTTCTCCGACCGCCACATCGATCAACCCGCCAGCACCGACCCGGTGACGCGCGAGGCCTACTCCCGGGAGGTCATCAGCGCCGGATTCTGGTTCGGCGACCAGAACTACGCCGCCCCGGCCTTTTACTCCTACACCGCTCCGGAGCCGGCCGGTCTCGCCAATGAGCCGCTGCGCCCGGCCGCGGCCCGGTGGATGCCGCAGGGCGCCGGTCACCTGGCGGTCCTGCCCTACGACGACGCCCGCGCGCACGCCGACCCCAGGCTCGCGGTGCTGGAGTTCTACGAGAGCGCCTACCAGGCGGGCGCACGCCGCGCCGGCTGGGACACCGCTCGCCAAGCCTGCCCCGGCGGCGTGACCGACCCCGCAACCTAACCCCATCATCACCGCCCCCTTTCCCGACATGGAGACATATCGGGGTCAGCAGGGGGTCGATCTCCCCGATATGTCTCCATGTCGGGGAGAGGTAGCGTGGTTGGTTTGCGGAAGGATCGAGAAGACAAGCGAGGAGAGAAGCAAGGTGATTAAGCACGACACTGCCAGCACGTTCGTGTTCTGCCGGTTCACGGATGGCTGGCGGCTGGGCTTGGTCGAGGATCTTCGCCTGGGTTTGCACATGATCGCTGGTGGGCACGTGGAGGACGTGGAGAACCACGAACAGGCCGCGATCCGGCAGGTTACCGAGGAGATGGGGCTAGCCGGGGTGCGGTTGGTGAGCGCTCCCACGCCCGGACTGCCCGCCGGTTATCCGCACCGGCGGGTGGCGCGAGAGTGGTGGAAGACCGAGGTCATGGTGCCGGCGGATGACCACTTGGCCGAGCCGCATATCCACCTCGACCACCAGTACCTCGCCTTGGCCGACGCGCCGGCGCCGGCCCGTACGCCGAAACACCCCTTCGACTGGTTCACCTGCGCCGAGCTGCACCCGCTCGCGATGCCGCAGGACACCCGGATGCTCGCGGAGTACCTGTTCGACCGGATTGGTGACCTGGCAGCCGGTGAGCTGGACGACCCAGCAGTGCTGCGGTCCTTTGCCATCGCAGGCGGCCGGTAGCAGCTGCGCAAGCCCGTTTTAAGCCGTTGCTTCGGGGACCGCCTCGACAAGGCTGGTCAGGCCGACGCCGGGGACGATTCGGGTCAGACGGAGCCCCGCGTGGGCCAGCAATGCGCGGTGCTCCGCTTCGGTGCGCTCGCGACCGCCCGCGGTCATGACAAGCATCTCCAGATCGGCAAGCTTTCCGATCGATGCTGCCGCGCCGTCCGGGAGCACGATCTCAACCAGCAACAGGCGGGCGGTGCCGGCCATCGCGGCCCGGCAATTCTTCAGGATGCTCACCGCGCGGTCGTCGTCCCAGTCATGGATGACGGCGCTCAGCAGGTAGGCATCAGCACCATCCGGTACCGAATCGAAGAAGTCTCCACCCACCACCTTGCAGCGACCCAGAACGTCGGGGACGGACAGTTCTTCACCTGCCTCGGCCACCACCGTCGGCATGTCGAAGAGCACGCCTTGCAAAGTCGGGTTGGCGGCCAGGATCGCAGCGAGCAGGCCACCCCTGCCACCACCGACGTCCACAATGGTACGGAAACAGCTGAAATCGTATGCCGCGACGATACTCTCAACCTCACCTGTCGATAGCGAGATCATAGCCTGATCGAAGATCTCCGCATCCTCGGGATGCGCTGCGAGGTATTCGAAGATTTCCCTACCGTGCACCCGATCGAATGCTGATTCCCCGGTTCGAATGGTCTCGTACAAATCTGTCCACGGATACCGGTGAAACGGCATCCCGACCATCGTCGCCCAGCCGCGTAGCGAACCGGGGACGTCGCTGCGCAACAGCTCACCAAGCGGGCTCAGCCCGAACCGGCGGTGCTCGTGCTCCACGACGACTCCGGCATCGCCCAGGGTTCGTAGCAACCGGTACAACGCCGGCCCGTTCGCGCCGACCAACCTCGCGATCTCGTCGGTGCCCTGGGTTCCGGCGGCCACTACGTCAGCGATCCCGAACCTGGCGAACACACTGACCGCCTGCGAGACGAGGGCTCCCATGGTCAGCTGGCGCAAGACCATCTCCCGCGGCGGTCCGGTTGCTGAGCTCGTCCCGTTCGGTGTGGCCTCGGCTACCATCGTGACCCCCCAACATCGTCCGCGAGTGCGGAGCTGCTCGTCGGATCTTCACCCAGGTGACGCGGTCCCACGGTAGTGGCGAGGCCATCCTCCGGGAAGTGTCGGTGGCGGGTGCTTAGCTGGGCCCGCACCATCACCAACCACTACTACCAACCGAAGGAGTTTTCTGATGTCTACCCGCAGCGAGCCCTGGCCCACTGGTACACCATGCTGGGTTGACCTGGCCGTTCCCGACGTCGAGGCAGCCACGAAGTTCTACGGCGCCATTCTGGGATGGACCTACAGCGACACGGGCGAGGAGTTCGGCCACTATCAGATAGCCCACCGGGGAGCTCACACCGCAGCCGGGATCGGCCCGAAGATGAGCCCGGATCAGCCCTCGGCATGGACGACCTATCTCGCCAGCGACGATGTCGACAGCACCGCCGAGAAGATCACCGAGAGCGGGGGGAAACTGCTGGCTGGACCCTTCGATGTCCCGGACTCGGGGCGGATGTGCATCGCGCTGGACTCCCAGGGCGCAGCCTTCGGAGTGTGGCAGGCTACGAGGCACCTGGGCGCGGAGATCTACAACGAGCCCGGGGCCATGGTGTGGAACCAGGCCGCGGTGCCCGACCCCGATGCAGGCCGTCAGTTCTACGCTGCGGTCTTCGGCTACTCCTACCAGCCGGTCGAAGGCGCCGGCGGAGACTTCACGATCTTCCGGCACGACGGTGACCCGCTGGGTGGGATCGGCGGCATGGGTGCCAGCCCGGCACAGACCCCACCGCACTGGGTAACCTACTTCATGGTCGCCGACGCCGATGCGGCCGCAGAGACCGCCACCGCGATGGGGGCCACCGTGACAAGTGCCCCCGTGGACACCCCTTATGGCCGGATGGCAGAGATCACCGATCCGCAGGGAGCCAGCTTCGCGATCATGGCGGCGCTGCCGTCGGAGTGACGGCACTCGGTATGGAGGGCTTGGGTTTGGGGCCTGCTCGCACCAACCCGACACCGGCGAGAACCACGACCATGCCGGCAAACGCCCGCAGGCTGAGGGACTCGTCCAACGCGACTGCACCGAGCAGCACGGCCACCACCGGGATCAGGTAGGTCACCGTGGAGGCCATGGTCGGGCCGTCGTCAGTGAGAAGCCGGTAGTTCAAAATGTAGGCCAAGCCGGTGCCCAGCACACCGAGCACGGCGACGCTACCGAGGGCATCAGCTCGAACCTGCGGCGTGACCCAACCGAGCGGCAGCGCCAGGGCCGATACGGCAGTCGCGGCACTGAGCTGGCCGGCGGACAGGACGGTCGGAGCCAGATTCCGGCCGGTGAGGAAGCGGCCCGCGTAGACGAACAACACCCCGTACGAGGCGGCAGCGGTCAGGCACGCCGCTGCGCCGGACACGCTGCCGCCGGATTGCCACGGAGCGAAGATCACTAGAGCACCGCCGAAACCGATCAGGAGGCCGGCTGCCCGCACTACGGGCATCGCGCGCTCGGTACCTACCAGGAACGCCACCGCGACCGTCCACAGCGGAGTCGTCGCATTGAGCATGCCGGCCAATCCCGAGTCAATGCTGCGCTCTCCTACCCCGAACAGGTAAAACGGGATCACGTTGCCGACGGTCGCGGCGACCACGAAGTGCAACCACACCACAGGCTCGCGCGGTAACCGCAATCCCCGGAGACGGCAGATAAGCAACAGAACCCCGGCGGCGAACAGCACCCGCAGGAACGCAACCTGCATCGGAGTGAATCCTCGCAACCCGATCTTGATCCACACGAAGCTGGATCCCCAGATCAGCGCCAGTAACGCGAGCCGTGCCAGGCTGCTCCGTCGTGCCGTCAAACGTCCCATTCGCCCAAGTCTGACCACCCACACGGTCGAGTTTCCACCGAATTTCCATCGCCGGAGAGCACATTGAGGATAACCGCGCCGCGCCCACACCACCGCCTGGGCCGGAACCCGAAAACCGGGTTCTTGCGCCTGCAATTGCACGTGCATTGACCTGTCCAGAAGCACGTGCTAGGTTCCAAACTCGCAATACACGCGCAGAGGTACCTGTAAGAGTGAATAGCCCACCCAAACGGGTGCCGATCGATGATGGGCTCCCATACGGTCGGCGAATTCAACGGCTTTCATCAGAGTGGTCCCCGAAGTCCGGGTAGTGCAGCTGCGTGACCGATAACACGACCATAAGGACCTGCGAGATGAACCCTGCGAAGGCTCGGGCACCATTCGTAATGTGGTTCACCGGCGGATCCGAACCCATGGACCACGCGATTAGCGACGATGACATGGCTACCGGGATTTCGGTGGGCACCGGCCGGTTCGTCGCTTTGTGCGGAGAAACGGTCTGCGTCGCGTCGATGATCTGCCCGCCTGGGCGGCGTTGTTCCCCCTGCGAAGCGGCTGTGCTGCGTATCGAGCACGATCCACCGCCTTCCAGCCCCCCGGTTCCCACCCAGAGTCGTGACCGCGGCCGGCATCGCGACGACCTGGCAGGCTCAGCTTCCGGCGCGGCGCACCGGCTGTTCAGCTGGCTGAAGTGAACCAGCGGGCTCACATTGCGCGGTAATCGCGCGGGCTGAACCGGGGGCCGAAGCGGGGACGCCGGATACCGGCAGCCTCGATGTAGCGCACCGCCCGCTGCCGCTGCGGCGCGTAAGGCGCCAGCACCTCGAGCATGCCCGCATCGTCCAGCGACCGGCCCAGGAGGGCATGACCGACCACGGACGGGATGTGGAAATCCCCCACGCTGACCGCATCGGCGTCGGCCCAGGCGCGCTGGGCCACCTCGGCCGCCGTCCAGATCCCCACCCCGGGGACCTTGCACAGCAGCTCACGCCCAGCTTGCCCGGCCAAGTTCACCGCACCCTCCAGCCGGTGCGCCACCGCAGCCGCCGCCAGCACGGCCCGGCGCCGCGAGTGATCGACGCCGGCGCGGTGCCACTCCCAGTCCGGGATCGCGCGGACGGCGACCGGATCGGGCGGAACCCACAGCGTGGCGGGACCGGGCGCTCGTCGCCCGAATCGCCGGCACAACTCCCGCCACGAGCGGCGCGCCTCGATGCCGGTGACCTTCTGCTCCAGCACCGCCGGCAGCAGGACATCCCACACCCGGTGGGTGGCGCCCAGGCGCAGGCCAGGCATCCGGCGCCGGACTTGTGCGATCAGGGGGTGATGTGGCACGAAGCCGCGGTCGTCATCGTCGGCGCCGAGCAGCGCAGGCAGGCCATCGAGCGCCCAGGCCGCCCCCGGGCCCCATCCAGCGGCGTGCACAGTGCCACCGGGGTCGCGACGCAGCGCCAGGGTGGCGACGCCGAGCGGGGTGGTGCCGGTGCGCCACACGGTGCCCTCCGCGTCCACCTGCATCGTGGGGTCGCCCCGGCCGCGGCGTAGTGGAGCCAGCACCGCACGAAAATCCAGCGGGAATCCGGGAGTCCAGCTTCGGTGCGCGGGCGGCGACTGAGCGCAGGCCCACTGGCCCGGAGGGCAGATCTCAGACATCAGTGGAAAAGCGCACGCCGTCATCGGGTAGCACCACCCCGGGCCAGACCCGCAGGCCGTGCAGCAGCTCGCAGCGAGATCCCACCACTGCGCCATCGCCGACCACCGCGCCGTCGAGCACGGCACCCGCACCCACCCGCGCCCCCGCACCCACCACGCTGCGCCGCACTCGCGCACCGGGTCCGACCACGGCGCGGTCCATCAGTACCGAGCCGACTACCTGCGCCCCACGGTGAACCACGGCAGCCGCACCGACCACTGAACCGCCCTCGGCCCGCGCGTCCGGGTGCACCGTGGCGCCGGGCAGCAGCAGTGCCTCGCCCACCGGTCCGGGCAACGCAGGCGACGGGGCCAGCCCCCGCACGAGATCGGACGAACCCTGCACGAACGCCGCCGGTGTGCCCAGATCAAGCCAGTAGGAGGCGTCCACGTGGGCGTGCACCCGAGCTCCCGCGGCGAGCAGGCCCGGAAAGGTCTCCCGCTCCACCGATACCGGGCGCCCCGCCGGTATCGAGTCGATCACCTCACGGCGGAAGGCATAGCAGCCGGCATTGATCAGGTCCGTCGGGGGATGATCGGTCTTCTCCAGGAACTCGAGGACCTGGCCTTCGGCGCTGGTCGGCACGCAGCCGAAGGCACTCGGATCGGGAACCCGCACCAGGTGCAGGGTCACATCAGCCCCCGCGCTGCGATGGGTTCGCACGACCTCGGCCGGATCCAGGCCGGAGAGCACATCGCCGTTGAACACCAGGACGTCCGGCTCGCTGAGCGCGGGCGCGACGTTGCGGATCCCGCCACCGGTGCCCAGTGGCTCCTCCTCCACGATGTAGTCCAACACCAGACCCAGACCGGATCCGTCACCGAAATGGGTGGCGAAAACCTCGGCGCGGTACGAGGTACCCAGCACCACATGCCGTACCCCGGCAGCGCGGATCCGGCTCAGCAGGTGGGTGAGCAGCGGGACTCCCGCGGTGGGCAGCATCGGCTTGGGCGCGGACAGGGTGAGCGGCCGCATCCGGGTGCCCAAGCCTCCGACCAGCACCACGGCCTCCACGCCCGGCAGCGGCTCGGCCAGTGCCGCGGCGTGACCCGGCGCCATCTCAGGCCCGCCGCCCCGCGCGCAGCATCAGCCGCAACCGGGCGGCCAGGCCGGCCCGCAGCAGCAGCCGCAGCGGGGCGTGCCGCAGGCCGGGACGCCGGTCCACGAGGTACCGGTAGGTGCTCTGGTGGTGGGCCGCCAGCATCTGTTCGCAGACCCGGCTGGTGGCATGCCCCCCGAGATGGGTTACCTCCGCGCTGGGCACGTAGACGTTGAGCCAGCCGGCGCGACCCAGCCGGTCACCGAGGTCGACATCCTCGAAGTACATGAAGTAACGGGGGTCGAAGCCGCCGACGGACTCAAAGGCAGCCCGGCGCACCAGCAGGCACGACCCGGACAACCACTCCGCAGTCCGTTCACCCAACGCGGTATCGGACTGCCGGTAGGCCTTGGTCCACGGATTCGCCGGCCAGATCGGGCCGAGAACGGCATGACCGATACCGCGACCCAAGTCGGGAAGCAGCCGCGCGGAGGGGTACACGGTTCCGTCCGGCTGCCGGATCAGCGGTCCCAGGGCCCCCGCCCGAGGCCAGCGCTGCGCGGCTGCGACCAGCTCATCGAGGCTGCCAGGGTGCCATTCGATGTCCGGGTTGGCGACCACCACCCATCCCACCTCGGGCCCCCACTCGACGGCTCCCCGGTTGACGGCGCTGCCGTACCCGACGTTCTCCCCGATCCGCAGCAGCCGCACCCCGTCCCGGCGCGCCGCGCGCTCCGGCGCTCCGTCGGTGGATCCGTTGTCAGCCAGCAACACCCGCACCGGCCGGCTGGTTGCCTTGAGCACCGAGTCCAGGAAGGTCTCCAGCGTCTCACCAGGCGAGTACGTCACCGTGACCACAGCCAGTTCCTGGCCGTAGGCACGGCCAGCGACACTGCCGTCTCTGCCGTCACTGCTGCGCGGGGAGCAAGAGGTCACGGCGCTCGATTCTGCACCCCGGCGGGCCGGATCAGCCCAGTGGGCACCGAGTCAACGGCACCGGCAAGCCAGTCGCCTCCGCACCGTCAGGGTGCACGCCGCGCGTCTCATCTCGCCGGCGGTGTCCGGTGGCGTCGCGACCGGGAACAGGCCCGCCGCGAAGACGGTGGGGGCGGGCGGCGAGCGGGGCGTGAGCGCGGCCTGCCGGACCGCATCCATCCGCGCAACACCGAGGCCGAGCAGGACAGCAGCGCTCACGTACGCCACGACGAAGCAACGAGATACCACCGGCTCTCCCCACCTGGACTGGTCGAGACGTCAGCCGTTAGCGACGTCGCCGCCAAGGAAAGCCCAGTAGCCCGGGAGGGCTCCCGGTTCACCAGACCTGGCACCGGATGGGGTCACCAGATGGGTTACCGGGCGCCGCGGAGGTTTCACCCACGTGGACTACATAAGGTCTCGTTACTATAACGTTATTATACTTGGAGTCGCGCACCAGCTACCAGATGCGGTGGGAAGGGCTGTCATTCCCCTTTCGGGGGTAGGGGGACATCGCTTTCAGCTACAGGACGCTGGCGCATGCCCGCGCCCGCGCGATGACGCGCGCGTTCAGAGCAGAGAGGGGGAAGGGATGCTCACTCACAAGGCCCACATCGGGGCGGCAATGGCAGCCCTCAGCATCATTACGCTAGCAGTCTCCGTCAGCGCCGCAGCGCCCGGAGTGGCCCAAACGCCGCCGGTGGGCCAGGCCAGCCCGGTGGCCGTGATCACCGGTGCGGAGTCCATCAACGCCACGATGGCCCGCTATCAGGTCAAGGGCACCGACCTCGGGATCATGTGGACTGACGAGAAGGGGCAGATACTTGCCGCCTTCGGCGATACTTTCGGCAACGGGTGGGCTGGGGTCGAAAGCGGATTCGCCACCCCGAATAAGATCGATTGGCGCTCGAACACGCTCGCGATCAGCCGGGACCGCAACCCGGCTGATGGCATGTCTTTCAATAACTTCGTGACCGACCGTCCCGGCCACGCGAAGGAACTGCTGCCCTCCCTCAAGAAGGACGGCGTCGAGATGACCAAGATCCCCACCGGCGGGATCAACATCGACGGGCGCGATTACCTGGCTTACATGTCGATACGCAGCTTCACCCAGCCCGGACACTGGATCACCAACTACGGCGGCATCGCGTACTCGGATGACGGTGGCAAGACCTGGAAGGAGGTCCCCAGTACGCGCCGGGAGAACACCAAGGCGCTCGACGACACCTTCCAGATGATCGCCTTCGCCCAGCGCGATGGCTACGTCTACGCCTACGGCACTCCCAATGGTCGCTTCGGTAACGCCCACGTCGCCCGGGTGCCCCAACGGCAGTTACTCGACAAGTCCGCCTACGAATACTGGACCGGTAGCGGCTGGCAGCGCGGCCAGAGTTCGATCGCCTCCCCGATCGTGAAGGGACCCGTCGGTGAGCTGTCCATCCGCTACGACAAGGTCCTCAACAGCTGGGAGATGATGTATCTCGACGAGGCGACCAAGGCGATCGTGGTTCGGCTGGCGCCCAGGCCGGAGGGACCATGGGGTGCACCCATGACGGTCGCCAGGGCTAGCGAGTACCCGAACCTCTATGGCGGGTTCCTGAACCCGGACTCCGAGGGACGCGATCTCTACTTCACGATGACCCAGTACGACCGCTACAACGTCTCGATGATGCACGCGAGGCTGCCCGCCAGCGTGGAGCCCAAGGCAGAGCCCGATCGGGGCCCCTCACCCGCCAAGAACTCCGGCGACGGCGGCGGCGCGTAACGCGTCCCGCCAGTGCCGTAACTCGGGAAGGCCGGCGGCCGTCCACCCGGTGATGTCCAGCACCGAGTTCGCCGGGCGCGGCGCCGGCCGGGGAAACTCCGCGGTGCTGCAGGGCTGGACCCGGTCCGGATCGGCTCCGGCCTCGGTGAACACTGCTCTGGCCAGCTCGAACCACGTCGCCGAAGCGGAGTTGACGCAATGCAGCACCCCCGGCGGCACCCGATCCGCGGCCAGCGCGAGCGCGATCAACCCAGCGGCCAGATCGGCCGTCCAGGTCGGGTTGCCATGCTGGTCGGCGACCACCCTGACCTGGTCACACCCACCGGCCAGTCGTGCCATGGTACGAACGAAGTTGGCGCCGTGGGCGCTGTAGAGCCACGCGGTCCGCACCACGTGGGCAGAAGCCCCCGAAGACAGCGCTGACAGCACCGCCCGCTCCCCCGCCAGCTTCGTCCGGCCGTACACGGTTCGCGGCACCGTCGGGCCGGCGACCCGGTTGGGGCCAGCGCCATCGCCCGCGAAGACGTAGTCGGTCGAGACCTGCACCAGGTGAGCCTGATACGCCGTGCAGGCTCGGGCCAGGTGCGCCGGGCCCATCGCGTTGACAGCGTATGCCCGCCGGGCACCACCACCCTCGGCGTCGTCCACCGCGGTGTAGGCAGCCGCGTTGATCACCACGAGCCGGGTATCGCAGTGATCGGCTTCCGCCGCGAGAGCAGCGTGCACCGATGCCGGATCGGTGACGTCGAGTTCGGCCGAGTCCGGCGCGTGGATCCGGGTGATCCCGGCCCGGGTGGCTGCGGCCACCAGATCCACACCGAGCTGCCCCCCGCCGCCAGTGACCAGCAGCCGCATCGGCGCGCTCCTCCCACTCTCACCCCGACTCCCGGCAGCGCTGCCCCCGATAGGGGACACCGGCCTGGCGGAATGTGCCATGACAACCTGACCGGGGGGTCGGGCGTCTCAAAAAGGTAACTGTCAGAGGGGGAAGCTGCGCGATCCGGGATGCAGACCCGGCTCAGCCGCCAGGCGCTGCCACCGCCCCGGCCGCAGGAGGGCATCCGTGGACGACAGGCCACCCCGGCCGGGAGGCTCGGCCGGGCGGCCCGATCGGCAGGGAGCCAACCGGCGCGCTTCCCCTCGAGCCAGTTCCGGTTGGCAGGCGGGCAGGTCGAGTCAGCAGCGCAGGTCGGCCGGTGCTCCGCCACCTGCCACGGGCCGCCATAGCGGATCCCGCAGCACACCTCGCGCCCCGTCGCCCGCACCGTCTCGGCGGCCTCGCCCGAGCGCTCTACCCCGGCGGCGACGCCGTTTCGGGTTTCACGCCGTCAAGCTGGCCTTCACGCTGGTGTCGCTGCTGGTACTGGGACTCACCTGGTACGGATGGTCGAGCTTTCAGGATCTCCACCGTGGCCTGAGCACCGCGGATGTGATCGGCCCGGCCACTCCGGACAAGGCAACCGACATCTTGCTGGTAGGGGTGGACAGCCGTACCGACGCGCAGGGCAACCCGCTACCCCGTGAGGTGCTGAACCGGCTACGCGCAGGGCGCAACGAGGGTGAGCTCACCGACACCATGATCCTGGTGCGGATTCCCAATGATGGCCGGCACGCGGTCGCGATCTCGCTTCCGCGGGACCTGGACGTCGAGCTGCCCGACGGGTATGGAAAGCACAAGCTCAACTCCGCGTTCACCCGGGCGAAAAGTGCCACCGCGGAACGGCTCGTCGCCCAGGATGCCAGCCCGGCGACCGTACAGACCGAATCGGTCGCCGCCGGCCGGAAGGTGCTGCTACAGGCGGTCAAGGAACTCACCGGAGTGAGCATCGACCACTACGCGGAGATCAACCTGCTGGGATTCTCCCTGCTCACCGATGCTGTCGGCGGGGTCGAGGTATGCCTGCGCGAACCGGTTCACGATCGCTTCTCCGGTACCAACCTCCGGGCCGGCCCGCAGCTGATCTCCGGCCCGGATGCATTGGCATTCGTCCGGCAGCGGCACGGCCTGCCCCGCGGGGACCTCGACCGTATCGTGCGCCAGCAGGCGTACCTGGCGTCGCTGGCCAGCAAGGTGCTCACCGCGGGGACGCTGGCCAACCCGAGTCGGGTACGTCACCTGATCAGCGCCACCCAGCAGTCGCTGGTACTCGACGACGGCTTCGACGTGCTCGAGTTCGCGACCCGGATGCAGGGCCTGGTCGCCGGCAACGTGGTGTTCGAGACCGTTCCGGTGCTGGGTGATGGCTACAGCGACTCCGACGGCTCGGTGCTCGAGACCGACCCGGAGGCGGTGCGTGCCTTCGTCGCTCACGCCGTGGAAAACCCGCCAGCAAGTCCCTCCTCGAACCCGCCCGCCGATCCGTCCCCCCGATCCAGTGGCCCATCGAAGGCCTCGACCAGGGTTGACGTGTTCAACGGATCCGCCAGCACCGGCCTGGCCGGACGGGTCTCCGCGCAGCTGAACGCGCAAGGGTTCCGGCAAGGCACGGTCGGCAATGCCAAAGCCCGCTCCGGCAGCGTGGTGCGCTACCCGAGCGGGGGTGAGGCCGCCGGGCGCATGGTGTCCGAGGCCCTGGGCGGGGTGCCGATCCAGGAGGACGCCGGGCTGCCGGCCGGTGCGATGCAGGTCTACCTGGGCCGGAACTACTCCGGACCGGGCAAGAAGCCGATCGCGCGTGGGCTGTCCCCATCCGTGGGTACCCCGCGCCCATCCGGCGTCGCGCAGCCAGTCGCCAGCGAGTCCCAGCCTGGCGATGCCCCCACCCCACCGCCCCCGGCGCCGCCGCAACCCCCGATGGTGGGTGGCAAGGTGCCCTGCGTCTCCTGACTCGGCCGATAAGCTCCCCCCGATGACCGTTACCGACCAGGTGCTCGGCCCGCTGCTGCGCGCGGACCCGGCTCGACCGCGAATCACCAGCTACGACGACGCCACTGGTAGTCGGGTCGAACTCTCCGGTGCCACCCTGGCGAACTGGGCGGCCAAGACCGCGAACTGGTTACGCGACGATCTCGACGTCGCCCCCGGCGACACCGTCGCGGTGTTACTGCCGCCACACTGGCAGACGGCCGGAGCGTTGCTGGGTGCCTGGTGGTGCGGCGCGACGGTCACCCTGTCGCCGGCCGATGCCGACGTCATGCTGTGCGGGGTCGATCGGATCGCGGACGCGAGTGGGGCAGCCGAGACGGCAGCATTGAGCCTGGACGCGCTCGGCGCCGGGATCGCGTTGCTGCCGCCGGGAGTTCGGGACTTCGCCACCGAGATCCGAGTGCACGGCGACACTTTCGCGCCTGCTGGAGCCGGACCGGACGCCGAGACGATTCTCGCCGCAGTCCAGGCGCGCGTCACCGAACTGGATCTCACTTCCGCCGACCGGCTGCTGTGTACCACGCACTGGGATGCAACAGTTCCCGGCGAGATCCTCCTGGCGGTGCTCGCCGCGAACGCCTCGCTGGTCCAGTGCGCCAGTACTGATCCGGCTACCTTGCCGCACCGCTGCGCCACCGAACGGGTGACCGCCTCTCTCGGCGTCGAGGTACCCTCGATCCGCAGGGTCGGCTGAAGCGGTCCAACCAACCGACACGTCTGGGACATGGGCAGGTTTGTCACCGATTCGAACGATGCCCGCGATAACCTTTCGGCGGGGGACAACCGGGGAGATTCGGCGGAACCATGCGGCGTGTGTTGATGTTGTTTGTAGTGGCGGTGTTGCTCACCGCGTGCTCGGCGGGCTCGACAGTCCTTCACCCCAAGAGCGCTCCCCCGGTGCCGCAGGCGCAGGTCAGCACCTTGCCGGGCGATAAGGCGACGAATGTCAGCCCGACCCAACCCGTCTCGGTACGAGTCACCAAGGGCGTCCTCATGCAGGTGACGCTCACCAACGCCGACGGCAAGACCGTGGCCGGGAATCTGAGCGGGGACCGGCACAGCTGGATCAGTTCGGAACCACTGGGCTACGGCAAGACCTACACCTGGAGCGGCATGGTGACCGGCGATGATCGCCTGCTGGTACCGGTTCGAGGGTCGTTCACCACCGTGGAGCCCGAGCGAGAGCTGCATGCCACCCTCAATATCGGTGACGGTGACGTCGTCGGCGTCGCCGCTCCGATCATTCTGCAGTTCGACGACCATGTATCCGACAAGGCCGCCGTGGAACGCGCTCTCCAGGTCCAGACCTCTGAGCCCACCGAGGGATCCTGGGCATGGCTACCCGACGACAACGGTGGCTCCCGGGCGCATTACCGGCCCAAGGAGTACTGGCAACCCGGCACCCAGGTCAGCGTGACCGCCAAACTTTACGGCGTGGACCTCGGAGAAGGTTCCTACGGTAGGGAAGACATCAGCACCAGGTTCACGATCGGCCGATCCCAGATCGTCAAGGCCGACGTGAACAGCCACCGCATGATCGTCATCCGAGACGGGCAAGAAGTAATGAACTTCCCGGCCAGCTACGGTCTCAGTTCCGACCCGAATCGCAACACCACCAGTGGGATTCACGTGGTGATGAACAAGGCCCAAACGGTGCTGATGTCCAATCCGAAGTACGGATATACAAATATCCCCGAGCACTGGGCCGTACGGATCTCCAATAACGGCGAATTCATTCACGCCAATCCGGAAACCACGGGTGTGCAAGGGTCCACCAACGTGACACATGGTTGCGTGAACCTGTCCACCGCCAACGCCCAGCAGTACTTCCAATCAGCGATCTTCGGGGACCCGGTCGAGGTCACCAACAGCCCGACACCATTAACCGGAGCCGACGGTGACATCTTCGACTGGACCGTGCCGTGGGATGCCTGGCTGGCGATGTCCGCGCTCCACTCCTAGGACTCCTCCCAGGTCCCGGCGGGAGCATGCCCTCCGAGCGGCGGGTGTCACTCCAGGGTCGCCCACGTCGCGCGGAACAGCCGTCGCGCGGAACCCGGCTGATGCACGGCAGGTTTCCCAAATAGGGCATAAGACACGAATAGCACGGATTCGAATTCGCTACGTGCACGCGTCACGACTTAGCGCTCGATACCGCCCGACCAGGTAACGCACGCTCCTTGGGAGGCGATGAAGGTCATACGGATGGCATCGGGAAAGTGGACCAGTGACAATCGGTGCCCGCGCCGTCACGAGCTCGGAAGCCGTCACCAAGTGTTCTCGCTCTCCCTGCGACGAAACTTGATATCGGCTTGATAAATCGGGAGGCCGAGATGGGTAATTACATCGTCAATGGCGAGGTTGTCGACGTGCGCGAGGAGCAGCCGACTGCCGCGGACCTCAAGCGCCACAGCAAGAGCGTGCTGTCCGACTGGGTGATGGCAAGCATGCCGAACGGGCAGATCGTCAAACTCGAAGATAATAAACCGTTGCCTGCCGGTGCCGTCGACTACTCTGTGGTGACTCCGTTCACCTATGGGTGCGCATCCACGTCAGACTGATGACGTCGACGACCAGCGACCTCGAAACCCGCCGCCGGCTCAGCCGGCTCAGGACCGAAGCGCTGCTACTGTCGCAACAGGTCGGCGACGTGCGGTTCGACCTGCAGAGCGGCACCTGGTTCTATATCGAGCGCTTTGAACTTGCTCCTGGCTGGAACAAGACTCATATCGAGCTACTCATCGACATCCCGCACGGTACCCCCGGTTACCCGTCCGTGCCGCCGGAATGGTTCTGGACCGACCACGATCTTCGGACCAGTGAAGGTCAACCGCTCAATCATTTCTTCACCCGGGGTCCGAGTAGCGATAGAGAGCACCTTGATCGCGGATGGGGGCATTTCTGCGTGCACCTCATCGGCTGGCGACCAGCAGGCGGCATCGACCTGCTGCGCGGTCACAGCCTGGTCACCTACCTGAACCTGATCGCGGCGATCTTCCGTGATCGCCGCACCCTGAGTGGAGCATGATCATGGCTCTTGAGGTGCACGACGTCGTCCTGAGCTCACGCCTCTGGTCAGAGCTGCGCGAGCACCTTCTTCCCACCGGAGGCACGGCACAGCGAGCCCGCGACAACGAGCAGCTTGCGTTCGTTCTCGCCGCACCCAACGTCTCAACCAGCAGGGTACGGCTGGTGGGCCACGAGCTGCTGCTGGCGAACAAGAAAGACTTGGATCATCAGTCCGCTTCGGCTATCGGGCCGGGTGGCCGATTCGTCGCAGATGCACTGACCAGATGCCGGCAAGAAGGGTGGAGCCTCATCGAGGTCCACTCACACCCCTTCGATTCGGGATCTCAGACAACCTTCAGTGGTATCGACTGGTCCAACGACCGGATGAAGATGCCCCGTCTCGCGTCGATGTTGCCTGAGTCGTTTTATCACGCGACGATGGTCGTCGGGCAGAACAGTCTCGATGCCCACTATTACCAGCGCACCAGTGGCGCAATTCTCCCGATAAGGCATGTGACCATCGTCGGCGGCGCCTCCGGCGAATCGCCGGTCCTCCGCTATCTCCCCGCGTCCGGTTCTGCCTCCAAGGCGGCCCGCGCACCGGATGCCCGGCACGCCCGCCAAATCCCCCTCCTCGGCAGATCCACCCAGGAGGCCTTCTCAAAAGCACGAATCGCCGTCGTCGGCCTAGGTGGTCTTGGCTCGTTCGTTGCCTTGGAACTTGCCTACCTCGGCGTCGGCCACCTGACTTTGATAGACCCTGACCGGGTCGAGCTGAGCAACCTCAACCGTCTCATCGGAGCCGGCCCGGCAGACTCCGGCCGGCACAAAGTCGACGTCTTCCGGGAGCTGATCGAGCGGGTGGCGCCAGGTGTCGCAGTCACCGCCGTGGCAGCGCCGATCCTGGACAATGCCGCCCTGCACCATGCCAAGGCGGCCGACTTGCTGCTCGGCTGCGTGGATGGGCATGGCGCACGCCTGTCGTTGAACCACTTGTCCATTCGCTATCTCATACCGCTTATCGATGCGGGAACCGGCGCCCGGATCGGGGAAGGCAGCGTCCCCACGAAAATCGGCGGGCAGGTTCAGATTGTAGCGCCGGGGGTCGGCTGCCTGGAGTGCCGCGGATTCATCCATGCCCAGAGAGCCGCATACGATCTAGCACCACCAGAAGTGCAGAAATATGAACGAGCCCACGGCTACGGCACCGAGGAAGCCATGCCGTCGGTAATATTCTTGAATGGTGTAGTGGCATCAATTCAGGTCGCCGAGGCCGTACGGATACTCTCCGCCGCATCGGAGGCGGGGCAGGCCACACCCAGGTTGGTCGTGTATGACGCGCAGGCCCAGCGCACGTTCCCAGCTGTTGTCGACCACTCTCCCGAGTGCGCAACCTGCGGTATTTATGGAGTTGTCGGGGTCGCCGATCTGGCGCCGTTGCAGGCTGCGCCGACGGCGGGGCCTGTTTTTGCGCCAGCATCACTAGAGCTAGCCGGAGTCAGACATGCCGGATCCTATTCCGAGAAATAGAAGCGCTCGTGGTTCCTGGTTGCGCCGGCGCGCGAAGCACCGGACCGGGCAGGGTCGACCATTCCGGCCGGATAACGGCGGGGCACCTGAGGCTCCCCCAGTCCAGTGCACCCCTGCGGCACCACCTACCTGGATAGACCAGCCACTGCGGCGGCCTCAGGTCAACGTCCCACCCCCGGAACCGCCACCCGTACCCGCTCCGCAGGCTTCGCGGGCACCTGCCCCTCCGACGATGCCGGTGCCGGTTCCGCCGCCGGTCCCGCTTGCTCCGCCTGCCCGACCAGCACCTCGACCGCTGCGGCCGGCGTCGGAGAACACCGCGCCCCTGCCACCACCGTCACCACGGCCACCCGCTGCCCGTCCCGCCGGGCTAGACCAGCCACTACGGCGCGGTCTCGGCGGCACTCCGGCCGTGCGGCCGGCACCCGCCGCTGCGCCGACCCAGCCACCGCGACCCGCGCTCGACGCCGCACCTCCTGCCCGGCCGGCCCGCACCCCGCTTCCTGCGGTTCCCCCAACCCCACCACCGCGGCCGCCGCTCGACCGCACCCCGCCCGCAACGCCGCCAGCCGAGCCCCCTCGACCACCGCGGTCGCGACGATCCGGCGCTGAGGTTGCCATCGGTGGATCGGCGCTGGTCGCTGCCGCACTCGTGGGGGGGTTGATGCTGCCGAACCTCCCGTGGAATGCGGCCGCCAACCCAGCAGCGGCTCCGCCGGTGGGTGACCATACCGGTGCTCCGGGCGCGGTAGGACAGCATCCGCTCCCGGCGGGTAGTCCACCCGAGGCCGGCGCGCCAGGCGCGGTGGCAGGCCCACCGCGCAGCCAGGTGACCCTCACCACCGACCGGACCGCGGTGCCCGCAGGCGTCCCGCCAGCAGGAAAGTCCGGGAGCCCGGCGCCACCGCCTGCCCCGACCGGTCTCGCCGGTCTCGCCGGTCCCGGGCAGCGAGTAGCTCCGCCAGTGGCGAGCCAACCGGCCGATTTCCCCGCCTCCGGCGGGCATCACGAGTCACCGCCGCCACCCCGCCAGCCCACCATCTCGAAATCGCAGGCCGAGCAGCTCAAGCGGATAGCGGAGAAACTCGCAGAGATCCGGCGCCAGCAGCAGGGCGGCGGGCGCACCGACAACCCGCCAGCCAGTCCACCGGGAACACCGTCAGGTGGCAAGACCCATCCCAGGGGTCCGTCATCGGAGAGCCCATCAGGCGGCGGCTCAGCGGGACGCCCGAACGGCGGGCCCCAAGCCAGCGGCCCGGGTTCATCCGGTAACTCCGGCCCGGTTGGTAGCTCCGCGCACGCCAGTTCGTCCGGGTCCGGAAGCGGTCAGGGCGGCGGTGGCTCCGGTGGTGGCGGCGGTCGCTCCGGTGGCGGTGGCGGCGGTCGCTCCGGTGGCGGTGGCGGTGGCGGTGGCGGAGGCGGAGGAGGCGGCGGGGGCGGTGGGGGCGGACACTGACCTGAGCCCAGGCCCGCCCACCGCATTGGGTGGATACCCAGCGACTACGTCATGGCGGGTTCGGGATGATGTACTCGGGGCTCCGGTTCGGCGGGTGCCCTCAGCGAGCATCTCCGCCGTTTCCTGAGATCTCTTCGGGCCGTCCGGCTCGCCTCGACCACGGTCGGTAGGACGCACCCCGCCAGTGGGGAGGGACGGGGGAGTCTGCGTCCTGTGCCTGGCGAATCTCATAGGCCTGCCACGCGTGGAGGTACTCCTCGTATGCCCTGCGCTGCGCGTCTTCGCGCACCAACCGCTCCTGCTCCGGTGTGGGGTGCCCCTCGGCCATCGCCAGCTCCGCAGCGGCCAGCGCGGCGTCATCATCGTCACCGGCGGATCCCCCAGCGCCGGAGCGCGAAGCCTCACGGTGTCGCTGCTGGTAGTAAGGATTGTCTGGCCCCAAGCCGAGGCTGTAGCGACCGTAGGCGCCCAGGAAGAGCAGCAACATCCCAGCGACGAAACTGAAAATCACATTCGACAAACGAAATGCCAGCAGGTTGAACTTGGTATCCAGCACTGCAAGGTTGATCAGACCTGAGAGCAGGAATAGCAGGCCTATGACCACCGTGATGGTTGAGGAGCTCCGGCCACCGCGCAGTGCAGCGCCGATGAGGACCCCGCCGACAATGAGGGAGATAGCTGCCAATAGGCCGTTCGAGGCCAGGCCGAGCAGGACCTTGCCACGCACCGTGAGGAATTCCAGATGATTAGCGACACCGAGTACACCGAATACGCACAACCCGATACCCAGCACCGCCGCGCCACTGCGGTGCACGAAGTCCAGCCGGCGCCCTGGCGGGGTGCTCGACACGTTTTCGAGGGTACTACCTACTCGCTAGCCGTGGTGAATGAAAAAATGGCTCACAGGCAAGGGTCAGGAGGCGGATACGAAGGCCGATATACCAGGCGCTCCGAAAGTCCGAAAAATGCCGGCGGCGCTACCTCGGTCAGCGCGGTGACCCTGCCCGAGCCGCTTCCCCAACCGCGTTCGCGGCGGGCTACATAGGTGAAAGGTCCGTTCGGCGCAGGGCCTGGAGGCAGCCCTGATCACGGTAACCAGCCGCCAGCAGGCCGGCATCAAATCGTTGATCTAGTCTTTGAGCAGGGCGCGAGCTATCACCACGCGTTGGCTCACGCTGCAGTCCGCGAGTTGCCTGCCTTCGGCTCGTCTTTACTCACTTTCCTCATCGATCGTGGTCCATAGTTCACACTGGCCGTGTGGCCGCCACCTGGCCGCTGACCGGCCGGGCTGAGGAGCTGAGCGTGATCAGCGGGCTGACCCGTCGCCGTGATGGGCCGGCCGGAGTAGTGCTGGCTGGGGCGGCGGGGGTGGGCAAGACTCGGCTGGCCCGCGAAGCGCTGTCGGTGGCGAGGCAGCGCGGTGCGCTGACTCGGTGGGCGGTGGCTACCGAGTCAGCGCGAGCGTTACCGCTGGGCGCGTTCGCCCCAACGCTGGGTATGGTCGGCTCGGATCCGGCCCGGCTGGTACGTCAGGCGAGTGACGCACTGCTGGCCGGTACGGGCAAGGCCAGTGTGGTCATCGGCGTGGATGATGCACATCTGCTCGATGAGCTGTCCGCGACGCTGGTCCACCAGGTGGTGTTGCGCCGGGTGGCGAGTGTGGTGCTCACCCTGCGTAGCGGAGAAGCCGCACCGGATGCGGTGACGGCGTTGTGGAAAGACGGGCACCTGTCGCGCTTGGAGCTGCAGCCGCTGTCTCAGGATGAGACCACCGCCCTGGTGGAAGCGAGGCTCGGCGGGCCGCTGGATTCCGCCACCGCGCGGCGGTTGTGGTCGATCACCCGGGGCAATGCGCTGTATCTGCAGCAGCTGGTCGATGGTGAGCTGGAAGCGAACCGCTTGCGTCAGGTTCCAGGGGTATGGCAGTGGTCGGGAGAGCTTGACCTATCGCCGGGGCTCAAGGATCTGCTGTCGGCACGGATCGGCCAACTACCTGGTACCCAGCGAGGCGTCGTGGAGGTGCTGGCCTTCGGTGAGCCGCTGGGCGTGCCGCTGCTGGTGGAGTTGACCGATGCGGACGCGGTGGAACAGGCCGAGGCGCGGGGTCTGGTGGAGGTGTACCCGGACGGGCGACGGTTGCAGGCCCGGCTGGCCCATCCGCTTTACGGCGAGGTGCAACGGACGCGGATCGGCACGCTGCACGCTCGGCTGCTGTGCGGGCGGATTGCCCGCGCGTTGGCTGGCACCGGTGGGCGGCGGGCTGGCGACACCCTGCGCCGGGCGTTGTTGATGCTGGAGTCCGACCTGCAGCCCGATCCGCTATTGCTCACCCACGCCGCCCGGCGGGCTACCGAGCTAGGCGACCTCGCGCTGGCCGAACGCCTTGCGTGCGCCGCGGTGGCCGCCGGCGGCGGCTTCGAGCCCCGGCTGCTGCTGGGCAATGCGCTGCACTGGTCTGGCCCTTGCCGTGGAGTTGAGGCCGAAACCGAGCTGGCGGCAGTAGCCGCGGTGGCCCGCACCGACACCGAAAGAGTCCAAGCCGCGATACCCCGGTCGGCCAACTTGGTCTTCGGGCTCGGCCGTCCCGTCGACGCCGAAGCCATGCTCGAAGCCGTCAGGAAAACCATTTCTGATGACGTCGCTGCACTGGAGCTGGCCGCAATGCGCTCGGCGCTTGATGCTTTCCTCGGCCGGACGCTCCAGTCCGCTGACGCCGCCGCCGCAGTGCTCGCCCATCCGCGCTGTCCCCCGCCCGCGGCACAGTTGGCGACGTGGGCCCTCGTTGCAGCCCGTGGAGGGCAGGGTCACCTCGACGGGCTTGACAAAAGAGTGCAATGGATCGACACCCGCGCCGATGCATTCGAGATCGGGCTGCATCAGGCGGCCATTATCGGATCGTCCTGGGTCCGGGGGCTGCTCCTGGCTGGCCTGCTAGATCTCGCCGACGATGCCTCGCGGCAATACCGCAAGCGCTGCGAGGGTATTACCGGAGTTGGGTATGCGGCCACCAGCGCCATGTCCGGGGCGGTGGCCCAGGCCCGCGGGAAGGTCCGGACCGCAGCGCGATTGTTCGGTCAGTCCCTTGCTGCCGGCGCGGATACCGGCGTGCTGGCCTTCACCCTGCCCGTGGACCTGCCCGGTACGCTCGGGACAGCCGGTGACGCGACCTCCGCACGCAACGCCCTGCTGCGAATGAGCCCCGTCGCGCAGCATCCAGGGTATGAACATGTGAGACCGGAGCTTCAGCTCGGTGAAGCGTGGGTGGCCGCCGCCGAGGGCAGCATCAGCGAGGCCATCGCACTGGCCCACCAAGCGGCTGAGGTGGCCGCGTCGCAAGATCAGCCAGCCGTGGAGGTGGTCGCGCTGCACACCGCGGTCTGTTTCGGCGACCGCACGGTGGCCGGCCGGCTCACCGAACTGGCCACCCAGGTCGATGGACCCCGCGCCCCCGCTGCCGCCGCACATGCCGCCGCGCTGGCCGCCGACGACGGCGCCGCCCTGCACGCCGCCTCGCTCCAGCTCGAGGCGATGGGCACCCTGCTGCTGGCCGCCGACGCCGCCGCCCAAGCCGCCGCCGTGCACGTCCGCCACGACCAGCGGGGTTCTGCCCAGGTCGCCACCGCCCGCGCACACCGGTTGGCGCAAGCCTGCGAAGGCGCTCGCACCCCGGCGCTGGCCGCGCTGGCCGCCCCGGTGCCGCTGACCCGCCGGGAGGGCGAGATCACCACCCTGGCCGCCGGGGGTCTGTCCAACCGCCAGATCGCCGACCGGCTGACGGTGTCGGTCCGCACCGTCGAGGGCCACCTCTACCGGGCTTGCGCCAAACTCGGTGTCTCCGACCGCAGCGACCTCGCCGCCCTGATCCACAGAGACCAAGCCCTGCCGCCCACCCGCCGCGCCGAATCCGAGTAGTCGACTACTCGCATCGCCGCCCCGCACTGCGCGCATCATCAACTCGCCGGCATCGGTACCCCGGAGCAACTGCTCCGGGGCGTCAACAGCGAGGAGACGGTGATGACTAGCGGCACGTCGGCGGCAATGGAAGAGCGTATTGAGGTAGCCGCGCCCACGGCTGAGGTTTTTGCTGCGGTGGCGGACGTCCACTGCATGGTCCGCCGAAGCCCCGAATGTTTCGCGATATGGGTATGGCGCAAGCACAATGGTATGCCAGCCCGGTTCATCGGATGGAATAGGCGCGGGATGCACGTCTGGTTTTCCAGCTGCCAGGTGCGCGTGGCGGATCTCGATTCGGAGTTTGCGTTCGACGTTTTCGCGCTCGGGTTCCCGGTAGCTCGATGGGGGTACCGTTTCACTCCTACCGCGGGCGGCACTGACGTCACCGAGTACTGGATTGACAAACGTACCCGAGGGGCCCATGTGTTAGGGCGGATCTTCATCGGCAAGGCGTCAAATATACGTGAGGAAATCAACCGAGACGGTATGCGTCAAACCCTCCTCCGTCTCAAATCCGAGCTGGAATCCGGGCGTCAGAGCTGATGTGACGGAACTCATCATGACTACAACAGTCGGTGATCCCGTCGCCCTGCTCGGCGCCAGCATGGCCAGCCTGCTGACCGCCCACGGTTGGCCCGCGGCATGCGCTCTGACATGCGCGACGAGGTAGTGGCCGCCCGGCAGTTGGAGCGCGTTGAGGCGATGCGCCGCTTGCCGAGCAGCTACTCGTTGGCTTTGCGGCTGCATGATGCAGGCCTCACCAACGAACTCATCGCGGAATGCCTCGCGATGGAACGAGAGGCGCTGGATCTGCTGTTGCAGGTCGCCGAGGCCAAACTAGCCGCGATATTACGGGCGAACAGGGCAGATAAGAACTCGTCGGGGGCCGACCGTGTCGATCCCGATCCATGATCCTGGTTGGGAACATAGTTATCTCTGTTGGTTCCCTCAATATTGAGGAAGTGAGAACGTGGAAAAGACCATCGGTGTCTATCTCTGGCAAAACTTGACCGTGCTCGACGTGCTGGGACCCCACCAGTTCCTTGGGTTCGTTCCCGGGTTCAAGGTGGTGACCTTCGCCAAGACGACGGAGCCGGTAGTGAGCGACACCGGCGTCCGCCTGATTCCCGACTATGACTTCTCGACCTGCCCGCCGCTGGACATCCTCCTGGTGGGAGGTGGCGTCAACCCGGTGCCGGAGATGCAGGACGACGAGGTCATGTCGTTCCTGCGGCAGGCCGGACAGAGTGCCGAATACGTCACCTCGGTGTGCACGGGGGCACTGATCCTGGCAGAGGCCGGTCTCCTCAACGGATATCGAGCCACTACCCATTGGGCTTACAAGGAGCGGCTCGCGCTGTACCCAGGCGTCGAAGTGGCTTCAGACCGAGTAGTGACCGACCGCAACCGCATCACCGGCGGTGGGGTGACGGCCGGGATCGACTTTGCTCTCGAGCTCATTGGCCAGCTTGCCGGTCCCGAGACTGCCGCCGGGCTGCAGCTGATGGCCGAGTACGACCCGCAGCCGGCGACTACCTTCGGCTCTCCCGATTCGGCGCCGCCCGAGCTGGTCGCGGCGATGCGCCAGCAATTCGACCAGATGGCGCCGGACGTAGCCAAGTTCTTCGCCGTCAAGGCTGGCTGACTCCCGTTGCGAACTTGGGTGCAGCACTCGACCGGGCGCGGGAGGCTCGCCGTTGGCCGGGGCAACAGGGTCGGGCGGGCGACGGGAATCCAATTCGCATGGCCAGCTTGGAAGGCCGTGCCCACTGCGCCGCCAGAGGTATCGGTCTGCGGTCAGGGCGGTCACAGGGCGACACCCGACCCAGCTCAGTCAATCTTTGAGCAGGGCGCGGGCCATCACCACGCGTTGGATCTGGTTGGTGCCTGAAGACGGCCTGATCATGGTCAACCCTCTGCCCTTACCTGCCCGGCCGCCCAAGCCCAGAACAACACGTTGGAGAATTTCCGGTTGATCTTTGACAACAGATTCACGGGGCACCGTCATCAGCTCCATGGACGACAACGAAGCGATCTTCAAGAAGATCCTCGACAACGAGGAATTCCGCCAGGTCCCCACGGACCTCTACGCCGACACGCGTACGAGTAGACGCGATGATGTTGAGGACCGCGCGGTGCGGCAGCCGTAGCGGGTTCTGTCGGCAAGGTGTCGTTGGGATGCGCCCACCACGGTAGGCCCTGATGTGTTCGGTGATGCGGTCGGGCACCTTTAACTTAGTCGGTTGCCGTGAGCTGAGTGGTGATTTCACCGAAGTCCATATAGACACACTCACACACGAGTTGATCTTCTTCGAATTCGTATAGGCATGCCACGCGCGTGTTGAATGACCGACCTGCCGAAGGAATACCTGCGAAGTCGGCGTGTTGGGTGCCGGTAAAGCGACCTTCGACGAAGATGTGGTCGTCGCCATGTCGTAAGGGGCCAGCATCGACATGAAAGTCGGGGAACGCGGAGAACAGGCTCACGTAGAGCTGTCGTACCGCGTCATGATCCGGCATCCGGCCTGCATCGCCAAACGCGGGGATATCGTAGCTGGCCTTGGCATCGGAGAAGGTTGCCAGGGTCGCATCGGGATTATGGTGGTTCTCCGCATCAATATGTTCTCTAACTGTTGCTTCTCGGGCCTGGCGAAGTTTGGTCTGCAATGCAGCGTCAGTCATAATCCCTCCAAAGGAGTCACACCTTGAGCTTAAACAGTCGTGACGACAGGCCTTTATTCTAGCAGCCTTTGACCCGCTAAGGCGCCCCCTTTCTGGTGGATATCCTGGGGGAATGGTTGACGAGTGGGGGCGTGCCGTTGTGCGCTGAGGAACGGGAGGCAATTTCCCGTGAGTTGCGTCGGGAAACGTCGGCTCGTGGCATCGCAAAGCTGCTTGACCGGCACCATAGTACGATCGCCCGTGAGATTAATCGTAACAGTGGGCGCTGCCAATTATCGGGCGTTCGCGGCGCGAGAGCGTTATGAGTCATTCACGGTGCAGCCGAAGGAACACAAGCTGGTGGCCTCGTCCGGGCTTCATGACGCGGTGAACGAAGGCTTGGAACAGGAGTGGTCTCCGGAGCAGATCAGTGCCAGACTGACGAGAACTATCCTGATGACGCGGAGATGAAGGTGTCCCACGAGACCCTTGGCCAGACACTGTATCTGCAAGTGAAAGGCGAGCTACGCACTGAGCTGAAGCTCGCGTTGCGGCAGGGCCGGGCGAAGCGAGTACCCCGGTCCAGAACCTCTGTGAGCAGGGAAAGATCCCGGACATGGTCAATATCAGGGAACGGCCCGCCGGGCCGAAGACCGCGCGGTACCGGTTTCTGAGAAGGCGATCTGATTATCGGTAAAGACGGCAAACCGCAGATCGCGACCTTCGTCGAGCGGACCACTCGGTTTACCATGCTTGTGCGGATTCCCTACGATTGTTGCGCCGATCGCATCGCCGTGCCCAAGCGTTTGATCTTGCACATTGGTATGTGGGCGTCAACAGACCCGGACCGCCTCAGCCCCTGGCCTTCTGCTCTTCCCTCGTCCTGGCCGTGTTACTCGTCGTGGTGGTGGTGTCAATGGTGGCGCTTGCGTCATCGCGGAGCGACGCCGTCAGGCGCCATTGACTCCGCCGGCGCGATGGGCACAATTTCGGCCGAGGGAATGGCAACCTCATAACCAAGGATTCTCGGACCGTGGTCGTGGTTGTTTGTGGATAGTGCCGGTTTCCTGCGGCTTTCGCGATTGCAAACGCTCGTCACCTGTGGTCGTTTTCGGTTATCTGGATGGGTTTTGTGACCATAAAGTGTCCAAACAATCATCAGCTCTACGCCCACCGGCGATCTTGCACACCGGGGGTCGTGTGGCGTCCCCTCGACCTGGCATCGCCCGACCACACGCCAGTCCGGGGGCAGCCCTCGACGGAACCGCCCCATGCGCCGTGCGGCTCTGTCCCCGGGCTGGTGTGTGGTAGCCCTTGAGGGAGGTTGAGGGGAGGCCACACCCCGCCCATCCGACACGTGTGGCATTTCTGATGGGTGGCCATCCCCGGGATCTGCCTGCCCGGCGAGGGCAGGGGTCGTTGAGATTGACGGGAGGACTGTTGGGTTGTGGGTTAGAGCATGGTAACGAGCATGTAGGCCATCGTGAGGCTCATTGCGATCTTGTAAATGGTGGTCGCTTGCGGGGCGAGCAGAGGTTGTTGGCGTGAGGAGAGCTGCTTTGCTTCCGGAAAAAGGCTGGGATTCGGGTTGGTGGCGGTTATCGGTGTGGTGATGGTTGATGCGGACGCGGACACGAGCGGGGCCGGCTCGTGGAGCAGGGTGGTTGTTGGCGGTCGGGTGTGGTTGATCAGTAAGACGCTGTAGCCGACCATGAATAGTCCCAGTGCCAGCGCGAGTGTGGGAGCAGGAGTCGTGGTGGCTGAGGCGCTACCCATTTCGTTCATATTCATACCGGCCCGGGCGCTGGTGGGGGTCATCGCTGACAGTGCGACGAACATGTAGATCATGGCGCCGCTGTGTACGGCGTGCGGTAGGTAGTGTCCATTGGCGATGTTAGGGCGCACCATGCTCGTGACTGCCCTGGTCAGGAAGTATGCGGTGGCCACTGCGAAGATTATTTCCCAGGTGGTGTCCCACCCGGCGCCGGACCATGGGTTAAGTCGCGGGTTGAGCATGCCCGCCATCGTCACACCCATTCCCACGTGCAGGAGATCGATATCGTGTTCGACACGTCGGTGCAGGATTGGCCCGAGGGCGAGGCGGAGGGCGCAGTAAATGGCGACTAGAAGCATGACCACTGCGAGCAGGGCTGTTAACCAGGGGGGACCGCCCATCTGTCTGCTCCTTTCGTCTATGCCGATACAGGGGTATCAGGGCGAACGTGTCGAGTGTCGGTGTTGCCTGGGGCGGGTCACGGACCTGAGGGGCCAGTAGGCCGCCGCGAGCAGGGCTAGCAGCGGGCCAGAATTGGGGTCGGTTGCTTGGCCGCTAAACGGGCCGCCCAATCCTTCCCCGATCACCCAAATCACCGCTGCTAGTATCACGGCCAGTGTTAACACCACCCGGGTAGCTGGTGCCGGGAGGAACACTCCCAGTGCGATCACGGCCAACACCACGGCAAAAACGATCGAGACCATCTCACCATGGCCGGCCAGCAGCCCAGCGGTCAGGTTGTCGATCTTGGCCAACCACCCCGGCTGACCAGAGGCCATCTGCATGATTGTGTCGTGCAGCGCTTGGGGGGCTCGGTCCGCCGGTTGGATCGCGAAAAACGCCAGACTGCCCCACAACACCAGCCACAACAGCCGGGCCACGTTCGCGCTCACCGGTCGGGCGGCCACGAATGGCGCTGACGGCGAGGCGGCCAGCGCTGCGGTGGTATGGGGAGGCCACAGCAGCACCGCCAGCAGCGCGTAAAGAATGACCGCGCCCGGTGCGCCCGACAGCACATCGGCGCTACCGGCTAACACACCACCTAGGCCTTCACCGAGCCACCACACCGCCAATGACCACAAAAACGAGCCCGCCAACGCGGCTTTCACCGTAGGGCGCCAGGCGATCCCTAAACCCAACAGCAGCTGGATCGTGGCAAACGCCGCGTTGATCGCCACCGGGTGACCTTCGATGATTTTCGCGGCCCAGGTGATCGGATCAGCGATCAAGGAGGGATTGCCCTGCGCCGTGGGTGCCAGCACCTGACGACCGAACGCAGGAGTGAACATAAACGACTGGTACTGCAGCACACCATCCCACACCCACATCGCGGCCAAAATCAGCTGGAGCCGGCGCCGGGCATCCAGCTTTGCCCACTGCAGGCTGGGCACCGCCCGGTGAGGACCTGATCCGGTGACTACCGCGCCTGCCACGATGTCACTCATCGCTATCCCTTCAGCGGAGTCAACGATCAACCGGCGCATGCCAGCCCGCGTCGTACCACCCGGAAGACTGACGATAGAGTATCAATTCCTACACTCCGCGCTATACCTACACCGGTAGGGGCACAGCTGACCGCAACTGGGTGGTGACATCCTGTTATGCAAACATCCATCTATGCACCTGCATTTGTTAAAAGCTTACGGTCAGCCACCCATGCTCATACCTGGCGTGTTCATGCCTGGCGCGATCGGCTTGTTGCTGGCTTGGGGCGTCGAGGACTGCATCGTGAGTGCGTGATGATGGAAGGGGGATGGCGTTCCTCCTATGTGGCCGGTGGCCACGATGATGACCATCCCGATCAGGACCGCCGCTGCCACTGTGCCGATCACAAGCCGGGTGGCCACACCAGCCCTGGCGACGAGAAGTGCGGTTGGCGCGCTTCCAAGCCCTAGCCGCGCCTTTTCGCGACGACCGGCGAGGGAGCCCGGGGAGGCAAGCCGCCAGAGCAACATGGCGGCGAGCGGGATCTGCGCGACCCACAGGACCAGACGGTAGGGACCGTGGAAGTCGAAGTCGTCGAAGTAGAGGGTGTGCGCCACGGCGAGGACGTAGACGGTCAGGCTGAGCCGGTGGACTACCGCCCAGGTCCGTGGGCCGAGTCGGCTCCTGAGGTAGTAGGTCGGTCCGAGGATCAACGCCAGATAGAGGGAGAAGATGCCAAAGGCGTACGGCCACTCGTTCCACGAGGCCTGAAACGGCAGGAACGCCAGAGTGAAGCTGACGGCCCGCTCGGTCATGGCGTCGTTCATGCCCCCGACGGCGACGAACAACGCATGGCCGAGGATGAGCGCGATCGTGGTCAGCGACAGGTGGCGATGAAGATCGTTGATCTGTCGGCGGTTGAGGCCGAGCCATCGCGGGCGGCGGGTGCTGAAGAGCAGGCCAACGAGTACCGACAGATACGACCACACCAGGGCCGCTATCCCCAGGGTCTCGCCCATCAGGAAAGGCCACCAATAGCTCACCCGGTGCGGGAGGTCCATCGCCGGCATCTGCAAGCCAGCCGTGTTGGTGCCATCCACGGATCGGAACACCATCCAGATGAACAGGCCTGACACCACGAGCACCGCCGCGGTGTTCGCGACCACGGCACGCTCCCACGCTGCCAGTATTCGAGAGCTAGCCCCACGGTGCGGCAATCGCCGCTGGGGAGCCGGGAAAGGGTCCCTCTCCTCGCCCGGCCCGGACAGGTCGAGAAGCTGTGATGCCGGTGGGCGCACGTCACTGGCTCCTTGTCTTCGGACCATCCCGAGTACGGCCGCCTGTTGAGAAGTCGTTCAACCCTGCCCTCGAGTTCCCGAGAGCCGACAAAAGCGGTGAAAACCCCACTACGCTCACGGTTTGTACGGCTCTCCGCTACCACCTGCTGTGTGGCTATCGTCGAGGTCTGTCCTAACGCTGCCTAGCTGCGCCCGCCGGGCGGCCCGCGCGAGCACGGCCGTCAGGCCGACGGGAGGTGCGTTGTCGATTCAGATTGACGACGAGCCGCGCAGCACGGAGTTGGCGTCGCGGTTCGCGAGGTCGTTGGCGGCCGCGGCGCTGCGTTTCGCCGAGCGGTGTGAGGAAGCGATTCCGGGACCGCCGATCGCGCTGCCGGTGATGTGCAGCGAGATGGGCACGGCTGGCGATCGGTGATCAGGGCTGGGCACGCAGGGGAGCGGAGGCAAGTCACCGCGGGTAGAGGGTGGCTTACGAGTGAGTGAGGAGGAGTGGCAGGCAGTGCTGGCGGCTGCTCAGGACTTGGCAGAGAAGGTGGCGGGGCTCAGTGGTCGGTTGGCTGCTGTGGAGCAGCGAGTGAACTCCGGTGATCGGCAAGGGCCCGTTCAACCACGACCATCCGATCGGTGAGGTCGTCCACGGAACGGCTGACCTGGTTAAGAAGATCAAGGATGTCGGACATGGTGATGGATTCATCGGTGCTGGGTTGGCGCAGGACGTAGGCGCCTTTGCCTTGG
>OBLV0100000063.1_pt1 | contig 49842 bp, 40 predicted proteins | sample 1520071 | NCBI WGS metagenome assembly OBLV01 (sample SAMEA3888446, study PRJEB22518) | metagenome | reverse complement strand
CCATCTCACACGACCGCTGTGACGCCGACGCCCGATGTGAACACTAGCCGAAGCCACCGGCTTCCCGCCGAGGTGATAACCCGGCAGCCGACCGTCCGGCCATGGACTCCGATCACCGGCAGGCCGACCGGTTCGGCGCCCATCAACCGCGCACCATGGGCAAGCTGCGCAACGGTGTCGGCCTCAGTCACCTGCGATCCTCCAATCGGTGCATGGTGAGCGCTTCATACCGAAGTACAGCGCGATACCGAACGTTATCGCGGACCAGGAGCGGCAGCGGCGGTCCAAAGATGCGGTCCCCGGCTCGAAGCCAGCCGGTGTGCCCGAGCCAGTAGCTAAGCAGCACCGTGTCGTCGGCCAGCGGGTAGCGGGCCGGGTAGAAGATGCCGTCACCGGCTTCGACGACTGTCAGGTCCTCGATAGGCTGCCGGCCGCCGAATGTGTACATGGCCGACCTGTAGATGCCCAACGAGCCGGGGCCAATGTCGAGCCAGCGGGCGAGCTGGGGATCAGAGCCGCTGGATCCCGGGCCGTGACCCAGGAGTCATGCAGTTCGTCGGGAGTACCCAACGTACGTCGTAACGTCCCGCCGAACGGCGCCGTACCGGCAGTCGCGTCGATGTCGTTACGCACGTAGGCAATAGGCCGATGAGGAACCCGTCCACGCTGGCGATCTTCGCGGTGAGCAGCCCAGTCGCGGTCAGCACCATCGAGCAGGCCGGGAGCGCCGGGTAGTCGACGGCGCCGGGTGTGGAGCCACCCTGGGTGGATGTCCAGTCGGGGCTCACGGCCGGACTGCCGGGAGACTCGGGGCCAAGTGGCAGAACTCGATGTGGGCGGTAGCGTCCCGCCAGCCGTCCACCTGTGTGACGGCGTCGATCACCGCGGTCGCGATATTCGCGGTCTTTGGGTTAGCTGAGTCCGGCACGACACACGCCAATGCGGGCTCGGTCGGGCTGTCCGGTGGAGCGTGTACGCCGCTCTCCGACGGTCGGTCATACCAACGTGACATAGTTATAGGCTGATACGAAATCTACCGTAAACCACGATCGCGGAAAGGTGGCGAACCTCGTCCTGGACCGACAGGAAGCGACGGCGCGAGGTGAGACCTGTACCGGCTTGCCCCTCGCGCCGCAGCGAGTTACCGTGCGGCCACCTATTCGGGGGTGGGGATGGAAGGTCTTGGGCAGAATGCACCAGTTGGGGTGGCGGAGAACCGTCGTACGCTGGAGACCCTGCGGTTCGGCTGCATCCGGCTCCTGGAGCTGGCCAGCGGAATTCTTGTCCGGAGCCACTCGACTGCGGACAAACTTGTCCTGAGCCATCAGGTGTGGGCACTGGCGCAGGCGGCCGAGGCGATCGGGACCCGGTTACCGGGACTGCGCTCCACAGCGTCGGCAGCGACGCCCGCGAATGGTGACTACGTGTCCTTCACCAACATGATCGTGTCGCTGCGGGATCCGGCTGCCGAGTTCGCCGCGCTGGCGCAACTGGCATTGCCGGAGCTGCGGGTGGCGGTGCGCCGGCATCGCGATCGGGTCCCGGCCGATGCGGATGAACTCACTGTTGACTGCCTGGACCGCGTGCTGGCCCGGCTGGCTGCGGTGCCGGCCGCCGGACCGTACCACCCAGGGCCGTACGGTCCGGGATTGCAACCGGTGCGGGACCAACTCGGCCAATCCGGGGGAGTGACCGGGCCAGCCGACCCGCCGACCCAGGCTGTGGCGGTCGTCCCGTACTCGGCGCTACCGGTCCTCCCGGCCCGGCCTGGTCGCGACCCGCTTCTTCGGCCGGCCGAGCCAGCCAACCCGGTGACGGCCGCTGGCCCAACCGCCATCCTGCACGACTCGATCTTCCGGGTCGAGCTGTGCGCCACTGAGATCTGCGCTGCGTTGCTGGCTCACCACCCCGAGGCCCCTTGGGGGCTGCGGTACGACCTAGCCAAGCAAGTCCGCGATGAGGGACGGCACTACGAGCTGCTCGCCGGGCGGATGCGCGAGCTGGGCGGCGCCGAAGGCGACTTCCCGATCCTGTTCGACGTGTGGGACAAGTTCCTGCTCGGTACGAACCTGCCAGAACGGATCCTGATCGAGCAGCGGATCGGCGAGGGGACGGCCCTCGACGGTGCGGTCAAGACGGTCCGGCAACTCCGCGAGCGCGGTGATGAGACGACCGCGTTCCTGTTCGACTACATCATCGCCGACGAGATCACCCACGTCGGCAACGGCAACCACTGGCTGCGCGAACTCCTCGGCAGCGACGCAGCGCTGGCTGAGTTGGAGGAGACGGTACGGGACCGGCTGGCTGCGCACGGCATGCCGGTCCGGCACAAATATCCGATCAACCGGACCGACCGGCGGCTGGCCGGCTTCACCACGACCGAGGTGACCCACCTCGAAGGGCGCTGGCGCGAGCAGCAGCACCCGGCCGGCCGGTAGCCGGTAGCGCGGCCCGACGTGCTGGGCCCCGCAGGCCCAGTCGGCAGTCAGCCTTCCGGACGCAGCGGCGGGAAGAGGACGACCTCCCGGAGGGACAGCGCGCCGGTGATCAACATCAGCAGCCGGTCCACGCCGAGCCCGAACCCGCCGGCTGGCGGCATGCCGTAGTCGAGAGCCGCCAGGAACTCCTCATCCGTGCTGGCGGCTTCCTGGTCCCCGGCGGCCCGGGCCGCCGACTGCTGGGCGAACCGGCGGCGCTGCTCCGTTGGGTCGGTCAGCTCCGAATACACCGGCGCGATCTCCATCCCGCCCAGCTCTAGGTCCGCCTGCTCGGTGAAGTCCGGGATCTCCCGGTGGTCGCGGGCCAGCGGGGAGACTTCCTTGGGGAAGCCCAGTACGAACGTCGGCTCGATCAGGATGCGTTCGGTGGTGGTCTCGAAGATCTCCAACAGGATCTTGCCCGGGCCCCAGGCCGGCTCGACCGCGATGCCGTAGCCGTCGGCCCGCTTGGCAAGCTCGTCCCGATCGGCCGCCGCCCACCGGCCGGACAAGTCCTCACCGGTGGCGCCCTCGATCGCCTCGAACATGGTGATCCGCCGGAACGGCCCGGCCAGGTCGAGCTGCCGGCCCTGGATCTCCACCTCCAGGGTCCCGTTGACCGCTAGCGCCACCGCCCGGACCAGGTCCTCCACCAGCGACATCGTGTGGTGGTAGTCCACATAGGACTCGTACGCCTCGAGCATGGTGAACTCGAACAGGTGCCGCGGGGAGAGGCCCTCGTTGCGGAAAGACCGGTTCAGCTCGTACACCCGGTCGATCCCACCAATCAGCAGCCGCTTCAAGTACAGCTCGGGGGCGATCCGCAGGTAGTAGTCGGAGTCGGTGGCCTGAGCGTGAGTACGAAACGGGCGGGCCAGCGCGCCGCCGGGCTGCGGGTGCAACAGCGGGGTCTCCACCTCCAAGAAGCCGCGCCGCTCCAGCTCGGAGCGCAACACCCGGTTCGCCGCGGCCCGGGCCTCGACGTACCTACGCACCTCGGGGTTAGCGATCAGGTCCAGATGCCGGCGCCGGTAACGGCTTTCCACATCGGTGAGCCCGTGCCACTTCTCCGGCATCGGCCGGCGGCACTCGGCCAGCAGGGTCACGGAGTCCACCGCGATCGACAGCTCGCCGCGGCGGGTCCGCATCACCGCACCGCTGGCCCCTACCAGGTCGCCCACCTTCAGCCCGTCGAACTCGGCCATCGCCTTGGCGCCGAGCTGGCCTTCGTCGGCAAACAGTTGAATGGTGTCCGGGCCATCCTTGAGATCGGCAAATGCCAGCCGGCCGTGCCGGCGCCGGGCCATCACCCGGCCGGCGACCGACTCAGTGTGGGCGCTGCGCTCACCGGCGGCCAGCTCGTCATAGCGGTGGCGTACCTCGGCGACGGTCGCTGTCCGGGAGTAGGAGTACGGGTACCGGACCATACGACAGTCGTTCCTTACGGTCGGGGACGCTGACCGCCCGGCCAGCGCCACGATTGGCCACCGTTGCCACCGTCGGCGGGATCACCGCATGATACCGCTGGGCCTGTTGCGCTCAGTGCGGCAGCCGCCGGTCCAGCAACCGACCGCGCAGCGACGCCAGCACCGGCGGGCCGGCACCGAACGGTGCGAGCGCGGCCGCCATCCCACCGTAGCCGTGCCGGACGCCGGCGAGGAACGCCCGCATCACCTCCGGCCGGGCCCGAGCTAGCTCGGCCGGTGCGGCCAGGCCCCGGTTGACCTGCAGCCGGTCCGCCCAGACCGCTGGGCAGCCGGCCGTACCGGTCAGGCAGTAATCGGCGACGATCGCGTCGTCGGAGACCCCAAGTACGCTGAGCACCGCCGCGGCGGCGAGCCCGGTACGGTCCCGGCCGAGTACGCAGCACAGCATGGCTGGCAGCGTGCCGCGACTGGCCAGGATCCGGATCAGCCGAGCCAGCCCCGGCCGGGCAGCCGGAAAGGCCCGCAACAGCAGGGTGACCAGCTCGATAGCGGCGCCGGAACAACGGTCCGGCTGGTCGGCCGGCCGGTCCGGCCCCAGCGGCAGGGTGCGGTGCCGGATGCCGGCCCGCGCGCACTGCTCGACCAGGCCAGGCTCGACCTCGGCGGGCCGGCGCAGGTCCAGCACGGTACGTACCCCGAGGGTGTCACGGAGTACCGCCCGGTCGGCCGGCGACAGGCCGGTGAGCTGACCGGCCCGGTACAGCAGCCGCCAGCGCACCGTGCCGCCAGCGGCGGCCGGGTACCCGCCTAGATCGCGGACGTTGCCCACTCCGGCCAGCGGGACGAACCGCGCCGGCTGGTCCGCTGAGGGCTTGGCCCCACTCAGCCGAGCAGACCCGCTCGTCTGGGCATACTGGCTCATCTCGATGAACTGCTCATTCAGCCTCAACGGGGGATCCGCCGGTCCGTACCAGCCCCCGGTCGCACAACATTCCCAGCGCGGTCCGACACCGGGCCTCGTCCAGCGCAGCAAACGATGGCACCGCCTCCCGCAGCCGCAACGCCTGCCGGATCACTTCCTCCCGGTGTACGCCGTTACACAACCCCCACACCAATGCGATATCCGGCTTGACCACAACTTGGTGCCGCAGCTCATGGTTGAGCAGGACGCCGTCGGACAGCCGGATCGGGACGTAAGCCGGCGAGCGCTGCAACGGGCCGTCGCCCGGCCACCACTGCGGCCAGCTTGCCACCCCCGCACCATCCCAGCCGACGGTCTGCGCGGCGATCAGGCAGGTCTGGGTGAAGCCGATCACCCGGCGGTAGCCGGCCTCGGCGTCCACATCGGCCCAGTCGCCGCGCTGTAACTGCAGAAACTGCCCGCGCGGGAACCAGCCGTCGGTACTGCGGCGAAGCTGCTGCACCACCCACTTCCGGCCAAGGTACAAATCGTCCATAGCAGTCGCGATCGCCTTGCCCGCGCTGGTCACTATTGCCTGCGCCAGCAATACTGCGCTGTCCAGGTCGCCGGCCAAATACATGCCCTCGCAGTCCTCGACCGTGGAGTTCGCCTCCACCGCCCACCGGATGATGGCCAGCTTCCTGATGTCGGCGGTGCGCTCGGTCAGCCGGCAGCGCAGCGCGGACAGCCGCGGTGAGCCCACCACGACCTGCGCGTACCGCAGCCGGATCAGCATGTCCAGCTCAGCTTCGGAGGCGAACCGGGTCAGGCTGCGGCGGGTGACCTGCCAGCCGGTCAGCCGCCCGACCAGCTCTTCCAACCGCAGGTACGGCACCGACTCCACGTCGATCCGGGCCCGGCCAACCACCACCTGCCGGCTGCCCGGGCCGGCCATGTCGTCCGGGGTCAGTAAGAACACATCGACGTCACTGGTGGAATTCCCCAGACCGACTGTGGTGCTGCCAGCGATGTACGCCGCGTCCAGCCGGGTGTCGGCCGCGATGAGCCGTTCGGCCACCTCGCGGGCGTACGCCACCTTCGTTTCCACCTGCACTTCGGGTCAGCCCTCCGCTGGACGGTGTCACCGGTCCGAGGGGTCAGCCTCGGGATGGCTCTGGTGCGGGCTCGCCGAGTAGCGCCTCGTGGTCAATGGCCGCCTCGACGGTATCCCCCCACACCTGAGCCAACTCCTCGGCGGACAGCCTGCCGGCCCGATCACTGTAGGACGGCAGGTGTGGGATGACACCGAGCCGGCGTACGCTGGTGCGCTCGCTGATGGTCCGCGACCACGCATCGACCGGGGCCCCTGGCAACGGACCGCTGAGAACGTAGCCAATGATGTTTCCGAGAACGTCCTCAGGCAGCAACGCATGGGTGCCACAAATCGCCGCCACCGCAGCGCCGAACCCGCAGTAGTTGGACAGTATAACGCGGGCCGGGGGAGGCGCACCGGAGCCGGCCAGCAGCCGAACCACCGCCAGGTTGGCCAGGTCGTCCACCGCGTCTACCGGGCTGCCTGCACCCTCCACCAGGAGCACTCCACCCTCCGGTGCGGACAGCCGGGCCAGCGCCGCCTCAACCCGACCGACCAGCAGCTCGCGGACGCCTGGGTCGAGGCGGCCGAGGTCGAGGGTGTCCGGCGTGGCCAGCTCCACCGTGCTTACCCGCTCGCCGTCGACCATGATCTCGCCCCGGCCCGGCTCGGTGGGCAGCACCACGACCGGCGCCAAGTCCGGCTGCCAGGAGGCTGCGGCGGCCGTCACATGTAGCGGGATCGGTATGGGCTGGCTGGCCCACTGACCGCCGGAGCGCCGCGACGCGGTGTCCAGCACGGTCACCGCCTTGAACGGCGTCACCCGGATGCCGCGCCGGATCAGGCTGCGGGCCAGCCCCAGGCACAAGTGGGTCTTGCCGGAGTTCGGTCCGGTGCCCCAGACCACCAGCGGCAGGGGCCGGCCGCGACGGCGAATCAGCCAGTCCGGCCGGGTCACCCGCGCCTCCATTGCGGTCACCCCAGCTCCCGGAAATCCAGCCCCCGGGAGTCCAGTCCCTCGGAACCCAGTCCCCGGCAGACCAGCTCGGCTTGCTCCGGCCGGCCCAGATCCCGGTAGAAGCGCGCCAGCGCCAGCGCCGAGATGACCGGGACCCGGGTGCGGTCATAGGTGACCCAGGCCCGCCGCTCCACGACTGGCCGCGACACCAACCAGCCGTCACCGGCCAGCTTAATTTGCAAATCACCCATGATTTCCACCGCGATGCCGGCCCAGCAGGTGATACCGAAGTGCGAACGTACCCGGTCGGTGGCTGAGTAGCCTACCGGCCGGACGACTTGGCCGCCGAGGCGGCGCTGTACATCGTAGGCCCCCGCGGCGTCGGTCTCGATGTCGAGGTCATTCGGCACCACCGGTAGCCGGTGCAGGGCGGCCGCTACGCTGCCGGTGACCAGCCAGGTCGCCGGGCAGGACACCAGCGCGGCGCACACCCCGGCGAGCGCGTCCGCTATTCGATCAGGCAGCATCAGGCGTCCACCTTCACCGGCTGGGTCCGCTCGGTATGTTCCCGGCGCCAGCACCAGCTCGACCAGTCCTCGCCGTTGCCCGCCTGGTCACGGACCCGCAGCGGCACGTAGCCTCGGCCAGCCAAGCGGCGGTGCATTACGTGGTACCCCTGCCGCTGCGCCGGGGTCAGCGGCCGGCTGCCGAGGGTCGCCTCGAACCGTACGTCCATGCTCCACCGGACCGCCGCCGAGCGGTTCTCGGTGCCGGTGTGCACCAGCAGGTTGCTGAAAACCACGAAGTCACCCCGGCGCATTGGCAGCAGCACCACTGGTTCGCCAGCGACCCGGGCCCCGGTCGCGCGGTAGATCCGCTGCTGCCGTTCGTCGGTGCTGCGCGGCACGTTGCCGGCGCCGACCGCTTCGGGCAACAGCCCCCAGCGGTGGCTGCCAGGCACCACTGCCGGGCAGCCGCGCTCGACACCAGCATCCACCAGCGGCAGCCAGACCTGGGCCATTTGTTCGGTCATCAGCTCGGTACCCGTCCCGTAGAACTGGGCGTCTTGATGCCAGGGCAACGGTGCGAGCACGCCGGGCAGGTGGGCGCGCAGGTGCCCGTTGCCCTGGTAGGTGATCTCGGGCCCCAGGATCTCGGCGAGCGGATCGGTCAGCGAGGGATGGCACAGCAGGTCGCGTACCGCCGGACTGAACAGCAGCGGGTCGAAGGCGCGTGGCGCCGGCCGGCAGCGCGCGGTCACCGCAAGCAGCCGGCACTCGAACGGCAGGTGCTCATACCGCTCGGGGATCTCGCCCGCGGCCACTGCTTGCGCGGCGAACTCGTCCACCTGCCGCTCCAGGACGGCGGTCACGCCAGCCAGGACGTCGTTGGGCAGCACGCCACGGACCACCCAGTACCCCTGCCGCCGGTAGCCGTCGATATCGATCATTGGGTCGGTCCATCGCCGATCGGGCCGACAATCTCGGCGATGGACGCCGGGTCGTTCAGCGCATCCAGGTCCTCCGCCAGCACCGCCAGGGTCAGCGCGGTCAGGGCGCGTACGAGCGGCTCGGGTTGGTCCGGGTAGTAGACCGGATTGAGGATCACCAGCAGCCGCTTGGCCAGGAAGGGCGGGAACACCGCGGCGCACTCGGCGTCGCCGGTCAGCTCCTGATAACCTCGCCACACCTCGCGATATGCAGCCAGGTAGCAGCCGGTGAACCGATGACACCGGCGGAGGCTGAACCACAAGTAGTTGACCAGCAGGGCGGCGAGGTCGTCCGCTGGATCGCCCATACCCGGCAGCCGGGCGCCGACCACCCGGACCCGGTCGCCGTCAAGGAAGATATTCCACGGGTGGAAGTCGTTATGGGTGCGGCGCAGCCGGTCCACCCGGCCGGACAGCCGGATCCGCCACCTTGCCAGGTGGTGCTCGATCCGCTCGCGCTCCGCGGGCAGCCGGTCCCAGTAGGCCATGCTGCTGTCGAGCAGCCGGAACGTGGCGTTCATCAGGGTGTCCCGCAGGCTGCGCCGGTACCGCCGCCCGTCGTCGGGCACCGGCTGGTGCAGCCGGGCGAGGAACCCGGCCAGCAGCTCGGCATCCCGACCGCCGACTGCCGGATCGAGGTCGGCCAGCCGGTCGGCCAGCAGCACCCCGCTCACCGCGGGCTCCAGGACGCACCAGGTGGCGCCGGCCGGCGCCGACTGGACCGGATCTAGCGGAGCAAGGCCGTACGGGGTGATTCGGGCACTGTGCCGGCACACCACGTGTCCCGGGATGGCCGGGTAGCCCTCCAGCCGCCAGACCAGCTCCCGGGCCCGGTCACAACGCAGCGTCTCGCCGTACAGCTCCTCATCGGGCACCTTGACAAAGTAGGTGCTGGTCGCGCCGCCCGGGTCGGCAACCACCAACCGTACCGACCGGGTCATGCCGTGCCGCTTCAGCCCGTCACCGTGGTCTGGCTGCACGGCACGTACTTGTACCGGGCGGCCGAGGATCCGGCCCAGACTGTCGGTCCAACCCTGCTGGCCGGTGCCCAACGCATGGACCAGCTCGTGCAACGGGTCCGGGGGCGATGCCGGCACTGACTCGGCCACGGCCCCCATCACCGTGGCCGGCCGATCCAGGTGCAGAGATAGTCCATGTGCACCAGCCGTTGCTTGGAGCTGATCGTCGGCCGCTGCGGGAACCCATGCCCTGGGTTCACGTCCTTCGGGCAGTACGGGTCGCGGGCGAGCATGGTCTTGTGCCCGTTGGTGTGCAAGCGATGCAGGTAGGAGCGGCCGGCGCAGCCACCGCCGCACTGGGCCGCCAGTGCGCAGCCAGCGCACCCCTCAATGACCTCCGGGTTGGCGTTGCGCTGCCGGAAGACCCGGAACTGCGGGCTGTGGATGATGTCGATCAGGTCGTGCTCAAGCAGATCCAGCGGGGCCTTGAAGTCGTGCAGGTACACACACGGACTAACGTAGACCTTCCCTTCGGGGGTAATCGAGTGGATTCGGAACGAGGTACGACCGCACGGGCAGCGCTTGGCCGCCTGGTAGTCCGTCATGGCCGCCAACGGTGGCTCGCCCAGGTCGATCGGATCGCACAGCTCGAGCAGGCGGGAGAACCCGGTGTAGTACATGTCGGCCGGCAGCGCGGAGGTCATGTGTTCTGGTTGGACCGGTTTCATCGGGTTGATTCTGATATTAGCCTCGAAGCGCTTGGCTATCGCCACCAGCTCTTCGAGGTGCGGAAGGGTGAAATTCCACCTCATTCCGCACATAATCATGGTATGCGGTTTGTCGTGCCGCTGGCAGATCGCCAGCGTATCGAGGGCCTGGTGGTAGATCGGGGCGCCGCGGTTGCGGTTGTGCTCGGCCTCAAACGGTGAGTCGAAGGAGACGTCGATGTCGTTGAGCAGATCGAACGCCCAGCGATGGTCTCGGTACAGCCGCAGGATCGTGATCCCGCTGGTGGTCAGACCGACCACGATGCCCGCCGCCACGAGCTTGTCGATGATGTACGGCAGCAGGGTGTTGCTGGGGTTGGAGCCGTTGGTGAACAGCGGTTCGTTGCCACCGAGGTTGACGGTCTCGACGTTGTTGGCGGCGAGTTGCTCAACGATCCGGTCGATCATCGGCTTTGACATGTCTGCACCTTTGATCCGGGCATTCATGCTGTAGCAATGAGTACACCGATAAGGGCAGTCGTTCCCCAGCGTCCAGCCGATATTGGCGATCGTCGGCGACGCTTCGGGCAGCTCTCCGAACTCGTCGGTGGGACCGGTGTTGAGCTTGTAGTGTTCGAACTGGTCGTAGTCCTCGGTGGCGTACTGCCACCGTGGGCGGGGGATGACCGGAAGAGAAGTACGGTTGGTGGTCTCTGTCACGATAACCCCTCTCCTGAGGAGCCGACAATGTGGCTGGTGCCGGGTGGCCGAGGTGCTGGCAATGGGGAAGGTTGACAACAACGGCCGATCCCGCGATCCTGACGGCGTATCCTCACGTTTGAAACAACGTGGCGGCAGCACCTCTCAGCAATTTCTGGTCAGCAACTGACAAGCTTGCCCGAGCATACACCGACAGCGACCACAGGTGGTCATACCGACGGGTGGTCTCTAGGGCTTCGGTACCGTACCCGTCATCGTTGGCGATGTCCGCAAGACGCTGAACGGTCCCATCGAACCACCCGATCAGGGTATCCGGCTGCTTTGCCTGCATCGATAGCGGCCGGGCCGAGAAGACGAACTCTGATTCCGGAATCCCCGGTGCCGCAGCGGCCAACCGGCGTTCGACGGCAGTACGCCGCGCGCTGTCGGTTGCGGTGGCCGCGGCCTGCCGACCGAACTCGGTCAGCCGGGATCGGTCCTCCAGCCGGTACACCTCGCGGAACAGCCGGCGGGCCAGCAGGTCGGGCATCGTTGGTCCGGTGCCAGCCGGGAAGGCCACTTCGGCCTCGGCGGCAGCGAGCAAGTCGAGAAAGGCATCGTCGCCGAGGGTAAGCAGGCGGTCTTCAGTGCAGATCGCCCGGAACCGTTCACCCAGATTACGAATCGCCCGGTCCACCATCGCGTCTGCGGCGCACTTGCGGGGGTGGTACACGATCCTTTCCAGCACCTCGTACCGGACCCGGAGCAGCGAAATGACGCCGGTCACCGCCTCGTGCCGGCGGGCCTGGCCGCACACCGCGTTCAGCCCGAACCGGTAGATCTGCGGCGGGACCGCGCCGGTCGGCAGGTGATCCTGGAGCACCCTGACGACCTCCTCGGCCGGCGTGGTGGCCAGTACGTCCAGCCGTTCCAGCAGCCGGGTGTCGAAATTCCACGGCATCCCCGCGCCCCACGTGTCGCGCAACGCAAAGTCCAGCAGGTCCGCGCTGACCGTACTGGTGACCAAGTCGTTGACGAACAGCGCCGCCGGCACCAGTGCGGCAATCTGAGCATCGGACAGCCGGGGGTGCACCTGGGACCGGCCGGCCAGCAGGTCTTCGGCCGCGGCAATCGCCGTAGCGGCGTCGAGGTGCCGTTCGAGGCAAGCCAGCAGCTCTCCGCGCGGGTCGGAGTCGGCACCGCAGTGGACCGCCCCGAGGGCGGCCAACTCTGGTGCGAAGCGGACCTGCCCGCGGATGTCGTTCACGTAGCGATGGAACCGGGCCGGGGTGCCTGGCGGGGGAAAGTAACCGAGCTGGTAGCTCAGGGTATGGCCGAGCGGCAGCAGGTCGGAGTCATGGATGAGCGAGAACACCCTGGCGAGCAGGTCCAGGGACAGATCGGGGCCGAGTGCGGCGTCCAGCTCCGCCAACCGGCACTGGCTGCTGGCGGCGGAGTTGGACCGCACGCTGGCCAGGAACCGGCTGACCCAGTAGGTCGTCCCCAGACAGTGCGCCAGCCGGGTGTGTTCAGCGGTCGGGAAGAGCAGATAGGCTAGCCCGGTCTGCCGGAGTCGACTCATGCGCTGCATGGGCACCGTGTTGAGAACGGCAGCCTCGGCTGTGGTCAGCGAATGGTCCAGACTGGTGAAGACGCGGACCGTCTCGTGATGCTGCGCAAGCAGATGTACGGCCCGGGACTTCGTGCCTGGAATCGGACCTGTCACCGCATTCCTCCGTCTTGGCCGCACCGTACCGATCATCAGGGGTAGATCGTCACTGGACGCCCGCCGGAGGTGGCCGGGCCACCCACGCTGCTACCGTAATCCACCCGTCGGCAGGGGTGCGACCCTGGCCGGCCAGGTTGCGGTTGAGTATCAGCCTTTCGTCCTCGACTCGGCAGATGCTGCCGATCGCCTGGTTCCCTCGGACGAATGAAGCGCCTGTATCGGCGTGGACAGCGCCCAGTGGCCATGACACCATGAGCCAGCCTGACAATTATCATGTGCGGTGCCGTGACTCGGCGTCCGGTTTGCTAGCCGGAGGCCAAATATCGCCACCGCACGGACCTCAAGGAGGCTACTGATGGGGGAGTCGCCCTCACGCCGGTCCGATGGCACGAAAGTCGATGATGTAGAGATTCAAGGGGGTTTCCAAGGTGACATCCAGGAGTTCGTCGAGATAGAGCCGGACGTAGCCACCGCGCTGCACCGGGCCGGTGTCACCGGCGCTATCGACGAGTTGGCGGCCATCGACCTGGTAGATGCCATTGATGCGGTAGATGCCGTTGACGCTTAGCCGACCGAGTCACCGAGGACCTCGCACCAGGCGGAGGGTGCATACCTACCAGGCGGATGCACCCTCCGCTGCTACGGGCCGATGGCGGCCCTGGCCGGAGACCCGCCGGTGAGCACCGATCTCCCGCTAGGCGGTACCGGTACCGGAGTCGACCTCCAGCCGGCGCTGCGCCGTTATTTTGTTGGCTACGCGGTAACCACGTTCGGCACCGGGCTGGTTTATCCGCTGACCTCATTGTTTCTCATCGAGCAACGGGGCCTGGGAAGCTCCGTGGCGGCCGGCTATTTTGCGGTGTTCTCCGCTGCGGCACTCGCCGTCAACCCGGGTGCGGCCTGGCTGGCTGGCCAGCGCGGGCCGCTCGGGCTGCTGGTGGCCGGGCTGGTCGGGCAGGCCACCAGCGCAGCGATGCTGATGCTGTCCACCCCGGCCGCCGGGATATACCTGGCCGCGCTGGTCGGCGGCGTAGGCGGGGGCGCTTGCTTCGCCACCCAGACCGCCGCGCTGACCCGGCTGTTTGGTCTCGACGCACTAAGTGTCCTCTACGGTCGGCAGTACCAGATCTCGAACGTCGCGATGGCCGTTGCCGCGGTGCTAGCCGGGGGTTTGGTCGCCGTGGCCGGGCGGACCGGCTACTTGATCGCCTTTGCCGGCAATGCGGTCAGCTTTGTCGTCTTCGCCGGGCTGCTGGCCGGCCTCAGCCGCTGGTCCGCTGGCGGTGGCGACCGACCGGGCCGCTCTGAGCGCGCGCCGGGTGCAGCAAACCCGTTCGCGCCGTACCTGGATCCGGCTTTTCTGCCAATTATCGGGCTACAGCTCTGCCTGATCCTGTTCGGGCTGTCTCAGCTTGACGCGGTTATCCCGGTCGTGCTGCGCGGCGCCACCGAGCTTCCGGTATGGGCGGTAACCGGGTACGTCGCGGTGAACTGCGTGACGGTGGTGCTTACCCAACCGGCGGGGATCGCCCGGGCCCGCCAGCTCGGCCCGCAGCGGGCCATCGCGTTGGCGCTGGCGCTGTGGGTCAGCTCCTTTGGGCTCGCGCTGATGGCCGGCTGGCTGCCCTCGCTGTCAGCCAAGCTCGCCGCGATCGCCGGTTTCGCCGCTGTCTTCGGCCTCGGTGAGGTGCTGATCTCGCCGAGCATGCAGCCGCTAGCGGCGACTTCGGCGCCGGCTGGCCAGCTCGCCACCTACACCGCTGCGACCTCGTTCGCCTACAGCCTCGGCCGCATCCTCGGACCGGTCTTGCTGCTGACGTTGTACGCCCGGCTCGGCGGCGTGGCGTACTGGCTGCTGCTCGCGCTGGGCGCCTCGCTGGGGTTCCCGCTGCTGCGCCGGATCGTCCGCGCCGACCATCCGGCCGGAGGCCGCTGACCATGATCATCTTACCGACTGCCTCGCTCGGCGAACTCGCCTGCCACTGGTGCCGGCGGTGCGAGCAGGCCGGGGTGGACTTCACCCAAGTGTATGTGGAGTCCACGGTGGACATCCGGGTGCAGGATCGGGACGGCGTACGGCACGGCGTACACCTCGACCTGCATGCGGGGATCGGCCTGCTGGTTTGCCATCGTGGCTGCTGGTGGTACCAGGCCGTACCGCTGAGCCAGTCAGCGCTGCTGGCTGACTGGCTCAGCGGGGTCACCGGCCAGTCGGTGGCCCAATCGGTAAGTCAGCCATCGCCGGCGGTGGCTGACCCAGCCCATGTCGAGCAGGCAATGACGGTCGCCACCGGAGTCGTCGAACCAGCCGCGTACTGGCAGCCGGTAGCCGCCCTCGGCGTCTCGCTGAGCGTGTTGGCGGACACCACCTACCGTGCCTACGGCGTATCCGACTCGACCGGGCGGTCGGTCTACGGGCAGCGCGTCGGGCTACGGCGGCGGTGCCTGGCCGGGGGCGGTGGCGCGACCGGGTCCGCCCGGTGGTTCGGCTCGACTGAGCCGGTGGGTGCGGCCGAGGTCGCCGCCAGGCTGGCCGAGCAGGCGGCCCAGCAGGCGATCGCGGCGGGCCGCAGCCGGTCGCTGGGCACCCGCAAGACGCCGGTGGTGACGGCTCCCGGGGTGGGCGCCGCTCTGGTGCATGAGCTGATCGGCCACGCGCTGGAGGCCGACAACCTGGCCAACCCGGACGGGTACGGCCAGCGGCTGCGCACCGGTACTGGGCTCACCAGCGATGGGCTGACCAGCGGGCTTAATGTGGTTGACGACCCAGCCGTGCCGGACGGCTACGGTTCGCTGGACCACGACGACGAGGGGGTGGCGGCCAGCCCGATCCAGCTCGTCCGCCAGGGAGTGGTCACCGGCCGGCTCAGCTCGCTGCGGACCGCCTCCGACGAGCACTGCAACGGCCGCGGCCGGCGGGCCAGCTACCGGGTCCCGGCGATCCCGCGGACCACCAACACCGTGGTCGGCCTCGGCCCGGACGACCCCCGGCAGCTCGCCGAGCCGGGCAGCACCGGCCTGCTGTACGTACCCAGCCTGGGCGCCGGCCGGATCGACCATCGGCGCGGCGAGTTCTCCTTCCTCGCTCCGGACAGCGTCTACCTCACCCCCGGCGGGGACCGGATCCCGGTCCGGGACGCCACCCTGCGTGGCAACGCGGTCGACACGATCGGCCGGCTGTCCGGTATCGCCGCTGACGCTGGCGGCGACAACGTGACCTGCACCAAGCAGGGCCAGCCGGTGGGCATCGGCCTGTTCTCACCCACCATGCGGTTTGAAGATCTGGCCTGGAGCAGCTCATGACCGACCTGGCCGGTCGACTGGCCCGTCGGCTGGACATTGCCGACCGCGCCTGCGCGGTGGGCCGGGCCGGCGAGAACGTCGAGTTACACACCAGTATCGTGCTGCGCCGCCAGTACCCGCTGCTGCCGCAGGCCGAGCCAACCAGGCTGGCCGTGGTGCAGCATGCCGCGTTACTCCGGCTGAGCCGAGCCGGCCAAGACGTGTTCTTGACGATCGACGCGGACGACCCGCAGACGGTGGCCGGTGCGCTCACGGTCGGCCGGACGCTGCTGCCGCACGGCCGGTCGGTATGGGACCTATCAGACTTGGCATCGGCCGACCCACTTGACCCGATGGCCCTCGCCGATCCGGCTGCGGTCAGCACAGCCGCCCGGCGGCAGCGGGTCGAGGCGCTGCGGGTTGAGCTGGCTGACGTGCTGGCCAGCCTGCCCAGCGGCCAGCCGATGTCCATGCTGCGCGCCACGTTGCGCGAAGACCATGCGGTGACCGCGTTCGCCTCCTGCCAGCGCCGGTCGATCGGCCAGGTCCGGACCAGCTTCGAGCTGCGCTGCGTACTGGCCGCAGCGGCCGCCGGCCCGGCCCAGCCGGTCGTGGTCTCGGCGTTCGCCGGCCGGCCGGAGCGGCTCAACCTGGCCGCCCTGCTACGCGCCGGTGGCTGGCGCGCTACCGCGGCCACCGTACCCGGCCCGGCTGCCGGCGCCCGGCCGAGCAACGACCGGCTGCTGCTGACCCCGCTGGCCGCAGCGCAGGTACTGCAGGCCGTCACGCAGGTGATCCTCAGCCGGCCGCAGCCGGCGCTGGCACCCCGACCCGTACGGCTGCCGCTGCTGGACGACCCCCTCGCGGCCGACGGCCCACGCTCGGCGCGGTTCGATCAGGAGGGCATCGCCTGCAGCCCAGTCAGCCTGGTGGACCGGGCCGGCCGGGTGGGCCGGCTGGTCAGCCGGGGCAGCAGCCGCGGCGCCGAGCCGGCCGCGGTGCAGCCCACCGACCGGCTGACCGGACACGCCGTGCGCAGCGACTACCAGACCGTTCCGGAGCCGACCCCGAGCAACGTCCGGCTCGAACCATCGGGCTATTGGCCGGCCGCCGACCTGGATGGCACGGTCGGCTACACGGTAGACACCAACCTGCAGCACGCCAGCTCTGGCAACCGGCTCAGCCTGCGGATCGCTACCGCGACGGTCCGCGCCGGCGCGGTGCGGCAGCGGCAGCCTAGCCTGCGGGTCGCCGGCAGCCCCTACCAGGTGCTGGCCGCGGTAGTCGGGGCCTCCGAGGTCTGCGGGTACGCCCAGGGCCCGGAATTCAGCACTGCCGGCTGCTGGCTGCTGCTTGATCTATCAGCGCTCGACCCAGCCGACCGTGACCCAGCCGACCGTGACCCAGCCGACCGTGACCCAACTGCCGCGGAGGCTGGATAACCCATGCCGACCACGCTGTCAGATGAGCCGACAACGGACCGGTGGCAGGCCACCGACACCCGGGCACTGATCGCCTTCAGCCTGGGTCTGTTCATGGACGCCTACATCTTCGGTGTCGCCTCGGTCGCGACCCGGTGGGTGCAGGTACCAACCGGGCTGCGTACCCTGCTGCTGGCCTGGGCGCCGATCTGGAGCTTGGTTGGTGCCGCCTGCTGGGGCCCGCTGTCGGACCGGATCGGCCGCAAGGCGACGTTCTACCTGACCGCGATCATTGCCGGGCTGGGCGCCATCGGCTTGGCGCTCAGCCACCCGTACTGGCTCATCCTCACCTTCCTGGCGGTGCTGCTGTTCGCCGCGGCCGGCGACCTGGTCAGCATCTACGCAATGGTGCATGAGGTGATGCCGACCAGGCACCGCAGCAAGAGCTTCTTCGTCGTGCTGAACTGCGGCAACCTCGGCGGCCTGGTGCTGGGGGCGGTGGCGCTGTCCACCGCAGGGCACAGCGTGACCGTGCAGCGCTGGATGGTCGTCGCGGTCGTCGGCGTGGTGATGGTGCTGTGGTTCGGGGCACGCCGCCGTACACCGGAGTCGATCCGCTGGCTGGAGCGCACCGGACGGCACGAGCAGGCCCGCCGGGAGATCGACCGGTTCTACGGCGTCGAGCAATACCAGGCGCGGCGGGCGGAGGCGGAGGCGCCCACGCCTACCCTGGCCGAGTCCGGCGGCGGCCGAACCACCCGGCCGAACCTGCGGCTGCAGCTCTATGTCGCGGTTTCCATGACGTTCGCCAACATCGTCGGCTTCGGGCTGGTCACCTATGTCATGGGGCCGACGTTCTTCCCTTCGCGTACCCCGGTCATCATCTTCGTGACCTACCTGACCGCCGTCACGGCCGGGCTGTTGGGCCTGCTCGGCGACCGGCTGAGCCGCCGGGTGATGCTGCTGGTCGGCTACTGTGGCTGCCTGGTGGTGGCGATTGGTGCGCTGCTGGCGCAGGCGTCGTTGCGGCAGAGCCTGACCGTGTTCGTGCTGTTCTTAGTGATCTACAACGTGTTCGTGTCCGTGCAGTACCTCAACCACGACGCGCTACGGACCGAGATCTGGCCAACTCACCGGCGGGCCACCTTCACCGCCATCGTGGGCGTGATGGCCAACGGGATCGGCTACATCGGCAGCATCTTCCTGGTCCCGCACCTGGGCTTCCAGCACACCATCCAGTACACCCTCGGGGCCTGGGTGATCGGGTTGGTAGCCGCCATGGTGTGGTTCGTCCATGGCCGGGAGACCGGTGCCGGGACGAGCCTGGCGCTGGCCTCGGCCGAGCCGGTGACCAGTTCCGTAAGTCTCGGCCTGGAAGCGGGGTAAGCGTGTCCGGTACCCGACCCGGCAGCCCGACACCGGCCGCAGCGGCGCCGGGTACGGTGCCGCCTGATGGGCTGGTCCACCGGACCCGGCGGGTAGCCGGCTATCTGCTCAGCCGGGCCCGCGGCGAGTCTTACCTGCGCTACCAGGAACGCCGGTACGACCAGCTTTGGCGGGCTGACCCCGAGCACTTCAGCTCCGCCGACCGGACGTTCCAGCTCGCCTACTGCCGCGGGCACGGCCTGCACCCGGCGTTGCGGGTGCTGGACTTTGGCTGCGGACCGCTGGCCGCCGGGGTCCACTTCATCCGATTTCTGGAACCGGGTCGCTACGTTGCAGCCGACCTGTCTGCGGTCGCGCTGGCCCTGGGCCGGCGCCAGATTGCGGCGGCCGGCCTCGCTGACCGGCGGCCACGGCTGGTGCACCTGCCAGCGGCCGACTGGCTGGGGCCGCTGCGCGGCGAGCGGTTCGACCTGGTTTGGGCGCAGTCGGTGCTGACTCATATGGCGCCCGCCGACGTGGCCCGGCTGATGGCGGTGCTGCCCGAGCTGCTCACCCCAACCGGCTGCCTGCTGGCGAGCTTCTACCTCAGCCCGCGCCGGGCCGGCCGGATGGGGGCCCGGCGGGAGGGGGGCCGGCGGGAGGACATCAAGGACTGGAGCTACGACCGCGGCACGCTGGTCCGGCTGGCGGCGGTGGCCGGCCTGGCGGCGGCCGTCTTGGACGACTTCCACCATCCCCGGCCGTACGTCCGGGCCGGCCAGCGGATGGCCATGCTGCATGTGGTCCGGCCCGGCCACGGCTGCGCCGCCGCCCCGCCGGAACGCCGGGACCACACTCGTACCGAGAGGGGTCTGCCGTGCTGAGCCCACTGCTGGAGCCGGTCCAGTTCGCTGCGGCGGGTCGGCGCCGCGCCGCCCAGTACAGCAAGCTGTACCCGCTCTCCCCGCTGGCCCGGGAGGCGGCCGGCCGGCTGGCGACCGATGGGTACATCGTGCTGCGTGACGTACTCGACCGCACCTTGGTGGACCGGTTGCGGGCCGAGGTGGACCACGCGGTGGCGGCCGGCCGGCTGGTCCCGGCCCTGGTCCGCCAAGCCCACGCCGAGCAGCCGGTGGACCCCGAGGATCAGCAACGGCTGTGCCGGCTGGCCGCACTCGGCGAGTCGGAGCTGGGCCGCCGGGAGAGCATGGTCTACGTCGTCAACCCGCTGCTGACCTGCCCGACCGCGCTGCCGCTGTTGTTTTCCGACCCGGTCCTCGACATCGCCACCAGCTACTACGGTTGCCCGGCCGCGCTGATCTCACCTAAGATCGTCCGCAGCTACCGCAACGGGCTGCCCGAGTCCAGCGTGCACCGCTTCCACTGCGACTACCAGCGGGTGCGCTTCCTGAAGTTCTTCATTTACCTCAGCGATGTACCGACCGAGCAGGAGGGACCGTTCTGCTTCGTGGCCGGTAGCCATCACCGCAAGCCGCGGGCCTGGCGGCAGCACCCACTGGAGTGGTCGGCGGCCGAGATGACCGGCTACTACGGCGACGCTGCGATCCGGCCGCTGACCGGCTACCGCGGCGACCTGATCGCGGCCGACACCCGGGGGTTCCACCGCGGGATCAAGCTCCGCGCCGGTCAGCGCAGCATGCTCAAGGTGAGCACCGGGCTCCGGGCCTGGCAGGGCACCCCGGCCCGGCTCGCACCGGACCAGGCCGACTCGCTTAGCCCGAAGCAGCGCGCCGCAGCGGACTTCCTCGTGGTCTGAGGATGACCCCATCTGAGCTGCTGCTGACGCCGGCGGACTTGCGCGGCTGTGAGCTGGCCAGCCTCCGTAGCCTGGTCGGGGACAAGGCGGCCGAGCTGTGCGAGTTTTGGGGTACGGCCGCCGCCATTGGCGGGCGTACGCCGAGGTTCAGCCTGGTCGGCACCGGGTTCCTGGCTGGCTTCTACCGCCAGGTTTGGCGGCCGGTGCCGCTGTGGTATCCGCCGCTGCCCACCGTGGAGGCAGTGCCCGGCACGGTCCGGGCGCTGGCCGAGTCGCTGGCCGGGTACACCGACCGGCGCGGCGTGCCGATCGGCGAGCCGGCGGTGCTGCGTTCCAGCATGGTCTGGCCGACCGTCCGGGTGCCGCGTACCCCAGGGGTGGACACCACCGCGTTCTTGTGCGCGGCAGCGGATCGGGCCAGCGTGCTGGCCGAGGTCTGCGCCGGCCTGTACAAGGCGTACACCTCGTTCTGCCTACGGATGGCCGGCGCCAACGGAGCCATTGGCGCCGCCGAGGAGGCCGGCACCCGCGCCGCCGGACTGATCATCATGGAGCTGTTGGCGGTGCGCGCCCAGGGCACCGCCTACCTACGCGGCGACCGGATAGTAGTGGAACTCGCCCCAGTCCCCGGCGAGCTGGTCGTCCTCACCAGCCTGCCGCGGCTGCGCCGAACGGCCTGCATCGCGCCGAGGACGGCCGCGGTGCTGGCCGAGCTGCTGGCGGCGCTCACGCCAGCGCTGGCCGACCCTCGGCTGTTGGAGATCGAGTTCCTGATCGGCCGGGACGACGAGCCGTACTTGCTGCAGCAGCGCACCCTGCCCGGTAGTGCGGACCCCGGGGGTGCGGACCCCGGGGGTGCGGACGCCGGGGCCGGCTTCCCGGTCTTCAGCTCGGTCGGCGAGTTCGCCGGGCCGGCGGTGGACCTGCGTGGGTTGCCCCGGACCGGCTTGGCCGAGGCGGAGCTGGCCCGCCGGCTGGAGCAGGCCGCGGGCAGCGTGGTCGTGGTGCCACTGAAGGACGACGCCGCGGTAGACGCCTTCGCGGTGGCCTGGCTGCTGCGGCACCGCACCGACCTGCCCGCCCCCGCCGCGCTGTTGGTGACCCACGACGGCAGAACCCAGGCCGGGATCAAGACCCACCTGAAATGGATGCTGCGCGATGCGCTGCCGGGCACCCTGGTCGTCGCCGCGCCGGGCCGGCAGATCCCGCGGCGGTCGCGGGGGTTAACCGTACGGTCTGACGGGGTGACGGCCCGGGTCGTACCGATCAGCCCGCGCCGAGCACCACCTTGACCACCGCGTCCGGGCGCCGGTCGATGAGCTGGAACGCGCGCGGCGCCTCGGACAGTGGGACCCGGTGCGAGATCACCGCGGCCAGCCTCGCCCGGTCGGCCCGCAGCGCGGCGTACGCCTCGGCGAAGTCGGCCTGCGGGTGCGGGAAGGACGGCACCAGGCTGATCCGCCGGACCTGCAGGTCGTTGAGGTCCAGCGTCACCTGAGCCGGCTGGCTGATGCCGTTGTAGACGATCCGGCCGCCGCGCCCCATCGCCGGTACGGCCAGCGGGATCGTCTGGTACGGCGCGGTCACCACGGCTGCCGCGCACTTGAGCGTGCCGGCCCGGGCGGCCAGCTCGGCCAGGTTGAGCATCGTCGCCCCCCAGCTCGCGGCCAGCTCGGCGCATGCGGCTCGCCGGCCGCGGTGCGCGGCGTACACCTCCTGGACGCCCTGGGCCCGCAGCCAGTACAAAACGAGCAGTCCGATCGGGCCGATCCCCAGCAGCAGCACCGGTCCGGCCCCATTCTGGCTGGTCCCGTTCAGGCCGGTACGCGCGACTAAATCCCGCGCCACAAACAACGGCTCGACTAGTACGTCAACTTCGGTGACATCCGATTCGAGCGTCTCCAGCAGGGCGACCGGGACCGCCGCATACTCCGCGAAACCGCCCACTTCATGGTAAGTCCAGCCGGTGCAGCGGACCGGGTCGGCAGCGGTGCACGCCGGGCAGCTCCGGCACGGGCGGCTGGTGTGGGCCGCCACCCGGGCGCCAAGTAGCTGCCGGCCGGCAACCCCCTCAACCGCTGCTACGTGGCCCACCAGCTCGTGCCCCCAGTGCTGTACCGGTCGGGTGGTCTGCCGGTACTGGCGCAGGTCCGAGCCGCAGATGCCGCACCATTGCATCCGGACCAACGCCTGGCCAGGGCCAGGTCGGGGCAGCGCCACCGTGCGGAGCTCAACCTGCCCGGCGTGCGCAAGCACCAGCCGGTTCACCCCTCCGGTCTATCCCATCCGGGCCGCTAATGGCAGGCCCAGGGGTAGCTCAGGTGGCCCTTTCGTTGAGGTGGAGACCGCGGCGGTGCCGATGGGTGCGGGTCTCCGGCACCGCCGCGGGGTCTGCGGGAACGGTGTGCGGGGACGCTCGGTCCCCGGCTGTTCAGCAATCCGGGGACCGAGCGTCCGCTATCACCCCGTCCGGGACGGAGTCTGGTCTCGTCCAACGGGGGAGCGTGGCGTCCAGTCGCTAGTACCGCGTGCCGGTTCAGGTGGCGCCCCGTACGCGCCGGCCAGGACGGTGTCGGCACCCCGCCGTTGGCCGACGCCGGTCCACTCGCCGTGGCCGGTGGGCGGGACTGGCTCGGTGCGTTCGTCCATGCCAAGGACCGTAGGCACCCGGTCATAAGGTGGCCCTAGCGTTTGGTTAAGGCTCCGGCCACGGCCCATCCAGTACGCTCCGGGCAGCACGGCCATACGTGACCACCCTGTTTCCTCGGCCGGCAGACCAGTGCCGGCTTGGGGCATCAGGTATGCCGCCCGCCAGTCACAGGTGACGGTGCCTGCTGACTAGCGGGCGGCGTGGAAGGGGGTTACTTGGCTGCGAGGACGTCAACCGGCCGAATGTCCGGCGGTGCGGCAAGCAGCTCACCGGCGATCTCCCCGAGCGCCTCGGCCACTTTGCCGGACAAGTGCGCTTGCCGCCCGTCCTCAGTGGCGAAGGCGTCGAAGATACCGAAGGTCGTCTCGCTGAGCTGGATCGCGTACCACACCAGCGTGTCGGGTTCCTCCTGGACCAGCGGGAGGCCGGCATTGAGGAATGCAGCCACCTCGCCCTGCCGCCCTGACTTGGCCTCCAGCGTGACCAGCAAGCCTACCTGCACGCCCATGTCCTGACCCCTCTCATCGACTTCTTTCCGCCGTCCAACATAGGCCCGACGAGGACCCAACAGCAGGGGCGGACCCGACCCTCTTGGTACGATATCCGTCATGAACATTGCAGTGCTCGTAGTTGACGGGACCTTTGACTCGGGCCTATCCACCGTTCTTGACGTACTGGAGACCGCCAATGCGCTGCGTGAGCAGATCGAGACGCCGCCACCGCCATGGTCGGTGACCACGCTGGGCCTGCGCCGGCTGGTGCGTACCGGGGCTGGGCATGCCGTCACCGCGATGACCCGCGCGCAGTTGCCGGTCGCGCCAGATTTGCTGGTGATGCCGGCCTTGGGGGTGAAAGAGCCCACGGCTCTGGTCGAGCGGATCCGCTCCGACCAATACCGGCCGGCGCTCGGGCTCATCGCCGAGGCTCGAGCGGAGGGGGTTGAGCTGGCCGCAGCCTGCACCGGCACGTTCTTCCTGGCCGAGGCGGGCGTGCTGGATGACCTGACCGCCACCACAAGCTGGTGGCTCGGGCCGGCCTTCCGGTGCCGGTACCCGGCGGTCAACCTGGACGAGACCCGGACCCTGGTCCGCGACGACCGGGTCGCTACCGCGGGCGCGGCGTTTGCGCACATCGATCTGGCGCTGTCGGTCGTGCAGGCCCGCAGCCCAGCCTTGGCCGACTTGGTGGCGCGTTACCTGCTGATCGGGGACCGGCTGTCCCAGGCAACCTTTGCGGTGCCCGCGCTGCTGGCCCAGCACAACCCGGTGACCTCCGCCTTCGAGCGTTGGGTACGCAACCACATCGGCGAGCCGATCCAGATCTCGGTGGCCGCGCACGACCTCGGGCTGTCCGAGCGGACCTTGCAACGCACCACCGCGGCCACCCTCGGGATGGCGCCGATGGACTTCGTCAACGAGGTCCGGCTGGATCACGCCACGCATCTGATCCGCAATACCACCCTGACCGTTGACAAGGTAGCCGCCCAGGTCGGCTACCAGAACGCCGGCACCCTGCGGGCGCTGATCCGGCGCCGGCGCGGGGTGACCATCCGCGAACTCCGCTACGGTCGGGCGCCGCACACCGTCTGAGCGGTCCGCCGTGACTGCGGTGAGCCCCATAGGCTCCACTGCGCTCGGTAAACTCCGGCGTACTGATCATCGGCCGGGGGAGCAGGTAGCGGCGCCCAGCCAGCCGGCACCGGGATGGAGGCACGATGACCGAGCTGGCCATGTTGCCGCTGGACGAGCTGTGCAGCCAGGCACGGGTGCGCCGGCAGGACGCGCACGACGTACTGGTGACGTACTCGCCGAAGGTGTTCATCCCCCTGACCATGCTGTGCCGGGACCGGTGTGGCTACTGCACGTTCGCCCGGCCGCCGCGCGAGCTGGCCACGCCGTACTTGAGCCCGGATGAGGTGCTCGACATCGCGGTGCACGGCGCGACGGCTGGCTGCCACGAGGCGCTGTTCACCCTTGGCGAGCGGCCGGAGCTGCGTTACCCGACCGCCGCCCGCTGGCTGGCCGAGCACGGCTATGCCTCCACAGTGGACTACCTGGCCGCGATGTGCCGGCTGGTATACGCCGAGACCGGGCTACTGCCGCACACTAACGCTGGTGCGCTCTCGGCCGCCGAGCTGGCCACGCTGCGGCCGGTCGCGGCCAGCCAGGGCATGATGCTGGAGTCACTTCGGCCAGACTTGCCGGCGCACCGCGGCGCTCCGGACAAGGATCCCGGTCGCCGGCTGGCGACCCTGCGGGCGGCCGGCGAGCTGCAGATCCCGTTCACCACCGGCCTGCTGGTCGGCATCGGCGAGACCGATCAGGACTGGGTACCAGCCCTACAAGCCATCGCGGCCGCGCACCGCGAGTTCGGTCACGTGCAGGAGGTGATCATCCAGAACTTTCGCCCCAAGCCGGGCACCGCGATGCGAGCTGAGCCGGCCTGCCCGCCGCAGCGGCACCGGCGTGCGATCGCGCTGGCCCGGATGATCCTGCCGGCCGAGATCCACCTGCAGGCACCGCCGAACCTGTCGGCGGACTTCGGCACCCTGCTGGAGGCCGGCATTGACGACTGGGGTGGGGTCTCGCCGGTCACCGCCGACCACGTGAACCCGGAGTGTCCGTGGCCGGCGGTGTCCCGGCTCCGCGAGGTCACCGAGCGGTACGGGCTGCGGCTGGCCCCGCGGTTGACCGTCTACCCGGAGTACGCCCGCCAGCCGGATCGGTGGCTGGACGCCGAGCTGCGGTTCGGCGTGCTGGACCGCTCCGACGCGGTCGGGCTGGCCCGCGACGACCCGGGTGCGATGTTCCCCGAGCGCGCGGTAGCGGCCCGCAACGTCGGTGACGGCGCGGAGGTGGTGCTGGTCGGTCGGCGCTCGGCCACCTGGGTCAGCGGCGGCACCATGGATCCGCCTGTGCTGCTGCCAGCCGAGGGCTCGGCGAAGCGGCCGGTCCGGCCCAGCGGTGCGGTACGCGAGGTGCTGGACGGGCACGCCGCCGGAGCGCGGCTAGAGCTGGCCGAGCTGGTCACCCTGCTGACCGCACGCGGGCCGGAGGTGGCCGCGGTTGCTGCGTACGCCGACCGGCTGCGGGCCGAGGCGGTCGGCGAGGAGGTCACCTTCGTCCGTAACCGCAACATCAACTACACCAACGTCTGCACCTTCCGATGCCGGTTCTGCGGCTTTTCCAAGGGCCAGTCGTCGCTGAACCTCCGCGGCCGACCGTACCTGCTCACCCTGGACGACATCGCCGAGCGGGCCCGGGAGGCCTGGCAGCAAGGCGCCACCGAGGTCTGCCTGCAGGGCGGGATCCACCCGGACTTTGACGGTAACTACTACGTCGAGGTAGCTCGCGCGGTCCGGGCGGCGGTGCCGGACATCCACATCCACGGGTTCACCGCGCTGGAGGTGACCGAGGGTGCCCGGCGGCTGGCCGAGCCACTGGCCAGTTACCTGGACCGGCTGCGGGCGGCCGGCCTGCGTTCCCTGCCTGGCACCGCGGCGGAAATCCTCGACGATGAGGTCCGCGCCGTGCTGTGCCCGGACAAGATCAACACCGAGGAGTGGCTGGAATGCCACCGGGTCGCGCACGAGATCGGGCTGCGCTCCAACGTGACCATGATGTTCGGCGCGATTGAGCGGCCGGTGTCCTGGGCCCGGCACTTGCTGCGGACCCGGGAGCTGCAGGAGCGTACCGGCGGGTTCACCGAGTTCGTCGGGCTGCCGTTCGTGCACATGGCCGCACCGATGTACCTCAAGCGGCAGGCCCGGCGTGGGCCGACCTGGCGCGAGGTGGTACTGGTCCATGCGGTGGCCCGGATCGCGTACCACGGGCTGATTGACAACATCCAGGCATCCTGGGTGAAGCTCGGGCTGGTCGGTGCCCAGCAGCTCCTGCGGGCGGGGGTGAACGACCTCGGCGGCACCTTGATGAACGAGAACATTAGCCGCTCGGCCGGGGCCGCACACGGGCAGTTGATGACGGAGGAAGACTTTCAGGCACTGCTCCGCCCGCTCGGCCGGCCGCTGGTGCAGCGCAGCACGCTGTACGCGCGGATCGCCGCCCCAGCTCCGGTGTGAGGCTGTGGTGTACGACGCCGCGGCGGGCGAGCAGCAAACCGTCCCGGCAACAGGTCACCTGTTGCTGCCTCGTAGCCGCAACAGGTGCCCACTTGCGGTAGAGAGCAGGTGTCGCTGCCCCTTCGCGGGAAGGGTGGCATCCATGGCCCACGCTCGTAGCCGAGATGACAGTGTCTTTTGGACGGCTTCGTTGCCGCCCCTCCGGCGGAGTTGAGCATCTCTTCGGTTGGTACGGCAATGGGATGTCACCGGGAGGTCCTCGGATGCTCGATCACGCAAGCGGTTGGGATGGTATCGTCCGCTGGGCGTACCCGTCTTCGTTGCCATCCACCACGTCCCCAGATGCACACCCTGATGCACCCGTCATGTTCGTCATCGACCCGGGTGAACCGCGCGATTGGCCAGTAGTGCTCGGCCGATCTGTCAGCTCAGCTCGAACCTAGTGAAAGACTCGGTACGGGTGTGCGGCGTGACGTGGGCAGGCGTTTCCTCCTGCTGAACCCAGCCGGTCCGCCTTGCCGAGATGACATTTCCTGAGCTGGTCTCGGCCAACCCTTGCCAGTTCCGTGATGCCCTGCCAGGGCTGATCTCGGCGCGGCTGCCAGCGGTGGCGGCGGCATGACCTGATTTGTCACGCTACCGGCTTGTTTATTTGCACTGGCTGGCAACAGCGCGCCACATGTACGGCCGCTCAGTCGTGGCGAGTATGGGGTGAGTCGGTGCCGTGGCGGCCAGCCGGAACGCTCGGCCGTCGGGATCCATGAGTTCCCCAGAATGGGGCCTGTCAGGTTTTGGGGTTCATGTCCAGTCCTTTGTCGATTGGCCGACAAATGATCTGCCATTTGTGGGCTCAAACTGCCAACCTTGAGCTGTCCAGGAGGAAGTGCCACGAAGCGAAGGTCGGGGTGGCAAATATCAGGGAGGCAGCCATGGGAGTTGTTGGGAGATCGGCGAGCAACGGCGAGTGGCGGACGAGCAGCTACTGCTCAGGGGCCAACTCGAGCTGCGTGGCGGTTACCGCCAGTGGCGATATTGTCGCGGTCCGGGATACCAAGGATCCTGGCGGTCCCGTCCTCCGGTTCACGGTCGCCGAGTGGCGGGCGTTCGTACTCGGGGTGCAGGCGGGCGAGTTCAACGCTTAGCCCGGTCAGGAGAGTGATCCTGCCTTTTCGGCGATCAGCCGGCCCGAAGCCTCCGACGACAGCGCCTGCTCGCGCGCCTCGTCGAACAGCGCCCGATAGAAGTCGACCTCGTCTGGTCGTTCGAGATAGATGTTGCGGGTCGGCTGCTCCAAGTAGACAATCTTCGGGTCCGCGGGATCGGTGAACTCGAAGACTACAAATGGGGCACCCATTGCAGCGTACTCGCCATGGTCGAACGGCATTATCTGGATCGTGACGTTAGGCAGTGTGGCAACCTCGAGCAGGTGACTGAGCTGGCCGGCCATGACCTTCGGTCCGCCCACCATCCGGTGCAGGATGGCCTCGTCGAGTACGACGTGGAACGCTGGCGGGTCGCTGCGGGTGAGCAGCGGCGGCCGTAGCAGCCGGAGCTCGATCCGGCGCTCAGCCACCTCGGGCTTGACGTGGCGCGATGAGCTGATCAGTGCTCTAGCGTAGCCGTCGGTCTGCAGCAGCCCAGGCACTAACACGACGCCGTACTCGTAGATGGTGGTCGCGCTGTGCTGGAGGCCGAAGAACCTGGCCGAGTCACGTGGCATGACGTCGGCGTAGGCGTACCACCAGGGCCGCTGGCGGGACTGGCGGACCAGGTCCAGCAGCTCGTCCCGGCTGCCGCCGGACACGCCGTACAGGTCGAGCAGCTCCCGGACATCCTGGATTCGTGCGCCGACCGCTCCCGTCTCGACCCGGCTGATCTTCCCGGCCGAGCACTCCAGCGCCTCCGCCACCTCCTGGATAGTTTTGCCGGCGGCAACCCGAAGCCGGCGCAGCTCAACGGCCAGCCGCCTGCGATCGACGACTGGTGCGGCATCCTCGTCCACCCACGCTCCCTTCCGCGGAGGTCCGGACGATCACCCGCTGACGGTGCCACTGGATAGCCCCTAGATACAAACATCGGCCGACTTGTCCGTGGTAAGGGCGACCTTCCCAGATTATGCTAACGTGCTGAGATTCTTTTATGATCGCACGTGCACATGGCATGTGCCGGCCTGGCGGGGCAGGAGGCCGACGTGGTGATCCTCGGTGGGGCAGAAAAGCTGACCGGTGCAAGGTTGACCGGCCCGACGCCCGGCATCTTCGTCCACTACCGGCAGCGCGAGGACTGCTGGCGAAGACAGCTCCTTGTTGCTGCCGCCCCGACCGCGACCTGCTGGCTTGGTCGGCGGCTGGCCGAGCTGGCGGCCGCCAGCGTCTGGCCGACCGGCCGGCCCACCCGCTAGGTCCAGCTAGATGGGCGGAATCTTCGTCAACTGCCGGCGCGGCGACGCGGGAGCTGCCGCCGCCTGCTACCAGGAGCTCAGCCGGTACTTCGGCGCTCACCAGGTATTCTGCGACTGCGTCCCGATGTCTCCTGCCGCGATCTGTCCAGCGGCCAGCCAGCAGGCGTTGGAGCAAGCGCAGGCCGTGGTGGTACTGATCGGACCGGCATGGTTGGTGGCGTCCGCCGGCGGTCGTCGGCTGGTGGACCAGGAGCAGGACAGGGTACGGCGGGAGATCGGCCGAGCCTTCGAGCGTGGTATCGCTGTGGTGCCCGTGCTGCTTGATAGCGCTCCCCACCCGACTGTGGCCGAGCTGCCGCCGGAGATCGCCAGGCTCGTGGACAGCCGGCCGGCCAGGCTACGCCAGCGCAGGTTCACCGACGACGTCCGGCGGCTGGCGGAGCGGCTGGTCGAGGGGGCGCCCGGACTGCTCCTCGCCCGGTTATTCGAGCCACTGCCGAGGCTGGGCGCCAGCTACCCGCCGAGCTTCCTGCTCCGAGCCGAACATCGGGTGGTGCCCTTCTGCCGACGCGATGATGAGCTGGCGGCGCTCCGCAGGTGGGTGAACGGGCCCGGACAGTTCAGGGCGCGGCTGCTGACCGGCCCGGCCGGTCAGGGCAAGACTCGCCTCGCCGACCAGCTCATCAGCCAGCTCCGGGCCGCCGGTTGGACGGCCGGCTTCGTACCGGCTGAGCTACCGACGCAGGTGATCTCCCAGGCCGGCGAGTTGCGGGTACCGATCCTCCTGGTTGTCGGCGACGCCGAGCGGAGGGCAACGCAGCTCGCCGGGCTGGCGGCCGCGTTGGTGGCCAGGCCAGCCGGTACGGCGAAAGTCCGGCTGCTGCTGCTGGCCCGGGCGGCCGGCGGCTGGCAGCAGGAGCTTCTTCGGCGCCCCGCCGAGGCGGTCCCCACCGAGCTGCCGCACACCACGCTGTCCTCGTTGGTTCCCGATGCGAGGCAACGGCGGGGGGAGTTCGCTCAAGCGCTGAAAGCGTTCGGCGCCGCCCTCGGCCGACCCACCGCTGGCGCCGTCGTACCCCTTGACTTGTCCGACCGCCACTACGGCCAGGTGTTGGCGGTGCATGCCGCCGCGCTTGCCGCTGTGCTGGATGGGACCGAGCCGGAGGTGGCCCAGTCAGCGGATCCGCTCACCGCAGCGCAGGATCCGGTCGCCCGGGTGCTGGCGCATGAACGCCGGTACTGGACCCGGACCGGGGCGGCCCACCGGCTGCCCGATCTAGCCGACCTGCGTTTCGATCAGGTGGTCACGGTAGCCACCCTGTTCGGCGCCCCGACGCCGGAGCAGGCGGTAACGGTGCTGGGCGCCCTGCCGACCTTCACCGGCCGGCCCGACGAGGTTCACCAGTTCCTTTGCTGGGTCGGGGACCTGTACCCCGGCGCCGGCACGCTGAACCCGCTGCGTCCCGACCGGCTGGGCGAGGACTTGGTGGCGGCCACTGTCGCCGGCCGGCCGGGGGTGGCTACCGGACCCGCGGCGGTGGCCACTGCCGACCAGCTCACCCGGGCTCTCACCGTGCTCGGCCGGGCGGCACCGCGGCACCGCCACCTGGAGGCAGTGATCACCGCCGTACTAAACCTGGACCCGCAGCGCAGCGTACCGATCGCGGTCGCGGTCGCCCGCCAGCTTGCGGACAGCACCGCGCTGGTACGCGCGCTGTCCCGGGTGGTGACCGCCCAGCAGAACGTCGAACCCACCGACGACCCGACTGCGCACCACCCCGAGCAGGCCCTCGACCTGTACGTCTCCGGCCTACTGACCCGAGCCGCAATGCTTGGTCCGGCCCACCTGCCAGAGGCGGTCCAGTCGCTCGCCCACGCCTGGGCAGCGTGCCGTCGTACCCGGACCGACCTTGCCGCCGCAGTGGTCGCGGCGCTGGATGCGCTGGCCGAACACGAAGCGGCCGCAGTCAGGCAGGCCTGGCAGAACACCGCAGACCGACCGTACCCCGGTCGCTGAAGCAGGGGGCCCGATCTTAACGGGCCGGAACCTAGCGCGCCGTCGGGGCCGTCCGGGAGGATAGTGATGCCGTGCTTGGTGCACTTGCCGCGCTACCGATCGCCGGGCCGGCCAGCCCCGCGGACCTGATCGCAGCGCGGGAGCAAATGGCGTTGTCGCTGGGGTGGCACATCGTACTGGCCTGTCTGGGGGTGGGACTGCCCGCCCTGACGGCGTTCATGGAGTGGCGGGGGGTCCGTACCGGGGATCAGACCTACACCCTGCTGGCCCGGCGCTGGGCGAAGGCCATGGGCGTGCTGTTCGCGGTGGGCGCCGTGTCGGGCACGATCCTCAGCTTTGAGCTTGGGCTGCTGTGGCCGGGCCTAATGGGAACCTACGGGCAGGTGATTGGGCTGCCGTTCGCGTTGGAGGGCTTCGCGTTCTTCATCGAGGCCATCTTCGTGGGCATCTACCTGTACGCCTGGGACCGGCTGTCGCCTCGGGCGCATCTGCTCTCTGCTGTGCCGGTCGTGGTGGCCGGAGTTGCCTCGGCGTTCTTCGTGGTCTGCGCTAACGCGTGGATGAACCAGCCGCGCGGTTTTCGCCTGGTGGACGGCCGGGTGACCGATGTGGACCCGTGGGCGGCGATGTTCAACCCCGCCACCCCGCCACAGACGATCCACATGATCCTGGCGGCGTTCATCGTCTCGGGATTCGTCACCGCCACGGTGTACGCGGTCGGGCTGCTGCGCGGGCGCCGCGACCGCTACCACCGGTTGGGGTTCCTCGTCCCGTTCGCTTTCGCCGCCGTCCTCAGCCCGGTCCAGATCGCGGTCGGCGACTATGCGGCCAGGTTCCTGGCCAGCAAGCAACCGGTCAAGCTCGCCGCCCTTGAGGGGGTGTTCCACACCGGGTCGCACGTGCCGCTGCATGTCGGTGGCATCGCCCAGGGCAACGAACTGCGGTATGCGCTGGAGATCCCGGACGGGTTGTCGCTGCTGGTCGGTTACCGGCCCGGCACCGTCGTGCAGGGGCTGGACACGGTCGCGCCGGCCGATCGCCCGCCGGTCACCCCGGTGCACCTGGCCTTCGACCTGATGGTCGGGATCGGGTCCGGTTTCGTACTGCTCGGCCTGTGGCTGTTGGTCTCCTGGTGGCGACGCCGTGACCTGCCTCGCTCACCGTGGTTCCTGCGGGCGGCTACGCTGGCCGGACTCGCCTCGGTTGCCGCCCTGGAGGCCGGCTGGGTGGTCACCGAGGTAGGCCGGCAGCCCTGGGTGGTCTACGGCCAGCTTCGTACCCTTGATGCGGTGAACTCGGCGCCCGGGCTAGTGGTCGGGCTGATCGTCGTGGTCGCGGTGTACGCGGTGCTGACGGTCGCCACGGTGTACGTACTGCGCCGGTTGGCGCGCGGCGGACCTGACACAGCGGCTCCCCAGGAGTCCGAACGCGAGGTGGCCGAGCTGTGAACGCCGCCCAGGCCGTGCTGGTCGTCATCTGGATCGCTCTGACGCTGTACGCGCTGCTGGGCGGGGCGGACTTCGGCGCCGGGTTTTGGGACCTGCTGGCTGGCGGCAGCCGGGGCGGGCACCGCACTCGGGTGCTGATCGCGCGCGTGATCGGTCCGGTGTGGGAGGCCAACCACGTCTGGCTGATCTTCGTGCTGGTGCTGCTGTGGACCGGCTTCTCGCCGGTCTTCGCCGCCGTCATGTCCACCCTGTACGTGCCGCTGACGCTGGCCGCGCTGGGCATCATCGGGCGCGGTGCCGCGTTCGCGTTCCGCAAGGCGAGCACCGAGCTGTGGCAGCAACGGCTGTTCGGGGCGGCCTTCGCGCTGTCCTCCATCCTGACCCCGTTCTTCCTCGGCGCGGTGGCCGGCGGAATCGCCTCCGGTCGGGTGCCGCTGGGTGTCGCCAAGGGTGACCTGTTGGATAGCTGGTGGAACCCGACGTCGATTCTCGGCGGGGCGCTGGCCGTCGGTGCTTGTGCCTACCTGGCGGCGGTCTACCTGTGCCAGGACGCAGTCCGGCTCGATATGCCAGATCTGGCCGAAAATTTTCGGCGCCGGGCGTTGGGCAGCGCAGTCGTGGTCGGCGTGGTCGCGCTGGGCGGCATCGCAGTCCTGCACGCCGACGCGCCCCGGCTGTTTGACGGGCTGACCCACCGCGGGCTGCCACTCATCGTCGTCTCCGCGGTAGCTGGGTTGGCCTCTCTGGTCATGATCGCCGTCCGGCGGTACGTGCTGGTCCGGCCGACCGCCGCGCTCGCGGTGGCCGCAGTGTTGTGGGGTTGGGCGGTCGCACAGTACCCCGATATGCTCCAACCCGGAGCTCCCTACACCTCGGTGGCTGCCGGCGGACCGGTGCTCCGCGCGACTCTGCTTGTCGCGGCCGTCGGCGTCCTCCTGCTCATACCCTCGCTGGGCTGGTTGTTTGTCCTCTTCCAGCGGCAGCGCACCTAGCCGCAGGCGGCCCACCCCGAGCAGGTCCACTAGTGTGCGCTGCTAGGTGGAGGCATAACTCACCCGCAGCGGCCAGCATCGGATCCTGGTCATGAGACCGGCGCAGCCGCCGTACCGCGGATCCGGAGATGCCGACGCTGGTGTTGCTGGGCAGCTTCCTGGTACCGGCGACGTTCGTGGCCTGGGCGTTCGAGCAGCGCGAGTCCGGGGAGATCACCGCCGAACTGGTGTTCCGTACCTTCATGTTCCGGATCTGCACCGTCCGTCGCTACTCGCTAACGACGCTGTTTCACCGTGCAGGGTTGCCGCTGCATGATCGGGTCGCCAACCAGCAGGTCTCGCTGCTCGGCGTACTCACATCGACAGCCCGCTGCGTGGTGAGCGCAGCGTGCCACCCTTGCCAGCAGGGATCCGGGTCCAGCGAACCGACTGGTCCAACAGCTTCGAGTGCTGACGCTCGAGGAAGTGGCGGAACTCGGCCACATGCGCTGCGCCCTGCCGGGCGGCCTCTTCTGGATCCCCGGCAGCGAGCGCGTCAATGATCCGCTGGTGCGCCGCCAGGATGTCCTTGCGGGTCTCGACCGAGTACCGGATCACCAGGTCGAGGCCGGCGATGACCTCCTCCAGACTCTCCGCGATCACTTGGAGTGCGGCGTTCTTGGTCAGCATCGTCAGGCTGTCGTGGAAGAACTCGTCCTCCAGCAGGAAGGCGTGGTGGTCGGCCAGGACGGAATGCATCCGGTCCGCGCTGGCCTGTAGCACCCCGAGGTCGTCCGTCGAGGCATGGACGGTCGCCTCGCTGAGAATCTGCGGCTCAAGCAGCTCGCGCGCGCGAATGACTTCCTTGAACGGGACCGCCATGAACTGCAAGACCAACGACAGGCTGGCGGCAAGGCCGCCAGGGGAGGGCCGCTGGACCACTGGGCCACCGCCAAGCCCGACCCGGATAGAGATCACTTGCTGTGTCTCGAGCAGCCTGAGCGCCTCCCGGACGGAGTAACGCCCCACGCCGAACATCTCGACCATCTCCCGCTCGTTCGGCAGCGAGTCGCCAGCGGTGAGGTGGTGACGTGAGATGAATTCGCAAATTGCCTGAGCTACCCATTCGGCGATCTTGGGGTGTCGTTGATGCTGTGCCGGCGGGCCGCGCCGATCCCGAGGTGAGGCCGGCATCGTATGGGCACCTCCAGCGGTCGCCTACGCGTGGGGCTGTTAATGATCGCCTATAGTAGGCCACCCCGCCCCCTCCTCGCCGATCTTGACGAAGTTGTCGTCATTCCAGGCCCTATACCGACGGCAACGTCAAGATCGATAGAGCAGGGGAGGTACGGTCAACCACGTGGGTGACCCCGAACTGGCGGCAGACCATCCCATCGCAGAGTGCAAAGGTACGGATCGTACGAAGACGTTCGCTGGCGTGCCCCAACTTCTCGGCAGCTTGCCGTGAGTAGGTCACCAGCCCGGTGGCCGCGGACGCCGTGGCCTTCCCTTGCCAAGCGCCATCCCCGGCCTACTGCCAAGCGGGCATGGCTGCCGAAACCACTGGTGGCCGATCCAGTGATCAAGCTCGCCGGGTAGCGAAGTGAGCGTCGACGGCCGACCTGCCAAAGATGTGACTGGCACGCTGGTGGAGACGCCTACATAATAAGGTAGCTTGCCCGCGGCGGGTCAGCGTGATGCCGAAAGGGGCAGACATCATGCGGCGTACCCGGAGGCTGCTGGTCTGGTCAGAGCCACCGCCACCCGCGGCGACCGCCTCGAGTAGGGCCGTGCCCAGCCTGGGGGAGGATGTGACCAGACTGGCTGAGCGTGGACCACACGCGGGTGGCCAAAATATCCGCGTAGCCGAGCGGGTTCGGTTCGAGCTCGATGGACAGCATCAGCTCATCCTGGCCATTGGGAGGCCGAACCAGGTTAATTCCATTCGTGTCCGCGTTGAATTGGGGAATGGCGGTGTCGGATTCCGGAAAGGCAGGAATTTCACGAGATCTCCAAGAGGGAATCAACCCGACACCCCAAATCTCCGGGGACCGCGCCGGGCCGTCGTCCCGACGCAGACCCGGAATAATCGTGTCCCAGGGTGACCCTCCCACCGGGTGCATTCAACAGTTGGTCGAGGAGCAGGCCGACCGCATCCCGGACGCCGTGGCGTTCCAGTACGGCAGCGAGATGGTCCATTACCACGAGCTGGACGAGCGCGCTAACTGGCTGGCCCACGTCATGCACGCCGCGGGGCTGCGGCCCCGGGATCGAGTCGGCGTTTGCCTGGAACGCGGCCCCAGCCTTGTGGTCGCCCTGCTGGCCGTACTGAAGGCGGGTTGCGCTTACGTGCCGCTCGACCCCGGCTACCCGCACGCGCGGGTGGCGTTCATGGCTGCCGACTCTGCGGCCAGCCTGATCTTGACCCACACCCGGCTGCGCGACCGGTTCGCCGATATCGAGGTAGCCGAGGACCGGTCCGAGGCCGTCCGGGTGCTCTGCCTGGACAAACTGGATCAGGTGGATGCTCCCAACACCCGGCCAGACGTCGTCACCGATCCTGACGATCTGTCCTATTTGATCTATACCTCCGGTTCCACCGGTCGGCCCAAGGGTGTCGCCATCACCCATCATTCGGCGGTGGTACTGCTGCACTGGATCCGGCACGCCTTCAGCGCACGTGAACTATCCGGCGTACTCGCTGCGACCTCGGTCTGCTTCGACCTGTCCATCTTCGAGATCTTCGGGCCGCTGTCCTCGGGAGGGCGGTTCATCCTGGTCCGGGACGTGCTGGAGCTGGCATCGCTGGGCCAGGAGGTAGGGGTACGGCTGGTCAACACGGTCCCCTCGGCGATGAGCGAGCTGCTCGGCGTAGGTGGTGTGCCAGACTCCGTCGAGACGGTGTGCCTGGCCGGGGAGCCGCTCACCCAGGCGCTGGCCCGCCGGGTATGGCGGTTGCCGTGCCTGCGCCGACTGTTCAATCTCTATGGCCCCTCAGAGGACACCACCTACTCCACTTACGCGGAGATCCCGAAAGACGTTCCGGGCATACCCCCGATCGGCCGGCCGCTGCCATATACCACCGCGTACGTCCTTGACGAGGATGGCAAGCCAGTGCTACCAGGCGTCCCCGGGGAGCTGTATCTGGCCGGCGCGGGGCTTGCTCGCGGGTATCTGAACCAGCTTGAGACCGCGGCCCGTTTTCTACCCGACCCTTTCGACTCTCGCGCGCAGGCTCGCATGTACCGCACCGGCGACCGCGTGCGGCTGCGCCCTGACGGGCAGTTGGAGTTCATCGGACGGGTAGACGACCAAGTGAAAATACGCGGTTACCGGATCGAGCTGGGCGAGATTACCGCCGCGCTTACCTCGCATCCCGGCCTGCGCGAGGCCACGGTGATCGTCCTTCCCGGTCCGGCCGGCGACCCTCGACTGGTCGCTTACGCGGTGGCCGCGGACGGCGCACCGCAAGACGACGAACCGGTGCTGGCCCAGCTAAGGCAGCAGCTACCCGGCTACATGATGCCAGCTAAGCTCATTTGGCTGGAACGGATGCCCACCACACCGAATGGCAAGGTGGACCGTACCAGGCTGCCTCCACCCCGCTGGGGTGCGGCCACGGATTCGGTAGGGGCAGCCGATATAGCGTTGAACGAGACCGAAGCGGCTGTAGCGGCCGTGTGGCGGGAGGTCCTTGGCCTCGAGGCGGTCGGCCCGGACGCCGATTTTTTCGCGCTCGGCGGGGACTCGCTACTGGCTACTCGAGTGGCCGCTCGGCTGCGCGCGGTCACCGGCACCGACCTGTCACTCACCGCGGTTTTCGACCATTCCACTGTGGCCGAGCTGGCCGCATACATACGCGAGACGGCGGGCACCGCTGGCGTTGACCGGCCCGAGAACACCCGGCTTGGCAGGCGGGACGGGGCATCGCCGCTGTCGTTCGCCCAGCAGCGGATGTGGTTCCTGCACCGGCTCGATCCTGGTGACACCTCCTATGTGATCAGCTACGCCGTACTGTTCAGTGGCGCTGCGATCGAGCCGGATCGCCTCAGGGCGGCGCTGGCTGACGTCGTGATCGCCCACGAGGCGCTACGTACCAGCTTCTGGCTGGATGGTGACACCACCGTGCAGCGGGTCCAGGACCAGCCGCAGCTGGTCGTAGCGCACGGCTGTCTCGATGCGGACGACGATCTGGACTCCGGCCTGCGTCGACTGTCCCGACACGACGCGGTAGCGCCGTTCGACTTGGCCCGGCTGCCGCTGCTGCGCTGTCGTTTGGTCCGCCACGGCGTCCGCACGGCAGCACTACTCCTCACGGTCCATCACATCGTGTTCGACGCCTGGTCGTTCAGCATCCTGGTACGTGACCTTGGACGGGCATATGAGGCACGGGGACGGGACGAGGCACCAAAGCTCGCGGGCTCGGCCGGCCCTACCGCGTTCGCTGCGCGCCAGCGCCGCTGGCTGGACGGCCCCGACGGCCACGCCGCCGTGGCCGCCCTCACCACGTCGCTGCGCGGCGTACCCCAGATGCTTGCCCTGCCTACTGACCTGCCTCGTCCAGCCGTATGCGGCCCGGCGGGCGGCCACCTGACGGGGACTGTCGGCGCCGGCACAGCCGAGGTCATACGGCGATTGGCGCGTCAACATCGGCTCAGCCTCTACATGGTTGGTCTCGCCGCTTTCGTCGCGCAGCTTTGGCAATCGACCGGCGGTCAGGATCTGCTAGTGGGGTCGGCGTTTGCGGGCCGTACCACCGTAGAAGCCGAGGACGCCATCGGTTGCTTCGTCAACATGATGCCCATTCGGCTGCGGCCGGGCCCGGACCTGCGGTTCATCGATCTGCTCGAGCAGGTACGCACGGCCGCCCTGTTCGTCGCAGCGCATCAGAACGTGCCGTTCGAAAGTGTGCTTGATCGGCTGCGGGTACCGCGTAGCCTCGCCTACAACCCCTTAGTGCAGGTTGCCTTCGGCGTGAACAACGTAGGACGACCGCAGTACCGGGGCGCCGAGGTGTCTTTCGACGGGGTCGAATTCGAGCCCGATCAAGCCCGCTTGGACTTGACCCTCTGGCTGGAGGAGCGCGACGACGGGCTGCGGGCCCTGTGGACGTACCGCACCGAACTCTTTCACGCCGACACAGTGGCCATGCTCCACCGTAACTACACCGAGCTGCTCCGCTGCGCTACGGCGCAGCCGGAGCGCAGCTTGGCCGAGCTGGTCCGACCCCTTGCGGGTCCGGGCCGGCTGGCCAGCGCAGTGCGCGCAGACGGAGGAGGCAACATGACCGATGACACCGCCAGGCCAGTGATCCGACGTCGCCCAAAAGAGCGCGCTCTGGTCGCCGTCCACCGCGAGTGGGATGGCAGGACACTGCCCGCCCTGGTCCGTGCCAACGTGCCCGGCGTGGACCTGTCGGACTGGGTCCGCACGAACCGCAGCGCACTCGACGAACTCGCCCGCACGGCGGGTGGCGTACTGCTGCGCGGATTCGGTGTCGCGGGCGTGGCGGAATTTAGCGCCGTGATGAACGCCTTGTCCGACGAGGTGCTCAGCTACGGAGAGCGTTCCTCACCGCGCAGCAAGGTCACCGCGGGCGTCTACACCTCCACCGACCATCCAGCCGACCAACCGATCGTGCTGCACAACGAGCAGTCGTACACGCTCGACTGGCCCCTGCGAATCGTTTTCTACTGCCATACCGAACCGGAGGAGGGCGGTTGCACTCCGCTTGCGGACAGCCGCAAGGTCCTGGCCCGGCTGGACGCGGCGACGGTCGCGAAGTTCGAGCGGCTCGGCGTGCTGTACGTACGCAACTACCTCAAGGGCATCAGCCTGCCATGGCAGGAAGTATTCCAGACCGACCAGCATGCGGAGGTTGAGGAATACTGCGCGCCCCGGAAAATCGAATGTGAGTGGGTGAGCGAAAGTCACCTGCGCACCCGGCAGGTGCGGTCCGCGGTGCACCTTCACCCGCACACCGGGGAGCGCACCTGGTTCAACCATGCGCTGTTCTTCCACGTCACCTCCCTGCCCGCGGAGATAAGTGCCGGCCTTCGTACGGCCTTGCCGCAGGAGGACCTGCCCTACCACACCTATTACGGGGACGGCACGCCGATCGAGAATGAGGTCCTCGCCGAGTTGCGGGCGGCCTACACGGCGGAGACCACGAGCTTTATCTGGCGGCACGGCGACATCCTCCTAGTCGAGAACATGCTCGCTGCCCATGGCCGTGAGCCGTTCCGGGGCAACCGACGCATCCTTGTCGCGATGACCGACCCGGTCTCGTCCGCACACCAGGCAGCGGAGGTAGCGCGATGACCGAGACGGCGGCCGGGTTCGCGAACGGCACGGGTAGGCCGACCCCTCGCAAGCGCGGGCGCGGCTCCACTGCCGCACACCTGGTGAACCTGGTCCGCGAACGCACCTTGACCGACCAGCCCTTCACACTGGAGATCCAGGCGGCGGTGCCCGACCTGGACTTGGCCTCCTGGCTGTCGAACAACCGGGCCCATGTGTTGGACGAGCTGGAACGTTGCGGCGCGGTCCTGCTGCGTGGCTTTGCCGTAGATGGGCCCGCCGGCTTCGGCCAAGCGGCCCGGACTCTCACCCCTGAACTCCTGGGCTACCTCGAACGCGCGGCTCCGCGCACCGAAGTGACGGACAATGTCTTTACCTCAACGGAGTTCAACGAGAGCCAGTGGATTCCGTTGCACCACGAGATGTCCTACTCGCACAACTGGCCCTCCCGGCTGTACTTTTATTGCGACCTACCCGCCGCCGAGGGCGGGTCCACCCCGCTCGCCAGCGAACGTACGGTTACTCCCGGAATTCCTGTTGAGGTGCGCGAGCGCTTCCTGCGGTATGGCGTGTTGTACGTGCGTAACTACGGTCCCGATCTAGACCTGCCGTGGCAGGAGGTGTTCCAGACCACTGACCGAGCGGAGGTCGAGGCGTACTGCGCGGCATCGCGCACCGAGTTCACCTGGCTCGGCGGGGACGGCCTGCGCACCCGCTCTATCCGGCAGGCCATGGCCACCCACCCGCACACCGGGGAAACCGTCTGGTTCAATCACGCCCACTTGTTCCACGTTTCGAACCTACCCGCCGAGGTGGCTACCGCCCTCATTGGCGAGTTCGGCCATGAAGGGCTGCCGCGCAACGCCTACTATGGAGACGGCACGCCGATTGAGGATGAGGTCGCTGGCTTGGTCCGCGACCGGTACCGGGAAATGGCGGTGGAGTTCGTCTGGCAACGCGGCGACATGCTCGTCGTTGACAACTTCCTGGCCACGCATGGTCGGGCGCCATTCCGTGGCCACCGCCGGGTTCTGGTAGCCATGTCCGACCTCTACGTAAATCGTGCCCTCGCATGAGCATTCCTATGGTCCGCCGCCCGCTGATCTCGATAGAGGACCTAGCGGTCATCAGCAGCCACCCGACTACCGACCCAAGGGGAGCGCACCAGTGCGCGAGTTGGTAGAAGCATACCGGCTCTCTCCAGCCCAGCGGCAGGCATGGCTTCGTGCTCACCACGGCGCGCATCGCCAGTTGACCGCTCGGGTCCGGCTGTCGGCGCCGCTGGATGCGCAACGGTTACATGCCGCCATGGCCGCGGTCGTAGACCGTCATGAGGGGCTGCGGCTGCGACTGGTCGAGCACTCGGAACTGCGGGTCCCACTCCAGGCGGTGGACGAGGAGCGGACGGTGCCGGTGACCAAGCGGACCACCGGGCTTGATGCAGGTTCACTGACTACGGATGGGCCGCTGCCGGTATCGGTAGAACTCATTGAGGCCGACAGCGGCAGCCAGGAACTCGTGGTGCGTGGCTCCGAACTGGCCGTGGACTCGGCGAGCCTGACGCTCCTGCTCACCGATCTTGCCAGCGCGTACGAACGTCCACTGGACGACGACCCGACACTGCTGCAGTTCCTCGACGTATCGGAATGGCAGTACGAGGAGTTGGAGAAGACGGAACCGTCGGCCCCGCCGACGCCAACCAGCCTTGTGCTGCCGTTTCACCCGCCGGACGCGGAGCCCGGGATGGGTGAGCACGTTACGCGGATGGGCATGGAGCGGGCCAGCGCGCTTGCCGAGGCCGCCGCACGACACGGCTGCCCGGTGGAAACGCTGGTGCTGGCCGCTTGGGTGTTGGCGATGTCTCGGTACCGCGACGACGCGGACGGCGACCTCGTCCTGGGCTGGTACGGCCAGGGCCGCATGGCCGAGGGCACTGGCACGGTCGTCGGCCCGCTAGGCTGGTACACCCCGCTCCAGGTGGTCGCACCGCCACCCACGTCGCTCAAGCAATTAGTGCACACTGTTCAGACCGCCGTGGCCAACGCCGAACGGGTCCACCACCTCGTCGAGCCACTCGACCCGGTGGACGCCCCAGCCGGCGCGTGCGCGTTCTACGCGGTGCGCAACCTGGACCCGGCGGAGTTGGCGCCATTGGGCGCGACCGCCGTGGCGGTGGATCCACCTGCCCCCTTCGGCGGACTCCACCTAGGCGTCGCGATCTCGGCGGAAAGCATCGAGTTGATCCTTCGCTACGACCGCGACCAGTACGCCGAGGACAGTTCGCGCCGGCTGCTCGACGCGGTGGTCGCGATCCTCGACAGCCTCCCCCCAGCGCTGGCGGGCGAGAGCACGTTGCGGCTGCTCGGCGATGAGGAATCGACGCTGCTCAAGCGCTGGGGCACCACGCCAGACCCGAAGGCGTTCCAGACCAGTCTCGCTGACCAGACCGCTGACCGGGCCACTCTCACCACCCTGCTGGACGAGGGGCTGGCTCGCGCGGATCAGGGGACTGCGGCGGTGGTAGCGCTCGACGGGAGTGTGACCTTTGGTGAGCTGGACCGCACGGCCTCCGCGCTCGCCGCCCACCTGGCCGAGCTGGGCGTTGGCGCGCAGGACCGGGTCGCGGTGCTGGCCGAACGCTCGTGGCGGACCGTGGCGGCGTTTCTCGGTGTACTGCGCGCCGGGGCGGCGTATGTGCCAGTGGATCCGGGGAGCCCGCGACAGCGCATCCGGCGTCTCGTCCAAGCGGTCGACGCGCGTGTGGTGCTGAGTGCACCGTCCGCCCGCGTACTCCTCTCCGCGCTCGGTACGGACTACACCGTAGCCGAGGTAGACGCGGCCCTGCGGTCCCGAAATGGTGGTGCGGCGGAAAGGTTCATACCCCCGCCGATCATCCCGGAACAGGTCGCGTATATCATCTTTACCTCCGGCTCGACAGGAACCCCGCGCCCAGTGGTCGTGGAGCATCGCTCGGCCGTACATCTGTTCCATGCCCTTGCTGAGGTGGTCTACGCGGGCGAGCGGGCCGGGCTTCGGGTAGCCGTAAACGCCCCATTCACCTTCGACGCCTCGATCAAGCAGCTTATCCAGTTGGCCGCCGGGCACACCCTGTGCCTGATACCAGAGGAGGTGCGCCAAGACGGCCGCGAACTGCTGGCTCACCTCAGCGAGCAGCGGGTTGATGTGTTCGACTGCACGCCGTCTCATCTGCGCATCCTGCTATCCGCCACGCAGGGAGGCCAGGAGGGCGAGCTACCTCGGCTGTTGCTCGTCGGCGGCGAGGCGATCGACGCCGGGTTGTGGGCTGAGCTTGCCGCACTGCCGGCGGTACGCTGCATCAACCTCTATGGCCCCACCGAGTGCGGCGTAGACGCGACCGCCGTCGAGATCACCGCCGGTACCACCCCCTCGATCGGCCGCCCGCTGCCCGGGGTGGGAGTACGGGTCATGGACGACCAACTGTGCCCAGTACCCGCTGGCGTGGCCGGTGAGCTGTGCGTGCTGGGACCCCAGGTCGCCCGCGGCTACTTCGGCGACGAGGAGACCACCGCCCGTCGCTTCGTCACGGTGGTCAGCACTGACGGCGCCGGTGAACGGCTATACCGCACGGGCGACCGGGTCCGTTTCACCAAGGACGGGATGCTGGAGTACCTGCACCGCAGCGATGACCAAGTGAAGATCCGCGGCTTCCGGGTCGAGCCGGGGGAGGTCGAGGCCGCCCTGTGCGAGCATCCCAGGGTGCAACGGGCGGTCGTGATCGCCCGCGACGAGGACCCGGGCGCTCAGCTTGTCGCTTATGCCGTGCCTGCCGCCAAGGGCGACGCCGCGCTGGATCTGGAGCGCGTCGAGGGAATGAACCTGCATGAGACGCGCTACCTATATCATGAGATCTTCACCCAACGGGTGTACCTCCACGGTGGCGTGACGCTACGCGAGAACGCCGTAGTCTTCGACGTCGGTGCGAATATCGGTATGTTCTCGCTGTTCGTGTATAAGAACTGCCCGAGCGCCACACTCTACGCCTTCGAACCGCTCGTTTCGGTCTTCGCCAAGCTCAGGAGCAACCTCGACGTGGCCGGCATACCCGCCAACCTGTTCGAATACGGCCTGTCCGACACCGAGCGCGCGGTATCATTCACATTCTATCCAGGTTACTCGATGATGTCCGGACAGCAGGAGTACGCCGATGCGGACGCTGAGGTCGAGGTCATCAAGCGATTCCTCAGCAACGAGCGGAACCAGGGCCTTGCCGGCCGGGGGGAACTGCTGGAGCGGGTGGACGAACTGCTCGATGGCCGATTTTACGGCACCGATGAGTGCTGTCGTCTACGTCGGCTTTCGCAGGTTATCAGTGAGCAAGGAATCGAGCGCATCGACCTGCTCAAGATCGATGTGCAGCGGGCCGAGCTGGACGTACTACGTGGTCTGGAGGACCGGCACTGGCCGTTGGTACACCAGATCGCCATGGAGGTCCATGACGCCGTGGGCACCGCGACCGAGGGTCGAGTGGACGCCATCGTCGGGTTGCTGGAAGATCTCGGCTTTGAGGTGGTGGTCAAGCAGGACCAGGTGCTCGCCGGCACTGACCGCTTCTCGCTGTACGCCGTACGACCGGAGTACGCCGAAGACTCCCGCCCCGTGGTGGCCGAGGAGCAGGCAGCCCAAAATGGAGACCGGCTGGACGGCACAGTACTGCGCGACTGGCTCGCCGAGCGGTTGCCCGCTCACCTGGTGCCCAGCGCTGTGCTGGTGCTAGATAAGCTACCGCTGAGCGCCAACGGCAAGGTGGACCGCACCGCGCTGCCCGCTCCGCAGGCGCTCCGGCACGTTGGCAGGCAGCACGGTACAGCCCCGGAGAATGTGGCCGAGCAGATCCTGACCGAAGTATGGCAGGAAGTGCTCGGCATGCCGGAGATCGGCGTCGAGGACGATTTCTTCGCCCTGGGCGGCGACTCCATCCGCAGCATCCAAGTCCAAGTCGTGGCCGCCCGCCGGGGCCTGACCTTCCCGCTGCGCAGCATTTTCCTCCACCAGACAATCCGTGACCTGGTCCGGCACGGCGGGGTTGAACTGGAAGGCACAAAGCAGGACCAGCACCGGGATGCGGTACCGGACAATGCGGACGACGTCCCGTTCGTGGCGGTGAGCAGCGCCGACCGGGCGCTCCTACCAGACGACCTTGAGGACGCCTACCCGATGTCCGCGCTCCAGCTTGGTATGGTCTTCCATACTGAACTGACCGCGGATCCGGCCAGCTACCACAATGTGACGACCCATCGCGTCGTCGCCCCCTTCGACCAGCGGGCGCTGCGCGAGGCGCTGCTCGCCACCATGGCCGCGCACCCGATCCTGCGCACCTCCTTCGAACTTGGCCGGTACAGTGAACCGATACAGCAGGTGCACCGTGGTACCGAGGTTCCGCTGCGCGTGGAAGACCTGCGGGAATCCGCCGATCACGAGCGCCGCGCCCGCATCGACGCGGCGGTGCGGGAGGAGCTGGTCCACCCCTTTGACTGGCGTATCCCACCGTTGGTGCGGTTTCGGGCACTAGACACCGGGAACGGCGAGTTCTCGCTGCTGGTCTCCGAATACCACGCCATTCTCGACGGATGGAGCCTGCACCTGCTGTTGGACGAGGTGTTGCGCCGCTACGGCAATCTGCTCCGGGGAGCGGATGGCACCGGCAAGGACCCGGACGGGCAGTCACGTCCGCTGCCGTTCCGGCGGTTCGTGCAGGTGGAGCGGCAGGTGCGCGCCGATGCGGCCGTCCGGACCTTCTGGTTGGACCGACTTGCCGGAGTGCGGCCGCTGCACCTGGCCCGACCGGTGTCCGCGGCTGGTACGGCTGCGGCGAACGCGGCCAGGGACGTACCGCGCATCACCAAGCGCCGTGACATACCGCTGCTGCGGACGGTGGGGGACCGGCTGGAGCGGGCGGCGGTCGAGCACGAAGTCCCACTGAAGTCGCTGCTGCTTGCGGCGCATCTGCGCGCGCTGGGTGAGGTAACGGGCCGCGGCGACGCGGTCTCGGGACTCGTGGTCAGCGGCCGCCTGGCGGAGGAAGGTGGCGACCGTACGCTCGGCCTGTTCCTTAACACCGTCCCCGTGCTCGCCGATCTCGGTGGGCATTCGCTCGCCGGGCTGGCCAGGGCGGTGTGGCGTGCTGAACAGGAGATGACGGGCTACCACACGCTGCCACTCGCCGACATCCAACGTGCTGCAGGATGCGGTCCGCTGTTCGACGTGTTTTTCAATTTCACCAAGTTCCACCGTCTCGACCGAGCGGGAGACAAGGGCCGAGTGCGCATCGCGGAGAGCCACGGCGTCCCGGTGGATGTGGCATTCAGCCTTGCCGTCGACTTCGAGGTGGCACCGGACAGCGGCGAGTTGACATTGTCCTTCCAGTACGACGGGCGACGCTTGGGTGAGGAGTGGGTAGCCGAGCTGGGGAAGCGCTATCGGCGACTGCTGGAGTCGGCCGTCGAGGAGGCTGCCGCCGCCCTACCGCGGCTCGTCGGGCCAGACGAGCCCACGCCGCGAACACTATGGCAGAACCGGGTCCACGCGATATGGCACGAGTTGAACGACATCGCACCGTATGACGGCGACGCCAATTTCTTCGCCCTGGGGGGCAGTTCACTGCTGGCAGTGCGCTTTGCCGCCGCACTGCGGGACCGTTACGGCGTACCAATCACCCTGCCCCAGTTCATGAACTCAGTCTCGTTCAACGCAATCGTCGAGCTGTGCCTGAGCGTCGCGGGCGATCCAGTAGACGGAAACGACGCAGCCGGTGAGTAAGTCGCCATGGCTGGTGATCAGGATGCCGCGGCCACGGGCGGCACTGCGCCTGTTCGGCTTCCCGTTCGCTGGCGGCAACGCCGGCGCCTTCGACTCCTGGGCCGTCCAGTTGCCGACGGAGGTCGAGGTATGCGGAGTGCAGTACCCAGGCCGGCGGGAAAGGATCGGCGAACCCGCTGCTCGGCGGATGAGCCAGCTTCTGACAGCCCTGGAGAAGGGCATCGTGCCCTACCTCGACCGTCCTTACGTGCTGTGTGGCAACAGCCTCGGCGCCACGGTCGCCTACGAGTTCACCCGGCGGCTGGAGCGACACGGGCTACCGCTGCCGGCGCGGCTGGTGGCATCCTCGGCACGTGCCCCGCACCTGGGTGACCGGCTGCCGGACTACCAATCCATGAGCGACGAGCAGTTCGTTGCTGAACTGGTCACTCTCGGCACCATGTCGCCGCACGTGGCGGACCATCCGGAGCTACTGGCCGCATCCTTGCCAACGCTGCGAGCTGACTGCGAGCTGGCATGTACCTACCGGTACCGTGATACGGGCCGGCTGTTGAGCGTGCCCATTGACGCGATCAGCGGTAGCGACGACCCATTCGTGTCTGTGGCGAGCGTGCGTAGCTGGTCTGAGTTGACGACGGCGGAGTTCACGATGACCAGGGTCGCTGGGGCACATGAGATTCTGGTGGATTCCGCTGACGACTTCCTAGCAGCGGTGTGCGCCGCGTGCCTGCGGGCGCTGTCGCCAGCGTCGCAGGCCCTCAGTGATCGGGATCCCCATCCCGTTCATTGGTTTGGCTCGGGAAACGCTCGTTCATAGCTTTGGTGGACGAGTTCAATGAGGAGCATGCCGAGCTGGGTCAGTTCGCTGCGTGTTCCATTCCGTTCGATGAGACTCCGGCGGGTGAGATCGCCGGTGATTTCACCCAGTTGGGTCCGCTCTTCCGAGGTCGGTGGGATCGGGAGTTGCTGCTCGTCAAAATACCCCCGCTTGATGCCGAAATGCAGATGCCGGCGGTTGGTGTCAGCTCGGCTGAACCGCTGGTGGGCAGCGGTGGCTCCAGACTTTCCACCCATGGCCTGGAGGTACTCGTCCGGGGAGCGGATGTTCAGGTAGTTGGTGTTGGCGAAGGACGAGCGGGCACTGTTGCCGAAGGCCAGCGCCTGGGCCGTCTGTCGGACGTTCACCAACGCGCTGGGTACTGCTCCGGTAAACTCCGGTGCTTTGAATAGGTACAGTGGTCCCTCGGACCAGCCCAGGCCGGCGAAGAATCGTCGGTAAAGCACGTGGCATCGGAACTTCTCAGTCAGAGTGCGGTCATCGACGACCTCGCTGGCGAATGGGCCCCAGATTTCTGTGTAGCTCCTCGGGTATACGCTGATGGAGTCGATCAACCCGTCCCGTACCAATCCGGCTATGTATCGTAGATCAGCCAATACGTCGGATGCCGTCTGCGTGTGCAAGCCGACCATGAAGTCTAGGCCAATGTGTTCAATGCCGGCCTCGCGAAACTTCATGCAGATCTTTCGGATTCGCTCGGGTTCTACCCAGATTCGGCCATTTGCCGCCAACACAGGCTTGCTGAAAGTCTGCACACCCATACTGACCCGCCGGATGTGACCGGACGCGGCCAACCGATGCATGTCCCTGCGCATGGTCCTGGGGTGCAGCTCCAGCGTCACCATGCCGATGCGGTCCTGGTCGAGGTGCTCGTAGATCTCGTCGTACAGGCGTTGCAGGTCCGGTACGGCCATCATCGATGGGGTACCCCCACCGAAAAAGAGATCCCCAGCCGATGCGTCAGCCGGCAGCGATGCGAGGAACGTCCGGACCTCCCGTTGCAGCGCCGACAAATACTCCTGCGATCTGCTGGTATCAGTGGAGATGAAGTAGTAGCAAAAGTGGCAGCGCTGCGCGCAGTAGGGGAGATGCAAGTACAAGAACTCGATTCGCTGCCATTCTTGTGCTTGCCAATCGCGCAACATCTGCTCGGGATCCGACGGTGCCGCTGGTCGCCAGCGTGGGTACACGTCGACCCAGTGCCAAGATTTCGGGTCGGCCTGACCAAACTCCTGGGCAAGCAGGCGTGCCATACCACTTTCCGCGATCCAGCCATCGGTCTGCTGCAGGAGGTCATGGAGCCATTCCGCCGATATCACATCCAGCACCGAACCTCCTACGGTGGTGAACTGCCGCCCGTCGTCAACTTGTGGTGGTTGTGTTGGCTGTGGGATCATCGATGTTTACCTCGTGATCTTCTCTGGCATGCCGGGTGGCGATGACGAATGTAAGTGATCCGCGTCGAAACGATAGCGTGCGCGGCAGTGTTCGTCGCTAGGCTTTCTCGATGAATTTGCCGTGCGCTCGCGCCTGGTCCGTCCGGTCGAGTAGTAAGTACGGGGGTGCGTGTCATGAGTCGGCGAGGCGATACACGAATTATCTCCCACTATTAACTTTAGGTGATCACTTGATGGTGGTCGAGGAGTGTTGTATTAGTTCATCCGAGTTGTGCGCTGTTTCAGCCATTCAGCCCAGTGTGCCACCCGCTTGGCAACGCCGAGTAAACAGAACTGGTCCATTATCACTCGAAAGGGTTTATTCGCGCCCCAGATGGGTGGAGATCGTCGTTGTGTTCCTGGGCTCGGCATCCCACCCCCACGCCAGGGTAGAGAACGAGGGCCGGTACACGAAAGATACCGACATCTAGGCTAACTCACGTTTTCCGGACACCTGACTAATGGCTATCTAACTACGGTCATGCAGGTACGAAATTTGCTGTTCCAGCATTCGGGCACTGAGCCTCAGGGTGTTTCGAGCCCTCAATGAACGTGTACGGCTCTAGTGCCGAACTTGTGGGTGGGTTGATCACCCTGCTCCCTGCGTGATCGTGGCGGGAG
>OBLV0100000062.1_pt1 | contig 50976 bp, 56 predicted proteins | sample 1520071 | NCBI WGS metagenome assembly OBLV01 (sample SAMEA3888446, study PRJEB22518) | metagenome | reverse complement strand
ACCACTTGCCCCACCCGACCAAGATCCAACCCAGCAAGTGGGCACCTGTTGCCCCCACCAAGCAGCCACAGGTGACCACTTGCCCCACCCGACCAAGATCCTGCTGGCGCCGCAGCAGCACCTGGAGCCGGTCATAACCCGCAAGCAGCGCGCCGCCAGCCGCCAGCACCTCATCGCAACGCTCCCAGAAGTGTCGGGGCACTTCTGGGGCCCGACCTCGACGTTGGCCAGCGTGCTGCGGCCGTAGTGCGTCCGTGGCGCAAGCTGGTGCTGACTCAGGCCAGCCGCCCGGCGGTGCGGGCGAGCTGCCGGCCGAGCGCGCAGCGCGCGGCCTTTATCTCCTCGGACTCGGCCACCGGTTGCCCTCCTTTGGTTGTCCTTAGTACGGGCTCCGACGCGCTGCGACGCCGACTACCTGACGGATCCTGATCAGTGAGTCCAGTCCAGTATCAAAGCGGTGGCTACAAAGCGATCTCTTTGTCAAGAGACGGCCACCAGATAGACACCAGGTTATAGGCATGACAAGAGTTCCTACTCAGCACCCCTTTTCGTTCTCAGCCTCAAACACGAACAGCCCTTGGTCGTCCTGCGGCAAGGGAAAAGTCTTGACGACTGCGTTAATATTGAGCGGGCCGTAGATATGCGGAAACGGCTTATCCCAATCTGGAACTGGCTCGTAAACAATCGCAGGCTTTACCCGTGTCTCGTCGATCACCAGCACCAACAAGCCTTGATCTCCCACATAGACGGCATTGGCGACCGGTGCGACCTGCTCGGCCGTGCTGGCGTGAATGAAACCTTGCTGCTCCAGAGTCCGGCCGCGCGTTGACTTTCGATACTCGCCGGACGCCTGCGCCTGCTGCCAGTCGGCAGCGTTCGCGATATGGTAGATCAACCCCATTCAGCTTCCTCCCAACAACCAGAGACGCGCTCGCCGAACTGTTGTACAGTACATCAGGGCTACTGCCGGAGTAATCGGGTTCCGCCCCGGCGCAAGAAGGATCTCGACGTATGCACCCTCACACCGCCGTACTCCTGCCAGTTGCTGCCCGCCATCCCCGAGCGGCGCCGTGCCTCGTCGCCCTAGTCGGCGGCACCGCACCGGGCTGCGGTGGGGTGAATGCACCGGCTTTGGTGGGACTGCCTCGACCTCGAACACGGCACGGTGACGGTGGTCCGGGTCGCCATCGAGGTAGCCGGCACCGTCACCATCAAGCCGTACCCGAAGACCCGCGCGGGACTCCGGACCGTCCCGCTGCCGTCATTCGTAGCCGCACATCTGCGCGGCTACCACTAAGCGTACCCGGCCGGTCCGGCGGGTCAGGTGTTCAGCAACAGTGCCGGCGCACTCAGCTCCGGCTCGCATCGGGCGCCCGTCCCTCGTCCGCGCCGGACTACTCGGGAAGGTGAACGAAGCCGAGCCGTATCGCTGGCAAGCCACCTGGCCAGACGCCAGCGGTGTAGAACATAGGGCCGAGTTCACCACCGAACGGGAAGCCGTAGCGCGCGTAGCCAGGAACGCCGCCGGCGGCATCCGGTTTCACGACCTGCGGCACTCTACGCGACCTGGCTCGTACCCCAGGGCGTCCCCGTGAACGACGTACGGAAGGTCATGGGCCACGAGCGCGCATCAACTACCCTCGACCGCTACACCACCGGCCACATCAATTGGACGAACGGGTCCGGAATGCATTCGACGATTGAAATAACTTAATTTTTCTATCCGTTCTTCACTTTCCTGACAGCGAAGCTGCAACTTTTGCGAGTATTTGTTATTTGATTACGGGCCCTATTTATGCGCTGGTAGTTAGTCTGTCAAGAGAAATCCAGGCTACAGCATCCGTAGATTCGAGATGCGGTATGTCGTTAGCCTGTCACTAAGCCCGCCCGCTAGAAATGGTAAGCGGTACCTGTGCTGCTCGGGACACCTCTACCGCCACGCACCATCGACCAGCTCAACTTCTTTGAGCGAGCCGGCTGCCAGCCGTTCAGGGATAACGCGCCACTCCTTGAGCACGCTCCGGGCAGCGACGGACGAAGTGCGCCACCAGTTCGCGCGGGTCACCAGGACGCCATCGTAGGTCGGCTCCCAGGTGACGGCGTAGAAGCATGGCGCCTCCGGCAACAGGGCGCGCAGCTGTTGGAGTGCACGCCGGTGATACCACTTGCAGACAGCAGTCAGCGGCAGGCCAGCCTGCAAAGCTTCGTGCAGAAACGGCAGCGCCTGTTGGACATTGCCTCGCGTCGTGGTAGAGCTAGCTTCAAAACGGATAACAGCTTCGGGTACATCGTGCTGGAGCAGAATGTTGCAGTGCTCAACGGCCTCCAAGATGCCCGTATGCCGATTGACACCACCGGTCAACACAATGAACGGCACCAGTCCTTGATGATAGCGGTTGGCGACCAACTCTGCCGGCGTCGCTTGATTGGTGCCAAAGATGACATGGGCTGAGGGTGCAGGCGGTGGCGCCTCAACGTCCAGGTATGTTGTGATGAGCGCCGCTTCCTCGATATTTATTTCGTGATTCATCACGAGGGCAGGCCCGAAGATGACGACTGGCCAGTGGTGGAACCACGCACAACTGCCAGATACCGCTCGTGGTAATCGCGCGCTTCGGCCGTATCTGGAAAACCTTGTATGAGGACCTGGTCCAGCCCGCTGGCGAGAACATTCACTGGCCGAACCAAACGTGGCGCCTCAAGCGCCTGACAACCTGCTACAACAGCCTCATCCAGCTTGCCCAGTTTGGCCAGTGCGAGCGCGAGTACGAGATAGGTACGGGCAAAGCCAGACGGGTGGCCGCCGTAACCTTCTTCGGTGGCCGGGCCGTAGAAGGTAGCAATGACTCGTCTGGTGGCGGCCACAGCTTCCTGGTACTTGCCAAGTAGCAGCAACGCCGTAGCGGTGTAAGGCGGATCGTCGGCAAGACTGATCGAGAAGGCTCCCTGCGGCAGCCGATCAGTCGGCAACAAGGCAATAGCTTGCTCCGCCCGCCGGCGGGTGCTGGCGACCTGATCGGCGTTGCCAAGGAGCGCCCAGGCGCGCATCTCGTGGGTCAGCAGCTTGGCATGGGCCACCGTACCGAGTGGCGCGAGCTGCTGCCCCCGTTGTGCCAGCGCCACCGCATCGCGCGCTCGGCCGTCGTAGAACGACATCAGGACCTTGGTCTGTGCCGACCAGCCGGCCAGCTCTGGGTGACGTGCCTCCTGGCTTCGCCGCTCAGCGTCGGCACACCAGACCAGCGAGGCGGCCCGGTCATCAAGGTCGTGGGTGACCAGCGCCAGCAAGTTGGATAGCCAGCCGACCGCCACCGTCAGATCGCGTCGTTTCTCTGCCGGTATCCGGTCCACCAGCCCGGCCGCGTGCACCCGTACGCCCAGCAACTCGTCGTACAACGCTAGAGGCGAAGTCTGCCGGAAGATTCGCCGATAATGTTGAACAATAATATGGAGACTATCCAGGATGGCAGCTTCGGAGGCTCCGGTGAGATGGGTGGCCGCCAGTGCTTCGACAACCCGTGGCGTTCTCGTCGTCACCTGCTCGAAGCCAATCGCGGTCAGGCTCGCCCCGAGGTAGCCAAAGACTTCGCGGCGCGTCGGCACGGGACTCACCTCCTGATACTCCTGTGCTGCCGAGCAGACTGAATACACTTCGCTTGGCCGCGGCGCAACGGCTGCGGCCAGTTCCTCATGGCCGCACAGCTCGACGGCGCCACGCGCACTGCCGTCTTCTTCATGTATCATTCCCCACCTAGCGGCCTCGGCCTCCGCGATCTCCCGCCGCTGTCGGTGGATCAGCAACACCAGCTCGTCGTACTGCGCGGTCAGCTTGCCGCCAGCACCCAGCACAGCGTCAGCCCGTTCCCAGAAGCTGCGCGGCACGTTCTGCCGCCCGACCTCAACGTTAGCAATGGTGCTACGGCCGTAGTGCGCCCGTGGCGCAAGCTGGTGCTGACTCAGGCCAGCCGCCCGGCGATAGCGGGCGAGCAACCGCCCGAGCGCGCGACGCGCGGCCCTTACCTCCTCGGACTCGGCCACAGGTTGCCCTCCTTCGTAGTAGCTTTTCCACCGTACGGGCTCCGGTGGATTGTCGCAGACGGCCGCACAGACTGTCCGACAAGTGGGTCTCGTGGGTTGAGTGGATGTCACCTACGACAGCCAACGTTACGGAGCGATCTACGGGACCCCAAGGCCGACGCACCTGAGGTTCCATCTCCTGCCGAGCATGATCCTGCCACAATGTGCAAGCCCTGACTCCTCGTGAACGGAACCGTCTACGTCTCCTGGCCCAGCGCTACCGCCTCCGTGCTGAGACCACGCTCCGACCAGTGGCCAATTTGATGTACGACTTGCGATTTCGGCACGGCCTTGACCTGTTTACGAGACTCATGTTGGAGGGACGTGGGAAACGGGAGCGGGACACTCTCCTTAGAACCCTACCTGACCGGCACACAAGAAAGGTTATCGCCTGCGGTCTTTGGGAGGACAGGCAGGTCTCTTCTGGCTTTTGGCTGCCCCGGCCAGACGTGACTGCCATGCACGGAAGACGGTGTGAGGGATAGTATCTGCAAACTCTAGCTCTCACACCGTCTTTCCCTTGGAGCTACAAAGGGACGGTCCCATGCCTTTCGTGCGACTGTTGTCTGGTGGTGATCGGGATTTTGGGGCTCTTCGAGCAAGTTGTCCTCGCCTGGGCCGGTGAACGGCTCAACGAGGAGCAGGCTGCACTCATCCGCGACAACTTGCTGGCCGACCTGGCCGACTACACCAGGACCACCCAAGAGGCAGCCGACCGACTCGACTGGCGGACTGCGGCCATCGGGCGGACGCGGCGCAAGTGGGCCGAGAAAGCCTTCGAAGACAGCGTGCCCGACGACATCGCAAAAGAAAACAACATGAGCTGGCTCAGCAGCTCAGCGCCATCCACGGTCAACGAGCCTGCCTGACAACACCAGCGCCCAGCATGAAGCCATCAGCCGGGATGCCATCGCTTTGCTTCCGCACTGCGGCGAGGCCTATCGCAGGGGTAGACAGTCTCAGGCGGGACTACAACCAAGCCTGGTTCGAACAGATCTTGGTGGACAGTCACCAGGGACGACCCCAAGTCACCAGCATCACCAGGACTGAGCTGTTCGAGGCACTGCACGGCGCCGAGGTCCGAGTAGAGGGGGGCAGCAGGCCGAACTGGAGGGAGATGCGAAGCAGATGCCAGGCACCAGCGTCTTCCAAGAGGTACTCGCCAGAGAATAGGACAAAATAGGAAAGAAAACAGAACCGGGGCGCTTCCACGCCCGGGTCATCTGTCGTGTCGCGGTTCTAAGGTTGCAGGTCTGGTGGGCGATACTGGGATTGAACCAGTGACCTCTTCCGTGTCAAGGATCTGCAGTCGGCTATCTGACATCGCTCGGCACTGACTGGGAGGCTGGGATCTCGTCCATAGACGTCCACAGGAGTCCCGTCGCGACCTGCGGCGTTGTCACCCAGTTCGCCACCCACGCGCCCCACACCCCCAGACAGCACCACCGCACCCGGGGCTGAGGCGACACGAGGCAGCTACGGACGGCGCGCACCTTTAGGCCCTCCGGTCCCCGCATCTCGGTTGCCCTCGGCGTATCCCTCGCAGGGGTGCCGCGGAGCGGCTAACCCATCGGTACACCCATTCCGGATCGAGTACTCTTAATTGCTCGATTAGTCGCACTTCTCGAATACGAACATCGGCAGGGGCCACGGATACCGCGGATAGGCATTTGATATACGGTGCTGCGGGGCCGTTCGCTGCGACATATGCGAGGCTGACATGTGGCCGGAAGCCTGCCGCCTGCTCAACGGCGATAGGAACCTGGTCTGCCGTTGTGCCTGTGGCCCGGGCGATCCCATCGCGTATTTTTTTGCGTAGCTCGATAAGCGGTGCCTCCGGCTCTGGTGGCAACTTGATGGCCTCTCGATCCACGAAGGCCCGATGGAATCGGAGCGTAAACGGCGGCAGAACCCCTACCAATTCGGACACTTGCTTGGCCACCGAAGATATTCCTACAGGCGAGATCTCGTCGGTGTAGCCTACTGCCTGGATCGTCAGATGTAGCCACTGACGTGGTACAAGGTCCAAGCCTGCTTGTCCGCGTAGGGCATCCTGGTAACTTGCTACGAGTTGCTCAAGTTCGGATTCGTCCTCGAAGGTTAGATGCCAGGCATACATGATACGACCGGGACGCCACCCCGGGCGGGGCCACCAATGATTGCGAACGTTATCAGCACTCGAAATTCTGCCTGCACCCACGGTTCATATCTCCGAAGGAGCTGTTGGTTCTTCGCTGTCACGAGCTATCTCGTAGTCATCTATGACTACGACACGGTCGGCGGGCCAGGCGGACTCTGATACTTCCAACACAGTGCCATCTCCGTCTACGGCTGTGTGCAGCACGTGAATTACTTGGCTGCCCTGCGGCAGATCGAACGCTAGCGCTTCTTCAGGCGTAGCACTGCGAGCGATCCACTGGTCGTGCGCGTGATGGTAGGACTTCCCGCTCAAGTCTTCGATGCATAGAAAGAGGGCTTTGGGCACGACCGCGTTATCCTCTAGATACGTTCCCGTCGCTATGTCTCCGGATATGTAGCTAGCGCCGATCTCCTCAACCCTATCGGTATCCTTATTGTGGAGCACACGTTTCCGAACGACAACATCTGTTCCTGGCTCAACTCGCATGCACTCAGCGACGTAGTCCGGCGCCGGGACGTGGCCAGCGAAAACAATCTCGTGCCGCAGGTGCGAGGTGAGGAGTTGCTTATCGGACCGTGCCCGACCGTATCTATGCCTAGAGCGCCGCTGCAGTCGCCTTGTCTCTTTCACAAAGGTACCGATGCCTTGTCGTGACTCCAGCACGCCTTCGACCCGAAGCACGCCAAGGGCCTGCCGTATCGTGGGCACACTAACCCGGAACCGCTCCGCTAGAGCGGTTTCGGCTGGTAGCTGCCCCCCTGGCGGGTATGTGCCCGCCTGAACGTCACGGCGGATCTCATCCGCAATCCTCTGATATTTCGGGCCAAAGCTACCCATCCCGCCCGCCACCTACCACTCCTTCGGGTGAACACAGCCTGCTAGTCATAATGAGGACTTGACGAGTGTAAAACAGTGATGCTTAAGTCTTCTCATCAAGTCTTCTTGAGGACATACCGACCGGAGGACACATGAACTCATGGTATGGGACGGGGAAGGCTACCGACTCGCTGGAGCCCTCACCGTCCATTGAGGCTGAGTGGCCGTCGGTCGCGGCTGAGCGGGTGGTGGAGGTGTGGTGGGCGGAGTGTGTGGCGTGTGAGGACTTCGCTGGGCCGTTCCCGGGTGTGGATGCGGCGTTGCGGTCGGTGGGTGGTCATGACGATGCCTATCACGGTGGTCGGCCTACTGCTGAGGTGTTGGTCGCGCCGGCTGGGGTGTACCGGACTACCCGTGGTGCCGTGGTGGGGGGTGGGTCCTGGTGACCGCGGTGAGGCCGACGAGGTATCTGGGTGTGGGGCATCCGTTGGCGGAGGTGGCGGCTCGGGGGTGTCGGCGGCGGCATGGTGGCCTGCGGGGTGGCTTGGTGGGTGGGGTGGCGTGTGGTGGGTGTTGGGAGGTGGCGATCCGCGCTGATGAGCGGGTGGTCATCATCTTCGACCTGCCGGCTGAGTGCGTCCCGGACCCGGACTACATCGACACCATCGCGGTGGAGCGGGCGTTGGCTGGCGACCGGGTGGTGTTGACGCCGGCGGAGCGGGCGGTGGTGGCTGCGGCGATCGCCACCGGCCGGCGCCGGTGGCGGCTGGCTGATGCGTTGGGTTTGTCGGGTACGGCGGTGGCCACCTTGGCAGGCCGGGTGAGGAGCTGCCGCGCCGCTACGGACCTGGACGTGGCCCTGGTGGGTGCGCGGTGAGTGTCCTGCGTGCCCGGCCGAGGCCACCGGTGGTGCGGCGGTGTCTGCATGGGGTGCCGGTGGGTGAGCCGGGTCGGGTCTGCATCCACGGCTGCACCTGACCCCTAGGTCTTTCTTCGTACACCTTTTCTTGATCTTTTGAAGGGCGGCCGGTGATGGCTGTGTGTTTGTCGTGTGGTGGTTCGGCTCGGGTTACCCCTCGGGGGGTCTCGGGTGGTGAGTACGTCTTGGTGGCTGCGGATCCGCGTGGTCGGGTAGCGGAGTTGGTGGCGCATTTGGTGATGCCGGCCTTCGAAGCGGCTGGCCTGCCGTTTGGTGTGGAGGACGCTGCGGCGGTGCGGGGCCTGGTGGTGTGTTTGGTGGATCTGGTCCGTGAGGAGATCACCGAGGAGCTACAGGCATACCACGACCAGGTTCGTCCGACCCTGGTGGGTGCCCGGTGAGCAGGCGTCCATTCGTGGTGGTGACCTATGTCCAGGGCAGTGGCCGCTCTGCGATGACGGCGGTGACGCCGGCGGAGTTGGTCGCGCTGAAACGCGCTGGCCGGCTGGTGTGCACCCATGACCAGGCCGGGCGTGAGCCGGAGGAACCCACCGGTCGGGGTGATGCCCGGTGAGTACCCAGACGACTAGCTGTGTGGTGGTCGGTTGCGACGGGTCGGGTGCCGCCCCACCGGCGGGATCAACGCTGAGGCTGCACCCGGCCGGGCCGTGTCTTACGTCCTCGGCGGTGCTGCGGGGGCATACCTGGGTGCCGGGTGACTCCGAGACCATGATCGCCTGGATCGCCTACGGGCGGCCCGGGCAGGCCGACTACGGCCTGAGCGTCGAGCTAGGGCGCTGCCGGTACTGCGGGTGTGCGTTGCTGGCGCTGGACGTGCTGGACAGCGCCGATCCCGGCGCCGAGGGGTCACTACCGTTTGAGGTCCGCGGGGTCGAGCTGTGATGCCCGGCGGGCTGGTGCGGGATGCGGCGTTGGCGGCGCTGGCCGGGCACCTGGAGCGGATGGCTGAGACCAGCGCGGCGGTCTTCGGGCCACGGAGGATCCCGGGCCGAGACGGTAGCCGGTCGATGACGGCCGCTGCATCGCTGCGGGCTGAGGCGATGCTGGCGGGGTGGCTGGCGGCTACCGAGGATCACCGGTGCCCGGTGGGTGCCGACCACCCGGCCTGGTCGGTGCTGGCCGAGCTGACCGGGTGCGCCGGCCCGGGTGAGCGTGCCGAGCTGTGCCTGGATCTGTGGGCGGTGATGCGAGCCGAGGTCGGAGCGCAGGCCGCTGAGATGCTGGCCGCGTTGGCGCAGGAGTACCGGCAAGCCGCCGGGGGTGTCCGGTGAGTGAGCTGACTCCCGCGATCACTGACTACACCCTGCTGCTGGGCATCCCGGTGGAGCGCAGTTGGTATGACTGCGGCAACGGCAACGGCAACGGCTACGGCGTATCGGTGGTCTATGACCGGACGTGCAACCCGCGGTACCAGGTCGCGGCCGGGCTGTGGATGGACCGCCGACCCGACTGGCAGGAACCGACCGACGTCTTGCACTGCACCCCCGAGCGTGTCCACGTGGATACCCCGGGGGAGACGTCCCGGCTCATCCAGCACGCCGCGGCCCTGCCGTACCTGGGCTCCACCGAGCCGCCGCGGCGGCTACTGCCGGACTGCCAGTGCTGGTACTGCACGAGCACGGGAACTCACCGATGAGCGCAGGCCGGCGGGTCACCGCCGATATCAATGCGATGCGGGTTTGTGCCTGGTGCGGCGGGCCGGTCTTGGTGGGTGCCCGCCGGGATGCGGTGTGTTGCTCGGTGCGCTGCCGGCAGGCCCGGCACCGCTTCGGCCGCACCCTCGGGCGGGCGGTAGCCGTCGCGGCTGGCCAGCCACTACGGCTGGCCTACGCCGACCCGCCCTACCCGGGCAAGGCGTGGCTGTATCGCACCCACCCCGACTACGCCGGCGAAGTCGACCACGCCGCACTGATCCGTCGCCTCTGCAGCTACGACGGATGGGCCCAGTCCACCTCCAGCACGGCCCTGCCCGCCGTACTGGCCCTGTGCCCACCAATGGTGCGGGTCGCAGCCTGGCACCGCGGCCAGCGACCCACCCGCAGCCTACGGCCGCTAAGCGCGTGGGAACCGGTCATCTACACCGGCGGCCGGCCCCGGCTGTCCACCCCCGGCGGGCCCCGCCGGGTTGACTCCCTCATCCACGGTGTGGCCCCGATGACCACCCTGCCCGGCCGCGTCATCGGCACCAAACCCGCCGCGTTCTGCCGCTGGATCTTCGACCTGCTCAGCGCCGCAGAAGGCGACACCCTCGATGACCTGTTCCCCGGCTCCGGCGCCGTCACCCGGGCATGGACCACCTACACCGCCAGCGAACCCCACCCGCCCCGCGAACTGTTGTCGCCCTCGGCGCCACCCCCGGCCGCGATGACATCCACCCACTTCCTCAACGACCCCGCCACCGGTGGCCGGTGATGTGTCGGCGGTGTGGTGAGCCGGATCGGCGTGGTCCGGCGAGGAACCGGCGGGCGCGGAAGGCGTATCTGCTGACCACTTTTGGTGATGGCCGGTCGTGTCCGTGTGTGTGGTGTGGGCAGGTGTTGACGGCCCTCACGTTGCAGCAAGACCGGTTGGTGGCGGGTGGCCCGTACAGCAAAGCCAACGTGGTGCCTTCCTGCGGGCGGTGCAACATCGCCCGCACTGTGTGTGACATCCCCGATGGCTGCGAGTTCGGCCCGGTTGGCTCGCTGAGCGCGGGAGATCTCCGGTGACCGGGCGGGTCCGGGGGTGGTGGGGACATCCCGGGATGCCACCACCCACATCCTGTGTCACCGGACCGGCGGGCCTTTCCGCCAAGAACGCCCCGCCGGTCCGGGCTCCCCAACCACCCAACAGGTAAGCCAGGAGGCATTCAGCATGACGTATCACGTCCCACCTAATCCCCTTGACCCGTCGGTTTGTGACCCTGATGCGGTGATCGCGGCGGGGTGGCCGCTTGATGGCCCCTACAGCCACCTGCACACCATCACCGCCTCCTACGCCGCCGCTGAGTTGGTGCGGTACCTGAACTACGCCACCCGCACCGCCGCTGGGCTGCCTGACCCCCTGGCGGTGTATGAGGTGCTTGGCACGTTGGAGGTTTTGGTTAGCCGGCTGCCGCAGGCCTTGGATCAGGTCGCGATGCGGCTGGCTGGGTTGGCTGGCCAGCCGAACGCCGTCACTGATGCCCTGGGCGCCGTGGTCACCCCCCGACAGGTCGCCGAGGCCGCGTACTTCAGCCTGACCGACGCGGCGGTGCGGTTGGAGGGCGCCGCGCGGTCGCTAGCCGCCGCGCAGACCCACGCCGGCCGGCTGTCTTTGCGCGAGTCAGGGGAGGCCGGGCGATGAGGACCCCGAACGTCCCCCCGGCACCCCACTACCCCGTTGGTGTGCTGGCGGCCGCGCAAGCGCACCCGCTCGCCGCCGCGGTCCTACTAGCGGCCATGGTGGGTGTGGTCGCGGTGTGGCGGGGTAGCCGCCGTAAGGCCAAACGGGTGGCGGCGCAGGCGCGGGAGGCGACCCGGGTGGTCAGTCTGGCGGGCCGGATGCTGCTGATGGCCGGGGTGATTGTTGGTGGGCAGTGGGTGGTGTTCACCCACACCCACGGCACGACCGCCCGGGCGGTGGTGTTGGGGCTGCCGGCGTTGTTCGCCGCGCACACCCTGACGCGTGCGGTGACGGTCACCGGCACCACCACCACCACCCGCCGGGGCGGTGCCCGGTGATCGCCCCGGCGGTGGACCGGCTGCGGGCTGACGCGGCTACCGCCGCGGCGGTGCGGGCGTTGAGGACGCATCCGGATGTGGTGGCGTTGCGGATTGAGCGGGTCCGTTGCCAGGTGGATGCGTTGATGTGGGTGGGTTTGTTGCTGGGGTTGGCGTTCACGATGGTCAACGTCCAGACCTTCGCCGCTGCCGGCGCCGGGGCAGGGTCGTTGCTGTGGTGGGCGGCGTGGCTGCTGGACCCGATGGTGTCCCTTGTGTTGGTGGCGGTGCTGCGCGCGGAGCAGGTCACCGCCCGCTACCAGGTGGACACCGGGGTATGGACCTCCCGGACGAAGCGGTTTGCGTTCACCGCGACCTACGTGATGAACACCTGGCAGTCCTGGCAGGGGTTGCACCCAGCGGGGATCGTGCTGCATTCGGTGCCGCCGGTGTTGGTGTACTGCGCCGCGGAGACGGGGCCGGTGCTGCGGGACCGACTCACCCAGGCCGTCCTCCGCGCCGCCCAGATGGCCACCGCCGCGACCACCGACCCCGACGCCGCGGCAGACACCGGGTGCGCCGACGAGTCGGCTACCCAGCCGGCTACTGAGGCGGGAACCGCCGGTCCTGCCGTGCGTGACGCCCGGCGGCAGGCGCCGCGCACGGCCGCCCGGAAGCCAGCAGAACGCGGCAGGTCGAGCACTGCGCAGCCGCGGCGGTTGTTCGCGCAGTACCTGGCTGATGCCCGCGCCGCGTGGAGCCCGGGCACCATCATCACCCCGGCGTGGGTGCGTGAGGTGACCGACTGCTCCCGCGGGCTATCCCCCCGCATCGCCCGTGCCCTGGCCGTCGAGCTACCGGCCACCGACCCCCCGGCCATCAAGCACACAACCGACACCGAGTCTGAAGGGTGGGCCGCGTGATGACCGCTGAACACGGAGAGTTCATGAACACCACCACCGACCCCACCGTAAACAGCGCCGTGAACGGTGCGGTGAGTGGTAGTGCCGCGGGCGGTGCTGCCGGTGCGGCCATGAACGACGGTGCCGTCACCGGCGGGGTGGTTATCCCGCTGCCGTTGGGTGCAGTAACACCCAGCCAGGGTGTGATCGAGGTAGCGCCGGAGGTGCTGGACGCGGAGTTGCTGACCGAGGAGGAGTCCGCGGCGGTGGGTCGGCGGATCGCCGCGCAGGCGGTCGCGCGTCGCTCGGCCGCAGTCGCGGTCCGTTCGGCGGCTGGCGCGGTACGGGTCGCCCGGGCGGTAGGGACCTCGCAGCGGACCACCACGGCGGGGGTGGTCACGGCCCGGCACACGGTGATGGTCGGCCAAGGTGTGCGGTCGTGGGTGGTCCGTGTGTGGGACGCCGCGACGATGGGGGTCTACCGGCGGCAGATCCGCGGCGCGGAGCTGGCTGGGGACCGGGAAGCCCTCGCGGAGTGGACCGAGCGCAAAGAGCAGGCGGCGCAGCAACGGCATCAACGGCTGTTGGACCTGCCCCACCTGGCCGCCGGGGTCCTCAAGGCCACCGCCGGCGCCATGGTGGGCATGGTGTTGCTGGTGTTGCTGGTGGGGCTGTTGGTGCAGGTCTCCGGTAATGGCTCGTTCACCGGGGTGGTGGCCGGTGTGTTGGGTGCGGTGCGGTGGGCCTTCCACGTCGTGGCGGTGGTGTGGACACCCTTCACGTTGCTGATGCCGGTGGGTGTGGTGGTAGCGGCGTGGCGGGAAGGCCACCGCTACGGCACCCCACCGCGGTGGCTAGCGACCGCCGCGGAAGCCGACACCGACGCGGCGGTGGATGAGACCACGATCGCCCGCGCCCTTCAGGCGTTGCGGATCCCGCAGATCACCGTCTACCTGAAGTCGGGGATGCCGTTGCAGTATCTGACCCCGGCCCGCCGGGATGGCCGCGGCACGCATGCGGTGGTGCGGCTACCGGCCGGGGTGACCGCGGAGAAGATCGCCCGTCGTCGCGCCGATTTGGCCACGGGGCTGCACCGCCTGGCGAAGGAAGTGTGGCCCACCACCGGCACCGAGGCCGGGATCTTGGACCTGTGGGTCGCCGACAAAGGCGCCCTCGCCGAGGGTGCCGGGCCGTACCCGCTGCTGGAGGCCGGGGCGGTGGATGTGTTCCGGGGTGTGCCCTTCGGCCGGACCCTGCGGGGGGAACCCCTGGTCGCGCCGTTGATGGAACGCAACACCATCACCGGTGGGATGCCCGGCCAGGGCAAGTCCTCCGCGGCGCGGGTCATCATGGCCGGCTCCGCCTTGGACCCCACGGCGGAGCTGCGGATCTGGGTGCCGGATGCGAACTTCGACTTTGAGACCTTCCGGCCTCGGTGCTCCCGCTACGTGATGGGCGCCGAGGACACCAAGATCGCTGAGATCCTGCAAGACCTGCGGGAGTTGCACGCGGAGGTGCAGGCCCGCGGGGAGCTGCTGATCACCCAGGAGACCCCGGCGGTGACCCGGGAGCTAGCTGACGCCGGCATCGGGTTGCACCCGCTGGTGTGCCTGCTGGAGGAGGCGCATGTGGCGATCCAGCACAAGACGCACGGCCCGGAGATCTCCCAACTGTTGATTGACATCGTGCGGCTGGGTCGTAAACGCGGTATCCACCTGATCGTGTCCACCCAGGCCCCGACGAAGGACTCCATGCCCCGGGATGTCACCCGTAACTGCTCCAACGGGATCGCCTTCGCCGTGGGTGACCACGTGGCGAATGACGCCCTGCTCGGCCAGGGTGCCTACAGCGCGGGGCACCGGGCCACCGAGCTGATCCCTGGTACCGACCGGGGTACCGCGGTGGTCAAGGGCTTCACTGGGGAACGCTCGCAGATCGTGCAGGTGTACTTCCTGGACGTGACCCGCGGGCATGACCAGGTGAGTCCGATCATCGCCCGGGCGATGGCCGCGATCACCGAACGCGGTGGCCTACCCGGCGCCAGTGGTAGCCCGGTGCCGCAGATCCAGGCGCCCCGGGACCTGCTCGACGACCTGGACGCCGTGCTTGGAGTCGAGCCGGTGCCCGCCGCGGACGTGCCCCCACTGCTGAAGCGGCACGCCCCCGGCTGGCCTGCCTACCAGACCCTGACCGGCAAGGCCCTGCGGGAGGTGCTGGAGGCCGAGTACGGCATCAAGGTGCCCTCCACCGGCAACCGCTACCCCGTCGATCCGGTCACAATCCGTGACACCTTGGCCCGGCGGTCTACCGCCGACCTGGATGAGGGCGCGTAGCCGGTGAGTGAGCCGAGTTAGGTCGGCCGCCGGCACCGGAAAACCGCGTCCACAGCGGCCCACGCGGCGGTGACCTAACTCGGTCTCACCGGCTCACTGACCTAACTCCCCGCAGGTCAGCGGCCTCACGCCCCGACCTAACTCGGCGAGTGAGAAACCTAACCCGCCGGCGGTGACCTAACTCCACACCTCACTCGCCGCAGCACCCACCCGCGGGAGACCAGCACGGTGCCCGCGCTGACCCCGCCCGCCCACCAGCGACTACCCACCGTCACCGAACCTCGGGAGCGGCAACCATGACCCCCACCGGGCGCACGTCGATACCACCCCCAGTCCAGGGCGTATCCACCGCCGAGCTATGCCAGCACGCCTGGCAGACCACCACCACCGCAGACCAACCGATCACACCACGGTGGCTGGCTGATGCCGCCGGGATCACCCGCGGCGCCGCCGCGGCGTGGCTGAAGAACTGGGCCACCACCGGCCGGCTGGCCCTGGGGAACCCATCCCCCGGGCGGTACGCCCCCTACCACCAGCCCTACCTCCCCCCCGGGATCACCCGCTACCGGGTCTTAGTCACCGGCTCCCGCACCTGGACCGACACCCACCTGATCGCCGGCGTGCTGGCCGACCTGGACCACACCCACCCCGGCCGGTTGACCGTCATCCACGGCGCCTGCCCCCACGGCGCCGATGCGATAGCGGATGCCTGGTGCCACCGACACACCATCGCCGTGGAAACCCACCCCGCGGACTGGACCACCCACGGCCGCTCCGCCGGCATGGTGCGCAACGCCGCCATGGTCGCCACCGCACCCGATGAATGCGTGGCATTCATCCGCGACCACTCGGCCGGCGCCACCCACTGCGCCGGCCTAGCCCAGGCCGCCGGTATCCCCACCACCCGCCACCACCACACCACCCACACCGCCGCCCCGAGGAGCCCGGCCATGCCCGACAACCCCCTGCTGACCGCCGCGCTGGGCTACGCCGCCCGTGGCTGGCACGTGTTCCCGCTGCGTGGTGGCTGCAAGCGGCCCGCGGTCCGGGACTGGGAACACCGCGCCACTACCGACCCGGCCCGTATCAGCCGGTGCTGGGCCGCCGGTGACTTCAACATCGGGGTAGCATGCGGCCCCTCCGGGTTGGTGGTGGTGGACCTAGACGCCGCCAAGCCGGGGGAGTGGCCACCCACCCCGTGGGACCTACCCGGCATCAGCGACGGCGCCGATGCCTTCGCCGTTGTGTGCGGCCGCGCGGGGCAGCCGTGGCCGGCTGAGACCTACACCGTGGCCACGCCAAGCGGCGGGCAGCACCTGTACTTCGCCGCGCCGGGCGGTCCGGAGCTGCGCAACACCGCCGGGCGGCTGGGTTGGCATATCGACACCCGCGCTGCTGGTGGGTATGTCGTGGCGGCCGGTAGCACCATCAACGGCCGCACCTACCGGTGCGTGCACGGCCAGGACTACCCGGTCGCGCCGCTACCTGGCTGGCTGGCTGAGCACCTCACACCGACCCCACCAACCCCGATCCTGGCCGAGCAGCAACCGATCCACCCGTCCCGGCGTTCCGCCTACCTCGCCGCTGCCCTACGGGCCGAGGCCACCCGGGTCCGTACCGCACCGACCGGGCAACGCAACCACACCCTGTACCTCGCCGCCGTCGCGCTCGGGCAGCTCACCGCCGGCGGTGCCATCACTGAGACGCAGGTTCGAGCCGTCCTCCAAGCCGCCGCCGCCGCACACATCACCGCCGGCGCCTACACCGACGCCGACCGCGACAAGACCATCACCTCGGGCCTGACCGCCGGCGCGAAGCGACCCCGGACGGTGGCAGCGTGACCAACACTCGCGCGGCGACCCGTCCGCTGCGTTCGGTTCCCGCGCTTGCAGCAGAGGAGCCGTGGGAGGCGTCGGCTCCATTGTCTGGGCAGGTCGCGGTATGCCGGAGACCACGGTTGGACCAATGAGCCAGCCAAAGGGCAGCACCCCGGCGGGTACTCCAGCCGCGCCCCTGACTGCTGCGACACTAGCTGCGGAGGGTGAGCGGCCGCGGGTGCAGGTCGGTGTCGGGCCGGAGGCGATCCGGGTTCTCATCGCCGCGGTGGACGGGCGGGTGCTGCCGCAGACCTACGTCACCGACGGCCAGGTCGTCGAGCTCAGCGCGGTGTCGGGGGCGGTCACTGCGGCGGCCGGGGACGCGGACTCGCCGCTGCCGGTGACCGCCGCGGCAGTCAGCCCGGCGTCGCTGGCCGGGCTGCTGGCCGAGCACACCCACACGTTCCGCCGGCGGGCCCGGCGGGCGGACTCCGGGGAGCCCGAGACGTATGAGGAGGAGACCACCCCGCCGCGAGACGTGCTCGCCGCGGTGCTCGCCCGCCGGTACTGGCCCGGGCTGCCGCCGCTGTTCGGTGTGGTCGGCGCGCCGGTGCTGCGACCCGACGGCACGCTGCTGCAACAGGCCGGCTACGACCCGGCGACCGGCACCTACCTGGCCACCAAAGTGCCGCTTGCGGCGGTGCCCGACCGGCCGAGCACCGTGCAGGTCGCGCAGGCGCGCGCGTTTTTGCTGGACCGGTTCCTGGTGGACTTCCCGTGGGTTGCCCCAGCGGACCGGGCCAACTACCTCGGGCTGCTGGTCACCCCGGTGCTGCGTCCGTTCCTGCGCTGCCTCACCCCGTTCGGGATCGTAGACGCCACCATGCCGGCCTCCGGCAAGACGATCCTCACCGCCGCCGTCGGGATGCTGTACGGGCAGCGGGTACTGTCTTGGACCTCCTCCGATGAAGAGCTACGCAAGGCGATCACCAGCGTGCTCGCCGACCAGGTCGGCGTCGTCGTCTTCGACAACATCGCTGAAGGCAGCGTTATCGACTCCCCGATCCTGGCCCGGCTGATCACCGAACGGACCTGGACCGACCGCCGGCTCGGCACCAACACCGCCACCGCCCAGCCGAACGACCGGCTCTGGCTGGCCACCGGCAACAACCTCCGCGTCGGCGGCGACATGGCCTCCCGGACCGTGCTCATCCGGCTCGACCCGCGGATGCCCCGCCCCGAGGAACGCACCGGCTTCGCCATCCCGAACCTGGAGCAATGGATCCTCACCCCGGCCAACCAACGCCAGCTCCTGCGGCACCTCCTCGTCCTCGTCCTGGACTGGACCAGCGCCGGCGCCCCCCGCGCCCGGGTCCGCCCAATGCGGCAGTTCACCAACTGGGCCGAAGCCATCGCCGGATTCCTCGCCTACCACCAGGTGCCCGGGTTCCTCGCCAACGCCGCCGAGGTCCGTGAGATCGACGAGGAAGACACCGGCTGGACGGCGTTCCTACACAAATGGCACACGCTGTACGGCCGCCGGCCACTCACCACCGCCGAACTCCGCAAGGCAGCCGAACCCGTCAGCCTCGGCGCCGGCGTCACCGACGACCGCTGGGACGGCCTGTTCCTGTCTGCCGACGACGGCCGGCTGCCTTCCGCGAAGAGTGTCGGCCGCCGACTGACCGGCCAGATCGGCCGCTACCACGGCCTCTACGTACTACGCAGCGTCACCGACCCGCACGACAAGATGCGGCGTTGGTGGGTCGAGGAATACACCGATGAACACTGACCACCAAACTGATACCGCAAACACCGCAAACACCGCAACAGACTCTTTGACCTGCACAAACACCTGCGGTGTTTGCCTGGGTAGGTGTGCTGTCAAACACCGCAAACACCGCAGGCTGCGGTGTTTCAAACACCGCACGCGGTGTTTGACTAATGATCACCGCTCAGACCGTTTCCGCAGGTCACCAAAGGTGCTGGCGGTGTTTGCGGTATTTGCGGTATCAATCCTCCACCCCGTGTTACAGCAAACCGGCGGGACCGGTCTACCGATCCCCCACCCGTGAGCCCCCCCACCGCTACGAACCAACCCTGCATCGCCTGCCGCCAACCACTCACCCACGACGACGGCACCCACACCCACCCCAACTGCACCGGAGGAGCCGCATGAGCATCACGCCATCCACCGACGCACAGCAACACCAGTCGGAGGACACCACCATGGACGCACCCCTCCCGCTCAGCGCACTCGGCATGACCGAGAGGCAGCTCTATCGGATTCCCGATGCCATACTGCTGCTCTCCATGAGTCGGTCGATGCTTTATGAGCAGATCCGGGCCGGTCGCCTTCGGTCGGTCACCCAGGGCCGGACTCGGCTCATTCCGGCCACCGCCATTCGTGAGTACGTCGCACTCCTGATGTCCGAAGCGGAGGTGAGCGGGTGTGCCCAGTCGGCGTAGCCGCGGAGACGGCGGCCTGCATTGGGACAAGTCCCGACAGCGATGGGTTGCCAGCGTTACGATCGGCTACACCCCGGCGGGGAAGCGTACCGTCCGGAAAGGCAGCGGCAAGACCAAGACCGAGGCGAAGAATAAGCTCAAGCAGATTCTGCGTGACCATGAAGATGGTGTCGCAATTACTCCGCACGGTTACACGGTCGCGCACGCTGTGGAGGACTGGCTCCAATACGGCCTGCTAGGGAAATCCGTGGGGACGGTGGAAAAGAATACTATCCTGGCGCGAACACATGTCATCCCTGCGCTCGGACAGCGGAAGTTGCGAGACCTCCTCGCAGAGGAAGTTGAACGGTGGCTTTCCGAGAAGGCGAAGACGTTGAGCACAAGCACCATACAGAACATCACCTCAATCCTTCGACGCTCGATCGCCCGCGCTCAGGCTCGGGACAAGGTGGGACGGAATGTCGTGTTGCTTTGCCAGATGCCGAAGGGCCAGGGTGGCAGACCATCCAAGGCACTCACCTTCCCCCAGGCGGAGGCCCTGTTGGCAAGGGCTGAGGCCGAACCGTCGGCTGTCGGGGTGTACGTTGTTCTCTCGCTCCTCACCGGAGCGCGGACCGAAGAACTGCGGGCGCTGACCTGGGCGCACGTTGACCTCAGCGGTGATCCGGATGCAGCGCCGCCGCTGCCGCCTCACATGATGGTGTGGCGTTCGGTGCGTGCCGGCGGGGACACGAAGACCAAAAGGTCGCGCCGAACACTAGCGCTGCCACAGCGGTGTGTTGTCGCGTTGCAGGAACACCGGGGGAGGCAGGTCGCTCTCCGGTCGCCTCATGCCCGAGGAGTAGACAACGACCTGGTATTCGCGTCGCAGGTCGGGAGTGAGCTGGACGCCGCCAACGTGCGTCGCGGGTTCCGTCGGATCGTGGCGGGCGCTGGACTAGTCGCTGGCGAGTGGACGCCGCGTGAGCTACGCCACAGCTTCGTCTCCCTCCTCTCTGACGCCCGGGTGCCTATCGAGCAGATCGCCCGGCTCGTCGGTCACAGCGGGACCTCGGTTACTGAACTGGTCTACCGCCATCAGATCCGGCCGGTGCTGGAGGACGGGGCGAGGGCGATGGACCGCATTTTCCCGATCACCTAGTCACCCGGCTGGTCACCCGCGCAGGTCAGGAAAGAGAAAAGAAGAGCAGACCCTTAGCACCGAAGGCCCCTAAGTGCGCTGATCAGCGGGCACCCGGGCATTGGTGGGCGATACTGGGATTGAACCAGTGACCTCTTCCGTGTCAAGGAAGCGCTCTCCCACTGAGCTAATCGCCCGAGGCGGAGGCGGGAATCGAACCCGCGTACAGGGCTTTGCAGGCCCTTGCCTAAGCCACTCGGCCACTCCGCCAAACTCGATTTGAGAGCCGAGACCGGAAACTCGGCGAGGGACCCGAGTACCCTCCGAGCGGACGACGGGACTCGAACCCGCGACCCTCACCTTGGCAAGGTGATGCGCTACCAACTGCGCTACGTCCGCAGACAATCACTGAACGCGACAACCCAACCATCCCGACCAGCGCGAGTGACTGTAGCCCACCCGGCATCGAGTCATCAAACCGGCTTCCGGGCGGGGGCAGGTTGGTCAGCCAGGGTGGTCGGCCAGCTTGGCGCACTGGCTAACCCGTGTCAGCGTGCTCAGGATACGCTGCGCCGGCTCGCCCCGCGCGGGTTCCGGTACTCCGGCGCTGTTGATCTCGGCCGGGGTGAACTGGCTGCTGGTGACCTGGCGGCCGTGGAAGGTCAGGATCAGTACGCCGGTGTCGTTGGAGACGGCGTTGTCCCGCCACCATAAGAAGTTGCCCAGCCCGTAGTCGACGTACGTCGAGCCGAGCCAGCCGGTACCGAGCAGCAGATGCGCGTGGGTGCCGACCACCGCGTCCGCGCCCGCGGCGGACAGTTGCCGCGCGAGCGCCCGCTGCTCGGCATTCGGGCAGTCCTGGCCCTCAGTCCCCCAGTGCAGGTAGACCACCACGATCTGGGCGTTCGCGCGGGCTTGCCGTACCGCGCTGAGTAGCCGCGCGGAGGTCGCCGAGGCGATTCCGGGACTGCTCGGACCGGCGGTCCAAGCGGCCAGCGTCCGGTCATGGATCTGGCTGGCGGCCAGCACAGCTACCCGTACCCCGTGGACATCGGCGTACCACGGGGCGTACGCGGCTGCCGCATCTGAGCCGATGCCGACCACCGGCATCCGGTGGGAGCGGATCGCGGCCAGGCTGTCGGCCAGCCCGACCGGGCCGTAATCGACGGCGTGGTTGTTGGCCATGGTGATCACATCGACGCCAGCCGCCCGCAACGAGTCCAGTACCACCGGCGGCGCGCGGAAGTGAAACTCCTTCGGTTCGGGTGCGCCCCGCTCTGTGATCGCGCTTTCCAGGTTGACCATCGCCAGGTCCGCAGCGGCTAGCGTACGGCCGATCGGACCGAGTACGTCGGCGCCGGCCGTGGCGCGGCTGGCCACCCGGCCGGCGAAGTGCACATCTCCGGCAAAGGCCATGGTGACATCGACCGGGGCGGTCCGGGTGGTCGGCGCGGCGGATGCCGGTGCTCCGGTCGTTGCTGCGACCGCCGCCGGCCGCCCAGCACCGCGGACCAAGTGTTGGTAGGGCGGCAGGCCGACGGTGACCAGCACAAGGGTGAGCAGGGCCGCGAATCCGGAGCCGCCGAGCAGGACGGCGCGGGCCGGAAACCGGCGTGACCCGTACGATCGGTACGACCGGCCGCCGCCCGAACCGGCCCCCGAGGAGTTGACCCCCGAGTTGCCCGCGGAATGGCGGCTCATCGCACCTCCCGGTATCAGCCGCCGACCACTGCCGGCAACCCGGCAGTGAGCCTACGCCGGCTGGCCGAACGCCGAGATGCGCTCGCCCAGAGGGGGGAGCGAGCGCATCTCAGCGCGACCTGATGAGTCAGGCCAGGTCGTTGTGCATCAGCAGGGCCAGCTCGGCGTCGAGGTCCAGGAACTCGTTCTCCTGGCCTGGTGGCACGAGTTCGTAGGTACGGAACAGGAACTCCACCAGCTTGGCCCGCGGCGCCTCGAACAGCGCCTGCCCGGACGGCGAGCAGAGTTCCAGGAAGATCGGCCCGTCCACCGAGTCGGCCGACGGCCAGATCCGTACGTCACCGTCGCCGGCCGCCCCGGTTAGCCCAGCGGCGAGCAACTGGCGAGCGAACAGCCACTCGATGCGTCCCTCCTCCCCCGGACCGGTGCGAAACGTGACATGGATGGCATAGGGGTCGTTCATGTCGTACCGGAGGATGGCGTCGACGATCACGTCAGCTCCGGGTACGACGAGGTGCAGACCCATTGCTGCTCGCACTGAGCGAGATCGTGCGGCCATGGCTTCCTCCCCGTGTGTCTTGCGTGTTCTGGGTAACGAAGGGCTTTGGTCCAGAGTGACGCGACAACCTGCCCTTCGACACTGACCCTTTCGCGTGGTGTCTCAGTATCAGTGACCCCCCTTATCGGCAGGCCTGACGAGACTTTCGTAGGATTTAGTCAAGAGATCATCCATTCGGGGGAGGGAACAACCTGGACAACGGACAATTCAGGCGTCGTGCTCGGGCAAACCGGAAGCCGACGGTCGGGCCGGCGGCACGACCCAACGGACAGCCCAGCCTCCGGCAGCGGCTGCGCGCCAACCCGCTGACCCGCCAGCCGTACCGGATCGGGGTGGGCGTGGTCGGCTTGCTCGTGATGGTCGGCGGCTTGGTCCTGCTCCCGCTGCCCGGCCCCGGCTGGCTGATCATCTTTCTGGGGCTGGGGATCTTGGCCAGTGAGTTCGCTTGGGCGAGGAGGCTGCTGACCTTCGTCCGAGGCAAGGTACGCGGCTGGACCCGCTGGATCGCCCGCCAGCCGATGATCGTTCGGCTGCTGCTCGGGCTGGTTAGCCTGCTGGTCCTGGCTGGTATCGTCACCGGCTACGTCGCTTGGGGCGGTGTACCGTTCGTGGCCGAGTGACGGCCAGCCGGCTGCCGGGCCAGCCAGCGCTAGCGATCAGGTAAGGTGTGCGTCGCCCGGGCGATTAGCTCAGCGGGAGAGCGCCTCGTTCACACCGAGGAGGCCACTGGTTCGATCCCAGTATCGCCCACCACGTATCAACACAGATCAGGCGCCCTTTTCGGGTGGCGGTGTGAGGGCGGCTCGCACCTTCGAACTCCGACCCCCACACCGTCTTCCTAGCACGGCAGTCCCTCTATCTGGTTGGGGAGCAGCGAAAGCCAGCAGAGGATCTGCCTGTCCTCCCATAAAGTCCGGCAGGCGGGTTGACTTTCTCTATGACCGGTCGTGGAAGGATTCTTCAGGAGAGTGTCCCGCTCCTGTTCTCCCACGCCTTCCCTAACGTGAGTCACGCCAAGCGGAACACTCTCGTCCTAGAGCCAGACCAACAACGGGGCGTACTCCCTTCCTCACTGGTGGGACGGGGCCTCACCGTTGCTGGTCTGGCCGTCTGTGGAGGCAGGGCTACAGAACCGCGCCTACAGCACTGCCAGGTTGTGTTCGGCCAGGAGGGCACACCACAAGGCAGAAAAGCACTCCGCGCCTCATGGTCCGTCAGGAGCAAATACCAACCGTCTGCCAGCCTTCCTGCTGAGCAGCTCAAAGACCTGTCGAGTGCTTAGCTCAAACCCATGCAAGGTACGCAAGTCATAGGCCACCTCAGCCACCGGCCGTAGTGTCCCGTCACTGCGGATGTGGTAATGCAGGGCCAGCAGGCGGAGGCGGGTGGGGTCGCGAGTGGAGAGAACTTGCAGGAAGAAGGGTCTGTCAGGACGTCGCTGGACGACACAGCAGGCGTCGGGGACTGATCATCGGTTGCGTGTCGGTTCATATGGTATCGCTCCTGGTCCGGGACACCGGTGGGGTGACTTCGTTGCCTGGCCGTGACCCTAAGACGAGGCAGTCAGACGCTCCAAGGTCTTTGCTCCGGTTTGCTCGGGACCGGAGACCTTGACGGTGTGGAGATTCTGGCTCACGATCGAGCCGAGACGAGCAAACTGAAGCAACTATCGACCTGAGAGGGTGACGATGCGGCTAACGTTTCTCGGCAAAGAGACTCAGGGTGGTGGCTCTCCGACCTTGTTCGCGACCGACCGGGACACCTATGTCGTCCAAGGCTGGAAGGTTCCTGGCCAGCCAACCGGCGTGGAGGTTCCCAAGGAGTTGTTGCGGCACCTGGCGGGTCTTCCCGGGCTGGATGTGACCCTCCATGACACTGGACACGGCAGCTACGTCCTGGCTGGCGAGCTGGTGACGGACGCGGAAGCCCTCGCCCAGATGGACATACCAAAGCACGAAAGGTGCGTTGAGGTCGGCAAGCGATGAGAAGGTGACGCTCATGGAGTTGCTACAGGGTGAGGCGTTCGACGATCTGTTCCGTCGTTTTGCACGAACGGCGTTTCACCTAGAGCTGCAAGACTCCTACCACACACCGGAAGAGGCCGGGCCGTTCGGTCTGTTCCTGCAAGGCGAACCCGACGACTTCGCGTGGCATCAGCCGTGGCTCACGTTGGTCCGCGAGGCTACCCAAGCCGGCAAGGTCATCACTCGCGCTCGTGTCGTGAGTGTGCCGCATGGCGACTACACCCGCTGGAGCTTGACGGTCACGCGGTTCAACGTTGAGGCTGGCGAGGACATTCGGTGGTTGCCACGTCACTTGACAACCGGCATGAACCTTACTACCGACGACTATTGGCTGTTCGACGACAACCGCGTAGTCTTCACCATCTTTGAGCCAGGCGGCCGTTTCGCTGGCGGCGCCCAGACTGTTGATCCGGTCATTGTCGAACATTGCCGTCGAGCCCGAGAGCAAGTCTGGACACGCGCCGTTCCCTCCCACGAATACGCTACAAGCTAAGCGGTGTTCCCTTGCCGAGCACCGTTCCTCAGGCCAAGGAAGCGTTTGGCAGCAGACTCCGGGATCTGCGGAAAGACGCTGGGCTAACCGGCAGGCAGCTTGCGCTGCTGGCCGGTTGGCACAGTTCTAAGGTCTCCAAAATCGAGTACGGCAAGCAAGCGCCGTCAGAAGATGACATCCGTGTCTGGTGCCGGCACTGTGCGGTACCAGATCAGGTCGATGACCTGATTGCCACCGTGCGCAATATCGAGGCCATGTACGTGGAGTGGCGCTGGAGGCTGCGCACGGGCACCAGGAGGCGACAGGAGAAGGCAGTCGAGCTCGAAAGTGAGACAAGGTTGATGCGCTGGTATGAGCCAGTCCTAGTGCCTGGCATTCTGCATACTGCCGAGTACGCCGCAGCGGTTATGCGCCGTGTCATCGACTTTTATGAAGTACCTGACGACCTGGAGGCCGGCGTGGCGGCACGGATGGAGCGCCAACAGATCCTCTACCAGGGAGACCACCGCTTCCACTTTATTCTTGCCGAGCAGGCGCTGTATACGCTAGTTGGCGAGTCGGGCGTGATGATCGGCCAACTGGACCGGCTGCTGACCATCCTGTCCCTGCCGCGATTCAGGCTCGGCATCTTGCCGGCGCACCACCCCTACCGCGTGCCGACCAACCAATTCGTTATGTTTGATGACCGTTTGGTGCTAGTCGAGGCGATATCCGCCGAGCTGACCATTACACAGCCACGTGAGATCGCCCTGTATACAAAGGCGTTCCAAGCGCTGTCCAAACAGGCCGTGTACGGGCAAGGAGCAAGTGAATTGATTGAGACGGCGTTGGGTGAGCAACGAAAGGACAGCTGAGGGCGCACCTTCTTCAGCTACCCCTTGCCGCTAACTAGAGGATGCTTGGCGAGGAGCTGGGCTGCAGGAAGCGGTATGGGCTTGGACCTTGCGGATGCAGCCACGTCGGTGACGCGGTGTAGTAACCGGGCGTGAGCGTCACTACGGAGGTACGGCGTGGCGACGGGTCGGTTGGCCTGAGCGCAGGGTGTACCTACATACAGCGCGCTGAGGGTAGTTCGGCCGACGTTGCGGTGCTCGTCGGTGGTGAGCGCGACCAGGGCCACCGCGGCGACGTCGGCTGGATCGATCGACGCGGCCGGCCGGGTCGCGAACGCAGCGTGTACCGTGCCGCCGCCCGGAGCATCGGCACCCATTGCAGCGCGTTGGACATGAACCGTCCCGGCCGCAGCAGCGGCCAGTCTATGCCACTGTCGATCACGGTAGCCTCGGCCTCGCCGTGCCACGCGGCGAGTACGTCGTTGCCGGTGCTACCGCTGTACACCGAAAGCTTCACGACGTGCCGTACGCCGGACCGTCGGGCGGCCTGCACCAGCCGCAGGTCATAAGTGGGACGCTCGGCGCTACCGACCGCTTGGGCGGACATTAGGAATGCCGGTCGACACCATCGAATGCCGCGTCGAGGCTGGCGGGATCCTCGACGTCGCCGTAGACAGCCTCGATCCCTGGTGGCCAGTCCGTGGTGTGCGGGCGGCGGGTCATGGCGCGCGCCGCCACCGCGTGCGCGGCGAGCCGGGCGACCGGCTCACCACCGACATGCCCGGTCGCTCCGGTCGCGAGAATCATCGCGGATTCCTTCTGGGTTGGATTCTTCTGGGCTGTGGTGCGGCGCTACTGCGGCGCCGCGCTCGGGCGCGACTCGCCGCCGGTCGTGGCACTGCCTCCCATCGACGCCTCAGGCGAGCCGGTAGAAAATCGGCATTGACGCGGTGCCGTTGGCCCGCAGGTTCGCCAGCACATAGCTGCGGAAGCTCTTCTTCGCGAACTGGCGCACCGCGAACCGAACCAAGCCGCAGTCCCAGCGGGCGTGGTTGACGAAGACGTAGTCCGCGGCACCGACCGGGGCCAGCAGCATGGAATTGTCCAGGCCGGTCTCCACCACGTACCAGGCGGCAAGATGATCCCATACCTGCAGCGCCACCTCGACGTCCTCGGCGACGAAGTAGTTAAACAAGAACAGTCCCTGCCGGGTCTTGTCGACATCATCGACCCGCCGTACACAGCGGGCGGCCATCACATGTACCTCCCGTGCCGCATCAGTGATCACCGCCAGCAGTTCCCGGTACGCCAGCGTGGCCTGCACGTTGTCAAGCATGTCGGTCGAGGCGGTCTCGACGAGCACCACGACGTCGTAGCGCGCAGGATGGAGGGCCTGCTGCCTGGCGTCCCGGCCCGATGGCGGGATGAGGATCGCCCGGTACACGGTGGCCTTGAGCACTGCCTCCAGCCGCTCCACCTGGCCGGCCAGCAACCTCAGCCGCGACAGCAGCTCGGTCTTTCGTTGGCTGCCGCGGGGAAACGGGGTCTGCCCGAGCGGCGGCTCGATCACCGCGGCGAGGTGGAGGTAGCCGGTCGGTGGCGGCTCGACCAGCCCCACCCGGGGGTACCTTGGCTATGGATTGACGATCTTTATTGTCATCATCGGTCCAATGCGTGGCGAGATCGTTCATCTAAAGTTAGGAAACGAACGGTTAGATATCGAACTGTTAGACTGAGTGGGTAGGCTTGACACATGCCCCGACCCGTTGGCCAGCCGATCGGCCTGACGCTCTCCCGTACCGCTAAGATCGTCAGTCGCGCCTTCGACGACACGCTGGCTGCCGCAGGCGGGTCCCTGTCGAGCTGGTTGATCATGATCTCGTTGAAGACGCAGCACATGGGCAATCAGCGCGAGCTGGCCGAGGCGGTCGGCATCAAGGGCGCGACGCTGACTCATCACCTCAATACGATGGAAGCCGATGGCCTGATCACCCGCCGCCGCGACCCCGTCAATCGCCGCATCCACCAGGTACAGCTCACCGAACCCGGCGAAGCGCTGTTTCACCGGCTGGCCGCAGCAGCCGTCACCCACGACCGGCGGCTCCGCACCGGCTTCAGCGATGACGAGATCGCTACCCTCGAACGCCTACTCGACCGCCTGCGGCACAACGTCACCAACGAGCCACCAGTCGGAATCGCCCCGGATCAATGACAAGGAGATCGCTGATGCACGTCATCCGTACCCGGCCAGAAAGCGCACCAGGTCCTGGCGAGTGGTTTACCGGTACCGTCTGGATCGACCAGATCGCGGTGGCGACCGCCCCGTCCCGGCTGGTCGCCAATAGCGTGCACTTCACCCCGGGCGCTCGTACGGCCTGGCACCAGCATCCCTGCGGCCAGGTCCTGCACGTCACCGAGGGCATCGGACGGGTCCAAGAACGCGATGGTGCAGTGCTGGAGGTGCACGCCGGTGACACCGTCATCACCCAGCCTGGCGAGTGGCACTGGCACGGTGCGGCTCCGCACCATTTCATGACCCACCTGGGCATGCAGGAAACCGGTGATGACGGCAACGCCGCCGAGTGGGGTGCCCACGTCACCGACACCGAATACCTTGCCCAGCCCACTCCCGTTATCGATAACTGACCACGACGATCAACACCACTGAGAGCCAGCTCTGCAAAAATAGGAAACGGCGGAGTACGATAGCATACCCGGCCGCCGAAATGATACGCAGGCATCGACCACATCGACTGGTCGAGTGATAGCCGGGCAGGCGGTCGCGCTGGCTTACCGCTTTCCGCCAGGGAGGCGAATTTAGGTCGCCGATCTTGACACGAGTCCGGTCGGGCTTCATCGTTCTGTTGTTCTGTGTCCTTCTTGTGACCGGAGGAGTGCGATGGGCAGATTGAGCACCGTCCGCCTGATCCGAACAGCCGCCCTGGCCGCCGTGCTGGTCGCGCCCCTCGTGGTCGCCGTCGCGCCGGCGGGGGCGGCGGCCCCGCCGGCGAGGTACGTCGCGCTCGGCGACTCCTACACCGCGGCGCCGCTCACCGGGCTGTTCGCCGGTGAGCCGATCGGCTGCTTCCGCTCCACCAACAACTACCCGCACCTGGTGCAGGACTCGTTGCATGCCACCGCGTTCACCGACATCAGTTGCTCCGGGGCTACCACCGCCAATTTCCCCGCCCCGCAATCGGTGCCGTTGGGTGGCAGCAACCCAGCGCAGTTCTCCGCGCTGGGCCCGGACACCAATGTGGTCACTGTCGGCATCGGCGGCAATGACATCGGGTTCGTCAATATCCTCGGCAACTGCTTCAGCCTGCTGCCGGTCGGCTCGCCGTGCCAGCAGCACTACGTGACCGGCGGGGTGGACCGGCTTGCCGAGACCATCGCCGCCACCGCCCCGAAGATCGCCGCCGCGCTGCAGGGGGTGCACCAGCGGGCGCCGCAGGCTGCGGTGTTCCTCGTTGGCTATCCCGACATCCTGCCGGAGCACTCCGACGAGGGGTGCTGGCCGCTCGTACCGTTTACCCCGTCCGACACGGCCTACCTGCGGGCCACCGAAAAGCGGCTGAACCACATGCTGGCCGGCCAGGCCGCGGCCAACGGGGCCACCTACGTCGACACCTACACCGCCAGCATCGGCCATGACGCCTGCCAGCTACCCGGCGTCAAGTGGCTGGAAGGTATCGTGCCGACCGCACCGGCCTTCCCGTTCCATCCCAACGCGCTGGGGGAGCAGAGCATGGCCAAGCAGGTGGTGGCCGCCATGCTGCTGGTCGGGGTGGGTGCGGTCGCGCCGGCGGCCTAGCGCGGCCTCGGCCGCTGGGCCGGCTGGACGTCCACTGTGGACGGACTGACTGGCCCGGCGGCGGGCCTGGCAGGTGACGGCAGGTCTACGCCAGAGATTTGGGCCGGAGATTCGGGTACGACGGCTGCACGCCGGTCGCTAGCATCATCGTACTGCCCACCCGATGACCGTTGAAGGAGATCTACCGTGCCCGACATCCGGCCGCCCGCCGTCGACCGCCCCGCCAGCGTCTTGGTGGCGGCCGGTACGACAGCCGAGCAGGCGCTGCGGGCCGCTGGCGTACCGCTGACCGGCCGGTCCGGTGCAGTGGTGGTACGCGACGCCGAGGGCACCCTGCGCGACCTGGCCTGGGCGCCGGCGGCAGACGTTGAGGTAACGCCGGTGCCGATGGACTCCGTGGCCGGCCAGGCGGTGCTGCGGCACTCCACGGCGCACGTGCTGGCCCAGGCCGTCCAGGACCTCTTCCCCGGCACCATGCTGGGCATCGGCCCGCCAATCGAGAATGGCTTCTACTACGACTTCGCGCCGGAACGGCCGTTCCACCCCGAGGACCTGGCCCGGATCGAGCAGCGGATGGACGAGATCGTCAAGGCCGGCCAGCGGTTCGCCCGCCGTCCGATCTCCGACGACGACGCGCGCAGCGAACTCGCCCACGAGCGATTCAAGCTGGAGCTGATCGACCTGAAGGGGTCCGCCGGCGATGCCGCCGAGGGCGCCAGCGTCGAGGTCGGCACCGGCCAGCTCACCATGTACGACAACCTCGACGCCAGCACCGGCGAGCGGGTGTGGACCGACCTGTGCCGCGGCCCGCACCTGCCCACCACGCGGGCGATCCCGGCGTTCACGCTGACCCGCAGCGCCGCGGCGTACTGGCGGGGCAGCGAGCGCAACCCGCAGCTCCAGCGGATCTACGGCACCGCCTGGGAGTCGCGGGATGCGCTGAAGGAGCACCTGCGGCTGCTGGCTGAGGCCGAGCGCCGGGACCACCGCAAGCTGGGCGCCGAACTCGACTTGTTCAGCTTCCCGGACGCGATTGGTTCCGGGCTGGCCGTCTGGCACCCCAAGGGCGGGGTGATCCGGCGGGTGATGGAGGAGTACTCGCGGCGCCGGCATGAGGAGTCCGGCTACCAGTTCGTCTACACCCCACACCTGACCAAATCGACGCTGTTTGAGATTTCGGGCCACCTAGAGTGGTACGCCGAGGGCATGTACCCGCCAATGCAGATGGAAGGTGCGGACTACTACCTCAAGCCGATGAACTGCCCGATGCACATCCAGATCTTCAAGGCGCGTGGCCGGTCCTACCGCGAGCTGCCGCTGCGGCTGTTCGAGTTCGGCACTGTCTACCGCTTCGAGAAGTCCGGCGTGGTGCATGGGCTGACCCGGGCGCGCGGCTTCACCCAGGACGACGCGCATATCTTCTGTACGCCGGAGCAACTGCAAGACGAGCTAGCCAGCCTACTGCAGTTCACCATCGGCCTGCTGCGGGACTACGGGCTCACCGAGTTCACCGCAGACTTGTCAACCCGGCCGGAGAAGTACGTCGGTGAGGCCGCGGAGTGGGAGGTCGCCGAGGCTGCGCTGGAGGAGGCGCTGAAGCGGGCCGGCGTCCCGTACCAAATCGCACCAGGCGAGGGCGCCTTCTACGCGCCGAAGATCGACGTACACGTTAAGGACGCGATCGGCCGCCGCTGGCAGCTTTCTACCCTGCAGGTCGACCCGCAGCTCCCGATGCGGTTCGAGATGGAGTATCAGGCGGCGGACGGGACGCGCCAGCAGCCGTACATGATCCACCGCGCGCTGTTCGGATCCGAGGAGCGCTTCTTCGGGATCCTGCTGGAGCACTACGCGGGGGCGTTCCCCGCCTGGTTGGCCCCGGTGCAGGTGGTCGGCATCCCGGTCACCGACGCCCAGGTGCCTTACCTCGCCACGGTGGCCGAGGCGCTGCGGGCCCACGGGATCCGGGTCGAGGTGGATGACTCCGACGACCGGATGCAGAAGAAGATCCGCACTGCGCAGCGGCAGAAAGTCCCGTTCATGCTGATTGCCGGCGAGCAGGACCAGGGCGGCGGCACGGTGAGCTTCCGGTTCCGGGACGGCAGCCAGTGGAACGGCGTCCCGGTCGAGCAGGCCGTGGAGCACATCGTCGAGGTGGTGGCATCGCGACGCAATGACGGCCCGACGGCCCCGACGAGCCAGTGAGCGAGCAGCCCGGCCGGCCCGACGACGCTGCCCGCGAGCAGGACGGCGTTGGCGGGCCGGATGCCTTCGGGCGGCTGTGGACCCCACACCGGATGGCCTATATCAAGGGCGAGGGAAAGCCGGTCGGCGATGACGACTGCCCGTTCTGCCGGGTGCCGAGGCTGCCGGACGCGGAGGGGCTGGTGGTCGCCCGCGGCGAGGCGGTCTTCTGCGTGCTGAACCTCTACCCGTACAACTCCGGGCACTTGCTTGTGGTGCCCTACCGGCATGTGGCGGACTACCCGGAGCTGACCGTCGCCGAGTGTGCTCAGTTGGCTAGCATGACCCAGCAGGCAATGCGGGTGATCCGGTGGGTCGCCGGTGCGCACGGGTTCAACATTGGGATGAACCAAGGCACCGTGGCTGGCGCCGGCATCGCCGGCCACCTGCATCAGCACGTGGTGCCGCGCTGGGGCGGCGACACCAACTTCATGCCGGTGGTCGGCAATACCAAGGTGCTGCCGGAGCTGCTCGCCGAGACCCGGGTGCTGCTGGCCGACGCGTGGACCGCGTCGGCCAGATCGGATCCGCCAGCCCAGTAACCAGTGGCGAACTCAGCAGGCCATCCGGCGGCGCCGGGACAGCCACCGGCCGAGCGCGCCAAGACCGACCAAGCCGGCACCCCCGATGGCCAGCGGCACCAGGTTGCTGCCGGTATTAGGCAGCTCGCTGGGGCTGTTCGAGCCGGTCGAGCCGCTCGAGCTGGTCACGCCGGACCCGTTGCTCGGCGGGCTGGCCGTCCCCGACGTGGCACCGGTCGAGCTGGTTGGGATAGCCAGGTCAATCACCAGCCGGGCCGGGCCGCGCAGCGTGAAGGTCCGGAACCCCGACCGGCTGGCCAGGCCGACGCCGAACGACACCACCGCCTCGAAGTTGCCGGCCGGCTTGACCTGCTTCAGCATCGGCAGCTTCGGCGTGAGGGTGCCGATGGGAGAGCGTACGGACGCCCCATGAAAGACGACCAGCAGGAACGCCGAGCCAAGCAGCGGCACTGGCCGGCCCGACGCGTCCTCGGTGACCTGGTCGACGTACCGGACGTCGAAGGCCGGCACCGATTGGGCGAAGCTGAACACCAGCCGGTCAAATCCAGCGTGGTGGCCGGTGCTGACCCCGGTGACCGCGGTCGCCTCGAACCCGGTGGCCGGCTGCGCGGACGCCGGCGCCGCAATGAGCAGTGTCCCGACGACGGCTGCGGTGACCACCAGGCCAGCCAGCCGGCCAACGGACGTGTTGCGAACAAACATTGAGATCCCCCATGATGCGCCTCGACGCGGGACCCACCGACCCGCGGAGCGAGGATGCAGCCAAGACGCCGGAGGACCGGCCGCGGTTGACCGCGCTGTCGGATCGGCCCAGTCGGATCAGCCTGTCGGGACCGGTGCTGTCGGGATCAGCGCGGGCCAGCTCGCCTGCTACCGGCGCTGAGGTACCCGCGGCTGACCAGGCCGGGGCTGGCGAGCCGGCCGCTGCCGGTACCATCCCACCGGCATGCCGACGAACGACCGCCCACGGATCTCAATCTCATCGGCGTCGGCGAACCGCGCACCCGGGTCGAGGCCGTCCTCCAGGGCGCGGATCCGACCCGACTTCAGCAGCCCGAGGAAGCAGCCGTAGTCAATGACGTACACGTCGTAGACCTCGGCCGGGTGCTGGGGGTCCAGGGAAACTCCCTGCCGTACCCGGTGGATCAGCCTGGCGTCGTACAACCGCTGGATGATCTCCTCGTTGGACTCCCCGTCCCGGCGCAGCGGGATGATCCGGCTGCGTTGCCGCGCGCATTGCTCGATCAGGTTGATGAACACCCATTGCGCCTGCTTGGAGATGTGCCCTTCCTTGTCCCGGAGGAAGAAATCCCGGGTCGCGGTCGCGACCTGCATCGAGCCGATCTGCCGGTCGTAGGCTGCGCCGGCGGCCAGTCCGGCGATTTGGAGGGCGTCTCGTGGTACGCCTTCGGCCCCGAGCACCAGGTTGTGGAAGCCGTGCGGGTCGGCGAACAGCCGCTCGACTAAGCGATGCGGGGTGGTAATCCCGTGTAATGCGGCGTGCTCCGGGCGAGCGGAGTGAGCGGCTACGACGGCTAGATGCCGGAAGAGCAGGGCGGCATAGAACTCGATCGTGGAGGTCGTGTCGTTCCGGAAGAGCAGGAAGTCGTCCAAGTCGAGGCTGGCCGCGGTGTCGGCGCCAAGTTCCAGCCCGACCAGGCCGTTGGTGGTTTCGGTGTCGCTGAAGCGGGACCTGCCGTGGATGGCACTGATCTTGACGATGACACCGCTGGTAGCGAAGAAGGTCCGGCGCAGGAGATCGGCCATCAGCGGCTGAAGCTCGACTGGAAGTGCCGACCATTCGTCGATGAGCAGCCACAGTTGGTGCGGCGCCAGCGCCCGAGTAAGGGTCTGGAGAGCGCCGGCCAGGGGGCCCAACAGCACGTGGTGCGTCTCGTACCCGCGTCTCAGCCGGCGCTCGGTTTTTCGTTTGGACTGCTGGCCGCGGACATCGTGCTGCCACGACAGGCGGCTGTCGCGGGCCAGCGACACCCCGAGGCTGTGCGACCTGTCCTGCTGGCTGGCGACTTCTCGCTGCTGCTCGATCTCGGTCTCACCGACCACCCGGATGTGGGTCGCGGCGGTGGCCAGCGCGTCCAACCCGGCACTAATCTCGCCCAGCCGGGAGGCCCACCGGTCCTGCAGGACCTCCTCGCAGATGGCATTGTGGATGTGCTCGACCACGTCCACCAGCAGTCCGGTGGCCTGTTCACCGAAGTTGTCCTGCTGCGCGGCGAGGATGTCCTCGGGTGAACCGATCTTGCGCAGGTCGAGGTAGATGGCCAGGGCGCCTTGGTCGGTACGCTGGTCCTGCAGGTAGCGCAACAGGTGGGTCTTGCCGGTGCCGCGGCGCCCGAACAAGATATGGTGCTCGGGCGAGGCCAAATGGGCCATCAGCGAGCGTACCGGTACGAATGAGTCGCGTAAGACGTCGCTCGGCGCGTTCTCCGCGCGTCTAGCGACCTTCAGGATCAGGGTGTTGAGGTCTGCGCTGGACATGTTCCCCCCGCAGGTATTCCACTTGTCCATGGGACGCGCTGGGCTCACTGTTGCGAGGTCATACCGGTGCTGGCAAGGGATTTACCGGCTGGTACGGGTACGGCAACATCATCCGTACCTGTCAGTCCGTGACCCGGTAAATCGGATACTTTTTGTACGCCGTACCCGAGCGGCCGCAGGTATAGCGCGATGGCCGGGCGGCCGCGGATCGGCAGCGTGGCGGGCCGGCCGGACCGACGGGGTCGGCGTGGTCATCACCCATAACCCACCGCGCCAGGGTCGGTTGGCCGCTGGGGACCCGCGAGGAACCGGTCAATGCCGGCGGAGCGCTAGGAGGCCTGCTTGGCATCGGCAGCCGCGGCGATCGCCTTGTTCGCCTCGTGCTCGGGCATCGGATCGTGTCGCAGGTAGTTCCGGCTGAACCGGCCGGTTCCGGCGGACAGCGAGCGCAGGTCCACCGTGTAGCGGACCAGCTCGATCTCCGGCACCTCGGCATGGATCACGGTGCGTTCGCCAGCCATGGACTCGGTGCCGGTGACCCGGCCGCGGCGCCCGGACAAGTCACTCATGACCGCGCCGACGTACTCATCCGGCACCGTTACCGAGACCTGTTGGACCGGCTCCAACAACAGCAGCCGGCTGTCCTTGGCCGCTTCCCGCAACGCCAGCCCGCCAGCGGTCTGAAAGGCGGCGTCGGAGGAGTCCACGCTGTGCGCCTTGCCATCGACCAGGGTCACCCGCAGATCCACCACCGCAAACCCGGCGACCAGCCCGCGTTCCATTTGGGCCCGGACGCCCTTCTCCACGCTAGGGATGAAGGAGTTCGGGATTGCTCCGCCGACGATCTTGTCCACGAACTCAAAGCCGGTCCCGCGCGGCAGCGGCGTCACCTCGATGTCGCAGACCGCGTACTGGCCGTGCCCGCCACTTTGCTTGACGTGCCGCCCGTGCCCCCTGGCGGGGCTGCCGAAAGTCTCCCGGAGCGGCACCACGACCGGCACCGTCGCCAATTCCACACCCTGCTCTCGCAGCCGCTCTAGCAGGCTGTCCGCATGCGCCTCGCCCATGCACCACAAGATGAGCTGGTGGGTCTCTGCATTGCGCTCCAACCGCAGCGTCGGGTCACCCGCGGTCAGCTTGGTCAGCCCCTTAGCCAGCGCATCCTCATCACTGCGGGTCTTGGCCTGTACGGCGACCGGCAGCAGCGGCTCGGGCATTTGCCACGGCGCGACCAGCAGCGGGTTGTCCTTGGCCGAGATGGTGTCGCCGGTCTCGGCGGAGCCCAGCTTGGTGATCGCGCAAATGTCGCCGGCCACGCAGTGCGAGACCGGACGCAGCGTCGCGCCGAGCGGGCTGAACAAGTGCGCCAGCCGCTCGTCCACGTCGTGGTCTTCGTGCCCACGCTCGGCCATCCCATGCCCGGAGATGTGGATCGCCAGCTCGGGGGCCAGCGTGCCGGAAAACACCCGGACCAGGGAGACCCGGCCAACGTAGGCGTCCACCGTGGTCTTGACTACCTCGGCCACCAGCGGGCCGTTCGGGTCGCAGCTCAGCGGGGCGTGCGGGGAGCCGTCGACCCCCATCACCGGCGGCAGGTCGTGTTCCAGCGGGGATGGGAACGCCCTGGTCAGCACCTCCAGCAGCTCGGCCAGACCGAGGCCGGTGGGCGCGCACACCGGCACCACCGGATAGAACGAGCCGCGCGCCACCGCGGTCTCCAGGTCATCGACGAGGATGTCCATGTCGATGTCCTCGCCGGACAGGTACCGGTCCATCAAGGTCTCATCCTCGCTCTCGGCGATGATCCCCTCGATGAGCGCATTGCGGGCATCCTCGATCAGCTCCAGATGCTCCGGCTCCGGGTCCCGCCGGGTAGGCGGGAAGCCGTCCTTGGAGTAGTCGAAGATCTGCCGCGACAGCAGCCCAATCAGCCCAGCCGGCGTCGCGTCATGGTCGGCCATCGGCAGGTACAGCGGGAGGACGCCGGCGCCGAACACCCGCTGGCAGATCGCCACCGCCTCCTCGGCGTCGGCCCGCTGGTGGTCTAGCCGGGTGATCACCACCGCGCGGGGCATGTTCAGCGCGCCGCACTCCTCCCACAGCGAGACGGTCAGCGCGTCCACCCCGTCCACCGCCGAGACCACAAACAGCGCCGCGTCGGCGGCCCGCAGCCCGGCCCGCAGCTCACCGACAAAGTCGGCGTAGCCCGGGGTGTCCAGCAAGTTGACCTTGACGCCCTCGTACTCCACCGGTGCCACCGCGAGCGCGACCGAGCGTTGCTGTTTGTGCTCGATCGGGTCGGAGTCGCAGACCGTGCTGCCGTCAGTGACCGACCCGGCCCGGGTAATAGTGCCGGTGGCCGCCAGCAGGCCCTCGATCAGGGTCGTCTTGCCCGCACCGGAGTGTCCGACAACCGCCACGTTGCGGACCAGCTCCGGGCGGTCGGCTCCGTTAACGGCGGTAGCCGCCCCCTTATCTGCACCTTTGCCAGCCATTGGTTCGCCCTCCCAGCTCCGCACCGACGTTGGCGTGTCTCGCGATTCGACACCCAACGCGTGGCACCGGCAAGACTTCAGGCTGTACCGATCCGGACAACCCGCCGCCACCGGGAGTTTCTGCCCTCGAAGCCACCCGGTCGGTCGCCAGACATCTCCGTCGGCCCGTCCGCCGGCCCAGCCAGGCGACGGCGATATCGTGTGGCCAGTCGTGATCTCCGGAACGGACCATAGATGCTCAACGTCTTCGCCCGCACCTCGATCTCCAAGGTGATCGTCCCGCTCGGAAACCGGCTGGCCCGGGCGGGGGTCAGCCCCGATGCGGTCACCGTGGTCGGCACGCTTGGCGCGGTCGCGGGCGCGCTGGTCTGCTACCCGCGCGGGCTGTTTTTCGTCGGTACACTGATCATCACAATTTTCGTCCTGCTCGACCTGGTGGATGGTGCGGTGGCCCGGGCTCGGGGTAGTTCGACCGCCTTCGGCGCCGTACTGGACTCCACCTGCGACCGGGTCGCTGACGCGGCCGTGTTCGGCGCGCTTGCCTGGTGGTTCGCCGGTCCCGGTGACAGCCGGCCGTTGCTGGCGGCCAGCCTGCTCTGCCTGCTGCTCGGTTCGCTGACCTCCTACGTCAAGGCACGGGCGCAGGGGCTCGGCCTGGCCTGTGACGTCGGGGTGGCCGAGCGGGCCGAGCGGCTGATCATCGTGCTGGTCGGCACCGGGCTGGCCGGACTCGGTGTGCGGTACGTGCAGGCGGCGGCGCTGTGGCTGCTGGTCGGGCTGTCCACCCTCACTGTGGCGCAGCGGCTGGCCGCTGTGTACCGGCAGTCCCGGCAACAGCCGATCACTGATCAGCCCCGGCGGCAGCCGATCGCTGACCCAACTGGGGCCGGCTCGGGCCAGCCGGCCGGCACGGGGGACTCCCCGTGAAGGAGCGGCTGATCGACAGCGGTTACGCGATGGGCTGGCGGCTGGTGCGCGTCCTGCCTGCCTCGGTGGTCCGCCGGCTGTTTGCCGCCGGGGCGGTGCTGGCTGCCCGCCGGCGGGGACCAGGTACCCGCCAGTTGGTCGCCAATCTGCGGCGGGTGGTGGGCGGCGAGCCCTCCGACGCGCTGGTCCATGCTGCGCTGCGATCCTACGCGCGGTACTGGCTGGAGATCTTCCGGTTACCGGTGCTGGACCGGCGCGCGGTGGTAGCCGCGACTCGTTGCGAAGGGGCGCATCACCTGGCTACGGCGTACGCGCAGGGGCGGGGTGTCATCCTCGTGCTGCCACACATGGGCAACTGGGATGTCGCCGGTATCTGGCTAATCGAGCACGGCATGCCGTTCATCACGGTGGCCGAGCGGCTGAAACCGGAGTCGCTGTACCGGCGGTTCGTGGCCTTCCGCGAGGGGCTCGGCATGGAGGTGCTGCCACTGAGCGGAGGCGAGCAAGGCATCACGGAGCTGCTGGCTACCAGGCTGCGGGCGGGCCGGGTGATCTGCCTGCTCGGCGATCGCGACCTGACCCGGTCCGGCATCGAGGTCACCTTCTTCGGGGAACCGACCACGATGCCGGCCGGACCGGCGCTACTGGCCGCAACCACTGGCGCCCCGCTGCTACCGGCCGGCCTGTGGTTTGACGGGGCTGGCTGGGCGCACCGGATTGGGGCGCCAATCCCGATCCCGACCGAGGGCCGGCTGCGGGAGCGGATCCAGGCAGCTACCCAGGCATTGGCCGACTTTTTCGGTGCCGAAATTGCCGCGCACCCGGCAGACTGGCACATGTTGCAGCGGCTGTGGCTGGCTGATCGTGATCCGATACGGCGGCGCCGGGCCGCGCCGAGCCCGGCGCGACTCGCTGGGGGGTCCGGACCGCCTGGTGGACGCGCGTCGGGGGACAGCGGGGGAGGCTGACATCAGATGCGGGTGGGCATCGTGTGCCCGTACTCCTGGGACATCCCGGGTGGCGTGCAGGCACACGTCAGCGACCTTGCCAAGGCACTGATCGAGCTGGGGCACCAGGTCTCGGTGCTGGCGCCCGGGGATGATGACATCCCCAGACCGCCGTACGTGGTCACTGCCGGGCGGGCGGTGCCGGTGCGCTACAACGGCTCGGTGGCCCGGCTGCAGTTCGGCCTAGTGTCCGCGGCCCGGGTACGGCGGTGGCTGCGCGAGGGCCGGTTCGACGTACTGCACGTACACGAGCCAATCGCACCCAGCCTGTCGCTGCTGGCCACGATGCTCGCCCGCGGCCCGATCGTGGCCACCTTCCACACTGCCACCACCCGGTCCCGCTTCCTGGAGGCGGCCCGGGGCGTGCTGCAGCCGTTCCTGGAGAAGATCCGGGGCCGGATCGCGGTGTCCTCGGCAGCTCGTAAGGTGCAGGTGGAGCACCTGGGCGGGGACGCGGTGGAAATCCCGAACGGAGTCGCGGTCGCGCGGTACGCGCACGCGGTGCCGCTGTCCGGCTATCCCCGGGCCGGTGGCACGATCGGGTTCATCGGGCGCTACGACGAGCCGCGCAAGGGCATGCCGGTGCTGCTGGCGGCGCTGGCCCGGCTGGCACCGCAGCGGCCGGACCTGCGGCTGCTGGTCGCCGGCCGCGGCGACGCGCAGGAGCTGCTGGCCGGACTGCCGGCCGGCCTCGCCGACCGCGTCGAGCTGCTCGGCCAGGTCAGCGAGGAGGACAAGGCGCGGCTGCTGCACAGTGTCGACGCGTACTGCGCGCCAAATACCGGCGGGGAGAGCTTCGGCATCATCTTGCTGGAGGCGATGGCCGCCGGTACCCCGATCGTGGCCAGCGACCTTGCGGCCTTCCGCCGAGTGCTGGACGACGGTGGTACCGGGACGAACGCAGGTGTGCTGTTCCGGACCGGTGACCCGGCGGACCTGGCTGAGACGCTGGCCAGGGTGCTGGACGACGCCGAGCTCCGGGCCGAGCTGTCCCGGGCCGGATCCAAGATGGTGGGCAGCTACGACTGGCCGGTGGTGGCCCAGCAGGTGGTCCGGGTTTACGAGACGGTGGCGGCCGCTGAGCCAGGTCGGGTCACCGAGGACGCGGCTGGCTCCTCAGCCGTCACCGGCACCGAGCCGCCGTGACCACCTTCGTCGTGGCGGTCGCGGTCGTCGCGCTGCTGGCCGCCTGGGTGACCTGGACCGCGAGCCGGGTGGACCGGCTGCACCACCGGGTGGACGCCGCACGGGGTACCTTGGACGCCCAATTGGTCCGCCGGGCAGCCGCCGTACAGGCCGTACTGGACCGCATCCCGGACCTGGTATCGCCGCCGCTGGCCGACCGGTTGCGGGAGACCGCGCGGGCGGCGTTGGACGCCGAGGACTCGGTGCGCGAGTCCGTCGAGAACGACCTCGGCCGGGTGCTCGCGGAACTACCGGCCGGGTTGTTCGACCCGCCCGGCGCGGGACCGGCCGGTGAGCTGCTGCGGGATCTAGCCGAGGCCTCCAGCCGGGTGGTGTTGGCCCGCCGGTTCTACAACGACGCGGTACGCGACACCCGGGCGCTGCGGGGCCGCGGGTTGTCCCGGTTGCTCCGGTTGGGCGGTCGCCGACCCCTGCCGAGGTTCTTCGAGATCGACGAGGTCATCCTGGCCGGCTGACCGCCGTCCGGCCGCGCAGCTCATGGGTCACCCGGTTCTCGGCCACGAAGGTGAGGAACGGGATGGTCCCGGCAAGCAGCACCAGTACGGTGCGGCCGAGCGGCCAGCCGACCCGCCGGGCCAGGTCGTAGGCCAGCACCAGGTACCCGATGTAGAGGAAGCCATGGATCGGTCCGATGATCTTCACCATGGTCTGGTCGTGGGTGCTGACCTGCACGATGACTCCGGCGGTCAGCGCGAGCAGTGCGGTGCCCACCACGTAGGCGATGACCCGGTAACGGGTCAGGGCGGCGGCGACCCGGTCATGGGTCAAAGCGGCATCCACCGGTGGTCCTCTCGGGGGTCGGTCAGTGCGGATCGTCCTTGCGGGGCGAGGCGGCGGCGTGCAGCGCAGCCAGGTACCGGTTGTACGCCACCAACTCCTCGTCCGGCTCCGGCTCCGGGCTAACCGGCCGGGGTGGCAGGACGGGCAGTGCCGGTCGCAACGGGGCCGGTCGCAATGGGGGTCGCAGCGGGGCCAGCCCGCCGGCCGAGCCGCGGGCGGACTCTGGGGGATGCAGCCGGTCCCGGATCAGCCGGACCCAGACGAAGACGGTAAACCCGGCGAACAACGGCCACTCCAGGGCGTACCCGAAGCTCAGCACGTTGCCCTCACCGGCCCGGCGTACCTGCCACCAGCCCAGCCCGAGGAAGGTGACCACCAGCACCAGGGTCAGCGCGTGCAGCGCCAACCACTTCGGGCGCAGGAAGATGCCGAGCATAAGCTGAGCGTACTGCGGCGCCGATACCGCCAATGCGGGCCGGTCCGCCAGCGGCCGGGTCGTAACATGGCTGCATGTCCGACCAACACGAGTCCGACCGGTACGAACAGCACAACCAGCCAGGGATCGGGACCGCCCGGGTCAAGCGCGGGATGGCCGAGATGCTCAAGGGTGGCGTGATCATGGACGTGGTCACCCCGGAGCAGGCCAAGATCGCCGAAGACGCCGGCGCGGTGGCGGTCATGGCGCTGGAGCGGGTACCGGCCGATATCCGGGCGCAGGGTGGGGTGGCCCGGATGAGCGACCCGGACATGATCGAGGGGATCATCGGTGCGGTCTCGATCCCGGTGATGGCCAAGGCCCGGATCGGGCACTTCGCCGAGGCCCAGGTGCTGCAGGCGCTCGGGGTCGACTACGTCGATGAGTCCGAGGTGCTCACCCCGGCCGACGAGGCCCACCACATCGACAAGTGGGCGTTTACCGTGCCGTTCGTGTGCGGCGCAACCAACCTGGGGGAGGCGCTGCGCCGGATTGCCGAGGGCGCGGCAATGATCCGCTCCAAGGGCGAGGCGGGCACCGGCAACGTGGTCGAGGCGGTCCGGCACATCCGGCAAATCGGTGGCGAGCTGCGCCGGTTGGCCGCCCTGGACCCGGCCGAGCTGTACGCCGCGGCCAAGGATCACCAGGCGCCCTATGAGCTGCTGGCCGAAGTGGCCCGGACCGGCAAGCTGCCGGTCGTGCTGTTCACCGCTGGCGGCATCGCCACCCCGGCCGACGCGGCGCTGATGATGCAGCTCGGCGCGGAGGGCGTGTTCGTTGGCTCCGGGATCTTCAAGTCCGGCGACCCGGCGAAGCGGGCGGGGGCGATCGTCAAGGCGACCACGTTCTACGACGACCCCGACGTGGTGGCCAAGGTCTCCCGCGGCCTGGGCGAGGCGATGGTCGGCCTGAACGTGGCCACCTTGGCGGCGGCGGACCGGTACGCCGACCGCGGCTGGTAGATAGCTCCCCGGGTGGGCTCCGCCCGGGTGCGCTGTGGCCGGGATCCAGTGTCCGACAATCGAGGTGTGCCGTCAGCGGGCGGCCAGCCGGTGCAGGTAGCCGGTAAAGCCGTCGGCCACCCGGGCGACGGTCCGGGCGCTGGTCAGCACCGGCAGGTCAGTGGCCCAGACGATCCGGCGGCCGGCCCGGCGGGCCCGGGTGACGAACGTCCGGTCCTCGGCTCGTCGGCGCGCCGGAAATCCGCCGACGGACAGGTACGCCTCGGCTGTCATGGCCAGGTTGGCGCCGTGCACGTGGTTGTGACCGGTCGGACCGACCCGGCGTTGGTACCGGTCGTGGTACGCGGCGGCCACGGTGTCTGGCCAGCCTGACCAGTCGTCGACCGCGACGGTGCCCACCACGAGCTCTGCGCCGGCTGCGGCGTACTGAAGCTGACGGACCAGCCAGTCGGCTGGCACCCGGCTGTCGGCATCGGTGCTGGCCAGCCAGCAGCCGGCACTGCCGTAGGTGGCCAGCGCAGCCGCTACCCCGGCCCGCCGGGCCGCGCCCACGTTGCGAGCCGACAACGACACGGTCTGCGCTCCCGCCTCCGCGGCAATGTCCCCGGTTGCATCCGAGCAAGCATCCAGCACCACCAGCACGGTGCTGTCGATCCTCGCCGCCGATTGGGCGACGGCCAGCGATGCCAGGCAGGCCGGCAACAGGTCCTGCTCGTCGTGCGCGGGCACCACCACGGTGACCCGGGTGGCTGCTCCGTTCAGCACTGGCCCTCAGTCAGCACAGGCCATCAACCTGGGCCACCGAACGGGCCGTGGGCGGCGTGCGGGCGTACACCTCAAGCAGGAAGTCTGCCTCGACGTGCCGGCAAGTGCACTCCAGCCCCGGGCTGGCGGCCAGCTCGGCGTGCACCGTGTCACCGGTCAGCGGATAGTCGGCCACCGGGTGCCGCCAGTGCACCGCGACCAGATCACCGCCCGGCTCCAGCGCCGCGGTGGCGGCTCGTACCAGCCGCCCCAGGTCGGGTGGGTCCAGGTAGTAGCCGACCTCGGACAGCACCACCAAGTCGAACCGGCCGGCCGGCCAGCCGGCCGGGATTGCTCGCTGCTCGACGACCACCTGCGGCCGGCCAGCCAGCCTGGCCCGGGCCGCCTGGACCGCCCCGGCGGCGACATCCACCGCGAGCAGCCGGTCACACCGGCCGGCGAGCTGCTCGGTCAGTACACCGACCGAGCAACCCGGCTCGAACGCCGACCGGTACCGCTGGCGGGGCAGCGCGGCCACCGTCAGGGCGTATTTGCGCTGCTCGTACCAACGGTGGGACAACCCCCACGGGTCGGGATTGGCAGCGTACATCGCGTCGAAGTAGCCCACCGGCAGGCTCATCCGAAGACCACCTCGTACGGCCGGCGGAACCGGTCGAGCACTGCGGCCGGCAGGATCGCCGCATCGGCGGGAGCTGGCCCCAGCGGCTCGAGCTGGCTGCGAAACGCGGCCAGCGCCGTCGCCTTCGCGGCCAGCACCCCGGCCGGCAGGGGGACCCGGCGCAACCGGTGCCAGGGCAGCCGCGGATCGCCAGGCGGGGCCCAGTGCCAGGCCCAGATCGGGTACTCCAGCAGCCGTCCGCCGGTGGCCGTGCAGGCAGCCGCCGCGGCCCGCCCGACCGCTTCATGGTCCGGGTGGCCGTCCGCCCGCCAGGTGGCCAGGCACCACCGGCCCGGGCAGAGCAGCCGAACCAGCGTGGCCGACAGGGCGGCCTCGTCCACAGCGCCGTCCGGCTGGCCGAGCCGGTGTACCACCATGCCGGCCAGCCCGAGCAGCCGCAGTGCCTGGTCGGCCTCGGCTCGCCGGAGGGTGGCTAGCCGGGCCGGGGTGATCGCTGTCGAGCCGGGGTGGGACGCCTCGCCATCGGTGACCGCGACGAACTCGCCCCGGCCGAGCCGGTTGAGCAGGCCGCCCACGCCCAGCACCTCGTCGTCGGGGTGCGGCGCGACGATGAGCGGGATGCCGGCGCCGGCCAGCTCCAGGTCGGGCCACGCCCTGTCGTCCAGCCAGTCCCGCCAGCAGGGCTCGGCGGTACCGGCTCCGACGATGTCGGTCACCACCGCGGATCACCGTCGTCCGCAACCAGTTCGCCCAGGGCCGCCAGGTCCGTCTCGGCGTGGCTTTGGCGTACGTACACCGTCAGGTCGGCGACCCGGCGGGCGTGCGTACCGTCCTGGCACAGCGGCCCGGCGCCAAGCGCCCGACCGACCCGGTCCATGACTTCGGTAGCGGTCGCCTCGACAACCGCGCGGGTCCGGCTGGCCAGCCACCGGGCGTCCGCCTTCGGGTCCGCGTCGATGGCCTCGGCGGTGTGTGCCAGCACCGCCCAAGCGGCGGTCAGCGCGGCGTCGACGGCACCGAGATGGGCCAGCGCATGCGGGCCAAGAGCCCGCTGCCGGGCAGCGGTCAGCAGCACCCGGGCCACCCCGACGGCGCCGCCGTACCAGCACGCGGCCACCCCGGCCGCGCCGTGCCAGAAGCCGGGCCGCTCGACGTACTCCTGCGGACCGCCGACCGGCTCGGCGAGCGTCTGGTCGAACCGTACGGTACGGCTGTCGCTTCCGGCCATCCCGACCGCCGGCCAGGTGCCGTCCACCGGGCTGACCGCCGGGGCCTGCACGGGGACGGCAAACAGCCGGACCCCGTCCGGCGCCGCTGCGGTGATCAGGGCATGCGTACAGCAGCCGGCACCGGAACACCACGGCCGCTGGCCGGCCACCTGCCACCCGGCCGGGTGACGGGTCGCGGTCAGCGAGTGCGGTACGGCAGCCCACACCCCCCATCGCTCGCTGCACCGGGGTACCGGACCGCCGAGCTCGGCCAGGATGGCCACCGCATCCGCGTGGCCCTCGCCGAGCCGGGCCAGCACCGGATCTGCCTCGGCCAGCGAGGCGAGGCCGGCGAACCGTTCGGCGGTCTGGCCGGATCCGGGCAAGGGCAGATCAAGCACTCCGCCGTTAACCGCTGCTGCGAATACCTCCGCCACCGGGCGCTGCTGCTGCCCGGCGTACCACCGACCAAACGACCGATCCGCCTCCCGCACAGGCGGGTTCATGCCCGGCCCGGGGGGATGCAATCCTCCGGTGGTTAAGTGACCCTGCCCGCCGCCAGCGTCCCCCCAACATCACAACGGGCGGCGGGGACGGGTCAGATTACTGGGTCAGATCACTTGGTCAGATCACGGGGGCCGGCGCGGTCACGATATCGTCCTTCAGCGGTGCGAGCGCTTCCCCGATCGTCGCGATCAGGTCGGCCGGCACCGACAGCGCGGTCAGGGTGTCCACCAGGTGCCCCACGACCGCGTCGAAGTCCGCTGCGGTGATGCCCAGGCCGGCGTGTGCGTCGGCCATCGTCCGGCCGCGGTACTCGGTGGGGCCACCCAACGCCGCGGCGATGAAGCTGCGCTGGTGTGCCTCGAGCCGGGGCATGTCGGTGTCCGTGAAGTAGGGCGCGAGACTGGGGTCGGCGGTAACCCGCTGGTAGAAGTCACTGACAGCGGCACTCACCGCAGGGGAGCCGCCGATCTGGTCGAAGATCGATGTCATCCTCACCATCTCCGTAGTCGACATGTCGGACTGAGCGTGAGCCCATATTTGACGTGTTATGTGTCCGTTTTGTGTCGCTGACGGCAACGAAGGTGAAGACAACCTCACCGCCCCCTCTCCACCCCTTGCGCTCCACCTTTCCGCCGATCTTGACGAAGACGCTGGAATTCGAGCCCCGGAAGCGACAACTTCGTCAAGATCGGCGGGAAAAGGGGGTGAGGGAGGGGTGGCTTACCCTCGGACGTGACCACCCGTACCGGACGAAGGGGTTTGTCGTGCCCGTCGAGCGCCAGCCGACCATTGGGGTACTTGCCCTGCAGGGCGACGTCCGCGAGCACCTGCGCGCGCTGGCTCGCTGCGGCGCCCGCCCGCTCGCCGTTCGCCGGCCCAGCGAGTTGGACGCGGTGGACGGGCTGGTCATGCCGGGCGGGGAGTCAACCACGATCGCCAAGCTGGCCGCTGCGTTCGACCTGTTGGAGCCGCTGCGCAAGTGGGTTCGGGCCGGGATGCCGACCTATGGCTCGTGCGCCGGGATGATCCTGCTGGCGGACCGGATCGTCGACGGTACGGTCGGCCAGCAGACCGTCGGCGGGTTGGACGTGCTGGTCCGGCGCAACGCCTTCGGCCGGCAGGTGGAGTCCTTCGAAGCCGACATCCCGCTGGCCGGGCTGCCCGGCGGGCCGGTGCGGGCGGTGTTCATCCGGGCGCCGTGGGTGGAGTCGGTCGGCCCGGGCGTACAGGTGCTCGGCCAATTCGACGCCGGCCGGTACGCCGGTAAAGTCGTCGCGGTACGGCAACAGAACCTAGTTGCCACATCGTTCCACCCGGAGCTGACCGGGGATCTGCGGGTGCACGCGCACTTCGTGGACATGGTGAGGGAGTACTGAGATGTCCGGCCACTCCAAGTGGGCCACCACCAAGCACAAGAAGGCGGTTGTCGACGCCAAGCGCGGCAAGCTCTTCGCCAAGTTGATCAAAAACGTCGAGGTGGCCGCCCGGACTGGCGGCGGGGACCCGACCGGTAACCCCACGCTGTACGACGCGATCCAGAAGGCGAAGAAGAACTCGGTCCCGAACGAGAACATCGACCGCGCAGTCAAGCGTGGCTCCGGAGCCGAGGACGGCGGTGCCGAATGGCAGACGATCATGTACGAGGGGTACGCCCCGGGTGGGGTGGCAGTGCTGGTGGAGTGCCTGACCGACAACCGTAACCGGGCTGCCTCCGAGGTACGTACCGCAATGACCCGGCACGGCGGCTCGATGGCTGACCCGGGTTCAGTGTCCTATTTGTTTAGCCGCAAGGGCGTCCTGCTGGTGCCGGCCGCTGGACTGTCCGAGGACGCCGTGCTGGCCGCCGTGCTGGACGCCAGCGCGGAGCAGGTCAACGACCTCGGCGAGTCCTTCGAAGTGGTCAGCGACCCGGCTGACCTGCTCGCGGTCCGTACCGCGCTGCAGGCCGCCGGGATCGACTACGAGTCCGCTGAGGCATCGTTCCTGCCCAGCGTGCAGGTAACGCTGGATGAGGACAGCGCGCGCAAGGTGTTCCGGCTGATCGACGCACTGGAGGACTGCGACGACGTACAGAACGTGTACGCCAACTTCGACGTCTCCGACGAAATCATGGAAAAGGTCGGCTGATCCTGGGGCGGCAGCAGTATCCCCGGCCAGAGCGCCCTAGTTCGGCCGAACTAGTGGCCCAACCGGTCAGCCGAACCGGCTGACCACCGCCACTACCTGACCGCCGAGGTCACGCACTACGTTGACCCCGTACGCGCCGTCACTGAACCCCGGCTGCAGCACCACTGTCCGGCCGGTCCGGCCCCGCCGGCCGGCGCGTACCCGGATCAGCCCGGCATCCACCGCGACCCGGCCGGCCTGCGACGCCGAACCCTGGTGACCGGACAGCAGCGGCTCCCAACTGTCGGTCCAGTTCCACTCCTCCGACACCCAGCGTGGATTCTGGACGATCCGGACTTCGGCGTCGCGCATATGTATCGGTGGCTGGGTGACCAGCTCGGAGCGGGTGTGCACATACCAGCGGCCCGGCGGCACCGCTATCGCCACGCCGTCCGGCGGTTGGCCGCCCTTAACGATCAGGTACGCGTCATCCGACCGTACGGTCAGCGAACCGAGCCCGTTCCACCCCGCCCGCCGCTCGGTGGTGTTGCCGCCCGGCCGGGTCGTCTTCACTGGCCGAGCGGTCGCCGGCAGCATGCCGCGCGGGCTGCGGACCAAGAAGTAAGACCCAACCACGCCCAGTGGGACCAGCACCCACAGCACCCAGGCGGCTCGGGCGGCCAGCACCATGATGCCCAGCGCGACCAACCCGATGACCAGGTACTGGGTCAGCGTGGTGGGGAGCTTCGGAAGCGTTGCCATCGGGGTCCACAGTACGGGTACGATCTTGGGATAGGCGAGAGTCTGGCGCCAAATACCCCTCATAGTGACCGCGTGTCGTGCCACCGGCCCGACAGCTAGACCGGCTAACCTGTCGAACGAGTGTTCGGGGTGGAGGTCGGCTGATCGAGTCCGGTCTGGTCGGGCGTGGGGCCCGGTCTGGTCGGGCCCAGGCTGGTCGGCCCGGTGCGGAGAGGGGCGGCAGGTGCGGGTACTCGGCGTGGATCCGGGCTTGACCCGGTGCGGGTACGCGATCGTCGAGGGCGCGCCGGGCCGCCGGCTGGTCGCGCTAGGCTATAGCGTGCTGCGCACCGGCCCAGACCGGGACATTGGCGCCCGGCTGGTAACCCTCGCCGAGGCCATTGCCGAGCAGATCACGGCGTACCGGCCGGACGTGGTAGCGGTGGAGCGAGTCTTCAGCCAGCACAACGTACGCACCGTGATGGGTACCGCCCAGGCGTCCGCGGTGGCCATCCTGGCCGCCACCCGGGCCGGGCTACCGGTCGCGCTGCATACCCCCAGCGAGGTAAAGGCCGCGGTGACCGGCTCCGGTCGGGCCGACAAGGCCCAGGTGACCACGATGGTGACCCGGGTGCTCGGGCTGGCCGACCGGCCCCGGCCCGCAGATGCCGCCGATGCCCTGGCGCTGGCCATCTGCCACCTCTGGCGGGGTAGCGCGCAGGCTCGGCTGGCCGCCGCAGCGGCGAGGGGCGGCGGGTGGCTGCGGTGATTGCGAGCGTACGTGGGCCGGTGGTCGCGCTGGCACCGGACGGTGCCGTCATTGAGGTCGGCGGGGTGGGTCTTACGGTGCAGTGCCCACCCGCCACGCTGGCCCGGCTGCGGGTCGGTGAGGCGGCCCGGCTGGCGACCAGCCTGGTGGTCCGGGAGGACTCGCTGACCCTGTACGGGTTTGCCGATGACGATGAACGCAGCCTGTTCGAGCTGCTCCAGACTGCCACCGGGGTCGGCCCACGGCTGGCCCAGGCCGTCCTGGCGGTCTTGTCGCCCACCGAGGTACGGCTGGCCATCGCCGGGGGTGATATCCCTACCTTGACCCGGGTGCCCGGCATCGGCCGCAAGGGTGCCGAGCGGCTGGTGGTGGAGCTGCGGGACCGGATCGGTCCGGCCACCGAGGCCGGGGTCTCCGCTGGGCAGCCGGGTACGGTGACCCCGGTCCAACCGTGGCAGGAGCAGGTCCGGCAGGCGCTGGTCGGCCTCGGCTGGTCGGCTCGGGAGTCAGCGGAGGCGGTCGAGGCGGTGGCCGCGCAGGCCCCCGACGGTTCCGACGTACCCGGGTTGCTGCGCTCTGCCCTGCGCCTCCTCGGCCCCTTCTCCCGCCGATCTTGACGAAATCGTCGTCAAAACGGGGGCGATAGCAGCAGTTACGTCAAGATCGGCGGGAAGGTGGGGGCAGGTGGTGACCGGGAAACCCGGGAACGAGAATGACGGGCTGGTCTCCCCGTACCCGGCCGTTGACGAGCGGGACATCGAGCAGTCTCTGCGGCCCCGCCGGCTGGCCGAGTTTATTGGCCAGCCCCGGGTCCGCGAGCAGTTGGAGCTGGTGCTGGCCTCGGCAATGCGCCGCCGCCGGCCGCCCGACCACGTGTTGCTGTCCGGGCCGCCCGGGCTGGGCAAGACCAGCATGGCGATGATCATCGCAGCCGAGCTGGGCAGCGCACTGCGGATTACCAGTGGCCCGGCCATCGAGCGGTCCGGCGACCTGGCCGCGATGCTGTCCAACCTGGCCGACGGCGACGTGCTGTTCATTGACGAGATCCACCGGATCGCTCGGCCGGCCGAGGAGCTGCTCTACGTCGCCATGGAGGACTTCCGGGTCGACGTGGTGGTCGGCAAGGGGCCGGGCGCCACCGCCATCCCGCTGGACGTGGCGCCGTTCACCCTGGTCGGCGCGACCACCCGGGCCGGCCTGCTCACCGGCCCGCTGCGGGACCGGTTCGGCTTCACCGGGCATCTGGACTTCTACGCCGAGGCCGACCTGGAGCGGGTGCTGGAGCGCAGCGCCGGGCTGCTCAGCATCACGCTGCGCGCCGATGGCGGCAACGAGATTGCCGGGCGGTCCCGGGGCACCCCCCGGATCGCCAACCGGCTGCTGCGCCGGGTCCGCGACTACGCCGAGGT
>OBLV0100000061.1_pt1 | contig 51159 bp, 50 predicted proteins | sample 1520071 | NCBI WGS metagenome assembly OBLV01 (sample SAMEA3888446, study PRJEB22518) | metagenome | reverse complement strand
GTTCTTCGAGCTGATCGAGCGGCACGGCTCGCTGGGCTTCGGCAAGGGCAACTTCCGGGCGTTGTTCGAGGCAATCGAGCGGGAGCAGGCCCGGCGCGGAAATCTGTAAGTCAGTTCGCCGCAACTAGCCGGCAGATCTGGCAGTCTGATGGCATGGAGTTCTACTCCGACGCACTTGCATCCTCCCCCGACGACCCGCCGGAGCTGCTCCGCAACCCGCTGCTCGGGTTCCGGGACGCGCTGGCCGCGCCGGAAGTTGAACCTGGCCCCGGCGATGCACTGGCCCTGCCGGTGGCTGGCCCGTTGGCTGGCGTTGCCGACCCGGTCGACAACGGTGCTGACGCGGACGCCCTACCCGACTTGGGCACCGTACTCGACATAGCCGGACAGGTCCGGTTGGCCGCCGGGTCCGCTCCAGATTTAGCGGCTGCCGAGCCGGCGTCCACCGTACAGCTCCCGGCCGTCCCGGTGATCCAGCCAGCCCAACCCATGTCCCAGCCGGTGCCACGGCCGGTGTCGCGGCGGCCGGCGGCTGACCGGCCGCCGCCACCCCCGCCTCGGGAGCTGGCCGAGTTGGCTGCTCGCTTCCAGCGTCACCGGCGTCGGTCGCCGGCTCGGCCGGCGCGGCCGGCGCGGCCGAAATCGCGCTGGGCGCGGTACGCGCTGCTGGTATTTCTCGTCATCGAGGGCATCGTCCTGCTGGTCCAGTACCGGCCGCGCTGAACCGGGCCGGTGATCAGTCCTCGGCTGATCAGTCCCAGATCGGGGTGTAGCCGGCCGTACGCAGCGCGGCGACCAGCTCAGCGCGGTGTTCAGGCCCCCGGGTCTCCATCGACAGCGCGACCTCCACCTCGCCCAGATGCAGGGTTGGGCCGGTACGGGCGTGCTCAACGGCCAGCACGTTGGCGCCGAGGTCGGCCAGCAGGCCGAGCAACCGGGCCAGCTCGCCGGGCCGGTCCGGCACCCGCAGCCGGCAGGACTGGTACCGCCCGGCGGCGGACATCCCGTGCTGGATCACCTTCAACAGCAACAGCGGGTCGACGTTGCCGCCGGACAGCACGGCGACCACTGGCGGCTGATACCGGCCTGGGTCGGCCAGCATCGCGGCCACCGTCGCCGCGCCGGCCGGCTCGACCACCAGCTTGGCCCGCTCCAGGCAGAGCAGCAGGGCTCTGGACAGCTCCTCCTCGGTGACCGTGACGACCTCATCCACCAGTGCCCGGACGTGCTCGAAGGTCAGCTTTCCCGGGCAGCCCACCGCGATCCCGTCGGCCATCGTGCCCATTCCGGCCAGCCGGACCGGATGCCCGGCGGCCAACGAGGGCGGCAAGCAGGCCGCAACCGCAGCCTGCACGCCGACCACCCGGACCGCCGGCTGGACTCCCTTGACCGCCACCGCGATGCCGGACAGCAGCCCGCCACCACCCGCGGCCACCAGGACTGTCCGTACCTCGGGGCACTGCCGGAGGATCTCCAGCCCGATGGTCCCGTGGCCGGCGATCACGTCCGGATGGTCGAACGGGTGAATAAACACCATCCCCTGCGCGATGGCGTACTCCTCGGCCGCCGCCAGCGCATCGTCCACGGTGTCGCCGACCAGCCGGACCGATGCACCGTAGCCCCGGGTCGCCTCGATCTTGGGCAGCGCCGCGGCGCTCGGCATGAACACCGTCGCCGCCGTACCGACCAGCCGGGCGGCCAGCGCGACGCCCTGCGCGTGGTTGCCGGCGCTGGCCGCCACCACTCCGCCGGCCCGCTGATCAGCCGGCAGCCGGCTGATCCGAAAGTACGCTCCGCGGACTTTGAACGACCCGGTGCGCTGCAGGTTCTCGCATTTCAGCAGCACCGGGCCACCAACGCGCGCGCCGAGCACCAGCGACCCGTCCAGCGGAGTACGCCGAACCACCCCGGCCAGGGCCTCTTGAGCCCGGCGCACCTCCCCGACCCCGACAAGTGCCACGGCGCACATCGTGCCGGAAACGGGTGGACGCGACACGCCGGTTAACCGGCGTGTCGCGTCCAGACGTTGCGGGCCAGACCTGAACCGGGCGTTAGGGGTGCACCGGCTCGGTCGCGACCTGTTAGCGGGTCTGCGGCATCGGCTCCGCGACGCGGCACGGGGCGGGTCGAACCAGCGTCTGGAGGCCGCACACCGTCCCCGTGGTCACCGCCTACTTCGAGGCACTGGCGGAGGCGCAGCTACTGTTCGACGTACGCGACCTGCAGCTCACCAGGCCGGACCGGCCCGGCTCGCCGGCGGCGTGCTGGCGCACTAGGCCACCCGGGTGGAGATCCGGCGCTCGTTGGCCGGAGTGGAGGCGCTGCCCCGACGCTTTATGAGGAGCTGCTGGTCTCGTTCGCCGCCCGCAAGGTGGGCAAGTCAGGTGCCGCGCTGCCCGCGCAGGAGGTGGCTACCCGGATCGAGCAGGAGCTGCAGTGGCTGTCCCTGGTGGCATTCGGGATGACAAAACCGGCAGCACCAGAGGCTACGCAGCCGAGCGGGATGACGGCCTCGCCGCCCTACCCGGGTCACGCCGGCGCGGTGAAACTCGACGCGAAGGTCACCAGCAGCCCGGTCAGCCAGGCCGGTAGGGCGCGTACCGCGGCGTCGTGCGCTGGAGGGTCTCGTCCAACGGGTCAGCCCACCCGTCGGCCGGTGCGTCCGCGCCGGGCCAGATCACCCGGCCAGTGCTCGCAGGAAGTGGCCGACCTTCTCTACCCCCCGCCGAATGCGTACAGGTGGCTGATGGCGACGCCGGCCAGCAGCCAGACGATCTGGCGGGGCAGGGTGAGCGTGATGTCGATCCGGACGAGCGGGTCGTGGGCCCGGTCCGGTTCGTCGATCTGGACGAGCGGGTCATGGGGCTGGCCCGGAGCCCGGTGGCGGCTCACGGTTCACGCCTCGCGTCAGGAGGATCGCTCGCCAGCGAGCCGGCGTACCTCTCCGGCCGAGGCGCCGAACATCCGCCGGAAGTCCCGGGCGAACTGGTCCGCCCGAACGTAACCCACCGCCGACATGATGTCTTTAATGGACGTACTGGCCAGCGTCGGGTTCTGCAGGCTACGGCGGGCCTCTTGAAGGCGCAATCGCTTGAGCATTTGCATCGGAGTCAGGTCGGCGTCCTGGAATATGGTGTACAGGTACCGTGGTGAGATGCTCGCGACCGCTGGCAATCCCATCCGGGTCGAGCGCCGGGTTGCCGAGGTGTTGACGGACGATGCCGTTGATGCGCGCCTGCTGCAGCACTCGGCGTGTGTGCGGTGTGATCCCGGTCGGCTCGCCGAGTCGCTGACGGATTAACCCGACCACGCCTTCGTGCAGGACCTCCGCCAGACCGGGGTCGTCCGTGGCGGCCGGTTCGGTCAGCCCGATGAGGAACTGCGCGATCAGACTGCGCCCGGACAGGCTCCTCGGCGTGACGGTACCGACGAGCGGCCGGACCGTGGCGCGATCAATGGGCACCAGCGCTCGCGGGAACGTTAGCATGACCACCCGCATCGGCGACGGCCCTGTCGGATGCATCGCCTTCCAGGGCCAGGATATATCGTACAGCGCAATGTCCCGGGCGCGGAAATCCACCCAGTGGTCCGCCTGTTCGATCCGTACCCCGGGGGTGACACCGAGAAATATTCGGTAGCATTCGGAATCACAGGCGCGGATCAGATGTTCGGTGCGTCGCGCCACGATCTCGCAGTCTGCGGCCCAGGTGACCGCCTCGATTTCGAAGTCGCCGATCTTCGCGACCGACATGACCGCGAGCATCTGGCCGGGTGAACGTCCGTGGACCGCCACTGGGGCCAGTTCGGCGGCGGCCCCTGCCCGATAGTACTCGTAGCGGTCGAGCGGGTGCACTGTTCTAGTGTCGTACAAGGTGTGCATAATAGCTCCCTACACCGTTAGCCACTGGATATGCTGATTATGGGTGACCTGTCCATCCTCAGACTTGGCTGTGGGCGCACAACCGAGACCGCCCTGGGCGGCGGGCGCCGGGCGGCTTTCGGTCAGACGGTCCGCCAGGGAAGCACCAGCGGGGTAATTAGTCAGCGCCGACCAGTTGCGTCAAGTTGATCAGACACTCCAGTTACCTGAAGCAGGCGACTCGCGGCAGAGGGGTCGATGAGGCTCTGGCACGGGTGACCCTGACGACGAACAGGGTGACGAGTTGTTGCGGATCGTGTCCATGGTCGAGCTGATGCTCGAACGGGTCCGGCGGCGTCTGCGGGCACACGCGAACCCGTGGACGCGACACGCCGGTTAACGGCGTGTCACGTCCACTCGTTGTGCGGCCAACCCTATGGCGGGACTCCCAGCACCCACGTACGGTCAAGCTCGTGATGCCACCCCCGCTTCGTACCCTGAGCGAACTGCGTCGCGCCGGCTACCTCAGCCGGTCGGTGAAGACCGAGATCCGGCAGAACCTGCTGGCCCGGCTGGCCACCGGTACGCCGTCCTTCCCGGGCATCGTGGGCTTCGAGGAGACCGTGCTGCCCGAGGTGGAGCGGGCCCTGCTAGCCGGCCACGACCTGGTCCTGCTGGGCGAGCGGGGGCAGGGCAAGACCCGGCTGATCCGCAGCATGGTCGAGCTGCTGGACGAGTGGCTGCCGGTGGTCGAGGGCTGCGAGATCAACGACGACCCGACCGACCCGGTCTGCCGGCGCTGCCAGGTGCTGGCCGAGCAACGCGGCGAGGAGCTGCCGGTGGTCTGGCTGCACCGCTCCTGGCGGTACGGCGAGAAGCTGGCCACCCCGGACACCAGCGTCGGCGACCTGATCGGCGACATCGACCCGATCAAGGTGGCCGAAGGGCGTACCCTCGGCGATCCGGAGACTGTGCACTACGGCTTGATCCCCCGGGCCAACCGCGGCATCTTCAGCGTCAACGAGCTGCCCGATCTGGCCGAGCGGATCCAGGTGGCGCTGCTGAACGTGCTGGAAGAGCGCGACATCCAGGTCCGCGGGTATACCCTGCGGCTGCCGTTGGACCTGATCCTGGTGGCCAGCGCCAACCCGGAGGACTACACCAACCGGGGCCGGATCATCACCCCACTAAAGGACCGGTTCGGCGCCGAAGTACGCACCCATTACCCGCTGGAGCTGGCCGATGAGGTAGCGCTGGTCCGGCAGGAAGCGCAGCTTTGCTGGGACCCGGACACGCCGCACGCCGCGCCGGTCGTGCCGGACCACCTGATCGACGTGGTGGCTCGCTTCACCCGGGCGGTCCGGGACGCTCCGGCGGTGGACCAGCGCTCTGGGGTCAGCGCCCGGTTCGCCATCGCCGCGGTGGAGACGCTGGCCGCCTCGGCGGTGCGCCGGGCCGCGATGACCGGCGAGTCACTGGCGGTGGCCCGGACCTGCGACCTGCCCGCGGTGGTGCCGGCCAGCCGGGGCAAGGTGGAGTTCGAGGACGCTGATGAGGACCGCGAGCTGGAGCTGCTTGCGCACTTGCTGCGGCGGGCCGTCGCGGAGACCTTCCGGGCCCGGCTAGCCGGGGTGGACCTGGTCCCACTGCAGCATCGCTTCGACGATGGGCTGACCGTGGAGACCGGCGACCTGATGCCGGCCGAGGAGCTGCTCCGCCAGGTCGGGCCGTTCACCGGGCTGTCCGCCGTGGTCAGCCGGCTAGAAAGCGGTGGCGGCGCGGAGCACCCCGGGCTGGCCGCGGCTGCGGTGGAGTTCGCCTTGGAGGGCCTGTACCTGTCCCGCCGGCTGTCGAAGGACGCCGACGGCAGCCGAGCTATTTACGGGAGCGGGTAACCATGACCCGGCCCGGCTGGCGGTACGGCCGGTGGCGCGGCGGCCGCGACCCGCTGGAGCCACCGTACGACGTACGCCAAGCGCTGGACGAGATCGGCGACGACGTACTGTCCGGGTCCGGCCCGGCCGAGGCACTGCACCGGCTGCTGCGGCAGGGCAGCGACGGGCTGCGGGGGCTGGACGCGCTGCGCCGCCGGGTCCGGCAGCGGCAGCGGGCGGCCCGCAACAGCGGTCGGCTGACCGGCACCTTGGAACAGATCCGCCAGCTCCTGGACGAGGCGTTGACGGCCGAGCGCCGGGAGCTGTTCCCGGACCCCTCCGACGCGGCCCGGCTGGCCGAGGCCGAGCTGGATGCGCTGCCGGCCGACCCGGCCCGGGCGGTGCGCGCACTGGCCGACTACCGCTGGCGGTCAGAGCAGGCCCGAGCGGCGTACGAGCAAATCCGCGACCTGCTGCGCCGGGAGGTGCTAGACAGCCAGTTCCGCGGCATGAAGCAGGCGCTGGCCGGCGCCACCCCAGCCGACCTGCAGCAGATCCGGGAGATGCTGGCCGACCTCAACCACATGCTCGACGACCACGCCCGCGGCCAGCACACCCCGGAGCAGTTCGAGCAGTTCATGGCCAGGCACGGGCAGTTCTTCCCGGAACAGCCGGCCAACATCGACGAGCTGATCGACTCGCTGGCCCGGCGGGCCGCCGCCCAGCAACGGCTGATGGACTCACTCACCGACGCCCAGCGCCAGGAACTGGCCGACCTGATTTCCATGGCGCTCGCCGACGCCGGCCTCGCTGGCGAGCTGTCCCGGCTGCGTAGCGCGCTGCGTACCGCCCGGCCGGACCTGCGCTGGGGCGGTCAGGAGGCAGTTGACGGCGACCGACCGCTGGGCATGGGCGATGCCACCTCGGTGCTGGCCGAGCTGGCCGACCTCGCGGAGCTGGACGCCACGCTGGACCAGGAGTACGCCGGTGCCAGCCTGGAGGACGTCGATCCGGAGCTGGTCGAGCGGCTGCTCGGCCGGCAGGCCGTCGACGACCTGGCCGCGCTGCGCCGGATCGAGCGGGAGCTGGCCCGGCAGGGTTACCTGAACCGGTCCGAGGGCCGGCTGCAGCTTTCGGCCAAGGCGATCCGGCGGATCGGCGCCACCGCGCTGCGCCGGGTCTTCGCCCGGCTGTCGGCCCAGGGCCATGGCGACCATGACCTCCCCGACGCCGGGGCGGCCGGCGAGCCGACCGGCGGCAGCCGGCCCTGGCAGTTCGGCGACGAGCAGCCGCTGGATGTGGTGCGTACGGTCCGCAACGCGGTGTTGCGCGGTGCCGATCGGACCCACGACGGCCGGCTGCGGCTGACGGTCGAGGACTTCGAGGTGGTCGAGACCGAACGGCGTACCTCGGCCGCGGTCGCGCTGCTGGTGGACTTGTCGTACTCGATGGCGCTGCGCGGCACCTGGGGTCCGGCCAAGACCACCGCGCTGGCGCTGCACAGCCTGGTCACCACCCGCTACCCGCAGGACGCGATCCAGATCATCGGGTTCTCCAACTACGCCCGGGTGCTGTCGCCGGCCGGACTGGCCGAGCTGTCCTGGGACATGGTGCAGGGCACCAATCTGCAGCATGGCCTGATGCTTGCCCAGCGGCACCTGGCGCACCACCCGGACAGCGAGCCGGTGATCATGGTGGTGACCGACGGCGAGCCAACCGCGCACCTGACCCGGGACGGGCACGCCACGTTTGCCTGGCCGCCGATGGCGGAAACCCTCGCCTGCACGCTGGCCGAGGTGGACCGGTGCACCCGGCGGGGCGCGACGATCAACGTGTTCATGCTGGACACCGAGCCGGCGCTGGTCCGGTTCGTCCAGGAGCTGGCCCGCCGCAACGGCGGCCGGGTGTTCTGCCCCGACCCCGAACGGCTCGGCGAGTACGTGGTCAGCGACTATCTGCGGGCCCGCCGCGGCCGGCGGTCCCGGGTGGGTCGCTGAGCCGGCCGGATCGCGGCGGTAGCGTATGACAACACCTGTGTGGCAGGGACCAGCGAGGTTATGCCACCTCCCGTCCTCCTTCAAACTTGCTGAAATAGACATCAAAATCGTGACAGCGGAGCCGCGGAACGCTATACACTCGCATTAGACTTGGCGCGTACCGCGCCGAGTCATTGTCGTCAACGCTATGCATTGCCTGCCAGGCGAATCGTGGGAACCGCCAGTGGCCACCAACGCGAATCTGCTCGCAAAGGTCATCTATCCAGCCTGAGTTCTCCTTAGGACGCCGCTCAAGCCAGGAGTCTATGAAGTGCGTGAAAGGTTCGTCTTTCTGGACCCTGCCAAATCCAAAAAGTATTTTGGCCTGGCCGTCGATATCCGTCACTCGAGCCGCTTTACGAACTAAATTCCGACCCTCATCGGCGTCAAGCTCCCGTACCTGGTTGATCTCTGCATAAGTAAGCCGCAGCCGCATGAAGGGGACAGTCGGCCAGTCCTCTCCCTCGTCCGCATCATCTGACGGTACAACCTCCGCAAGAGCCTCACCAAGCTGTAAGGCCGCATTCCTGACCTCTAACCCATTTGGTACAAAGCCTGGCGCAACCACCTCTCGGTCGCCAGGAAAAAAGTCGGGAGATGTAAGGAAATCATTTACGAAACGCTGTAAATCAGTGACGTTGCGGACATTTACTCGGACCGTATGCCCGTAGACACTCGGCCCACGAGACCCACACTGGAACACCACAAGCTTGGTCTCAGGACTCTGCGGGTGAGTTGCCACCCCGCACTCCCACATGCAGTACGACCAATCCTCTTCGGTGCCGGTGTAGACGAGCAATACGACATCCGCTGCCCAGAGATGCTCGATAAGTTCGCGCTGTAGCTCCCGACCGGCCCTTGGCGCCTCGGCCTGGGCGGACGACGACTGATACACCCTGACCCGGCCGCCGCTTCGGTTGGTGACGAAGTCGCGGAGGGCATCAGCGATGGGCCGATCGCCGTGCCGGTGACTGATGAAGAGCAAGGGCCGCGCTGCTGCTACAGGCCCTGCGGCGGTCGCGTCTAGAACCATCCTGCCCCCTTGGAGGTAATCCTCGCTGACGGTATACACAGAATAGTAACTGGCCGGTAACTCAACCAGCAGGTACACATCGGCAGTGGTTCCCCCGGAACGGTGACGTGGCGACATGTCCTTGGTGCCGGCCGCATGCAACGGGCTCCGTAGCCTACGTTGGATGACCCGGCTCGACCGACCAGTCGGTAGGCGCCGCTCCGACCAGCATGTCCCGGCGTCATCTTGCGTTGCCCTTCCCGCAGCGGCGGCGCGGTCGCTTTGATGGAGCGGTGAGGCTCAAACCGGCGGAGGACTTCCGCGAGCTGGTGGCGGCCGAGTCGGCCCGGCTGGCTCGGCTGTGCGGGCTGCTGACCGGCAGCCGCGAGCGCGGTCGCGAGCTGGCTGAGGTGGCGCTGGCCCGAGCCTTGCTGCGGTGGAACCGGCTGCGCGCGGAGGAGCCGGGTGGTGCGCTGCGCCGGTGCGTCTTTGAGGTGTACGGGCAGTGGTGGCGACACCGGCTGCGGCGGTACCCGGCAGCGCCTGAGTCGGCCGCCGGCCGGTTGCTCGCGGCGGTTCCGCCGCGGCAGCGGGCGATCGCGCTGCTGGCCGCCGAGGGTCGCTCGCAGACCGAGACGGCGCAGTTGCTCGGGCTGGCTGACCGCGCGGTGGCCCGCGGCTGGCCCGATCCGGCGCAGCCCGAGCTGGCCGCCGTACTATCCACAGTGGACGATCCGATCCCGATGGACCGGGTAGTGGCTCGGGCCGGCCGGCTGCGCCGCCAGCGGTGGGCCGGGGCCGGCGTGGGCACCGCGCTGATCCTGGCGGTGGCGGCGCCGGTGACCAGCACGCTGCGGTACGGCCCGCGGCTGGACCAAGCCAGCAGGCTGTGCCCGACCCAGTTACCGGCCACCGTCGGTGGGTCAGCCGCCGACTTAGCCGGCACGTTGATCCCGATCACCCCGACCCAGATGGTGGTCTGCCGGTACAGCTCAGACGGGCAGCGATCCGAGGCACGCGCCGTGGACTCGGCCACGGCGGCGATCTGGGTCAGCGCGCTGAACGCGGCGCCGGCCGTCACCGACCAGGAGGTGTGCAGCCGCGAGCCGGCCGAGCCGTACTTGATCCTGCTGTCCGGCGCCGGCCGTACCGTGATGGTGTGGGCCGAGCCGAGCGGCTGCGGTCAGGTCACCAACGGGGTACGGATCGCCACCGCCGGCCGTGACCTGCTCTGGCAGATCTCGGCCAATCAGCCGCGATCCGGCCCGGAGCCGGCGGTGCTGGCCTGTGCGGGCACCGGTGGGATGCCGGTCAACGACGGCGCCGGGTTGACTGGCCGGCTGGTCGGCTTCCCGGCCAGCCGGATCGTGGTCTGCCCGGACGGTGCGGATGCGTCGGTGGCCGCGCTGACGGGTACGGCGGCCCGGTCGCTGGCCGCCCGGCTGGACGCTGCGCCGGTGTTGTCCGGCGTTCCCAGCGGCTGCCCCTCGCCCCGGCGGCTGACCGTGGTGCTGACCGGCGGGGTGCAGCGGATCGATCTCTCGGTGGACACCGCCCCCTGCGGCTGGGCGACCAACGGCCGCCGGGTGGTCCGGCTTGACCCGGTCAGCCGGCAGGCGCTGCTCCGGTTGGCTCACCTGCCGGGCTGAGCCGTTACCGTGGAGGCAATGACCGTGACCGACCGACCGCCCCGGCTAGCCCGCAACGTCGTGCTGGCTGGTCTTGCCGTGCTGGCCACCGCGGCCGCGGTGATCGTGGCTGCGTCCCCGACCGGCCCGGTAGCCGAAACCTGTCCAGCCGGCCAGCACTGGGTGGAGGCGCAGCCGGTCGGTGTCCTCCTGACCCAGTACGGCCTGGCGAGCAGCACCCAGCCGGTCACCACGGCCGAGCCGACCAACCTGCGGCTGGCCGGCTGCGTGGATATCGATCGGCTGCACCCGCTGCCCATCCCGATCGACGGCCGCGGCTGACTCTCGCGCTGCCACCCCCCACCCTGGTCGCCCCTGTTGGGGGGTTGGCTAGGCTCGCGGCATGACTACACCGTGTGACGCCAGCCATGCCCCAGCCGGCGATGTCGCTGCTGCGTTGATTGTGCTCGACGCACTCAATCGTGATTTTGAGTCCTCGTCGGAGCTTGATGCTCTGATTGCCGATGGGGACGTAGAGCCGCAGGATGTGCTGGCCGGGCTGGCGACGCTGATCTACACGTTCATCACCGTTCTCAACCGCAACGTAGGCGACACCGATGCGCTGCACTCGGTGGTCCCTGCGGTGATCACCCGGCTGCGCGGCATAGAGTACCTTCAGCCTGAGGCCGTGGCGATGATGGCTGGGGCGATGACCGCAGCCTGCCTCGGGTTGTCGCCGAACCTGTGGCGGGAACAGTACGGCAAGATGCGGCCGATCGAGTACCTGCCGTGGACGTTTACCGCCTGGTTGCTCGCCGACCTGATCGACACCGTGTTCGAGCAGCCCGGCTATGCGATCAATGCCGTCACCGCGTTGTTCACGACCTCCGACTAGCGCCCCGACCCGCGTCCAAGGCGAGAGGCGGTCAGGCGACCTGGTTGCGCGGGGTGACCTGAACGACGAGTTCAGCATCCAGCGCTACCGCGAGCCGTTCGAGAACGGGCAGCGTCGGCACGGTGCCTCCGGTTTCGAATCGCGCCACGGCGGACTGCGTCATGCCGGCGAGCTTGGCGAGTTCGGTCTGGCTCCAGCCACGCCGCTCCCGCAGCTCACGGACGGTACGGCCCAGCTCGAAGGCGAGGCGGGCTGCCTGGTACGCCGCATCGGCGCCGGATTCATTCATCCGGCGATCCCGCAGCTCTGCCCACTCGTAGCCCATACCGAGCACAAGCAGCGTGAAGTCGTTCATCCGAGCGCGAAGGCTGTAGTCGCGAAGCGGTGCGTTGACAAAAAGCGCGTCGAGCGGTTGAGAAGGTCCGCGCCCGATACGGCACGCTTAGCCGACATCTCCATGGTGACTCCCCCAAGCGAGGGTAAGCAGCGTGAGCGAAGAGAGATGATCGCCAGCAAGTACCCGCCAAACCCGGCCGAAAGACGCCTCATCAGTCGGCCAGAAATAAGACGGTGCCGCTCGCCTGGCCCAGGTCCGTACCGCGAGATCGGCGTACGGGTAGAGCGCCCAATCGTTGCTCCAGTCGGCAACGGCCGCGTGCGCCGTCCATGGCCCAATGCGAGGAGCTACCTGGAGTTCATCAATCAAGGCGTGTGGCGACAGCTCACGCCACTTCGCGCCGTGATTCAGATATGCCTCGGCTGATGCTTTGAGTGGACGGCGTTTGAATGCCATGCCAACAGACGCAAACTGTTCGCTCGCCAAACCCAACACGATCTCTGGCGCTGGAAACAGTGCATACGTTCCGCCGCGGGGCAGTTCGACTCGCTCGCCGTACGACTCGCAAAACGCTCGGTACAACTTCTTGGATTGTCCGGCGCGAATGACCTGCCGGATAATCGCGGTACCGATGGCATCCCACAAATCTGTGTTTCGAACACGAACAACCGTGCCGAGGCGGGTCAGGGCGGTCGCCAATTCGGGGATCTCGCTGAGTACGCCGTCCGGCATCACGAAAGAGTCGAACACCGGTTCGCTACTGCCGCTGACAAGCGGGTGCAGCGCAAGCTCACCATGGCTGACGGTGAGCATGTATCGTCCACCACCAAGCAGGGCGAATACTCGCCGACACCCGCTACCGGCAGCCTGCCAGGCGGGGTGCTCGGTCATCACGAAATCGAAGGTATTGCTCATCTTGCGAGAACTCCGCACTAGTGGGCGTTGCTTTTGGAAAGAAGATCATTATCTCAGGTCATCACTTCTAGGGCAATTCCTCTGTATCGAGTCACGGAGAATCCATCCTCTTGGGTAATACGGCAGCTCGTCAGCTCGCTCGCGTTCCCGCAGAGACGCCACTGTACCGCTTACTCGATGCGCCCCTTGTTGTTCCCGATGGTGTCTCCCGCGCTGCTCATGCCGCCTTTGGTTCTTCATCTGGCTACCCAGTCGGTTACGCTTCTGCAACAATACCAGCAGCCCAATTATCACCAGGCAGGCGACCATAAGGCAACAGTCGCTAATGACCAACAGTCGCACAAAAGGCATGTGGGCTGCCCTCCTCCGTCAGGAGAAGCCGGTGTGCGGGCTATTAGCTTGGGGGCGTAAAGCACTGCACACCGGCTCCCGTTGCGAGGTAGCCTGTTGTCCAGACTAGGACAACGACTACCTGCTATTCCGCGTGGTCGGGTGAGCCGGGAGGGAGCTCGTTTGGTTACCGGCCACCCGGGTTTTAGGAGAGTGTTCCGCTCCCGTTCTCTCACGCCCTCCCCGGGACATAAGCCGCGTAAAGCGGAACACCCTCGTCTTGAAGCCAGACCAGCGACGGGGCTAATTCCTTTCCGCACTCGTGGGACAGGGCCTCACCGTTGCCAGTCCGGCCGTTTATGAGGCAGCGCCACCCCAGCAGGTCTGCCATCTGCGCCTCCTGGTCATGGCGCTTTCTTCCTGCTGGGGCAAGCCGTCTTCCTTGGATGTGCCCAGCCTGCCGTACGGCTGGTGGCGTCTCTGCCGTCAGTTTCGGGGCCGGTGAGGCGACGCCGGGACCGTCGTGCGTGCCGTCACCTGGCCGCCACGCCGGGCCGTGGGGCGCGAGGCGCCTGGCGAGGGCCTACGCTGGGAAGTCGTAAGTAAGCCAACGTGTGGAGTGGGGATGGCGGACGAACCGACCGAACCGACGCTGCTGCGAGCCTTGATCACCGCACGGCACTGGCAGAAGTTCGCGACGTTTGAGGCGCAGTTCAGGCGGGCGGCCAGGGAGCTGGCGGAGCAGCAGCAGGAGCCGGAGCTGGCGAAGGTAACTGTCTCGTCCCGCCAGTGGGAGCGCTGGTACGCCGGCAAGGTCAAGACCGCGCCGCATCCGGATGCATGTCGCGTTCTTGAGTATATGTTCGGTTATTCGGTACAGCAGCTCTTGGCGCCGGCGAGTCAGCCCGCGGCTACACCGTCGGGACATCTGGAGGCCAGTAACAATAACCTCGTTCCAGCGGAATCATCCGGTACGCACATTTTCTCGGCAGTTTATCGGCCACTTGGGTGGCCGGTCGTAGCTGGTGAAGGAGCGTTCAGTAATCCGTCCTTGCCGGGCGGCGTACCGTACCCTGACGAATTGACCAGGTTGCTGCTGCATCTGCAACCACTGACCGCGCTCGGGCCGGACGGCACGATCTCTGCCCAAGCGCGGGACGCCACCTTTACCCGGCTCGTCCAATCTCTGACTACCTGGGCACATACTATGAAGCGTCGTGAACTTTTGCAGATACTTGGTTGGGCTACTACGGCTGCTATGGCCAGTCCCACCCTTACCAGGCTCAATGCTGACGAACAAGAACGGGTGGCGCGCGCTATTGCGGCGCCGAGCAGGGTAGACGAAACTGTTATCGAGCACATCGAGGAGGTGCTCCACCACTGCCTGCGCCAAGACGACGCTCTTGGCCCGCAAGCTGCCCTGGACACCATCCTGGCCCAACGTGCTCTTGTCCAGACCATGCTCATGGAATGTCCGTCCAGGCTTCGGCCACGGCTGCTTTCGGTCTACAGTGACCTGACGAGTCTTACCGGCTGGCTGTCATTCGACCTCAATGACTTTGACAGCGCCTGGTATTACTACGAGCAGGCTCGTACCGCCGCGCATGAGGCGCACAGCAGCGCCCTCGGTGCCCTCGTACTATGCCAAATGAGCCACTTGGCCGCCTGGGAACATAAGCCGCGTGTGGCGATCGATCATGCAGTTGCTGCCCAACGGTGGGCCGGGTACGCCGATGACGCCAGGCTTCAGGCATACGCTCACCAGGTCGCCGCCCGGGCCTATGCCATGGATGACTGGCACACCTCGCCAGCGAGTTGCCACGCCGAACTGGAGCATGCCGAAGCGTGCTTTGACAATGGCGATACGAGCAACTCTATCGTGCACTTCAACACTCACGCGCAACTACTGGGTGACCGAAGCCGATGCCTGCTCCAGCTCGCCGAGCCTACCGCTGCAGTGGCCAGCGCTCAAGAGGCACTAAAACTCAGCGACCGCTCATTCGTGCGCAACACAGCCTTCACGTACTTGTATCTCGGTCGGGCTCACCTCCAAACCGGTGAAGTGGAGCAGGCCACCGTGTTTGTGGGGGATGCTGTGGAGCTCACTGCGCGCAACCGCTCCGCCAGGCTCATGGAAGAAGTGCAAGGGACGCTTCGTGACTTGCAGCAGTGGCACGATAGTAAAGCCGTCCAAGAGCTGCTGGAACGCTCCCACGCCCTCGTTGGCCACCTCGATGTAAGATCAGTACACACGAACGGCGCGCGCCATGGCTCCTAAGCCCGTAACAGAGGCTGACCTGACGCTCGACCACTACCTGCGGGGCCAGTTTCATGAAATACGGGCTACCCTGCTCGATCTGTACCGCGAGATCTACGTAGCCCAGTTGTCGGAGCCGTTCTTCACCGAAGAGAAGTTTGCCGAGCGGCTCAAGGGCCATGCCTCAGCCCCTGGCTGGGAATGCGTAGTCGGCAGCGTTGATGGCATAGCTATCGGCTACGCCTACGGCTTCCCGTTCCGCAAAGGTGGCGGGTGGAGCGGCCTACGCACCCCAGTCGATCCGGCACTGACTGAAGAGACCGGCAACCGTACCTTTGCGCTGTGCGAGATTATGGTGCGCGAACACTGGCGCAAGACGGGCGCCGCCTACACCATCCACGAAGAGCTGCTGAGACAGCGTACCGAGAAGCGAACTCAGCTACTCGTCGAACAGGCTCACCCTCGCCTGCGAGCGTTGTACGAGCGCTGGGGGTACCACTGGGTCGCTGAGCGGCAGCCATTCTCCGAAGGACCGGTCTACGACTCGTTGGTCCGGGTGTTGGAGCAAAAGTGAAGGACTCCCACCGTCGAACCCGTGGGACAGGGCCGTAGCTCGAGCTGTTGGTGATTTATGCCACACGTGCCTTGCACGCTCTATTGCCCGGTCAGCACCCGGCCCGCAACAGCCTCCACATGGTCACCTCCGGGGTCACCGCACCCAGCGCTGCCGCGAGCCGTCCGAGAACAAGCAGCGTCGGCACGGTGCCTCCGGTTTCGAACCGCGCCACGGCGGACTGCGTCATGCCGGCGAGCCGGGCGAGTTCGGTCTGGCCCAGCCACGCCGTTCCCGCAGCTCACGGACGGTACGGCCAGCTCGAAGGCGAGGCGGGCAGCCTGGTAGGCCGCACCGGCACCGGACTCATTCATCTGGTGATCTCGCAGCTCTCTCCACTCGCTGCGCCCTGCCACGCCTTCACTCCTCTTCGTCCAGCACGTGCCCATCCGCAACACACGGGCCGGACGTCCAGGAAGACCAGCAGCTCACTGAGCCTGCCGGGTGTACGACTCGCCGAAGCTTCCGCTCTGGAAGCAACAACCACGTCAAGATCCGGGAGTCTGGCGAGAGTACAGCTCGCCCAAGGCAGGGTGGCCACGTCCCGCCAGTAGATGCAGGCTGGTCCTTGTGAGCCGATCGTGTAGGGGCTATGTTTTCGGCGTGAGCCCCAGACGACATCCCCGCATCTACACCCCGGCGCAGCGCATCGAGATCGTCGAGGCCGGGACGCTCCATGGCCGGCCAGCCCAGGACGTGTGCCGCACGTACCAGGTGCCCCAGTCGACGTACTACCGCTGGCGCGCGCAGTGGCGGGCTGGCGGGCGGAAGGCGCTGGGGGGGTATACGGACGGGTGACCTACGATGGCCTCGGGGTGGCCCCAGGGCCTTCATTCACGTGGGCTATGTTTACGGCGGGACGCGCATTGTGGAATAAGTCCATTCTCCCTGGGGTCCAACCCTCGATTCCGGCTACTTGGCGGAGGGCGAACCTGGTCAGCGGGGCTTCCGAGGTCAGGATGTGCGGGCTTGCCGATAGCAAGGATTGCCGCGCGTAGTCCGTTTACCTCACGATACTGCCCGTCCGGGCTATTTGCTGAAAACTTGGTCCGCTGCTGAGTTGCGGTGGGTAGTCTTCGCGTCAGTTCTGCGCCCCAGTACGCGCCGGCCCGCCGCAGGTGATCGGCTGGCGACCGGTTGGTGGCTGACCGCGGGTCGTGGCTGTGAGCTAACCAGTCTGACATTGTTGCTTGATGGGAGCTATGAGTGCCGTCTATCACGCTTGACCTGCTATTGGAGGCAGCCTCGCCGGGTGGTTCGAGCTGCCTCACGTCGACCACCGAGCTTGCCCCGGCCGGCGGTGGGTACGCCTCGGTGGCGCCCGCGAAGTTTGCGCTGCCCAGAAGCGCCCAGCGCGGTGGCGAGAGCGGAGTGTACGCCTATGAGCGCCGCTACCTCGATGGTGAGCTGCGGCATGCGGTGGTGATCGACTCCAAGCAGAGCCAGCTCAACCGCGCCGAGGCTGCCCTGGTCCTGGCGATCGAGGACGGGCATCCCGTCCTGAGCCGCGTCCCGCAAGTGGTCGTGAGCTACCAGCGGAACGGCACGGTTGAGCGGTTCAGTGACCTGATGTTGCCACACCGGGTCTTCGACGCACACATCCGGGCCGGCACGGTCAATGGGGTGCCGACAACACAGGTTCCCGCCTATCGGAGGGTGCGGGACGCGAGCCCAGCCAACGCACGGGCGCTGCTGGAGACCAGCCCGGTGACGCTGGTGCTCGGCGGGTGGGACTCTCATCGGGCCGCCCGCCAGGGTCGGTGGCGCAGTGCGCTGGTCGGGGAGATCATCGGATTTTGCGCCGAGCGTGGAGAGAAAGCTCCGCAGCCGGCGCGTCGCGGTGGCGCCCGCGTCGACCCGGTAGGTATGCAGATTCAGTTGGGCGGGGCGGCGATGACCGCGGTCGCGCAGGCCCAGGAAGGCGAGCTGAGCCACACAAAGCTCGACGAGATCGTCAAAAATGCCAAGAAGCTCAAGACCGGAGACGTCGCGTCAGCATCGATCCTGGGGCTAGGCGGGATTCCACCGTCGCTTGACCAGTTGGCCGGAGTGGCATGCGACCGGATCATTCGTTCGCACGTGCTGTCGTTCGCCACGTTGCGGCAGATGCGGTTCGGCGCGGGTGTCGAGGGCGACGCCGCGTGCCGGGCCGTGCTCGCAGCATTGGCGCTCAACGGCCTGGCCCGCTCACATGCGGAGCTGTACCTGCGCGCCAACTGTGACCTGGTAGAAAGCGGCCCGACCACCGTGACCGTCGACCGGCGCGGCGGCGACACCACAGCCGTCGAGCCGCTGAGCATCGGCGCGGCGGACGAGCTGCTCGCGGCTGCCATCGCGCGGGCCGAGGCAGCGGCCGGCCTGGACTGGCACGGAGTCGTCCTGGCGGTCACTGGCAACCCGGAAATCGTCTCCGGTGCCGTCGATGACGAGCAGGACGGGTGAGGCCATGTCGTTCGCGGTCATCGCCGATCTGCCGCTGGGCACCTACCGCGGTCATATCGGCGACGGAGACATCGATCCGCTGCCTTCGCCGGCCCGGCTGCACGCGGCGCTGCTATGCGCGGCCGCAGCAGGCCCGCGGGCCGTCGTCGATGGCGACCAGATGCGGCCCTGCGCGGTCGACGAGGCGGCGCTGCGCTGGCTGGAGGGCAACCCGCCGGACGGGATCCAGCTTCCTCCGACGGCGATCAATCACGCACCCGCAGTCGCGTACCGGGATGACGGTCTGCTGCTTCGCCGCAAGGCCGCATTAACTATCAAGAGGCCTGACAAGCCCGCCGGTGAGTCCGTAGCGGTCGCCGGTCCGTTCGCCTGGATCTGGGCTGCAGAACCGCCGGCGGAGGTGAGCGCGGCGTTGAACCAGTTGTGCGCCGACGTGTCGCATCTGGGCATGGCCGAGACGCCGGTCCGGCTGCGGATCGGCGCCGCGGAGGCCACGCATGTGGCCCAACCGGAGGCAGACTTCTTCGGTGGCATCGGTCTTGACGTACAGCAAGCGGTGCCAGGACGTACCAAAGCGCTGTCCTCCGCCTACACCGCAGCCCGCGGCACACCACCGAGCGCACGCCAGGACGGGACCAAGGCCGATGAGAAGCCCTCCCCGCCCCCGGTGGTCATCGAAGGTGTGGCGACCGGACGGTATCTGCCCCGGCTGCGGCCGGTGGTCCAGCCGATGCCGTGGACACACGCCGTACTGGCACCGCTGGACCGGTGGATCGCACCTGTCGAGCGGGTGCGCTGGGCGGTAGCGGTGCACCGAGCGCTGATCGCCCAGATCGGGGACGGCGCGCCAGCGTTGGTGACCGGCCAGTTCGCTGACGGGGTCCACCGACCGGCCAACCGGGTGGCCATTCACTTCCTGGACGGCTCGTGGGCCTTTGCGGGCGCGAGCGGTGCCAGCTCGACGCTTGCCGTACTGATCCCGGCCGGGGCGCAGGCCGGCGATCTGGATGCCATTGGCACGGCCATCGGTAGGCTTCAGATCATTCGCGGGCCGGGCGGCAAGCCGGTACGGGTCGACCAGCGGCTGTCGGTGGTAGCGGCTGACGAGTTCTGGCCGGCACCCGGGCCCGGGCTGCACCGACGTTGGCTGACTGTGCCAGCGGCGGTGCCCGAGATGAGGCCACCCAAGCATGGCTCGTGGTCGATGGCGGACACCGTCGCGGTGGCGGTCGGGATGGTATGGCGTGACATGCTGGGCGTGGAGGGTCGCGGCGATCACCGGTGCCGGGCGTTGGCCGCGGCGGCGACCGACCGTGGCATGGCCACCGACTGGGTCCGCCGCCGCCATGATGGCGACGCCCACCGGTTCGTCCACAAGGTCCAGCCCGGTACCTTGATCCAGCCGTACGAGGCGTTGCTGTCCCTGGGCCGGCTGGCCGGTGACCGGACGCTGGTCGCCATCGGGCAGAGCCGGCACCTCGGCGGCGGCCTGCTCGTACCGGTCGACCAGCCGGTGGGCGGGCTGGACCCGCAGGCCGGCGGTGGATCATGACACTTCGCCGCGAACAGTTCGCCGACTTCTTCCAGGCTGTCCACAAGGGACACTCGCCGTTTCGTTGGCAGGAACGGCTACTGGACCACCTTCTTGCTAGCGGGCGCTGGCCCGATCAGATCGTGGCCCCGACCGGCGCGGGCAAGACAGCAGTCATCGATATCCATATCTTTGCTGTCGCCTTGATGGCGGTACGGCAGGCGCCGAAGGTGCCCCGCCGCCTCGCCTTGGTCGTTGGCCGGCGGAACCTTGTCGACGACCAGTACGAGCACGCCAAGGCAGTCGCCGAGCTGCTGGCCAGCGACTGCCACGGTGTCCTCGGAGATGTCGCCGAAGCGCTCCGGGCGCTGCGCTGGCAGGGCGCGCCGGCCGGCGGTGGCGGGCGGCAACCCTCGCCACTGGTGACGGCCCGGCTGCGCGGGGCGCTGCCCGTACCGCGGCGGTGGCTGGACGACCCGACAGCGTGCGGTGTGCTGTGCTGCACGCCCGAGATGTGGGGCAGCCGGCTGCTGCTGCGGGGTTACGGGGCATCCTCGGCGGCGCGCCCCCGTGAGGCGGGGCTCCTTACCCTGGACTCCGTCGTCGTGGTCGACGAAGCCCACCTGGCTCAACAACTGCTGACCACCGCAAAGAGTGTGGCCCGCCTCGCGAGCGTCGCTGGCAGCCGGCTCCCCGTACCAGCGCTGCAGGTCGTGGAGACCACCGCCACCCCCACCGATCCCAGGAACCCCACGTCAGCGGCGCGATCGGCAGTCGGTGTGGAGTTCGCCGACTTCGAGACCGACAGCGCGTTGGCCGACCGGATGTTGCGACCCAAGACGGTCCGCAGTCTGCCCATGCCCGCCTGGCCGGTACCTGCCAAGGGCGCCGGCCGGAAAGCCGCCATCCGGCTGCTCGCGGACGAGGCCGGCGCGCTCCGCGACAGACATGGCCCGACCGTCGGCTGCTTCGTCAACACCGTCGATCTGGCGGTCCGCCTCACCGAAGAACTCCGGACCCGAGGTCTGGTGGTGGAACTGTTCTGCGGACGACTGCGGCCGTACGACGTGGACCAGGTCAGGCAGCGCCGGCCGGGGCTGCTGAGCCTGGCGGGCAACCACGAAGTTGATGTCATCGTGGCAACGCAGACGTTGGAGGTCGGCGTCGACATCGACCTGTCTGCTGCGCTGTCCGAACTCGCTCCCGGGGCGGCGCTGGCCCAGCGGGCCGGCCGGGTCAACCGCATCGGCCGCCGAGAATCCGGGGAGGTGGTGGTCGCCGTTCCGGAAGCGGAACTCACCGACAGCGACCCGTGCCGGCCGTACCAGGCGGCTGATCTCAACGCCGCACTCGGCTGGGTCAACGACCACGCGGCCGATCCTGCGGGCCTGGCGCCCTGGGCGCTGCGTACCGCGCCGCCACCACGCCAGTCACCCCGGCGGCTGCTCTACCAGCGTGTCGAGCTGGCAGATAGCTGGCACTGGGCCCGCACCGGCGATGACATCGCTGCCGAGCCTGACCTGGACCTGTGGCTGGCCGACGACTTCGAGCCAGACCATGACGTCGGCGTCGTCGTACGGGTCGGGATGCCCGAGGATCCGCAGGACGCGGTCGAACTGGTCCGGGCGCTCCCGCCGCGCCTGCACGAGGTGTTCCCGACCTCCATCGGAGAGGCGAGGCGTGCGCTGACTACGTTGGCCGACAGGCCGGATGACCAGCCGGCGATGGTGCGGCTCCGGGCCGGGGATGTCGCCGTCGTGGACCCCACCGACCTGCGGCCCGGTGATGTGGTCATTATCGACGAGCAGTGCAAGATCTTCCGTGCCGGCATCGTCCGAGCCGATCCCGAGGCGATCGAGTGCGCCGACGACGTACTCGAAGCAAGGCCGGAGCCCGGTCCCGGCGAGGTGGTGCTGCGGGTCGGAGCCTCCGCACGGATCACCGACGACGGCGGGCCGGTGACGGCCTTTCTCAAAGAAGTCGCCGACCTGCTCGCTGAGGATCCGCCGACCAGAGCGATCCGGGCCCAGATCGGCGAGCTGCTCAACCACCTCGCTGGCCAGCTCGCGGGAAGCCCGCTGGGCATGCTTCCTGCTGCGGTGGGCCTACTGCGTCCCGGTGCCCGGGTCACCGACTGCGACGTACTCCTCCAACGACGCGCGAGCGACGGGTCACCGCTGCGCCTGTTAATCATCGACACCCGGCGGGCGGCGAGCGATGAGGAGGTACGGCAGTCCTGGAGCACCTCCAACCGGGTCCCGTTGAGCCAGCACTCGGCTGCTGTCGCCGACCGCGCCGCCGCTCTGGCCAGCACTCTCGGGTTGGGCGAGGACCTGGTCGAGGTCCTCCGGCTGGCTGGGTTGCACCACGACGCCGGCAAGGTCGATCCTCGCTTCCAGCGGATGCTCGGCGCCGACGCTGATGCAGCAGAGCCGCTGGCCAAAAGCGGGATGACCAGCGTCAGCCAAATCCGCGCCGCCTACGCCGCCTGCGGCCTACCGCCCGGTTGGCGGCACGAACAACTGTCGGTCGTGTCCTGCTGGCCTCAGCTCGCCGGCCTACCGGCTGATCAGCGGCAGTTGGTGGCTCGCCTCGTCGGAACCAGCCACGGCCGCGGTCGGCAGGAGTTTCCGCACTCGGCCGATGAACTCCTCGCCACCGGCAGCCCGACCGCCCGCGACCTCTTCGACGAGGGTGGCTGGGATCAGCTCATCGAGCAGACCCACTGGCAGTGGGGTGTGTGGGGCTGCGCGTACCTGGAGGCTGTGCTGCGCGCGGCCGACGGCCAGGTCTCCACGGAGGGTTCATGATCTCCTTTGTCCTGGAACGCAGCGAGCCGCGGCTGCTGCTGTGTCACCTGGCGTTCTACGGCCTGGCGGCGATCTTGGAAGACGCCGGTCACGATGACCTACGGCTGTCGTGGACGCCGGGTATGACACCACGACCGGTGCTCGCCGGCGAAGGGCTGGATCCCGAGCGGGTCGGTCAGGCAGTCCGCGAGCACGCGACCGTACGGGCCGCCGCGGGCGCTTGGCCCAGCCAGCGCACCGTGGTCGGTGGCAAGCCGCGTGGCCTGATGAGCCCCCGCCTGAGCCCGCTGACCGACACCGAGTGGGAAGGTTTCCAAGCGCGCCGGCGCGCGGTCCTGGACTCGCTGACGGCAGCCGAGGGCAGGCTCGATCTTCGGCTGATCGCAGCGCTTGGCGAACCGAGCTACTGGCGAGCCAACCGTAAAGGCGAACGCCTACAGGATGACGGCGCGAGCAGGTTGGAGATGCAGCCGCGCAACCAGGGCTCGGAGTGGGTTGCCAACCGCTTGGATCCGATCGCGCAGGCCGTGGCAGAGCGCACCGCCGACGGTGTGGTGGCTGGCCTGACCGGAGCGGCCACCGTCGACGAGGTCGGCGGCAACCGGCAAGACAGCCGTTCGGCCACTGGGTTCGGACCGCCCGGTCCCGTTGACAACGCCATGGTCTGGTGCGCGCTGTGGAGCATCTCCCAGTTCCCCATCGCCCAGCGGTTGGCGGGTGCCGCGACCACCACGGGCCATGTCGGCCGGGCGACCGCCGGCTGGTTCTACGTGCCGGTCTGGACTGGATCGTGGCGTCCAGCGCGGCTGCGTACGATCCTGGCCAGCACACCACTCAGGCTGTACGCGGCAGCAAAGCTGCCCGAAGAAAACGCTGCAACCGCGTCGCTGACCGCTGACCCGGCGCGACTGTGGCTGTCGGCTCGGTCGGTGTCAGCGGTGATCCGGTTTCCAGTTCGCCGCTTTGGTAGCGACAGCGCACCCGAACGACGTGCTCAGCTCGGCGAGATCCTGCACATCGGGAGCCGGCCATGACCGAGGCAGTGGCCGGGCCAGCGGACCCGATCCCGATCAGCATGGTGGCGCACTGCGCCTTCTGCCCCCGCCGCGCCTGGCTGGAGGCGATGGGCGAGCGTACCGACACGGCGCAGATGGCGATCGGCACCCGCGAGCACGCCGCAACCGATGATCCGACGAACTCCCGCGCCCTCCGCATCCGTTCGGTGGACGTCATCAGCCACGCCCTGGGGGTGATCGGCCGTTGCGACACCGTCGAGGTCGACGACTCCGGTGGCCTGACGGTGGTGGAGTACAAAGCCACGCCAGTCCGCCGCCGGCCCGAGGTCACCGAGCCGATGCGAGTACAGCTCGCACTGCAGGTGGCGGCGTTGCGGGAAATGGGCCAGTCAGTCGTGGGTCAGGCGGTCTACTTCACCCAGCACCGAGCCAGGGTTCCGGTGGAGCTGGGGTCGTCGGATTTCGCCGAGGCACGCCGTGTTGTCGAGGCGACCACGCACGTCCTCACGTCCCCGACCGCTCCGCCGCCGCTCGAAGACGACCCGCGCTGTACTCGTTGCTCGCACGTCGGAGTGTGCCTGCCCGACGAACGGGCAATCGGCGAGGTACAGCGCCGGATCATCGTCGCCGACCCCGACACTCAGGTTCTGCATTTGTCCACGCCGGGCTCGCGGGCGAGCATGCGTACCGGCCGGATCGAGGTACGGCGCAAAGACGAGACGCTGGGCTCGATTCCTATCGAGCGGGTGCAGGGTGTCGTCGCGCACGGCAACGTTGATCTGTCCGGAGCCTTGCTCCGGGAGCTGTTGTGGCGGTCGCTTCCGGTGGTCTGGTGCTCCAGTTCAGGCCGGGTTATTGGTTGGGCGACATCAGCGAACAGCCCGAACGGCGGTCCGCGGCTCCGGCAGCACGTCGCCTCGGCCAACGGCCGGATCGACCTTGCGCAGCAGTTCGTCGCGACAAAGATTGCCAACCAGGCGACCTTGCTGCGCCGGCACGGCGACGCACCTGCCGCGGTGGTACGGCTACGCGCCTTGCAACGGCAGGCGCTCACCGCGCCCTCGTTGGCCGACTTGTTCGGCATTGAAGGTGACGCGGCGGCGCGGTACTTCGAGAACTACCTGACGATGTTCAAGCCGAGAGTGGTGGAAGCCCAGAACCTTTCTTTTACCACCAGAACCCGGCGGCCAGCCCGCGACCCGATCAACGCCGCGCTGAACTTCTGCTACGGCCTTTTACTCAGCGACCTGATCCGCGCGGTCGCAGCCTGCGGCATGGACCCGCACGCGGGGTTCCTGCACTCCAGCGAACGCAACAAACCCGCGTTGGCTCTCGACCTCGGCGAGGAGTTCCGTGCCCCGATCGCCGACGCAGTGGTCATCACGGCCTTCAACAACGGCGAGGTCAAAGCAAGCGACTTCAGCAACGTCACCGAAACCACCAAGCTCCGGGAAAATGGACGTGCAGCGCTGATCGCCGCCTACGAACGGCGAGCCACCAGCCGCTTCCATCATCCACTCTTCGGCTACGAAGTCACCTGGCGGCGAGCCATGGAGATCCAGGCCCGGCTCGTGCTTGGAGTGATTGACGGCACCCAGCCCAGCTACCGCGGGATCGTCACCCGATGAGCATCGACAGCACGCGCCGCTACCTCATCGCCTACGACATACCCGACGACGCCCGCCGGACCCGGATCGCCAAGAAACTGGAGTCATACGGCGACCGCGTCCAGTACAGCGTCTTCGTGGTCGACGCCCGACCAGCCCGACTCATACGGCTCCGCCGAGACCTAGAACTCCTCACGGACACCTCGGCGGACTCCATCTTGCTCTGCGACCTCGGCACCGTCGCACACGCGGCCGAACGCAACTTCCAGTACGTAGGTGTGACCAGACCCATCACCGCCAGCGGCCCGCTCATCCTCTAACCCACCGGCCGCGACGCCTCCAGCATGACGCCCGAGCCGCATGACCCCTCGCAGCCCAACTGCCCAGGTCAGCGGGCCTGTCTACCGCGCCGGACAACCAGCCAGACCCAGCCACCGCCTCGCCCGACCGCACCCTTCGCCGCACGACGCATCGTCGCAGGTCACACGGTGTAAGATGAGGACCCTAATCGCGATCCTCTCGGGGATCGCCCTTCATTGAGGCAGGCAGGAGCCGGGACCGCAGCACCCGGAAGGTGCGACAATCGCGATCCTCTCGGGGATCGCCCTTCATTGAGGCAGGCCGGACACGACCTGCAGACCGCCGCTGCACTCGCAATCGCGATCCTCTCGGGGATCGCCCTTCATTGAGGCGCGCGGACCGGGAGCTGCGCGGCAAGCACCGCCAATCGCGATCCTCTCGGGGATCGCCCTTCATTGAGGCGGCACAGCCGTTCCTGGGGTGGCAGTGGACGCAGACCAATCGCGATCCTCTCGGGGATCGCCCTTCATTGAGGCCGAACGTCTGGCTCGGGGTCAGTGTCGAGAACCAATCGCGATCCTCTCGGGGATCGCCCTTCATTGAGGCACAGCGGAAGTCCGTCGGCGTGGTCCAGCGACAGCCACCATCGCGATCCTCTCGGGGATCGCCCTTCATTGAGGCCGGGGACCCGCGCGGGACATACCGGTGATGCGGCGGCAATCGCGATCCTCTCGGGGATCGCCCTTCATTGAGGCCGACTCCAGCAAAGCACGCAGGGTCAGGGAACTGGCCCAATCGCGATCCTCTCGGGGATCGCCCTTCATTGAGGCGGCGGGTCGGCGACGCACGCGACGGGCTGCTCGGAATCGCGATCCTCTCGGGGATCGCCCTTCATTGAGGCCCGTCCAGGGGCGTGCACCGGCCGGTGTGGGTCAGCCAAATCGCGATCCTCTCGGGGATCGCCCTTCATTGAGGCCCATCCCAATCAACGGGAAGGACAGTCAGTGACCGCAATCGCGATCCTCTCGGGGATCGCCCTTCATTGAGGCGCCGCAGCGAGAAATCCTGACAAAATGCCAAGAACCCGATCGCGATCCTCTCGGGGATCGCCCTTCATTGAGGCCAAGGATATCGGCGACAACGGCGCTTATGGGCACCAATCGCGATCCTCTCGGGGATCGCCCTTCATTGAGGCTGCGTGCGGAGTCAGCGAGAACGGCAGACCGGCGGTTCATCGCGATCCTCTCGGGGATCGCCCTTCATTGAGGCCAATACGACGGCCAGCCCACCCGCATCGCCGACGCTATCGCGATCCTCTCGGGGATCGCCCTTCATTGAGGCTGACCTCGCACTCCAGGTCGTCCTGAAATGCCTCGACATCGCGATCCTCTCGGGGATCGCCCTTCATTGAGGCGGGACGAAACGTCATGTCGAGCCGCTGCAGTCCGATCGCGATCCTCTCGGGGATCGCCCTTCATTGAGGCGGCAGTCACCACGATGCCAGCGGCATCTTCCCGGTGATCGCGATCCTCTCGGGGATCGCCCTTCATTGAGGCTTCGACCACTCCCCACTGCTGGACGGCCCGTGGCCTGAATCGCGATCCTCTCGGGGATCGCCCTTCATTGAGGCGGTGCGAACACCGGCGGGTTAGGCACGACCCGGGCATCGCGATCCTCTCGGGGATCGCCCTTCATTGAGGCGGCCTAACCAAGTCGGTAGTGGCCAGGCTGCTGCACATATCGCGATCCTCTCGGGGATCGCCCTTCATTGAGGCATGGTTAACGGGTGCGCGATCTACTTCGGCATCAATCGCGATCCTCTCGGGGATCGCCCTTCATTGAGGCCTCTGCGAACTGTAAGCCCACAGCTCCGCGTCGTGCGCATCGCGATCCTCTCGGGGATCGCCCTTCATTGAGGCGCCGATCAGGGGGTGGCGTTGACGCGGGCCGGGAAGGGAATCGCGATCCTCTCGGGGATCGCCCTTCATTGAGGCCGACTGCCACCGGCGCGGGCAGCAGGTGCGCGCGGGATCGCGATCCTCTCGGGGATCGCCCTTCATTGAGGCATGTCGCCCCCGGTCCCGACGGGGGGCGACGACTAGATCGCGATCCTCTCGGGGATCGCCCTTCATTGAGGCGGGCGCCCGCTGCCAGCATGCACTGGGCAAGCCCGATCGCGATCCTCTCGGGGATCGCCCTTCATTGAGGCCTGGTCCGCGCCATGAACCGGCCAGGCACCTTCCTGGATCGCGATCCTCTCGGGGATCGCCCTTCATTGAGGCAGCGCGTAAAGTACGGTCCATCAGGGTGGAGCAGACCATCGCGATCCTCTCGGGATCGCCCTTCATTGAGGCGCTGGAAGGGGCGCACGGGGAACGTGCTGGGGCGACATCGCGATCCTCTCGGGGATCGCCCTTCATTGAGGCCGAGCATGCCGCCAGCGGCCGGAAACTTGTTCTGAATCGCGATCCTCTCGGGGATCGCCCTTCATTGAGGCGCGTCTTGACTACCAGCGCGAGAGCAGGTACCAAAAAAATCGCGATCCTCTCGGGGATCGCCCTTCATTGAGGCGCCATAAAGCCTGCGTACCTGTTAGCCTCACACATCTCATCGCGATCCTCTCGGGGATCGCCCTTCATTGAGGCGACGCAGCCGATTCTCCGTCTAACCCGCTCGTGCTGATCGCGATCCTCTCGGGGATCGCCCTTCATTGAGGCAACCTAGCTGGGATGGAGGCCGCCGGCGGTCTGGACAAATCGCGATCCTCTCGGGGATCGCCCTTCATTGAGGCGGCGGCAACGACACACCGGAAGTGGCGCCGGTAGGCACATCGCGATTCCCTCGGGGATCGCCCTTCATTGAGGCGATATACACGGCGTCGCGTTCGGCGACTTTTCGCCGAATCGCGATCCCCTCGGGGATCGCCCTTCCCGTACGGCCTGAGCGGTCGCTGCCTGGAGATCGGTCACCTTAGCCCGGTACGGGTCGGCAGGTTGCTGGTAGTGGTCGGCGTAGTAGGAGACCTCGTCGTAGACCGATGCCCAGGCGCGACAGAATTGTTCCATGGCGTCGAGAACGGCGGATGTCTGGCTGTTGGCTGAGTGGTCGAGGACCAGGCGAGCGTAGGCGAGGACGTTCGCGATGGTCTTGTCGCAGATCAATAGTTGATGGTGCCGGGAACCGCGCAGTTGTGTCATGAGCTGGACAGCAAACAGGTCGACCTCGGTTGGCAGGTCGAAGGTGCCGCAGTCGTGGATGACGATCTCCTCGATGAATGGGCTGTTGTGGGCAGGCTCACCAGTACAGTCCACGAGTACGCCTCGTGCACGATAGTGCGCCACGAGGCCGTGGCCAGCGTCGTCTTGCCGGAGGCGTGGGTGCCCTCGACAGCGACCAGGAGGCAGTCCCGGACGGCCACGATCACACCAGTTCGCGGAAGGTTGGGCTGTCCAGCCAGTCGAAAGTGCCGGCCAACCCGAGGGCAAGCTTCTGATTCACGTTGATCTGGGTAGTCCAGTCGAGCTGCCCCACCGCGCGGAGCGCCACGAACGCCGTGGACAAACTATGCCTCAGGTTGAGCACCGAGATACGTTCTCGTGCTTCCACATTCTCAGTGGCGAGCCAGTCGCGGTGTAGCGCGGTCATCGATTTGCGGTTCAACTCGGGCTGGGTGACGTCGAGCCCGAGTTCGACGCAAACGTCCACCAGGCGGCGGGAGCGACCCGACAGCAGGTGATCGACATCAAAACGCGTATCGATCAGCGTTCTCGTGGCGATCGGCAGCTCGTGCCGGTCGTGCCAGGCTTGGCGGCCCTGCTGGACGTAGAGTGGCGTGCCCGTCGCGTTCGCGGCCAGCACGGAAAGGTCGCTGCAGAGCTGGTGTCCGGTCATCAGGTCGGCCGTCTTCAACATCACCTGGAGGTCGGTGTCCGCCATGGCGACGAGCTGAGCCGGTTCGTCATCGGGATCGAGGTAGACGCTGGTGTACGCGAAAGAGATGTCGTCGAAGCCGGTCGCGGCCATACGGACAGTGACCCAGACCACGGAGTAGCAGAATGCTCGGTTGCCGTTACGTACCCGATAGTTCTTCTGCCACTCCACGTCGATGGAGGCAAGCAAACGGGCGCCATCCCCCAAGCGGGGGCGTGCCCAGGGCCGCCGACGTTGCTCATGACAATCACACACCGCCTCCTTCGGTCGCTACCTTGTCAGACTGTTCAACGAGGTCCCAAGCCGCGTCGGCTACGGCCGCGCGGACCCGAAAGCGACCGTCCCACCGCAGCAGGCCGAGCCGGCTCGCCGCAGTCAGCCCGATCGACAGCGACCGTTCCAGCAGGCGCAGGCCACCGCTCCTGGCGTTCTCGTCATGGCCGAACGGCGGGTCGAGGGCAGCATGGAGGTCGGTGCAGTCGTGCTTGGTGTCGAACATCGTGGCCAGCCCGCGGCTCTTCACGCACCGGTCGCTCCATGCCTGATAGACACCGGTCGCGCCGGCGAGCCGCTGGTCGGACCAGGCCATCAGCCGTTCGAGATCACAGTCGAGGTCGTGGCCAGCCAGTGCGCGCGGAACGACGCGAGCACCGCCGCTCGCTCCTGCTCCGGCAGCACCCCGGCGAACGGGCTGTTCTGGCGTAGTTCCACCGCCCAGGCCGCGCTGGAGGTCAACGCCTCGAACACCGCATCCAGGCCACGGTCGAAAACCTCCTGCCAGCGCGTCAACCACCGCGCGGTCATCCCCGACGGGTGAACCTCCTGCAACCGACGCAGGTTCTGTGCGGCGGCGGCGAGCACCTGCTCCGGGTCGACCGCAAGTCGTCCAGCCACCGCCCGGTGCAGCCACAACGAGCGCTCCTGGTCCCGGAGTAGCACCCGGCTCATGACCGCCTCCATGTCGGCGCGCCGTACCCACCGATGGGTGCCGACCGACGCGTACGGGAGCTGGCCGGACCGGCACAGGTCGACCACATGCTGCCGGGAGCATCCAAGCAGCCTCGCCACCTGACCCGTGGTCAGCACATCTCTGGACCAGACATGATCTCAGGGTGGCACTGAACATCAAAAACGCCACCCTGGCCGGGCCTGCCGCCCTACCCGCACTCCACCCACCCCTACCACGCCAGGGTGCGGTCATGGCAGGGACGGGCCGCTAAGCGGGTGCCTGGTCGCGGAACTCGCGTACCGCCTCGGCGATGGCGTCCACGTCGAGGACATCGGACATCAAACCGACCTGCTCCTCCCGCACATCGGCAGGCGCCGCATCCCGCAACTCCTCTTCCAGAACGTGATAGACGGAGAGACCCAACTGGGCCCCAGCCAACGGACCTGCCCAGCTCGGATCCCCGAGCACCACCGTCTCGGCGGCGATCCCAGCACTCGGCGTCCGGCGGTGCAGGTGCGCTCGGTGACCCTGCACTGTGGCGGTGGTGCCGTCACAGGCCACGGTGACCGTCTTCCATCTCGCGCAGCGGGCGATCTAGATGATGGGGTGCCGATCCGGCCAGTGTTACCGAATCCGACTAGCTCTGCGGATGCTTCTCAGTCACCTGGTCGCCAGTTGCTGGTATTCGTTGGCGATCCGGGCCAGATGGTCGGTGGCGTCGTCGTCGAAGGCGGCCGCAGCCTCCAACCGGGTGAACAGATCGAGGTAGGTGGCGATGTCGGCGGTGCCGGTGATGGTTGCGGTGGCGGTTTCGGTGCCGACGATGACAGCGTCGTGGTCGTAGAGGTGGAACCCGTGGCGGGGGAAGACCCAGACTGGAGTAGTCCAGGGGATGATCCCGATCCGTACGTTGGGCAGTGTTGCCGCGGCGGTGATCGCCTCGACCTGTTCGATCATGATGGTCGCGGAGTCGGCCTGCCAGCGCAGCGCTCCCTCGGTCATGATCAACGTGAACTGCTTGGACTCATCGGCGAGGATCTGCTGCCGGTTGGCTCGTGCCGCGACGGCCTCGTCGACGTCTGAGGCACGCGACGCACCGGGCGCTGGCGTGCCGAATACGCACCGGGTGTACGCGGTGGTCTGCAGCAGCCCGATCACCATCGCGGGTTGGAAACCTCGGATCGCGGCTGCTGCTGCCTCCAGTCGGCCGATACGGCGCTGCATCTCGGCCATGCCGCGGGCCAGGATCACCCGTGATGAGGCTTCTGCGCGTAGCCCTCCAGCCACGGTCAGGAGGCTCTCCCGCTCTTCGTCAGGTACGCCGTACACCCGGCAGAGTGCGGCCACGTCGGTTATCGAGGGAAGCAGCATCCCGCGCTCGATCTTGGAGATCTTCGACTGCGACATGTCGGTCCGCCGGCCGGTCTCAGCGCCGGACATGCCGGCGCTGATCCGGGCCTCGCGGAGTGCGTGGGCCAGCCGGGCGCGGTCCGTGGGGCCGCGGCCCGGTGGTGGCGCCGGGGTGGTGGTCATGTGACGTGATGCGCCCGCAGTTCCTCGGGGTGACGCGGCCACCAAGTGGTGAAAGGTTCGCTGGCGGCGATGGCGGAGTCCCGGACCCGCTGGTACCGGGCGACGTCATCGGCTGGCTCAGCACCAAGGAACCTACCGCCGGCGTCGTAATGCATCCGGATCGGGTAGTGGTCGTCGATCAGCCAGAAGTCGTGGTCGACAAGCCCGGCCGGCATTGGATGCTCCGCCAGGTCGACGACGCGGACATCCTCACCGGCGGCCACATTCAGCGCGTACCCCCACTCGCAGGCGTAGCGGTTGTAGTCCGACAGCGGCGTGGAGAGCACCTTGACGCGGTGACGGTGGATCCCGGCCTCGCGCTCGCGCCGCAGCCGCTCCAGCCACGGCTGCTTCCGCTCCGGGGTGGGGGCGGCCTCGCCGTGGAGGTACCGTGCGAAATCGCCGCCGTCGGACTCGACCTCGTAGCAGTCCAGCAACTCCAACCGGAACGCGGACCTGGTCAACCGCATGTCGATGTACTCCCCCAGCTCAGCCGCGGTGAGCACGCACAACCTCCGCCAGCAGTGCGACGGGGATCTCCACTGCGGCCTCACCGTCCGGCAGGGCGATCTTGGCAAGCTCCTCGGCACCCAGACGGTAGCCCTGGACGACCACGGTGCCGCGGTCGGTCTCGTACACCGTCGGGCAGGTGTTGCCGTCGGGGCACTGGCCTGCGATGCGAGACAGACGCATGGGTTCCTCCGGGGGATCACGACCTTGAGATTCCATCTTAACCGGAATAGTGCTTGACCAACGACGCTTGGGAGGTGATTCTCTTCTAGTCCACTACTACTGGAATCAGAAGGCGACGACCAACGTGCTTCGTTCCGCGGTTCTCCCAGCGAGACGTGCCGATGCCACGGGCCGGCGGGGAGAGCGCGCGGCATACCGACCCCAGATGCAGGTGCTCGCTGGCGCGGCCGGGGGGCTGGGGTGACTGGTCTTGGCGGCGACCGATCACTGACGTTGACAACGGTGGAGGTAGGCGGCGACGAGTTCGGGTTCAGCGCCGCACACGCCGGTTTGCACGACGGGTTGTTCGAGCCGCTGCACGGCCACACGTTCACTGTGACGCTGCGGTTGACCGGAACAGCCGACCCGGCATCGGGGATGCTGGTCGACTTTGCCCTGATTAAGAATTCGCTGCGCGCCGCGGTCGCGCCGCTGCGCCGCCGCACGCTGATGCCAGGCCTTGCGCGAGCGACGGTGCAGGTGGCTGACGGACGGGTGACCATAGCCGACGGCCGCAAGCGCTACGACCTGCCGGCTGGCGACGTGGTGATCCTGCCACTGACGAACACCACGACCGAGCAAATCGCCGGGTGGCTGCTGGATCGAATCCATCCTGACCTGTCTAGCGCAGTCGGGCTGCGCCGGATCGAGCTGACCCTCGCCGAGGCGCCGGACACGGCCGCCACGGCCGCCATCGACCTTGTGGCGGCGACCTGATGACCGGCGCCGGGTTCGAGACCACCGTGCCAGTCGGGGTGCTGCGCCGGGACCGGAACAAGGCGCTCCTCGGCAGAGCCGTCGAGAGCAGGCTGGCGTTCGGTCGCCCCACGGCAAGGACGGTATGGGTGGACAGCCCGTGGGACCTGTGGTGGGTCTGCTACCGCGCCGCAATGTCTGCTGCCACGCTTGGGCTGAGCGTGACAGACCCGAACGGCGAGGCGTGTGCCGGCTGCTGGCGGCAGGTCCTCGGTCTGATCGTGACCAGCTCTCCAGGGCGACCCGACATCAACGGCGGTGAGTGCGGATGCCTGCACCAGTGGGCGGCCGACATGCGCCGTCCCGGACCGGGCGTGGCATGGCCGCCGCTGCGTCTGCAGGTCGCACTGGTCAAACCCGGAACGGCGACCCGGGACGTCCGCCGCCGGCTCGTTGACACCTACCAGGTGGTTGGGGTCGCCCGTCGACAGCTCACCAAAGCCGACGTCAGCCGGCTCTACCCGGAAGCGTACGGCGCAGAGTACGTCGCCGCCCAAGATACCTACCTCACCTCAGGCCCCGTCGAGGTACTCGTCCTGGTCGCCGGCACTGACTCGCCGGACCCGACCGAGGTCAAGACCCGGATCCGCCACCAGCTTGGCGTCCAGGATGTGCTCCGCAACCACGTGCATATGCCGGACAGTCCTGGCGACACCCTGTGCGACATTGCCCACCTCGCCGGTCCGCGGCTGCTGGCCGGCCTGTATGAAAGGTACGACCGTGACCGAGCCGGCGACCGGCTGGACCACTACCGGGCTGTACTGGCATCAGGGCTCAGCGTCGCTCACCGCAGCCCACCACAGCGGGACTGAACACCGGACCCCGGTCGCTCCGGGCGGCGCTTTCGGCTGGCAGATGAGCGCGCCGCCGCGACGCTGCATCGGGCTGTGGCAGCCCGTAAGCGGTCGCCGCCTGCTGTGCCCGCACGCCCAGACCGTGCCCGAGACAGGAACTACCGCGCAATGCCGGGCGTGCACCGCGGCCGACGCCGGACAGCGGCTCGCCCAGGATCGTGACCTCGACGACGAACGGGAGTTCGTGCTGTACCTGGCCTGGTTCGGTGGCGATCTCGTCAAGGTCGGGCTGACCGCCGCCGAACGCGGCAGCGACCGGCTCGCCGAACAGGGCGCGCTCGCCTTCACCGGCCTGGCCCGCGGGCCCCTCCTGCCGATCCGACGTCTGGAACGCCACATTGCCAGTGCCGGGCTCGCCCGCGAACGCGTCCCGACTACCAGCAAGTTCCCCCACTGGTGGCGGCTTCCTGACTCGGACACCCGGCACGCGGTCGTGGCCGACGCCCATCAGCGCGCGCAGGCGGCTCTCGAGTGGCCGGCGACCGTCCGACAGCTACCCCTGCAGGTGGTCGACCAGGTGGCCCGGTTCGGCCTCGACCGCCCGCTGCCGCGCTCGTACCGACATGTCACCGGCCTGCGCACCGGCAGCACCATCGCCGGCCAAGCCACCGCGATCGTCGGCCGGCACCTGCTGCTCGACACCGGCGGCGAGCACCTGCTGGTCGACCTTCGCCTACTCGCCGGCTGGAGCCAACCTGACCCCACCACATCCGACCGGTCCCCCACCCAAGCGCGAGCTCTCGACCTGGCACAGGCCCGACGTACCCACCCAGACTGCCACCATGACGATGTCCTCTTCTGAGCTGGCCAAGATCGCCATCCTGACGCCGCACGGTCGGCCCGCGCCCGCCGTGATCGTGCTGGAGGGCATGCCCGGTGCGGGCAAGACCACGGTCGCCAACGCACTCGCTCGCGAAGGTCGGACGGTTATCGGGGAGTACCTCGACCCTGCTGGCGCCACCATCCCGGTCGCGGAGCATCCCCGCGTGGACGACGACGCCGCACACCAGGCGAACTGGCTCACCAAGCACCGCCACATCGCCGACGCCGCCCAGCGCGGACCCGTGTTCAGCGACCGCGACTGGATCAGCGCACTCGCCTACGCCTACAGTGCCCCCGGCTTCAGCGCCGACCTGCTCGCTGCGCAGGCACACTGGGCAGCCGACCATCTCGCTCGTGACCAGCTCGCCCTCGCAGATCTGTACGTGGTGTTCCACCTCAACACCCGTACCAGTCTGTTGCGCCGTGCCGGCCGGCTCACCCCTACTCACCCCTGGAGCAACCCGCACGGCCTAGCCCGACTGTGCTGCTTCTACCGCGACCCACCCGCCGCGCTCGACCGCGTCCATCCCCAGCTCGCCATTCGGATGCGGCACACCACCTGGTGGCACATCGGAGGCCTGTCCATCGAACAGACTCTCCGCCTACTCCACGACCTCGCCAACCGCCGATGAGCGCGCGCTTCGAGCCGCCACCATACATGTCCGCCGCTGGCGTCCGCGCTACCGAGCCCGCTGAGACCTCCCACCCGCCGACCTTGGTGGTCGCGCTGCACGACGGGTTCTACGGCTGCGGCACTGGAGCCGGGATCGCCAACCGAGCGTTCCTCCGCTGTCTCACCGACATCCTCGCGCCTGGGGTACGACTGGTCGTCGCACCGATACGGCTCACCGTCGACAGCCCCGAGTACGACCACGACTGGCACGACGAAACCCGCCGGATCCTCAACCACGCGCCCAACGGAGTCGAGGTCAGACCTGTCGAAAACGGGACAATGGGCCGTGCGCGGTTCGGCGGAATCGACTGTTTCCGACGCGCAGCCGACGATACCGCCCGGCTGCTGATCGGCGAAATCCGCCCCATCGTACAGCTTCGTATGATCATCGCCTTCGATGTCCCGTTTCTCGGCCTCGCCCCGCATCTACCGGACGCCGCCGTCCGCGACCTTGTACTCGTCCCGCGGGCGACCGCCCGGCAGCACGACCCAACAAACCGGATCCGCATCGCATGGGAGTCCTACGGACTCGAATCCGCTGCCAACCGCGGCGGCCGTATCGCTTGCATTTCCGCGCACATGCGCGACCACTTGCGCACCGAATACGGCCTGCCCAACCACGCGCTGGTCGACCTACCCGACGGGCTCGTCCCCGACGACCATCACCAACCCGGACCCTGGCCCGAACTTCCCCCCGACGCCGGCAGCGGATTTCTCCTCGCGATGGGTCGTGCCGAGCCTTACAAGGGCTTCGACGACCTCCTCGCCGCCCTTACCCAACTTACCCGGACTGGCACACCGCTACCGCACGTCGTCATAGCCGCCGTCTCCAACCAACAGGTGCCCACCGCGTACCAGCAGCACCTCGCCCACCGCGCGTATGCGCTCGACCTGCCGATCACGATGCTCACCCGCTTCCGCCCGAACCTCCGAGCGCTGTTGTGGCACCCAGACTTACGCGGCGTCATCCTGCCCTCCCGCGCCGAGCCGTTCGGCCGGATCCCTCTGGAGGCCTACGCCGCTGGCGCCACACCCGTCGTCGCCACCGACGTCGGCGGCCTCGCCGAAACCGTCCGCGACCGCGTCACTGGCTACACCGCCCGCCCAGCCGACCCGGCTAGTCTCGCCGACGCCATCATCCGCGCCCTTGCCGCCACCGACGCCGACCGACACCGGATGCGCGCAGCCAGCCGGAAGCTGCTCCACTCCCGCTACCACTACCCCGACGCCGTCGCCCGCTTCCTCGCCGCCTACGCCCCCTGGGCAGTTGCACGGCGACCACCGGCCCGCGACCTGCCGTAGACGGCACCCGTGCACCACTTCCGGTGGCCAGCGACTGCCTTTTCGGCCTGGGTCGATGAGTTCGCCGACTTCCCGCTCCCGGCCGGGCCGCTAAGCGGGTGCCTGGTCGCGGAACTCGCGTACCGCCTCGGCGATGGCGTCCACGTCGAGGACATCGGACATCAAACCGACCTGCTCCTCCCGCACATCGGCAGGCGCCGCATCCCGCAACTCCTCTTCCAGAACGTGATAGACGGAGAGACCCAACTGGGCCCCAGCCAACGGACCTGCCCAGCTCGGATCCCCGAGCACCACCGTCTCGGCGGCGATCCCGGCACTTTCGGCATCCGGCGCGCCGAGCAGCACCATCAGCACCTCGCGGCCATGCGTATCGGCCAAGCGCTTGATCGTCTCCTGGGTGGACAGGTCCATGGCACCGGCTGCCGTTCAAACAAAACACTCGGTGGCGACGTACGCCACCGAGCCGCCAGCCGCCGTCACGCAGGCGGCAATCGCCGGCCCGGCGACCCCATCCCGCTCGCCAATCACAATGACCTGCTTGCCTTCGAACATCATTCCTCCTCGGTGTTCGGTCGCTCTGGTGCGCTCAGCCGGTCCAGCTCGGTCGCCAGCCAACTGTCGAGCTGCGCCGGCCGCAGGCTGGGGTGGGTAATCCGGGCCACCTCCTGGCCGTCGCGGAACAACAGGAAAGTAGGCACCCCGCGCACTTGATGCGCAATGCACAGCCGCCGCGCCTTGCTCGCATCCAGCTTGACCACGGCCAGCTCGGGATGCTCCTCGGCAATGCCCGCCACGTGTGGCTCCAACGCCACGCACGGCCGGCAGTCCGGTCCCCACACATCGACGAGTACGAGGCCCGTCGCGACCAGCTCGGCAAAGGACTCCCGGGTTGCCTCGACCACGCTCGTCATGTCAGCTCCCACGCCTCAGGCCCCGTTGCGTTCCAGCAGGACACTCATGCCATCGGAGCGCTGGCTCATCCGGCCGAGAAACAAGCTGCCCTTGGCCAGCAGCAGCACCTTATCTGCAGTACCTTCCCGCAGCCGGGTCAACGCATGCGGCAGGTAACACAGCGCCGAGGCCAGGTGGCCCTGGGTGGGCGCGTAGCCCGGCATCCCGCGAGCAGCGACGAACGCCTCGATCTCGTCCCGGCCGATCTCGCCGCGGCGGGCGGCCAACGCCGCGATCGTACGGTAGTTACGGGCCGCGACATCCCCCGAACCCTGCGGCTCGGTGACCTCCGGGTCATGCAGCTCGGTGGCGTAGTCGTCGACGTCCACCAGCCGGGCGCCGACCGCCGCCAGCGGCCGTACCGCCAAGTCGTGCAGGATCTGCGCGCCGGAGCCGCCGGAAGACACCCGGTGCCGGCCGACCGCATCCAGCCGGATCCGGGGCGAGACCCCGTCATCGGCAGTGACCAGCAGTGCCGCCCCACCAACCACGTCCTCCAGCACCGGCAGCCCGTGCTTGAGGTGCCCCTCAAACTTCATCCCCAGCTTGGGCAGCGAACCGCCGGCCACTACCACGACCTGCTCGAACACGCCGGCCACCACTAGGCTGGCCGCGATCACCAGCGCCGGGATCGGCGCTGCGCAGAAGTCCTTGACGTCCGCGCCGGAGGACTCAGCCAGACCCGCAGCGGCCGCGATCGCCTTGGCCATGTTGCCGCCGCCGCGCTGGTACCGGTCGCCGACCGCCTCTTCCGAGCAGGAGATCGTGTAGCCGACGCCAGCGGGGTCGAGCCGATGGTCGTGCAGCAAGTGCAGCAGCGCCAGCGTGCCGGTCGCCTTGTTGGCCAAGTTCTCCAGCAGTACGGACGCGGTCAGCGCCTCGTCTTGCTCGTGCGCGCCGGACAGCGCACCGGCCAGGCAGTCCGATGTGCTGTCCGACCCGAGGTGCAGCGGCAGCGCGCCGCCGGCGACCACGGCCGCAGCGTCCTTGCCCGCGGCCGAGATCCGGCCGAGATCCAGGTGAGCGCCGAGCGGGTGGCTGGCCAGGCTGCTGGCCGCGCGCTCGGCAACCTCCGGTTGCAACGCCAGCAGGTCGAACTCGTCCACCACGGCCATCAGCCCGAGGAACTCCTCCTCCGGCATCAGCTCGCCGAACGGCGCGAACCGCTTGGCGCCGGCATGGAAGGCACCGACCCAGGGCCGCGGCGGCAGCTCGCGCGGGTGGCAGGCACCCAGGAACGCCTGGTGTGGCGGGTAGCCGACCGCGTCGTCGAAGCTGCGCAGCGCGGCCAGGAAGCGGCTGGCCTGCTCCGGGTCGCCGGCCAGCGTACGCATGGGCTTGGAGCCATGCCGGGTCAGGCCGGGGGTGTGGGCGAGCACCAGGCTGGCCGCCCGGACCACCGCGGCGTCAGGCACCGGCCACCTCCTGCGTACCAACCTCGAAGACCGTCGGCCGGTCGACGTGAGTGGCGACCGCCACCAGCGCGCGCTCCAGCAGCCGGCGCCGCCAGTCCTGCTCGGCCTGCGGTGACAGGGCGGGATCACCCGCTGGGTACGGGATACCCCCACCAGGTACGATCCGGGGCGCGCCGACCTGCTCGGCGATGGTGACCAGGTTGGTGACCAGTGCGGTCGGGATGCCTGCCCGCTCCACCTCTTTGGCTAGCGTTGACCCGCAACGCGTACCGGTCCCTCAAGTGGCAGTGAGGATCGCCGCCTGCACCCCCGCCTTGCGCAGCTCTGCCGCCCATTCCACGCCAAACCGCCGGGCGGTCGCCACCGGGGTGCCGTTGCCGACGGTAACCAGGTACTCGCCATGCAGCCGGCCGAGCGCGCCGGCGCGCTCCAGCTCGCGGGCGGCATCCAGGGGCAGCATCCGGTTCGGGTCGGCGTTGGCGGCCACCGTCGCGAAGCCACCATCCACCGACTCCCACTCGCCGGTGGCAAAGGCGTCGAGCCCCTCGATCCGGTAGCGCAGCCAGCGGGTCGCTCGCGCCGACTCCAGCCGGTCGGGGTTGCCGGCAGGTACCAGCGCGCCCTCGGTCAGCAAGGCAACCGACGCACTGGCCGCCTTGTCCACCGGAGCAGCCGGCACCACCGCGTCGAAGCCACCGATCGGGATCTCGGTGGCCTCGGTGTCGCCGCCGACCCGGCGCAGCACCAGCTCAACCGCCCGCCAGGCAGCGCGGTGCTCGACCAGCCGGCCGATCCGGGCGACCTGCGCGATCCGACCGTCGGCCTCGGTCAGCGGCGCACCGGTGGCCATCGTGGCGACGGCAGCGGCCAGCCGCTGCAGCGAGGGCCGCATCTCCCGGGCGGTGGCGCCGGCGGCAATGACCGGTGCGGTGCCGGCCTCGGCGAGGCCGGGGTTGTCCGGGTGCATCGAGGCCAGCGCCGGCAGCCCGGCTGCGGTGGCAGTGGCGACCAGCCGGGCGCACACCAGCCCGTACCGACCGCTGCCGAACGCCGGACCGGCGACCAACAGCTCGGCGCCGGCCTCGCGGGCGGCTGCGAGCAGTTCCTCGGCGATGCCGGGAGTGGTCGCCGCGTGGTCGTCACCGCAGGCGATCGTCGCCACGATCTGGTGCTGCTCGCCGAGAAGCTGCTGCAGCAGCCGGCCGGGACCGACCGGGCCGTCGAGCACCCGCGGGCCAAGCTGCGCCGCGTCCTCGCCGCCCAGCCCGGCGTAAAACTGGTTGAGGTAGTGCGCGATCCGCATCAGGCCGCCTCCTCGGCTCGGCAGGTCAGCCACCCGGCGCCCAGCGGGCTCAGCGCACTGAGCATCATCGCCACCGGTGCCTCGATCGCGGCGGTCGCCTCGGCGTCGAGGATCCGCAGCCGGTCGCCGCCGAGTGCTCGCTCGACCGCCGGCAGCTTCACCCGCTGGTCGTAGTTGCCCGTACTGACCAGCGCGCCGCGTCGCGGGGCGGCCACCAGCGGCGGGCCAGTGCCGTCCGGCCCGGACATCTCGGCGTACAGGGCGACCGCCGGCAGGCCCAACGCCTCCAGCGCGTCGACCTTCAGCGCCAGGTCGTTGTCGGCGTTGCCGGCGCCTTCCTTGGTCACGATCGCCGCGTCGAAGCCGGCGGCGCGGCACAGCCAGGCGGCGTGCGCGGAGACCAGCTCCTTGCCGGCCTGCTCCACCGGCTCCGGGGCCAGCACCAGCCCGGCGAAGCGCAGGTCGTGCCCGTCCCGGGCGCGCAGCTCGGCGATCACCGGATGGTTGAGGTGCAGGTACGTCGGGTTGCGCAGCGCCGGGTGGCCGTACTGGCCGCTGACCACGGCGCCGTCCTCGACCTCGGCCGGGTCGAACAGGGTCGGCAGGCTGCCGGCCATGCTGCGGCCGTAGACGAAGACGTCCTTGAACGCCCCCTGGGTCTGCAGGTTGGTGATCACTCCGACCCGGGGCAGGCCGCCGGTCGGGGTGCCCGGTCGGTGCGGCTCGGCCAGCTCCTCGACCGCATCCGGCTCAGCATCGACGGCAGCGTTGGCGAGGTGTACGGCCAGCCGCAGCGAGCCCCGGCGTACCGCCGCATCCACCTCGGCCCAGGAGGCGCCGTCGGCCGGGTCGAACTCGACCACAACGTTGCGAGTCCGCCCGAACGGCGAGCGCTCGGCGGCCGGGCCGACCATGTCAATCAGCCCCTCCTGGTTGCGCGGCAGGTAGCCGGCGGCGAGCACGGCCGCGCCGCGCAGCACGTGGGTGTCCTCACCGCGCCGCCGGCTAGCCGGCGCCAGCAGGCCGGGAAAGGTCCCGCCGGCCGGACCTTTGGTACGCGGCTCGACCACGTCCAACGGTGCGATGATCCGGACCGACTCTCCCGGCACGGCAAGGTGGACCCGGACCGCCGCCAGCGCCGGGTCGGCGTACAGCGCCTCGACCTGGTCGCGACCCACCACCAGCCGGTGCTGCTCATACCGGGTGGCTGCGCCAAACTCGACAGCGTGGACCTCGTGCACGATACGACGCAGTGCCTGCACGACCGGCTCCGCTCGACGCTGGGCCAGGGGTCTTGTAGCGCTCAGGACATCTTAGCCAGGGTTTGGCCGCTTGGCCGCTTGGCCGCCTAGCGGACAGCGAGCACGGCGCCGCCGGGCAGCGACCCGGCCGGGACGAGTTCGCCGATGACCGGGTAGCCGGGGATCTCAGCGGCGACGAGCAGCCCGCCGGAGGTCTGCGCGTCGGCCAGCAGCAGCAGCTCGTCCTCGGGTACGGCGGTGGACAGGTGCGGCTGGACCCAGCCGAGGTTGCGGCGGGTGCCGCCGGGCAGGTAGCCGGCGCGGATCGCCTCGCGGGCTCCGTCCAGGTACGGCACGGCGGCGGCGTCGATGACGGCGGCGACGCCGCTGGCCCGGGCCAGCTTGTACAGGTGGCCGAGCAGGCCGAACCCGGTGACGTCGGTGCCGCACTTGGCGCCGGCGGCCAGTGCTGCGCAGGCGGCGTCGCGGTTGAGGGTGACCATGGTGTGGACGGCCTGCGGGAAGGTCTGGCCGGTGGCCTTGTGCCGGTTGTTGAGTACGCCCAGCCCGAGCGGCTTGGTGAGGGTCAGCGGCAGCCCGGCCCGGCCGGCGTCGTTGCGCAGCAGCCGGTCGGGGTCGACCAGCCCGGTGACGGCCATGCCGTACTTGGGCTCGGGGTCATCGATGCTGTGCCCACCGGCCAGGTGGCAGCCGGCCTCATGCGCGATGTCTCGACCACCGCGCAGCACCTCGCGGGCCAGCTCGAAGGGCAGCGTGTCCCGGGGCCAGCCGAGCAAGTTGACCGCGACCAGCGGGGTGCCGCCCATCGCGTAAATGTCGGACAGCGCGTTGGCGGCGGCGATCCGGCCCCAGTCGTACGGGTCATCCACGACCGGGGTGAAGAAGTCGGCGGTGACCACCACGGCCTGCCCGCCAACGATCCGGACCACCGCGGCGTCGTCGCCACTGTCCAGCCCGACCAGCAGCTCACCGGCCGGGGCAGTGGGGCCGGCGCCGTCGGACCGAGCGAGGCCGGCCAGCACCGCCTCCAGCTCACCCGGCGGGATCTTGCAGGCACAGCCGCCGCCGTGTGCCATGTGGGTCAGGCGTACGGTCCGCGGGCTGGCGGCGGTCTCGGCAGTGTCCGGCACGGCAGCTACTGTACGGCGCCGGGACGCGGATGCGGCGCCCGTGCTGTGGTCGACCAGAATGGACCCCAGCGCGGCAGCAGGGGGCCGCGTCGAGGAGGCGTCTCCGGCCTGGTGGCCGGCGCGGTCTTCAACACCGTAGAGGCCGGGTCACTCGGCCTGGCGGGTTCGATTCCCGTCCGCCTCCGCCCCACCACGCCAACCTGGACCGCATGGCCGGACCGCTCCCGCAAGGTTCACCCGCTGGTGAACGCCTTGGCGCGGTGCTGGATGACGGAGCTACGTCGGCCTAGTCGTGAGATGCTTGCGGCGTGCGTACGCCAAGTCGTAGGGATCGTCGCCGCCAGCTCTGCAGCACCGAAGGCGTCGACCTAGACGCGATCGCCGAGCGGGTCGGCTACGTTGGCAGCGCAGAGCACAAGGCTTATCCCTCCATGGCCGGGCCACCACGGCCGCGGGCCGATCCCACCAAATGTGATCCCGCTCTACACGGCAGCTTCGGTCAGCTCACCGAATGGTTGCAGGAGGGCGTACGGAAAGGGAACATCGGTGCGCCATGGGAGGGAGACTTTCCGCGGTACATCTGGGTCGTGCGCGACAGCAGGTGGTACGAAGGTCGGCTCGTGAACTGCGAACAAGGGCAGTACAAAGGCTACGAGATCACGGTGGCCGAACTTCCAGAGGGGGTGTGAGGCCGATGACCGCGCTGCGTTTCCGGTTCGACTGGGATCCTGTCGACCGCTCGGTCCGGGCACCGGAACTCCGAGCAACGTGGTGCCGGTTGGAGCTGTGGGTCGGCAACGACTGTATGACGCTTGTCGAGGATCGGACCACCGGTAGCGTCCGGCACGGCAGCTCACTCCCGCTGTATCCGCTGGCGGAGTGGATCGCCTTCAACTGGTGGCCGCTGTGTTTCGACAGCCGCGACGATGCCGCGCCCAAACGGTTCTCGCGACGGAACATCCGCTCATCCGGCGACGGCTTCCTATGGCCTGACTGTGAGTTCGTACCCGAAGGGGACGCCACCTTGCTCCGCTGGGCGGGGAGCAGTCCAACCGGCTCGGAGGTGGTCAGATATCTCAGCCGGGGAGCTCGCACGGTTGCTAGTTCGGACGTACAAGAGGCATTGGCTGGCATCGTCGAAGCCGTCATTACCCGGTTGGCCGAGGAGGGGATTACCGACACTTCGCTCCACAAGGAATGGCATGCTCTCCGATCATTGGACGCCGGGGAGGAAGAGTTCTGTCGCGCGGCAGCGAGGCTGGGGCTGGACCCATTCAGCGAAGGCATCGACCTCGCGGCCAGCCTCAGCGAGGCGGCAGTGGCTGTCGATGCGGCCCTCCTCGACGACTTCCTGGACAGCGCTCCACCAGCGGACCTCCGCGGGGCCACGACATGGGTCGGGACCACCTTGGGTCACATCTTCGAACCACCCGAGGTGGCCGCGTGTTTTGATCTGGAGCAGGTCGATAGCGCAATCCAGGCGGTCGGAACATCAGCCGACTGGCGCCCCTGGCTCGCCGGTTATAGAGCCGCCCACACCCTACGGGAAAGCCTTGAGCTGGATCCGACGAGACCGTTCCCCGATCAAGTCCCAGTAACACATTTCGATACGGAACGTTTTCATTCTTTTGTAGCGACCGGCCGGAGATTTGACAGCGTCGCGGTGGCCGGGATTGCCGCAGGCTGGGGCGCCAGCAAACGGTTCGCCGTCGCTCGGACCCTGTGGCATGCCAGCCGTGCGGCAAGAGCTTCGGCATTCTTACTGACCACCAGTAGGTCAACCTCGCAGAGCGCCGGACGCGCGTTCGCGGCCGAGCTGCTCGCTCCGGCTGGCGGGATTCGGGACCTGCTGGGACTCGACCCAGCAAAGGCGCCACCGGAAGAGATTGAGCGGGTGGCAGATGAGTTCAAAGTGTCAAGTATGGTCGTCAAGCATCAGATCGATAACCAACTCCTACCATCAACTGACCGCTAGCCCAAGACCGTCCGAAACTCACCTGCCTGGGCCGTCATGGCCGCCTGGAGGTCGCCATCGACCAAGCGGAGTCTGCTGTCGAAGCGGTGTTGAAGGTTACTGATCAGACGAGCAACAGTGTTGCCGCAGCAACCGGCTTCGAGATATACCCGCAGCCAGCTCGCACCGATGTCGATTCGCAGCCGTTGACCAATATGCAGGTCCACCGCCTCCACTTCAGCCACGCTCCCCACGATCTCGGGGACGCCCCAGAGTCGAAACGGCCGCCGAGCTGCGAACAACTCCGCCACAAACCGCGGAAGGTCCTCGATGCGCCGGCTGAACCTGATGGCGAGGGGACCGCCGTGCAGCGTGCCACCGCCGGCAGCGTCGTCCTCGCCATCGAAGGGACGCCAAGCGATCGCCTTCTGTTCGCAGAGCTCGACGAAATGGCGGTAGCGCTGCATCACGGCGCGTACGAACTGCAGGTGGAATTCCAAGGAATCACCCGAGACGGCAAAGCGCCCCATGCGGTTGACCCCTTCGTTGACCCATCCCAGCTCTGGATCCTCAAGGTGAGACTGCACGCTGTCGAATGACACGGCTGACTGGTAGCGCTCGTCCTGAGCGAGGAGGTCGAGTAGTGCCTCGGCGTCACGCCCGGCGAGCTGCACCTTCAGGTCCGTGGCCGGGGCGCTGTCGCCGAGGAACCCGTGACCTTGGAAGTCGGTCCTCACTCGGCGGGACACCGCACCCGGCCAGATGTGACGCAGATGTTCGGAAGGTAGCCACATCCAGTCAAGATCGCGTCGGCGCTCGACATGCTCCCGCAGGAAGGCGAACGCACTTTTCATCGGCATGCCGGTGTGGAAGGTCCAGAACCGCCCATCGAGCTGATCGATCCAAAATTCCCCACCCGGGACATGGACCCGGAATAGATACGCGTCCTGTGTCTGCTCGACGTTACGTGCCCCGACAAGATCATCGAGGTAATCGGCCGGTTCCTGAGTGTGCACTTCGAGCACGAAGCTCTTCATCGGAACATTCGGGCTCAGCGTGAAGGCTCGGCCCATGTCCGCTCGACTGATCATGGCTTCTCCTCACCACTGGCTCGATAGTCGTCCTCGTCACCCACATCGTCCGCCTGATCGAGCTCCTGGAACAGGTCAAGCTGGTAGAGGTTGACCTGGGCGGTCCTACGACGACGAGTAGGTTCCCTGCGGGTCAGCGCTTGGTATGCCTGAGTCCTGCCTCGGGTGTCGTTGTCCTCCGGCGTACGGAGCAGTCTGATTAACCCATCCCGGTTCGCCGTCGATACGTCGTAGGCGAACGTCGCCGGCTCCGCCGCGGCGATCCTCCGGGTCGCCGCTGCGATGCGCCTTACGAGTCGGCTGCGGGCTCCGCGACCGTACAGCCCGTAGTACGGCGTGGTCCGCTCCGCTAGGCCGGCGATGGTGAGCTGAGGTACGCGGCTGGCCAGAGCTGCGACGAGTTCGGCCTTCACGAACGGCTCTATCACCTCGACGGGTGAGTCGTGATCGAAGGGCACCAGCCGAGGAGGTGGCCCGACCAGGCAAACAGGGCTCCCGAAGGCAGCACGTAGTTGACCGCTGGCCGCTGCCTCGTCTTCTAACGTGATCATGGCATCATGGACCGCCACGATGGAGCAGCGCACTCCGGCGTTCAGCAGTCCCAGCCGGATGCGATCCACGTGGCTCGCGAGGCAGACATACACGATCTCGGACGTAAGTGTTCCCCTCGTCGGCAGGGTCACATGTCCGGCCTGGACCACGGCAGCAGCATCGGTGGCGGCATACCGTCGAGCCTGATCTGGATCAACGTTGGCACCAGACTTGACCTCGCACAGGAGCAGGTGGAGGGATGGATCATGCAGCAGCACGACGTCGACGACAACCGTTCCATGCGGGGAGGTGACAGGAACCTCCAGGCCGACCAACCGGAACCCGGCGTGCACCAACGCGGCTGGATTCACGTCGGCTGGGGTCAGCAACCCGAGAAGCACGTTGACCGGTCTGAGTCGCTCCTCCACCCGTGTCCCCCTTTGCGGACGCCCGCGTGCACAGTAACGCCGTGAACAATCTGGCCTAGGACGGCTCGCCGAGCTAAGTCTGAGATGGCGCTCGCCGCGGCGCTGGTACTGATCGCGACCGCGCTGGCGCAGGGTCAAGACGTCGCGCTCAGCCGCGGCGAGCTGGTCGAGATCGGCGCCGGGTTCCGCATCCCGGACCTGCTGGTATCCACCGGCGGCCGAACTGGCCCCGCTGTGCGCGCAGGCCCAGGTACCGCTGTTCGTCGACCTCGGCTCTGGGAGCACATGGCCCAGTCGAGCAGGCGGGATGACGACGAGGGCGTCAAGAGACCAGAGACCAACACATTCACTTCGATAACGGTACGAAGCACCGTGCTGCCGACACCCTGAGGTTACAGCCGTCAAGCCGCGTCACGAGCGTTTGCGCGACCCGCTCACTGCCTAGTGACATCCCTCGCAAAGCGTGCCAGCTCAGTTGGCCCTCGACCCCGCCCGAGGACAGCACCGCCGGGAAATACCTGCGAAGGTAACGGGGCGCTCCTTGCCCCGGAGCAGCATCCGTGCGAGGCTCTGATGATCCCGGGTTTGATCCGGGGTTATCCGGGATTGCTCGGAGAGTTGGGGTGGAGATGGGTGGGTCGGTGGCAGCGGCGCCTACCCGGATCTTCTTGAGCTGGGCCCACCGGGATCGGAAGCTGAAGGAGGCGTTGTTGCCTGACCTGCTTCCCGCTCTCGGCATGTTTCGAGACATCAGCATCGAGTGGTGGGAGGACAGTCACCTGACCTGTGGTGAGGAGCTGACTCCAGGCATCGTTGACCGGCTGGATGAGGCCGACTTTGGCTTGCTGCTGTTGAGCAACCGCTACTTCGACAGTACGTTCGTGAAGCGCTACGAGCTGCCGCGGTTCGCCGGCACCGGTGCTGACAAGGGATCATTGCCGGTGGCGTTGTGCCCGCTTCCTGAGTTTGGCACGAGCTGCAGCATGTCCGGCATCGAGCGCCAACTGGTATTCACAAGCAACGGTCGGAGCTTCGCGGAGCTGCCTGGCGCCAAGCGTACGATCTTCGCCAACGAACTCGCCGCCGTAGTCCGGCGGCGGCTGCTCGGACTGAACGGTTATCGCCCGCTATGACCGCTCGGTTGCTCCGTGAGCAGGTGGCCCGCCACGTCGAGGCGTTGCGTAGCCAGTCAGTGCTGACCGCTTTGCAGTCAGCCCGGTTGGCGGCGATCGTCGACACGATGGCCGATGATGGCCGGTTCCTGCTCCGCGCCGCCCTGGTGGCCGCCGAGTTCCCGGAGGGTGACGCTCGCGGCCAGGACGCCTTTCAGGACTTTCGCAAGAGGGTGAACCAGACTGCGGCGGAGGCCGGCATCGAGCTTGCGCTTGAGCTGGACTCCCGCAAAGCGCCGCCGGACCAGCGCCACGGATGGTTTACTGGCGGCGACTTGGTCGACGAGGGCATTGCCTCATTCACCGGCGCGACGGCCAGCAGGACCGGAGTCGAGCACCCGGTCGACCAGGCCGTCACCGAACTCGGTCAGTCCCGCCGGACCCGGGTTTTCGTCAGCTTCCCCAATGATGAGGTCCGGAAGGTGGGGCCGCTGCTCAAGCAGCTCCGCGCAGTCTTGGCGCTGGACTCCGAGCGGTCCTGGGAGGTGGCCGATGTCACCTCGGTCGGGCTCGGGGAGGACGAGGACGCGGTCCGGGACCGGCTCTGCGCGCAGGCAGACGTCCGGGTGGCGCTGGTGACCGCCGCCTACCTGGCGCCCGGCTCCCGGGAGCGCAGCCGGGTGCTGAGCGCCCCCGGTCCAGTCGTGGTGTTTGCCCTGAGCGGCCTACCGGACGCTCCCCTGGATCTAGCCCCGCTGCGCAGCTATGACGTCAAGCGCAGGACGAAACCCTGGGACGAGCTGACCCGCACCGACCAGCGGCGGTGCTACGTCAACGAGCTGGCGGACGAGATCCGGTGCGCGCTGCGGCCACCGCTCGCTACGGTCGCGATCGAGGACCGTTCGCCGGACGTCCCGCTGGCGGAGTGGTCATTGCGCGCGGCTCGGAGCCGACCCGGTGACAGCGCGCGCCTAGTCGAGCCCGACCTTACCGAGACCATCCTCAAGGAATCCCACCTGGACCGCCCCGAGCCCACGTCCAGCAACGCGGTACGGGCGGTCGCGCGCTTGGTTGAGTGGGCCACGGGCAGCGGGGCGCCGCGACTGTGCGCGCTCCTGGGTGATGTGGGCATGGGCAAGACGACCACGGCGAAACTGTTCACCCAGGAGCTGCTCACGCTGCGAGTCGGCGGCGAACGATGCCCGCTGCCAATCCTGTTCGACCTGCGCGACGTGCGGGTCAGCAGCCTGGCCACAAGCATGACGCTCGACCACATCCTGACCACCATGTTGGACGCCCACCGCCCGGCCGGCGCCACGAAGGACATGCTCACCGCCGACGTTGTCCGCCAGCGGGTAGGTCGCGGCGATGCGGTCGTGGTGTTCGACGGCCTCGATGAAGTGCTCGTCCACCTCAACCCGCACGATCAGCAGCTCTTCACCCGCCAACTGTGGCGGGCGGTCGATGAGGGGTCGGGTAGCAAGATGCTGCTCACCTGCCGCACGCAGTACTTCCGGACGATCCGCGAGGAAACCAACTACTTCGTTGGCGAGGAACGGCAAGGGCTGCGGGGCGAGCACTACCTGGCGCTGTTGATGCTCCCCTTCCGGGAAGACCAAGTGCGCGAGTACCTGGCCGCCAACCTGGGCCGGGACGAGACCTGGGTCGACGGTTTCCTCACCACGATGGCCAGCGTGCACAACCTGCCGGATCTGGCGCGCCGCCCGCTGACCTTGCGGTTGATTGCCGACCAAGTGGAGTTCATCGAGAAAGCCAAGCTTTCGGGCCGCCCGCTGCGCTCGGTGGACCTCTATCGAGAGTTCGTCGATCGTTGGCTGTCCCGCGACAGCGGTAAGCACAGCTTGCGCCCGGAACACAAGCAGGTGCTGATGGAACAGCTCGCGGCTGGGCTGTGGCGCTCCGGAAAGAGTTCGTGGGAGCCGGCTCAAGTCGAGGACTGGCTGCTGGACGTCCTTGACCAGCGACCTGACATGCAGCGCCATTACCGGGAGCGGGTGCCCGACCTGTGGAAGGCCGACTTCCGGACCGCGACCTTCCTCTCCCGTGACGGCGATACCTTCTCATTCGGCCACCGGTCCCTCTTCGAGTACTTCCTTGCCCGCTACCTCTGCCGCGCACTGACCGGCACCGGCGCCACTGCTGGGCGGGTGCTCACGTCCTGGGCGATGCCGGTGCCCAGCCTGGAGACGTTGGACTTTCTCGGCCAGTCAATTACCGGGCTGCCCCACGAGCAACGATCGGTGGCGCTGGCAGCACTCAAGCTGACCACGACCGAGTACGTCTCACAGACCTCGGAACTCGCTTTGGCTTATGCCCTGCGGGCGGCCGAACGACAATATCCCCAGCAGTCCCTTGTCGGGGTCCAACTGCCGGGGGCAAAGCTGGAAGGGTGGGTCATTGGCTCGAAGGACACCCCGACGAGCAACCGCCGTAGCCGGCCACGGCTGTCCCTGGCCGGCGCCAACCTTGCCAGCGCAGCGCTGCGCCGCGCGAGGCTCCACCAGGTGGATCTCACCGGCGCCGACCTGAGCGGCGCGGACCTGACAAACGCTGAGGCACATGGCTGCCGGCTCGCATCGGCACGGTTTGTCGGTGCACGCGCGACGGGGACCATCCTGCGCGAGTGTGACCTCGACGGCGCTGAGCTGGCCGACGCCAACGCCTACCGCGCGCAGCTCCTTCAGTGCACTCCGCAGCCAGGGCAGGCCACCGGATGGCTCGTGGCGCCCCTGCCCGAGCATGCCAGTCAGCCGCTGAGCACGCTGGCAGGCCTCCGCCCAATGACCGGCCACAGCGGCTCGGTGTGGTCGGTGGCCTACTCCCCCGACGGCACCCACCTGCTCTCCGGCGGCAACGACGGGATACGGGTCTGGGACGCGGCCACCGGCCAGCCCATGTACTACCTGACC
>OBLV0100000060.1_pt1 | contig 51911 bp, 51 predicted proteins | sample 1520071 | NCBI WGS metagenome assembly OBLV01 (sample SAMEA3888446, study PRJEB22518) | metagenome | reverse complement strand
CGAGACGCAGGTGCTGATGCCGCGCGCGCGCGGCGACTTCGCGCGCTACCTGCGCTCCGCGGCCGACGGGGCGCTCGAGATCGACGCCGCGACCTGGTCGGAAGACGCCTGCGTCGGCGTCGTGCTCGCGACCGCGCGCTACCCGTACGAGAACACGAAGATCGACGGGCTGCCGGCCGCGCTGGAGATGCCGCCCGGCGTGACGGCGTTCTGGGGCACCTCGTCGCGCGACGGCGAGACCGTGTCGACGCCCGGCGGCCGCGTGCTGACGGTCGCCGCCACGGGCCGCGACGTCGGGGCGGCTCGCGATCGCGCCTACGCTGCGATCGCCGAGCTGAAGACGCGCGTTCCGGCCGGAACACCGCTGGCCTACCGCTCCGACATCGCGCGCGTCTGAGGTGACCGGGTGAACGCGCTGCGCGATCTCGCGTCACGGCCGGCGCGAACGTTCTTCACCGTCGCCGGGATCGCGATCGGGATCCTAGCGCTCACGGTCGTCGGCTCGCTGGCCGAGCGGCTGCACATGCTGGTCGCGCGCTCCTCCACGCTCAACACGGGACTCGTCTTCACGAGCATTCAGCGCTCGCTGCTCACCGCACCCAACGCGCGCCGCAGCGTCGAGGTCGCGTACCGGCACCTGCTCGCGCTCGACGGCGTGCGGGCCGCGGTGCCCGAAGTCATCGTGCCGTACGAGAGCAGCGGCGCGGCGAACCGCTTCGGGCCGCCGTCGCTGATCTTCGGCTTCCCCGACCAGCTGCACGTGCCCGGGCGCGACATCTTCGTCATCGCGCGCGGGCGCGCGCCCGATCACGGCGAACGGCGCGTCGCGCTGATCGGCCCCGACTTCGCCGCCGCCGAACACGCCGGCGTCGGCGACGTGCTCTCGCTGCAGGGCAACTCGTTCACCGTCGTCGGCGTCATGGACAAGGCGTTCACCGTGTTCGATGCGGCGGTCGTCGTGCCGCTCGCCGACGCGCAGGACTTGTTGCTGCAGGACGTGCCGCCGCAAACCGAAGCGTTGCCGGCGACGCCGGTCTCGGCCTTTTTGGTGATCGCGAAGTCGAACACCGACGTCAGCCTGCTGGCGCGGCGGATCGCACTGATCGACGGCTTGTCGGCCCGCGATCCCCGCGAAGTCGCCAACGCCGTCCGTTCGACGCTCGGGATCTTCGACGCGATCGTCTTCGGTGCAGCGCTGATCGCGCTGCTCGTCGGGGCGTTCTCGGTGATCAACACGATGACGATCGCGGTCACCGAACGCACCCGCGAGATCGGGATCCGCAAGGCGATCGGCGCGACGGACGGCTCGATCTTGTTGACGTTCGTCGGCGAAGCGGCCACGATCGGCGCGCTCGGCGGTGCCGTCGGGATCGTGCTCGGGCTGGCCGTCGTGACGGCCATCGACGCGCGCAGCGCCGCCGGCGGCGACCTGCAGCTGTTCGCGATCTCGCCGGCCGTCGCACTCGGTGCGCTGGCGTTCGCGATTGCGCTGAGCGCGGTCGCGGGCTTCGTGCCGGCGTTGTCGGCGGCGCGGCTGCCGCCGACCGTGGCGTTGCGGCGCTGACGTGGCGGCTCGGATCGTCGACGTGCGCGACGTGGTCAAGATTCATGCGCCCGGAGCGCCGACCGAAGTGCGCGCGCTCGACGGCGTCACGTTCGCGGTCGGCGCGGGCGACTACGTCGCGGTCGTCGGCGAGAGCGGCAGCGGCAAGACCACGCTCATGCACGTGCTCGGAGGTCTCGACCGGCCGACGGCGGGTGACGTGGTGATCGACGGCCGGTCGCTGGCACGCACGTCGCGCCGCGAGCTGGCGGCGATCCGCGCGCGGTCGATCGGCTTCGTGTTCCAGGGCTTCAACCTGCTGCCGAATCTCGACGCGCGCGAGAACGTCGCGCTCGCGGCGCGCTACGCCGGCCACCCTCCGCGCGCGGCGTTCGACCGCGCGGAGCGCGCGCTGCGCGATGTCGGCCTGCACGACCGCATGCACCACCGGCCGTCGGCGCTCTCGGGCGGCCAGCAGCAGCGGGTCGCGGTCGCCCGCGCGCTGGTGAACGAGCCGGCGCTGCTGCTCGCCGACGAGCCGACCGGCGAGCTCGACTCGCGCACCGCCGAGAACGTTCTCGGGCTGCTCGGCGCGCTCAACCGCGGCGGACAGACGCTGATCGTCGTGACGCACAGCGAGGCCGTCTGGCGCCGCGCGCAGCGCGTGATTCGCTTGGCCGACGGCCGGATCGTAGGCGACGGTGCGCCGTAGCGCGCTGCTGGCGGGGCTCGGTGCGACGGCGGCGCTCGGCGCGTGCGGCCGTCGCGCGGGTCACGAGGGGCCTGCCGCGGCGACGCTGGGCGGGCCGAAGCACATCGTCGTGCTCGGCGACTCGCTGGCGTTCGGCAGCGGCGCGTCGGCGCCCGACCGCTCGTTCACGTTCCGTGCGTACCTGCGCGTGCGCGCGCGCTATCCGGGCAGCCGCATCGACGACGACGCCATCCCCGGCTCGACGGCGAGCGACGTCCTGCGCCTGCAGGTGCCGCGCCTCCGGCACGTGCCGGCCGACGCGGTGGTGATCTGCGTCGGCGGCAACGACGTCGTGCGTCGCATCGCCCCGGCCGAGTTTGCCGGCGAGTACGGCCGCCTGGTCGCCGGCGTTCGTGCGCTCGTGCCGCGTGCGGCGATCGTTTGCTGCGGTGTCCCCGACGTCGGCCAGAGCCCGCTCTTCACCGGTCCCGACCACGCCGAGGTAACCGCACTGTCGCGCGTCGACGACGCCGCAGTGCGAGCGGTCGGCGCGCGCTATCACGCAGCCTTTGCGGACCTCTACACCGCGACGGCTCGGCGCCGCGACGCGGCGCACTTCTTGTCGGAGGACCGGTTCCACCCATCGGACGCCGGCCACGCAGCCCTGGCCGACGTCCTCGCGCCGGTGCTGCTGCGCGCCCTCGACCGCCGCTAGCGTCGCGCTACTTGATGCTCATGTCCTTGCGGCCGTTGCTGTTGGGGATGAGGTAGATGCGACCGTTCGCGTAGTCGAGCTCGAGGGTGAACAGCTGCAGGAAGGTCGAGCCGATCAACCCGTCCTCCTCGTAGGCTTCGTACGCGCCTCCCATGATCCGGTAGCCGTTCCAGTTGCGGAAGTTCAAGTTCACCAGCCGGACGTTGGACATCTTGTACTGCCTGGCTTCGAAGTGGCCGCCGATGCCGTTGAACCGCTCGTCCGCGAGGGTCGTCGTCTGGTTCTTGAACGCGTCGGCGTGGTGCCGCGCGAAGTAGTCGGTGATGAAGAACGTCCCGTCGGCACCGGTGTCGAGGATGAAGCGGCTGCCCGTGACACCGTTGACGGCGACGTCGACGTACGGCGTACCGGTATCGACGCGCACCGGGACCGGCGTCACGTCGGGTCCGTTGGGCGGCTGAAACGCTTGCCCTGGGACGACGGTGACGCGCTTGTGCTCGTAATCAATCGTCACGCCCAGTTCGGCCAGGAAATCGAAACCGAGCAGCCCGACGACCTTCACGGTATCGGTTTCGTCTTGGCCTTGCGGGATGATCTGCATTGCGACGTCGTGCATCACGAGCGGGCCGATGCTCACCTGTGGGACGATGGTGCGCGCAGTGTCGTAGCGGCCGACAGTCACTCCCGACGAACGCGCATATCGCGGTAGCTTCAAGTCCTGCGCAACACCTTCGTCGATGGTGATCCCACCTGCACCGGTGTCGAGCAAGAAGTCGAGCCCCCGGTTCCCGATCATCATCCGAACGTAGACGCGGCCGTCTTCGAAGCGTGCCGGCAGCTGAACTGACGTCGTGCCGGACGGAAACGTCACGAGCGCTCGGCGCGGATTCGGGACGGCGACGTCGGTCGACCATACGCCGCCGGGAAGATAGCTCGTGACGTGCATGTCGCTGACGACGCGCGCCGCCTGGTCGTCGACATGTATGTGATGCGCGAACGTGCGGCCGTGATCGGCGTGCACGTCGTCATACGTCTCGACCGTCGTGCCGTCGGCAGTGATGTTTTCGACGCGAACGATCTGCCAGCTCGCCGCGTCGACGTACGCTTTCGTACCGTGCCCGCTCGAATCGATCCTGGCGAGGACGTAGCCTTCGTACGGCGTGTGGAACGCGCTGACCGTCTCGGGCGGCCGCTCGCGCGGGCCGCCCGCTCGCGCGGCCTCGCGGATGATGACCTGTCCGTTGTCGTTCATGTACCAGAAGTCGCCCTTGGAGATCCCGCTTTCGGTGTGCAGCGGCCCTGAGTCGTAGACGTAGCGGTGATCGTCGTGGCTGACGTAATCGTGCTCGACCGTCGTCGTGCCGTCGGCGTACGTCGTCTCATCGACCTCACGATACGAGTTGGGTTGCGGTCCGGTCGCAGCCTCGATCTTCGCGCGAACCGCGGCAGCGTCGAGCGACTGATCGGCCGGCGCGGGCAGCGCGCCAGCGAACGCGAGAGAAGCGAACGCAAGTGCCGCGAGGAGACGCCGAACAAGCGTCCTATCCATGCGCTTCGCGCCGCATGGCCCGTCGCATGGCGGGTCTCGGAACCAAGTAAACGAGGCTCTTGCCGTAGTCGAGCTTCAGCGTGAACAGCTGAAGGAATCCCGCACCGATGAGGCCGTCGTCGTGACTCGCTTCGAACACCCCCGGCGTAACGATCCGGAAGCCGTAGAAGTCGTGGAAGTCGATGCTGGCGAGCCGGACGCTCGACATGCTGTATCGTTCGACGAGAAAGGCGCCGCCGATGCCTCTGAAGACCTGCGGGTCGTGGGTTGACGTCTGGAACTTGAACGCGTCGGGATGATGGCGCGCGAAGTAGTCCGTGATGGTGAACGTGCCATCCGCCCCGGTGTCGAGGATGAAGTGCTTCGCGAGCACACCGTTGATCGTGACGTCCGCCTCCGGCACGCCCCTGTCGATTCGGACTGCGACCGGGACGGTGCCCGGATCGCTGGGCGGCTCGAAGAGCGATCCCGGCACAGCGGTGACGCGCTGGTGCTCGTAGTCGATCGTCACGCCGAGCTCGGCCAAGAAGTCGAAGCCGAGCAGGCCGACACTCTTGATCGAAGGCGACATGTCCCAGCCTTCCGGTAAGACCTTGACGGCGACGTTGCGCATCGTCAGGGAGCCTACCGTCATCTCCGGAACGATCGCATCGGCGACCTCGTGCTTGCGTGCCGTGACCATAGACTTCTGGTCGATGACGTGCAGCCCGAGCTCCTTGGCGACCCCTGCGTCGATCGTGATCCCCGACGCGCCGCTGTCGAGCTGGTAATCGAGGCCGCGATCGCCGATCTTGACCCGCACGAAGATCCGCGTGCCGTCAAATCTTGCCGGCAGCTCGACCGACGTGACGTTCGGTGGAAACGTCACGAGTGCGCGACGCGGATTCGGAATCGCGAGATCGGCATCGGTTACGTCGCCGGTACCGTAGCTCACCATGCGCCAGTCTGTAACGAGCCCGTCGGGAGCGTCGTCGGTGCGAATATGGTGCGGAAATGCGCGGCCGGCTTCGGTCCGGAAATCCTCGTACGTGGTCGTTATCGTCCCGTCGGAGCCGACGATCTCGCGCCGAATCACGCGCCAGTTCATGCGGTCGACGTATTCCTTCATGCCGTAGCCCGCTTTGCTGAGCGACGAGACGAGGTAGCCGTCGACCGGCGTCTGGATGGGAGTCACGACCGATGGCGGCAGGTCGTCGTTCGGGACCGTGTCGTCGGGGGGGGCCACCACCACTTGGCCGTTCGCGTCCATGTGCCAGGATGTGCCATGATACGAACCGCGTTCGGTGTGCAGCGCCCCCTTATCGATGACGTACCGATAGTCTTTGCCGCTCGTGAAATCGTGCTCGACAGTCGTCGTTCCGTTCGACGAGACGGTTTCGTCCGTCTCGTGGAAGACGTCCGGAGGCGTGCCGCGTGCCGCGTCGACCTTCGCGCTGATGTCGGCTGCGCTCGGTGGACCGCTGTCCGGCGGCGGCGACGCCGCCCCCGTTAGGATGAACGAAAAAACCAGCGCTCCGAGAACGCGACACGCCCCTATCATGGGCGCTCGGTTCGACGCGTTCGACTCGCGGTCTTTCAGCGACGCCGCAAGCGGGCCGCCGCTCCGCTAGAGGCCGAGGACGGCGCGTCCGCTCGCGTTCGGGACGAGGTAGATCTTGTCGTGCGGGTAGTCGAACCCGAGGGTGAACATGCGCAGGACCGAGACGCCGACGATTCCGTCGTCGTTCTGCGCGTACGTGCCGCTTCCGACGACGCGATAGCCGAGGAAACCGCCGATCTCGGCGCCGCCGATCTCGAGCGAATCGATCAGCAGCGGCTCGGCATCGACGTTGCCGCCGACCCCGTACAGCTGCTGGTGCGCGGCCATGCTCGGCGCCGCGTCGCCGAGCGCCTCGGGATGCCGGCGGGCGAAGTAGTCGAAGATCATCAGTCCGGGCGAGCCGCCGGTGTCGATGATCCACCGTTCTCCCAGCCCGCCGTTGACCGTCGCCGTCGCAAGCGGCTGTCCGCCGTTCAGGCGCACGTCGAGCCGGATCGTCTTCGGGTCGTTCGGTGGTGCGTACGCCGCGCCGGGCACGACCGTGACCCGCTCGTGCTCGTAGTCGATCGTCACGCCCAGCTCGGCGAGAAAATCGAAACCGAGCAGACCGACTTCTTTCACGTTGTCGGCGGTCTGCCACCCCTGCGGAATCTCTTGAGCCGCGACGTTGCGCATCATCAGCGCTCCGACGTGCATCTCCGGTATCAGCGTGCGTGCCGTCCGGTAACGCCCGGCCGTGACGGCCGAGCGCTCCTGGTACGCCGTCAGACCGAGCTCGCGTGCGACGGTCGAGTCGATCGCGATCCCGCTCGCGCCGCTGTCGAGCACGAAGTCGAGTCCGCGACCGCCCACCGTCACCCGCACGTAGATGTGGCTGCGACCGAACTTCGCCGGCAGCTCGACCGCGCCGGCATTCGGGGGAAACTCGACCAGCGTCCGGCGCGGCGGCGGCATCGCGACGTCCGCGGCGCTGACGTCGCCGGGCGCGTACTCGAGCACGCGGAGGTCGCTGGTCGTGTGCGCGTAGCCGTCCTCGGTGTGCACGTGGTGCGCGAAGGTCCGGCCGTGATCGAGCCGCGCGTCGTCGTAGGTCGATACGACCGTCCCATTGGGCGTGATCTGGTCGCGTTCCACTGTGCGCCATTCCGTCGCGTCGACGTACTCTTTGCTGCCCGATCCTTGCGCGTTAAGAGTCGCGATCAGGTAACCTTCGACCGGCCGGTGGATCGGCATCACGGTCGTGGTCGTGCGGTCTCGGGTGGCGAGACCCGGCTCAAGTCCATCGAGCACGACTTGACCGTTGTCGTTCATGTGCCACGCTTTGCCGTCGACGAAGCCGCGTTCCGTATGGAACGGCGGCGCGTCGATCGTCGTGCGCCGGTTCGCGCCGCTCACGTAGCTGCGATCGATCGTGCGCGTGCCGTTGGACGCAGCCGTCTCATCGACTTCGCGGAACGCGGCCGGCAGCGGACCGGCAGCCTCGCGGACGTGTTGCCGGATGGTCGCGACGTCCGGGACGGAGTCGCCGGGCGCGGGCCCGGCCCCGAGCGTCAGTAGCAGCGGAGCGACGACGACGAAGGCCTGGAACCGATTCGGCACGGCCGTCATGGCGCGGGGCACTTCCGCCGGACGCCGCAACGCGCCTCTACAAGAGCGAGAGCTGCGCGCCGGCGTTGTCGAGCGGGAGCGCGCGGTGGCGGGCGAAGCGCGTGCCGCGGCAGACGGCATGGAAGCGCTCCGCCACCTCACGCACGTAGGCGGAATCGGCGTACCGCCCGTGCCGAAACAACCGCGCGTAGCGCTCGACGAGCGCGGGACGCCGTTCGGCCAGGAAGGCGAAGTACGCGTCCCGCGTGACCGGGCCGAGGTTGAGCGCGTTGTGCCAGACGTGTGACGCGCCTGCGTCGGCGGCGGCGCGAACGACCGCCGACAATGATGCGACGTCGTCGGTCAGACCGGGCAGGATCGGCGCGACCGCGACGCCGACGCGAACGCCGGCGTCCGCCAGTGCGCGCACCGCGCGCAGCCGCTGTCGTGGCGGCGCGACCGTCGGTTCGACCTCACGCGCCAGCGCGTCGTCGAGGGTGGCGATGCTCACCGCCACACCGACCTCGGCCCTCCGAGCGCATTGGCCGATCAGGTCGAGGTCGCGCACGACCAGCGGCGACCTCGTCGTGATATGGAACGGCGCGCGCGCGTCGCGCAGCGCGGCCAGGACGCCGCGCATGAGCCGATAGCGTCCCTCGAGCGGCTGGTACGGATCGGTCGCCGTCCCGATCGCGATCTCCTCACCGCGGTACGTCGAGCGGATCAGATCCTCGCGCAGCACGGCGGCGAGGTTGACCTTGGCGGTCAACGCAGAGCCCCACTCGCGAACCCCGTCGAGCTCCCGGTACGCGTGCGTCCCGCGCGCGTAGCAGAAGACGCACTGATGGGCACAGCCGGCGTACGGGTTCAGCGACCAGACGAACCCCATACCGCGCACCCGGTTGAGCGCGCGCTTCGCGGCGACTTCGGCGACCCGGACCTCGCTGGGACGCCGCACGACCGGCAAACCCATCATCGAACATACGTTCGATAGCGCCCTGGGGCAGCCCTCTGTGCGGTATTGACCGCATCCGTAGGGTTGACGGTATGACGGGAAGTGAAATTAGCCTGAGCGTCGAGTCGCCGGACGCAATTGACGCCGAGCCCACGCGCGGCCACATCGACAGCAACTCCGCGTTCACCGAGGACTTCGACTCAGCGACGAGCGACGGCCTCGACGCCCTCGTCGACGTCTAGCCGCGATCGCGGAGTGGACTTGCGCGTTGCATTCGCTTACTCCGTTCCAGCCTGACGCACCGAAGCTGGTGCCGGAGGCGTCACACGGACACTCCTCGGTTCCCTTGGCCCTCGAACGTGCAAATCGCGTCCTTGCGTAGGCGGGTTGTCAGAAAGCCACGAAGCGCAGCGGGCCAGGTCACCTCCGTCCGGAAACGCCGCACGGTTAGCCCGGACGCACTTGCATCATTGAGGGGAGCAATGCGCATGCCCGGTTTGCGATCCGTCATCACGGCACTGACAAGCGGTGTCCTTCTTAGCGCGTGCACCGGCGCGGGTTCGACTGTGAACCAATCGGCGGGAACGGTTCCCGCGACCGTGCAGGGCGCTATCGGTCCGGGCGATGCATCCTCAGACCGCCAAGCCCACTCCGGCCCTCGGCGGCCACTATCGGTGCAAACGTGTTCGGGAAGCGGTGCGGGCTCGTTCATCGGAGCCAACAACTCGAACGTTGCCGGTGGTCCAGACTCGGTGGTCGTCGGCGGCCAATTAAACCAAGCGTGCGACGGCTGGTCAATCGTGGCGGGCGGTTACGATAATGCAGTTTCGGGCACGAGCGACGATAGCTTCATCGGCGCAGGCGATCACAATGTCGTGACCGGCAACGATTACGGGGCCGCCGTCGTGGCCGGCTACAACAATCAGGTCTCAGGCCCCCGTGCGGCGATCGTCACCGGCTATTCCAATTCCTTGGCAGCTCCGTATTCGCTGATCGGTGCCGGCGTGCTCAATACGATCACACCCAACGGATCGGTGGGAGCCATCGTCGCCGGCAACCAGAACACTCTGTCGGAGGATTACGGCTTCATCGGCGGGGGCTATGTGAACACGGTTTCGGCGCAATACGGCGTGGTTGCCGGCGGGACGCACAACACCGTGTCTGGCGAAGGCGGATATGTCGGGGCCGGCGGGTATAACATCGCATCTGGACAAGGAGCGCTGATTGGCGGCGGATATAGCAGCGCGGCTGCGGGAAACTTTGCAACGATTCCCGGTGGTTACGCGAACAACGCCGCCGGCACGTACAGCTTAGCGGCCGGCGCTCGCGCGAGTGCCGCGCAGAACGGGACGTTCGTGTGGAGCGATGGTTCGGACGGCGACACGATCTTGACCTCGTCGCGCGCCTATGAGTTCCTGGCGCGCGCGTCGGGTGGCTTCACGCTGTGGACGAACGCTGCAAGTACGGTCGGCGCGCAGCTCGCCGCCGGTTCGGGAACCTGGGCATCCCTGAGCGACCGCAACGCGAAGACGGCGATCGTGCCGCTCGACGACGACGCGGTGCTGGCCAAGGTCGATGCGCTGCCTATCAGCCGCTGGAGCTATCGCTCCGAACGCGGCGTCCGCCACGTCGGACCGATGGCCCAGGACTTCTACGCGGCCTTCGGGGTCGGCGAGGACGACAAGCACATCACCTCGATCGACGAAGACGGCGTCGCTCTCGCCGCGATCAAGGCGCTGCACGCGCAGAGCGCTCGTCTGCGCGACCGGATCGGCGCGCTGGATGTTCGCAATACAGCGCAGTCGTCCGAAATCGCGCAGTTGCGCCGTGAGCTCGACACAGAGCGCGCGCACGATCGGCTTGTCGACGCGGAACTGTCCCGGATCGCAGCAGCTCAGCGGCGCTGACCTACTCGCCGGCGTTTAGCCGCCGGTGCGGACGTAGCTGTTCCAGTACCAGACGCCCCAGGCGCCGACGAGGGCGGACCAGATGATGAGGACGACGCCCCAGTTCGGCAGGCGTTGCCGTACGGCGATGCACATGAGCGCGAACAGGTACGGCAGGAAATCAAGCGCGTGGCGCATGCCGAACTGCACCCAGCCGTTGAGGTAGTACAAGAACTCGGGGGCCGCGACGAGCGCGGTCGCGACCCACAGCGCGATCACGACGTTGCGCGGCGTGCGCGCCAGGAACGTGAGAACGAGCGCGGGGCTGGTGTAGGTGAGCGCGATGCCGTTGGTGTCGGGCTTCACGTAGGGCCACTGCACGTGCTGCAGCCACTCGACCAGCACCGGTGCGCGGAAGAAGAACGAGTAGATCTGATACGGCACGTACGAGAGCTGGAAGGGCGAGCCTGTCGGTGAGCCCCAGGCGTCGGCGTGATAGTAGACGGTGTGGCCGATGTCGAGAATCGTGCCCCACATCAGCTCGTCGTAGCCGACGAACGCGATCGCGCCGCACACCAGCACGATTGCGAACGAGCGCAGGCGCGCGATCCGCTCGGCTTGCGCGTACGGTCCGCCTCCGAGCCCGCCGGTCCACAGCATCCAGATGAGAACCGGGGTCGCGGCGATCTCGGGAAACCGCGCGCCGGCCCCGAGTATCAGGCAGAGCCCCACGACCCAGCCGCGGCCTTTCCCGGCGAGCTCGACCAGGGCACCGAGGATGAACATCAGCGCCGTGAGGTGGGCCAGAAACCAGACGTCACCCAGCTCGGCGCACCACCACACATCGGTGCCGGCGACGAAGAACAGGATCAGATAGACCTTGGTGGTGAGGTCGGCGACGCCGAGCCGCTCGGCCAGCCACCACGCCAGCGCGGTCGCGATCGCGGCGACGATGATCGCGACGGTCGTCTGGTTCGCGTCGTTGCCCCAGAGCGCGACCAAGGGGAGCATGAAGATCGCCGGGACCGGCCCGTCGACGCCGTAGTAGTGGCCGTTGTACTGGACCGCGTCCATCCAGCGGCCCGGCCAGTCGATCCACATCCGGCCGTGCAGCCACGCATACGCGACCCGGGTGTAGTTGTTCTGCTGGGTCGAGCGCAGGTGCGAGCTGGCCAGGATGGCGACGAAGGCGACCAGGCCGGCGACCACCGCGCCGGACGAACGCCGCAGGGACCCCGCCGTGGTCCGTAAACGAGACTCGGCGACCATGTCGGCGCGACCGATTCGGCCCGGCGTAACCGCCGCCCCGCCGCGGTGGTAGAAAGGAAACGATGTACCAGCCTCGAGGCCCTTACGGCCGCCCTTCCGGCGCTTACGCGCCCACCGTCAGCACCCCGGGGCTACTCGGGCAAGTCCTCGGCATCACCGGGGTCGGCTTCCTGATCACCGCCGTCGCGGCGTACCTGTTCCGCGGCGTCTCGCCGCTCGGCGGCACGATCGCGCTGTTCGGCGGCTTCGCGCTGCTGTTCGTCATGAACGCAGTGCGCAACAACCCGCAAGTCGCGCTGCTGTGGTTCTACGCGTTCACCTTCCTCGAGGGGATCGGGATCGCGCCGACGATCGCGCGCTACACGCAGTTGGTCGGCCCCGACGCCGTCGTCAACGCCGCGGCGACCACCGGCTTCGGCATGCTGGTGCTGGGCGGCGTCGCGTTCGTGTTCTCGTTCGACTGGCGCAAGCTCAGCGCGTTCGCGTACTTGGCGCTGATCGGCTTGATCGTCATCGGGATCATCTCGATCTTCGTGAACTTCATCCATCCCGACACCTACTCGTGGCTGATCCTCGGCGTGTTCACGCTGATCACGCTGGGCGACTTCAGCCGCATTCGAGCCGGCGGTGACGGGTTGAGCGCGGTGCAGCTCGCGGTCGCCATCTACCTCGACGCGCTCAACATCTTCCTCGCGCTGCTGGAGCTGTTCGGGTCGCGCGGCCGCCGCTGACCTGCGGCTGGTGAGCGTGGGCTGACATCGGCTGCGCGGCGTCGAAGAGCGCTGCGTGGCGCGAGCCTACGACGAGCAAGCGGCGCAACCGGCCGGTGACGTACTGCACGAGGCGTGCGGAATCACCGGCCTTTACGCGCCCGGCGAGGACGTGGCGCGACTGGCGTACTTCGGGCTGTACGCGTTGCAGCACCGCGGGCAAGAGAGCGCCGGACTCGCCGTCGGGAACGGCTCGACGCTCGACAGCCACCGCGAGATGGGGCTGATCACCGGCGTCTTCGACGAGGAGATCCTCGGGCGGCTGCGCGGCGACGTCGCGATCGGGCACACGCGCTACTCGACGACCGGCAGCTCCGTCGTCTGCAACGCCCAGCCGTTCGTCGAAGACTCGAACCTCGGGCAGTTCGCCTTCGCGCACAACGGCAACCTCACCAACGCCGACGCGCTGGCCGCGAAGCTGCCGCCCGACGTGCGGCTGGCCGCGACGTCGGACTCCGAGATCCTGGCCAAGACGATCGCGCTGGCGCCGGGCGCGACCTGGGTCGACAAGATCAAAGCCGCGCTGCGCGTCGCCGAGGGTGCGTACTCGATCGTGATGCTGACCGCCGACGCGGTGTTCGGCTTTCGCGATCCGTGGGGCGTGCGGCCGCTGTGCATCGGGACCTACGGCGACCGCGGCTACATGATCGCGTCGGAGTCGTGCGCACTGGCGACCGTCGGTGCGCATTACCTGCGCGAGATCGCGGCCGGCGAGGTCATCGCGATCGACCGCAGCGGAATCCGCACCGAGCACACCGAGGTCGTCAAGCCGCCGTCGCTGTGCATGTTCGAGTACATCTACTTCGCTCGGCCCGACAGCATGCTCAGTGGCCGATCGATCTACATGGCGCGCTACGAGATGGGACGCGCGCTGGCGCGCGAGCACCCCATCGCCGCCGACTGCGTGATCGCGATCCCCGACAGCGCGATTCCCGGCGGGATCGGCTACGCCGCCGAGAGCGGCATCCCGTACGTCGAAGGGCTGATCAAGAACCGCTACATCGGCCGCACCTTCATCAGCCCGGACAAGAAGATGCGCAGCCAGGGCGTACACCTCAAGTTCAACCCGATCGTCGAGAACCTGCGCGGCCAGCGCGTCGTGGTGGTCGACGACTCGATCGTGCGCGGCACGACGACGCCGCGGATCGTCTCGCTGCTGCGCGACGCCGGCGCGCGCGAGGTCCATCTGCGGATCACCTCGCCCCCGATCGTCCATCCGTGCTACCTCGGCGTCGACATGGCGACGCACGAAGAGCTGATCGCCGCCAACCTGACCGTGCCGCAGATCTGCGAGCGGCTCGGCGCGGACTCGCTGGGCTACCTCACCATCGAGAGCCTGGTCGCCTCGACCGGCCGGGGCCGGCACGACTTCTGCCTGGGCTGCCTCAACGGCCGCTATCCGACGGCACCCGCCGACTCGCACGGCGCCGTCCAGGCAGACCGGCAGCCCGCCCTCAAAGCCTAGCGCGACGCTCGCTCGCCCTCGCGGCCGAGGCGTCCGCTGCCGAAAACCCCAGCATGATGCGCACCGCGCTGCTCGCCTTCGCCAACCGCGTCCACTTCGTCGAGGACCGGGCGACGGTGGTCGAACGCGCCGTCGAAGAAGTCCGGCGCGCCACCGGAGCGGCGTGGGTCGCCGCCTACACGCCGGTCGACGAAGGCTGCGTCACGCTGGCCGCGATGGCCGGCGAGGTCGCGCTCGGCGCGCCCGACGAGATCGACCAGGACGACCCGGCGCTGGTCGAGCTGCGCTCGGAACGTTCGCTGCTCGACGCCCCGGCCGACTCGGTCCTCGCCGGCGGGCTGGTGCTGCCGTTCGTGGTGGCGGGCCGGATCACCGGACTGTTGGTCGTCGCGCCGCCCGCCGACCCGTTCAGCTCCGCCGACCGCGCACTGCTGGGTTCCGTCGCGCTCGCGGTGGGCCTGGCCTTCGAGGTCTTGGCCGTCCGTGCGCTGCGGCGCGAGGCGATCTACTGGCGCGGGCGCGCCGAGTCGGCCCAGCGCGAGCTCGAAGCGGTGCGCGGCCGCCGCACCGCGCCGACGCCGATGCGCGTCGGCACGGATCTGTTCTGAGCTAGACGCCGGGCTCGGTCGCGGCCGGCGGATCGCTGGCCGGAAACGAGTCCGCGTCGGCCTCGTCGTAGTCGTCGAGGCTCGTCTCGTGCGCCGCGCCGTACTCGGCCGGCTGGCCGGGCGCGGGTGGATCCGAGACCGGACCGCCGGGAGTCTCGCGCGGCGGGTCCGGATCGGGGATCACCGGGTTGGGAATCACGGGCTTGGGTGCGTCCATGCCCGCGCTGTACCCCGGATTCAGGCGGTCGCGCTCGCCGGTGCGCCGACCTTGCCGTTGCTCAGGAGGCCGCCGCCCGCCAGCGCCTCGACGACGGTGACGAAGGCGCGCACCGGCGTTCCGGTCGGGCCCTTTGCCATGTACGACGACTCGCTGTCGAGGTAGGCCGTGCCGGCGACGTCGAGGTGAATCCACGGCACGTCGGCGACGAAGTTCTTCAAGAACGTCCCGGCCGTCTCGGCGCCGGCCGGACGCCCCGCGCTGTTCTTGATGTCGGCGATGTCGCTCTTGATCTGCTGCTCGTAGTCCGGGTAGAGCGGCAGCCGCCAGTAGCGCTCGCCGACGTCCGCGACCGTGTCGAGGAACTTCTCGACGAACGGCTCGTCGTTCGACATCACGCCGCTGGCGGCGTGGCCGAGCGCGACGACGCACGCGCCGGTCAGCGTCGCGGCGTCGATGATCTTGGTCGCGCCGAGCTCGCGCGCGTAGCACAGCGCGTCGGCGAGGATCAGCCGGCCTTCGGCATCGGTGTTGATCACCTCGATCGTCTTGCCGTTCATCGCGCGCAGGATGTCGCCGGGCTTCATCGCGCGCGGTCCGGGCAGGTTCTCCGACGACGGCACCAAGCCGATCACGTTGAGCTTGGGCTTGAGCTTGCCGATCGCCCACATCGCGGCGATCACGCCCGCGCCGCCCGACATGTCGTACTTCATCTCGTGCATGTTCTCGGCGGGCTTGATCGAGATGCCGCCGCTGTCGAACGTCAGTCCCTTGCCGACCAGCGCGATCGTTTCGGTCGACGACGGATCGCCTTTGTAGGTCAGCACGCTGAGCGTGGCGGGCTCGTCGGAGCCGCGCGAGACGCCGAGCAGCGAGCCCATGCCCTTGGCCTGCATGCGCGCTTCGTCGAGCACGTCGACCTCGAGCCCGGCGTCGGCGCCGAGCTCCTTGGCGCGCGCGGCGATGTGCGTCGGCGTCATGTCGTTGGCGGGCGTGAGCGCCATGCGGCGCGCGGCGTTGACCGCCTCGCCGAGCACCCGTCCGCGCGACGCGCCGTCCTCGACCGCCGCGCGGTCGTACGACCCGGTCAGCAGCGTGACGTCGGTGGTGAGGATCGGCTTGTCGGCCTCGGTCCTGTACAGCGTCGTGTCGACGGTCGCTGCGACGGCGCCTTCGGCCGCGAACGACGCGGCGAGCGCGGCGTCGAGCCCGCCCGGCAGCGCGATCGCGATGGTGGTGACGCCGCGCTTGCCCAGATAGCGCACCGCAGTCCCGGCGTACTTGGCCACCCCCGACGGCGTGAGCTTGTCGCGCTCCCCGACGCCGACCGCCAGCACGCGCTTGAACGACGCGTCCTTGGCGTGGACGAGTGAGGTCTCGTAGGGCTTTCCGCCGATCTCGCCGCTCGCGACGACGTCGGCGAGCGCACCGCCGAGGACCTTGTCGACCTCGGCTGCAACGCCGTCGACGGTGCCGGCGAAGATGGGTACGACGAGCGCGCCGGTCGCGACCGACGCCGCCGCATCGCTCGCTACGTGGACCTGCATGGATTCCTCCGGTGGGACAGAAGCGGTCGGGCGACCGTGATGGACAACCTGTTCCGGGTTATGCGGGCCGTCGGCGCGGCCCTCCGATGAAGGACGCGTACGCGCGCGCCGGCGTCGACATCGACGCCGGCAACCTCGCCGTCCAGCGCTATCGGGAGGTCACCGAGGCGTGGTCGCACCCCGATCAGCTCGGCTCGCTCGGGGGCTTCAGCGGACTGTTCCGGCTGCCCGGCGACTCCAAGCGCGCGCTGGTCGGCTCGACCGACGGGGTCGGCACGAAGCTGCTGGTCGCAGCCGCGCTCCGGCGCTACGACACGGTCGGCGCCGACCTCGTCAACCACTGCGTCAACGACATCTTGGTCACCGGCGCCGACCCGCTGTTCTTCTTGGACTACCTGGCGGTCGGCAAGCTCGATCCCGAGGTCGCGGCGCTGGTCGTCTCGGGCGTGCACGCGGCGTGCCGCGCCAACGGCTGCGCGCTGCTCGGAGGCGAGACTGCCGAGATGCCCGGCGTCTACCGCGAGGACCACTTCGATCTGGCCGGCACGATCGTCGGACTAGTCGAGCTCGACGCGATGCCCGACCCGAACCGCGTCCAGCCCGGCGACGCGATCGTCGGTCTGCCCGCGGTCGGACTCCACACCAACGGTTACACGCTCGCGCGCGCGCTGATCGCCGAGGACGAATACGGAGTTCCCTTCGGCGACACGACGTACGGCGAGGCGCTGCTCGCGCCGCACCCGTCGTACCTCGAGCCGGTGCGCGCGATCCGGCGCGTCGCCGAGGTCAAGACGATGGCGCACGTCACCGGCGGCGGCCTGCTCGACAACGTGCCGCGCACGCTCCCCGAGCACGTTACGGCGGTGTTCGAGCAGACCCGCTGGGACGTGCCGCCGATCATGGCCGAGCTGGTGCGCCGCGGCGAGCTCGCGCACGAGGAGCGCTATCGTACGCTGAACATGGGCGTCGGCTACACGCTGATCGTTCCGATCGCCGGCGTCGACGCGGCACTGCGCGCGGCGCCTGGCGCGCGCGTCGTCGGCTTCGTCCAGCCGCGCAGCGACGGCGAGCCGCGCCTCATCGTCCGTCCCGCGCGAACGTAGCCGGCCGGTGGTCAACCTCCTGGCGGCGCTCGACGACGAGCGTTACGGCGCCGGCGCGCTGGCGCGAGCGCGCGCAGCGGCAGAGCGCGCGGGCTGCACGCTGCGGCGCGTCGATGCGCCCGACCCCAAGCTCGAAGCGTGGATCGACGCGCAGTTCCCGGCCTCGTCGTGGTCGTCCGAAGCGCGCGCCGGCAGCGCCTGGATCGCCGAACGCGACGGCGCGATCGTCGGGTTCGCCGGATTCGGAGCTCGCGGTCTGCGGTTCTTCTGGCTGCGGCGCTGGCGCGAGCGCGGCGACGTCGGTATCTTCGGGCCGTTCGGCGTCACGCCGAGCGAGCGTGGTACCGGGCTCGGTGCGGCGCTGCTGACCGCGGCGCTGTGCGGGCTGCACGAAGCCGGGTATGCGTCGGCGTTGATTCCGGCCGTCGGGTACGAGCGTCTGATTCGCAGCTACGTCGATCGCACCGGTGCGACGGTCGTCGATGACTTCGACGTGCGCAGACCGCCGGTTCGCGCGACGATCCTGGCCTCGGGCGCCGGCAGCAACGCGCGCAACGTGCTGGAGCGTGCGCGGACCGGGAAGCTGCCGGTCGAGGTAGGCGCGCTGATCGCCAACGACGCGCGGGCCGGCGCGCTGGACGCCGCCCGCGAGCACGGCGTCGCCGCCGAGGCGATCGTCTGGGACCGCGCGCACGAGTCGCGCGCCGCGTTCGACGCGCGGGTCAGCGACGCGGTCGCGCGCACCGAGCCGGAGCTGGTGCTGCTGCTGGGCTGGATGCACCTGTTGCCCGACGCGTTCTTGGAACGCTTCCCGCAGACGATCAACCTACACCCTGCGTTTCTGCCGCTCGACGCCCAGGCCGACACGGCGGTCGCGCCGGACGGAACGACGATTCCGGCGCTGCGCGGGGCGCACGCCCTGCGCGACGCGTTGCGCGACGGCGTCCGGTGGGTCGGCGCGACCGTTCACTTCGTGACCGCCGAAACCGACCGCGGTCGCGTGCTGGTGCGGACGCCGCTGGCGGTGGACGACGCGGCCGACGAAGCGGAGCTGCGCGAACGCGTGCGCCCGGTCGAGTTCGCGACCGTGCCGGCCGCGATCCGCCGCTGGAGCTACGAACGGGATGGATGATGGCTTGACCCGGCTGGCCGTGGCGGTCGGGCCGGACGACCACGCGCGCGGTCCCGGCGACGCGCCGGTGACGCTGGTCGAATACGGCGACTTCGAGTGCCCGTACTGCGGCGTCGCGTACCGTGCGGTGCGGCAGCTCGAAGCCCGCTACGGTAAGCAGCTGCGGGTGGTGTTCCGCAGCTTCCCGTTGCTGCAGCACCCGCACGCGCAAGCCGCCGCCGAGGCGGCCGAGTTCGCGGCCGAGCACGACAAGTTCTGGGAGTTGCACGACCTACTGTTCGAGCACGAGAACGCGCTTGGCGAGTCGGACCTGCTCGCGTACGGGCGCGAGCTGGGACTCGACGCCGGCGAGCTGGCCGTCATGCTGCGCGACCGCACCTACGCCGGCATCGTCGACGACGTCAAAGAAGGCGGCGAACAGAGCGGAATCCCCGGCACCCCCGCGTTCTTCCTCAACGACGTCCTGTTCGAAGACGAACCGACCTACGAAAACCTCGCCCACGCCATCGACTGGCTCCTGGAGCACGGCACCGCCGGCTAGGCGAACGCGAGATTTGGGTCGGCGACGAGCGTTGCTGCGTCGGCGCGGGCGGATTCGCCGCGATGTTCGGCAGCGGCGGCAATCATTGCGGCGTTGTCGGTGCAGAAACGGCGCTCCGGGAAGAACGTTGGGATGCTGCGGCTCCGACCAAGCGCCGTGAAGGCCGACTGCAACGCGCTATTCGCGGCGACACCGCCACTGAGCACCAGCGCGCGATACCCGCCGGCGTCGCGCGCATGGTCGGAGCGGGCGTCCAGCGCGCGGGTGGTGCGGTCGATCAGCACGTCGACGACGGCGGCTTGGAACGACGCAGCGACATCCGCGCGGCGCGCGCGCCGCCCTTCGTCCGATGCGAGGTAGTAACGTACCGACGTCTTCAGCCCCGAGAAGCTCATGTCGAGCGTGCCCGGATCGGCGCGGTGGCGCGGAAACGCGATCGCTTTCGGATCGCCGTCACGCGCGAGCGAATCAAGCGCAGGCCCACCGGGGAACGGGAGATCCAACAGGCGCGCGGTCTTGTCGAACGCTTCGCCGGCCGCGTCGTCGCGCGTCTTGCCGACGATGCGCAGCGAGGTTGGCGATGTGACCTCGACGAGTTGGGAGTGTCCGCCCGAGACGAGCAGCGCGAGGAACGGATACGGCAGCGGCTCGTCCCGCTCGAGGAACGGTGCGAACAGGTGGCCGTGCAGATGGTTCACGGCGAATAGCGGCAGGCCGGTGGCGAACGCGAGCGCCTTGGCGGTCGCGACGCCGACGACCAGGCTGCCGATCAGCCCCGGCCCGGCGGTGACGGCGATCCCGTCCAACTCCGGCAAGCCGACGTTCGCCCGCGAGAGCGCGTCGTCCACCGCCGCCGACAGCAGCGCGGCGTGCCGTCGAGAAGCGATCTCAGGGACGATCCCACCGTACTTGGCGTGGAACTCGTCCTGGTTGGTCGACACGTTCGCCAGCACGCGGACGCCGTCGCGTACTACCGCAGTCGCGGTGTCATCGCACGATGTCTCGATTCCGAGCAGCAGCACCCGCTACGCCGTCGTCGGCCCGGCCATGCTAGCGGCGCGAGGCGACGCGCTTCGCTAGCTCGTCAGCGAAGGCGTCGACCGTTACCGTGCGCTTTTCCTCGATGCCGCGCTCGTTGACGTTGACGGTGCCGTCGGCGACCTCGGTCTTGCCGGCGACCAGGATGTACGGAACCTTCTGCGTCTTCCAATGGCGGATCTTGTAGCCGAGCTTCTCGTTGCTGCTGTCGGCGTCGACTCGGAAGCCGCGTTCGCGCAGCCGGTCGCGGACCGCGTACGCATAGTCGAGCTGGTGCTCGGAGATCGGGCACACCACTGCCTGCACCGGCGCTATCCAGGCCGGAAACGCGCCGGCGAAGTGCTCGATCAGCACGCCGAAGAAGCGCTCGAGCGAACCGGCCAGCGCGCGGTGGATCATCACCGGCCGATGGTCCGCACCGTCGGAGCCGCGGTAGGTGAGGTCGAATCGCTCGGGCAGCACGAAGTCGACCTGGACCGTCCCGAGCTGCCACTTGCGCCCGATCGCGTCGTGCAGGTTGATGTCGAGCTTCGGGCCGTAGAACGCACCGCCGCCCTCGTCGATCGCATAGGGCAGGTTGTGCGATTCGAGCGCCTTGCGAATCGCGTTCTCGGCGATCTCGTCGGTCGGTCCGCGCTCGGAGCGCGTGCTCAGGAAATACTCGAAGCCCGAGAAGTCGAACGCCTGCATCAACCGCAGCGCCTCGTCGAGCGTCTGCTCGAACTCGCCCTGCAGCTGCTCGGGCGTGCAGAAGAGGTGCGCGTCGTCCTGGGTGAAGCCGCGCACGCGAGTCAGGCCGTGCAGCGTCCCGCTCAACTCGAACCGGTAGACGGTTCCGAATTCGCTGTAGCGCAGCGGCAGGTCGCGGTACGAGTGCGCGTCGTTCTTGTAGATGAGAATGTGGCCGGGACAGTTCATCGGCTTGAGACGGAACCGCTGACCCTCGACCTCGATCGGGCCGAACATCGAGTCGGCGAAGTTCTCCAAGTGCCCGGAGGTCGCGTAGAGATTTTCGTGCACGACGTGCGGAGTGACGACCGGCAGATAGCCGCGTTCGCGCAGGCCGTCGCGAATGAACTCTTCGACGAGCCCGCGCATCAGCGCGCCCTTGGGGTGCCAGAAGACGAGCCCGCCGCCGGCTAGCTCGTCGACGTGATACAAGTCGAGCTCTTTGCCCAGCACGCGGTGGTCGCGTTTGGCGGCTTCCTCCAGAAACGTGTGGTAATCGTCGAGCTCGCGCTGCGTCGCGAACGCGGTCCCGTAGATGCGCTGCAGCATCGGGTTGTGCGAGTCGCCGCGCCAGTACGCGCCGGCAACCGATTCGAGCTCGACCGCGCCGATCGCGCCGGTCGAGTCGGCGTGCCCGCCGCGGCACAAGTCGGTGAACTCGCCGATGGTGTACAGCGTGATCGGCTCACCGTCGGGGATGCCGCGCGCCAGCTCGACTTTGTAGGGGTTGTCGCGGAACCGCTCGACCGCTTCCTCGCGGCTGACGCGCTGCCCGGTCATGGGGTAGTCGGCCGCGACGATCTCACGCATCCGTGTTTGCAGCGCTGTCAGGTCGTCGGGCGTGAACGGCTCGCTGCGGTCGAAGTCGTAGTAGAACCCGTTCTCGATCGCCGGACCGATCGTCGGCTTGGCGTCGGGAAACAGATCCTGGACCGCGTACGCGAGCACGTGGGCGGCGGTGTGGCGGAGGTGGGCGATGTCGACGCCGGCCGTTGAGGTCACCTGCGGTTGTTCGACGTGCGGCCTCGTTGCGCCTCATCGGCGACATCCGTCGCATTCGGCACGCCTAACTCGCGACCGCGGGCGTGACGAAGTCGCTGCGACCCGATACGCTGCGGCGATGATCCAGCCGCACGAGCACGCCGAACGGCACCTCGGCAGCACGCAGAACCTGCGCGACTTGATCCTCGGCGTCGCCGACGGTCTGACAGTGCCCTTCGCGCTGGCGGCCGGCGTAACGGGCGCCGCCGTCGGCAGCCACATCGTGCTGATCGCCGGGCTGGCGGAGATCGTCGCCGGCGCGATCTCGATGGGACTCGGCGGGTACCTCGCCGCGCGCACCGAGGCGCAGCACTACGCCAAGGAGTACGCGCGCGAGTTGCGCGAGACCGAGCAGATCCCCGACGAAGAGCGGGCCGAGGTCGCGCAGATCCTGTCGAACTACGGAGTTCGGGAGCCGGTACTGAGCCGGGTCGTGAACGAGATCGCGCGCGACAAGGAGCAGTGGGTCGAGTTCATGATGCGCAACGAGCTCGGCCTCGAACGCCCCGACGAGCGCGCCGCACCGCGCAGCGCGGCCTTCGTCGGCGGCGGTTACGTGCTGGGCGGGATCTTCCCGCTTGCCGCCTACGTCTTCGTCCCCGACGCGCACGTCGCGTTGCTGTGGTCCGTGGCGACGACCTCGGTCGCGCTGCTCGCGTTCGGTGCGTTCCGCGCGAAGGCGCTGATGGGCCGCGTCGCGGTCGGCGCGTTGCAGACGTGGTTCATCGGCGCGATCGCCGCCGGCGCCGCCTACGCGCTGGCAAGCCTGGTGACCCGGTACGTCTGAGTTCTTGCGCGCGAGCGAATGCGCTAACGAAGAAGACCTCACGTGCGCGAGGTCTTCTTTCACATGGTGGGCGGCAGAAGGATTGAACTTCTGACCTCTACAGTGTCAATGTAGCGCTCTCCCACTGAGCTAGCCGCCCGTCCAAAGAGTGAGTCTAGCCGATGCGCGGCGCGGCGTCAAACCCCTTCCGTCGCCGCTACCGAGGGCGTACGGAGCCTCAGGCGGCGCTGAAGCGCGCCGCCGAGGCCGCCGGGAACGAACAGTACGAGCACGATGAAGAGCACGCCGAGCAAGAACAGCGGCTCGGAGAGCGGGACGCGCAGCACGGCCGGGAGCGACTGGACGGCCGGGGCGTTGGAGAGCGCGACCAAGCGGAAGTCCAGGTACTCGTAGACCACGCCGCCGAGGACGGCGCCCCACAGCGTCCCGACGCCGCCGAGCACCACCATCACCAGCAGCGCGAGGGTGAAGTCGGCGGTCGTCACCTGCGGATTCGCGCCGCCTTGGAGCAGCAGGTACACGACGCCGCAGACCGACGCCAAGAACGCCGAGAGCACGAACGCGCCGAGCTCGTAGAGGTACGGGTTGAGTCCGAGCACGCCGACGCGCCGTTCGTTCTCGCGGATCGCCTGCCAGACGCGGCCGGGCGGCGAGTTGACCGCGCGCCACGCGACCAGATACACGACGACCAGCAGCACGAACGCGATCCAGTACAGGTTGCGCGTGTTGACGACGCCGACCAGGAACGACGGGAGCACGTCGCCGCCCAGCGCGAGCCCCTCTTCGCCGCCGGTCAGCCCGAACGGATTTTGCAGCACCAGGATAGAGCCGGCTTGCGCGAAGGCGAGCGTCACCATCGCGAACGGGATGTCGCGCATGCGCAGACAGATCGCGCCCAGCACCAGCGGCAGCACCAGCGAAACGACCAGCGTCAGCCCGAGCGCGGCCGGTAGCGACCAGTGCCAGCGCGCCAGCGCGATCGCCGTCACGTACACGCCGGTCGCGAAGTAGAGCGCGTGACCGAACGAGAGCAGCCCCGCGTAGCCGAACACCAGGTCGTAGGTGATCGCCAGCGCGCCGAACACGAAGCACATCCCGAGCAGGTTCAGCGTCCCCGGCGAGTTGAGTGGGCCGTCGAACACGACCGGGATCGTCATGCCGGCGAACGGCAGCAGCGCGAGCACGATGAGTCCCGCGCCGAGCGCGAGCCGGCCTGGTCGCGTCACGTCCGCGCCCCCGAGAACCCGCCCGGTCGCACCAGCAGGACGACTGCCAGCAGCAGCACGACGGAGAAGTCGCCGACGCCGGCGGCCGCGTAGAAGTTGAGGAACTGCTGCAGCACGCCGACGACGATCGCTGCGATCGCCGAGCCGGTGACCGAGCCGAGCCCCCCGATGATCACCACGATGAAGGCGAAGATCAACATCGACGTCCCGCGCAGCGGATCGACGGTGCCGTAGTACGTCGCGGCCAGGATACCGGCCAGCCCGGCCGCCATCCCGCCGAGGGTGAAGACCAGCGTGAACGCGCGCTGCACGTCGATCCCCAGCGCGCGCACCATGTCGCGGTTCTCGACGCCGGCGCGCACGATCAGCCCGTAGCGCGTGCGACGCAAGAAGAACAGCAGCAGCGCCAGCACGAGCGCGGCGAACACGATCGCCACCAGCCGCGTGTTCGGGATCGCCGCTCCCGCGACCGTCGTCGTCGCGGTCATCCAAGCCGGCGGCACGAACGGCAGAGGATCGCTGCCGAAGCCGCCTTGCACCAGCGCGATCGTCGCCAGCGCGAGCCCGACGGTGACCAGCACTTGGCCGACGTGGCGCGCGTACAGCGGACGCACCAGCAGCACCTCGGTCAGCGCCGCGAACACGCCGCCGGCGACGACCGCAACGACCACCGCGACCGCCCAGCGCAGCTCCGTCGAGGCGCCGCCGAACAGGTTGCTCGCCGACCAGCCCGCGTACGCCGCGACCGTGAAGAACGCGCCGTGCGCGAAGTTCAACACCCGCATCAGGCCCCAGATCAGCGACAAGCCGGCCGCGATGAGGAAGTACAGCGCGCCCAGGCCGAGCCCGGTGATCAACAGCAGCGCGATCGTCGTCATCTCAGTGCGTTCCCGCCGTCGCCAGGCCGAGGTGCCGGCGCGCGAGTTCCGGATCGCTCATCAGCTGGTCGACGTCGCCGGTGAACGCGACCCGCCCCTGGTCGAGCACGACGACGTCGCGCGCGAGCTTGTGCGCGACGCCGAGGTTCTGCTCGACCAGCAGGATCGTCGCGACCTCGGCGGCGCGCTGCAGTGCCTCGACGACATGCCGCACCACCAGCGGCGCGAGCCCTTTGGTCGGCTCGTCGACCAGCAGGATGCGGTTGTCGCCGTTGAGCAGGGCGCGGGCCAGCGCGACCATCTGCTGCTGGCCGCCCGACAGCGTGCCGGCCTTCTGCGCGCCGCGCTGCAGCAGCTCGGGGAACAGCTCGTAGACGAGGTCATAGCGCAGGTGCGCGCCGGTGCGCTCCGCCAGCCGCAGGTTTTCGGTGACGGTCAAGCCGGCGAACACGTCGCGGTCTTCAGGTACGTACGCGACGCCGCGGCGCACGATCTGGTGCGTCTGGAGCGCGGTCGTCTCTTCCCCCGCGAGCGCGACCCGGCCGGTCCGCTTCACCAGCCCCAGGATGCCCCGCAGGGTCGTCGTCTTGCCGACGCCGTTGCGGCCCAGCAGCCCGGTGACGCCGCCCGCGCGCACGTCGAACGAGACGCCCTGCAAGATGTGCGACTCGCCGAGGTAGACGTCGAGGTCGCGGACTTCGAGCAGCGGCATCGTGCTCACAGCGGATCGCCGAGGTAGGCGGACTGCACCAGCTCGTTGGCGACGATCCGCTCGGGCGTGTCGACGGCCAGCAGCGCGCCGTGGTGCATCACCGCCATTCGGTCGGCCAGCCCCATGATCAGGTCCATCCGGTGCTCGACCATCAGCACCGTCTTGCGCTGGTCGCGGTGGATCGCGCGGATCAGCGCCATCATCTCGGGGACGTCCTCGACTGCGATCCCCGCCGTCGGCTCGTCGAGCAGCACGAGATGCGGATCGCCGCACAGCAGGATCGCGAGGTCGAGCTTGCGCTTCTCGCCGTGCGAGAGCGATGCGGCCTTCACCCGTTCGCGCGCAGCCAGCCCGACCGACGCGAGCGCCGTTCGCGCGCGTTCGAGCGCTGCGGTCTGCCGGTCGGCGAGCACCCACACGCGGTCGGAGCCGCCGAGGTGTGCCTGCGCCGCCAGGCGGACGTTCTCGAGTACGCTCAGCTCGGCGAAGATCGTCGAGGTTTGGAACGTGCGGCCCATCCCGCGCCGGGCGCGCACGTACGGCGGTGCGAAGGTGACGTCCTCACCGCGAAACGTCACGCGCCCCGACGTAGGGCGCGTGACACCCGACAGCAGGTTGAACAGCGTCGTCTTGCCGGCACCGTTGGGCCCGATGATGACGAGCAGCTCGCCCTCGATCACGTCGAGCCGGACGCCGGCGACGATCGTGACGCCGCGGATCTGCAGCCCCAGGTCCGCGGTCGACAGCACCGCCGGCGCGCCGGCCTCGCTCATCGGGCTACTTGAACGGACGCACCGGCGGCGCCACCGCCTGCAGCGGAATCGTGCGCAGCAGCTTGGGCGCCGCACTCGGGCCCGAGCCTTGCAGCTTGGCGACGAACATCGGCTGCAGCATCGCGTGGTCGGCGGCGCGGATGGTCTGCTTGCCCTTGGGTGCGTCGAACGTCCAGCCTTCGAGCGCCGAGATCATCTTGCCGACGTCGTCACCGTCGGACTTCTCGATCGCCTGTACGATCATCTGTGCCGCCACGAAGCCATCGGGATCGAACAGGTCGGAGATCTTGCCCTGTTTCTTGAGCCCGGCGACGAGCGCGTCGTTGACCGCGTTGTGGGGTGCTTCGGCGAAGTAATGCGCGAGGAACGAAATCTTCGGGCCGGCGCTGCCGAGGGTTTGATATGACGCGCGCTGGTCGAGTCCGGTCACCACCCTGGTGCCGTCGAAGACGTGCTCGTCGTCGAGCGACTTCCACATCGCGGGCGCGGTCGCGCCGGCCCAGGCGACGAACAGCAGGTCGGGCTTCGCGTCCTTGATCTTCTGCGCGAACGGGGTGAAGTCGTTGGCGGTGCCCGGCGCCAGCACGGAGTCGACGCTCGCGCCTGCGCCGCCGAGGACCGCCCGAACGCCGGCAAGGTTGGCCTGGCCGAACGCCGTGTCTTGCGCGTACACCAGCACGTGCTTGCCGCGCAGGTTGCTGCCGACGATCGTCCCGGCGGTCAGCACGTCCTGATAGGTCTGGCGGCCCGAACGGAACGTGTTGCGGTTGTTGCCGGTGATGAGGTCGGCCGCGGCGGGTCCGGAGATGAACAGCACGTTATTCTGCTGTGCGACCGGCGCCATCTGCAGCGCGACGCCGGATACGACGGAGCCGGCAACGATCTTGAAGCCCTGGCCGATGAGGTCTTTCGCGGCGGCGACGGCCTTGGCGGGGTCGCCCGCGTCGTCGCGCTCCGTGATCACGATCTTGTGGCCGGCGGCCATTCCCGTATGGTGCGTTGCGTAGTCGAGCCCGACCGCGAAGCCGTCCGCATACTGCGCGCCGTACGATGCGAGGGGGCCCGTCTTCGAGTAGATCAGCCCGACGTTGACCGGCGCCTTGGCGGTCGCCGCGCCGGCCGGGACGGCACCGCCCAGGGAGCTCACGTCGGCGACGAGCGCCGATACCGCCAGCATCAAAAGAACGCGACGTATCTTCATGCGCCCGCAATACACCGGCGGCCGTCGAACTCTTGCCGCGGCGCCGGGATCGCACGGCTTCGCAAGCGAAGGCCGTGCCAGCCGTTAAAGGTCGTACGGGAGCGGACCGATACGAAGAACGACGCGGGCCTTCGGGCGCGCGCACATGCTCTTTGCCCGCGAGGATTCACGTGCCGAATCGCTTCACGCCGTCCGTCCTGCTCGCGCTGCTCGCGGGCACGTCGATCCTCGCCGCGTGCGGCGGCGGGGGCGCCTCGCTCGCGCCGCTCCCGGCGCGCGAGCCCACCGCCGCGCTCGCGCAGCCCGCGGTGGCGCCGCTCTCGGCGGCGCGCTCGACCGACGGCTTCGGCCGCGTCAGCCGTTTCGACGAGCACGGCTCGGACCTGAGGGCGAACCCGCTGTACGTGAACTTCAGCGCGTCGCAGAACGACGCGCACGCGGCGCAGACCGTCACCGTCACGGCTTCGGGCAGCGTCAGCGAGCAGAACGTCACCGCCGCGATCATCGGGCTGGGCGACTGTCCGGCGCTGTCGTCGTCGAAGCTGACCTTCACGCAGAACAACGGCAAGCTGCAGGCGACGTTGACGGTGACGGCGCGCGGCCGCGGTCCGGCGCTGTGTGCGATCACGGTCGCGCGCCACGACGAGGACTCGCGCGGCAACCATGACTGCGACGGCGATCTGGTCATCCCGGTGATCGTCGACTGCGGTAACGCGTCGACGCCGGCACCGACCGCGACGCCGACCCCGGCGCCGACCGCGACGCCGGTCCCGACCCCGACCCCCGCACCCACGCCGACCGCCGTCTGCACGCAGCGGCAGTGCTAAACTGACGGTGTGATGCACCTGCGCTTCGAGTCCGTCGCCCCGGTCCTGATCGTCGAGCGCGTCGAGCCGACGCGCGACTTCTTCCGCGACCGGCTCGGCTTCACGCAGACCGCGGTGGTGGCCGACGGCGACGACGTCGGCTTTGTGATGCTGGAGAAAGACGGGGTGGTCGTGATGGTGCAGTCGCACCGCAGTGTGATCGACGACGTCGGACCGGACGCGGCGCGCGCGATCAACGCGACGATGTCAGCCCGCGGCGCGGTCGGGCTGTTCCTGACGGTCAGCGACGTCGATCTGGTCGTACCGGCGGTCGCCGACGCCGACGTGATCGTGCCGCTGCGCAAGACGTTCTACGGGATGCACGAGATCACGGTGCGGGAGCCGGGCGGTCACGCGGTCACGTTCGCGTCCCGGCTCCCCGGCGGTGATTAGCCCTTCTGCTGTTTGACTTCCATCTCGCGGCGGTTGAGCACCTCGATGCGGTCGGCGTGGCGCTGGCCGAGGAGCTTCTGGTCGTAGAACACCTTGACCAGCTGGCCGGAGTGCAGCGACTTCATCTGATACGTCGTCTTGCCGTCGGAGGAGAAGACTTGGTCGAAGTGCGGCACCAGCAGGAACGACAGCTCCTTGCCCGTGCGATCGTCCTTGACTTTGATGTTGTTGGACGAGATGTGGACCAAGGTGCCTTCGACCCACGAAGAGCCGACCGGGACCGCGGCCGCAGGCGCCGCCATGGACGCCGTGAGAGGGAGCGCGGCGAGGGCCGCGGCGACAAGAAAAGTTCGCATGTGCGACATCGTACCCTAAGCTGCTTGCTTTTTGCGCTGCGGAACGGGGCGCTTTTTCACGGCGGCTGAGCTCTTGCTTGCTTTCACGCGCCTGGCGCGCTCGCTGCGCACCGACGCGGTCAAGACCTTCGCCAGCGGACGGTTCTCGCGCGCGACGATCCGTTCGACCAGCGCGACGACGGCTTTCTCGTCGGCGCTGAGCCCGTGCCGATCGGCTGTGCCGCGGCGCGCCAGCGTGAGCCCGCCTTCGGCGAGGAACTCGTCGATCACGCCCGGATGGATGTAGGACTTCTTACAGACCGCCGGCGTGTTGCCGAGCTTCGCGGCGACCCGTTTGATCGCTTCGACCACGGCCGACTTCGCGTCGGTCTTCGTCTCGGCTTCGGCTGCCGCCAGCTCGAGCGCGCAGCTCACGGTCGCGTCCCACGTGCGGAAGTCCTTGGCGCTGAACTCGTCGCCGGCGATCTCGCGCAGGTACTCGTTGACGTCTTCGGAGCGGATCGGCCGCGCTTCGCCCTGGTCGTCGACGTACTCGAACAGGTTCTGGCCCGGCAGATCCTGACCGGCCTTGACGATGCGCGCGAGGCGTTTGTCTTTCACCTCGACCTCGTGCTGCTTGCCGCTCTTGCCGCGGAAGTGAAAGCGAATGGTCGAACCGCGCACGTCGGCGTGCTCTTCCTGCAGCGTCGTCAAGCCGTACGAGTCGTTCTCTCGCGCGTACTCCTCGTTGCCGACCCGGATCGACGTCGCCTCGAGCAGCGAAACCACGGTGGCGAGGACCTTCTCGCGCGGCATCCCCGACGTGGCGAGGTCGCGCGCGACGGCCGACCGGATCGCCGGCAACGCCTTGGCGAACGACATCATGCGGTCGAACTTGGTCTCGTCGCGGATCGCGCGCCAGCGCTTGTGGTAGCGGTACTGCTTGCGTCCACGAGCGTCCCGACCGGTCGCCTGCAGATGGCCGTTGGCGATCGGGCTGATCCAGACGTCGGTGTAGGCCGGCGGGACCGCCAGCGCCTTGATCCGCGCGATCTCGGCGCGGTCGCCGATCGTCCGGCCGTCCGTGCCGACGTACGAGAAGCTCTTGCCGTGCTTCACCCGGCGGATCCCGGGAATCGCGTCGGTCGTGTAGCGCAGGCCCGCCGCCTTCGCAGCTTGGGGGCCTTCGGTCGGCAGCATCGACTCGCTTCTACCCGCTCGGCGGCTTCGGTCGACGCGGCGAGCCGGCCGAGGTGGTTTACAGGCGTCATCCCTTCCCGGTAGAATACGCGGGTTCGTCGTCGGATCGGTCCCGGGCGCGTAGCTCAGTGGGAGAGCATCCGCTTCACACGCGGGGGGTCGTTGGTTCAATCCCAACCGTGCCCACCATTCGATGGCGTTGTAGCTCAGTTGGTTAGAGCGCCGCCCTGTCACGGCGGAGGTCGTGGGTTCGAGTCCCATCAACGTCGCCAGTCACGAACGAAGCCCCGCTTCCCACCAGCGGGGCTTCGTCGCGTTCAAACGAGGGCGTGGCTTACATCGCGCCCTTGTGCGTCGCCACGTACTGCTTGAGGTAGGTGGGATCGACCGCGTCCTGCAGGGTGCTCAGCGGGATCGGCGCCGTCAAGACGTGGGTCTGGTAGAGCGCGTCGCTGGCGATCGCGAGCTTGTGCACCAGGCCGCCGTCCTCGGACGTCATCGAATACGGCGAGCTCGGATTGAGCTGTTCGGCGAAAGACGGCACGCGGCCGCAGCACTCGCGCGCGAGCGTCGCCTTCGCGGCGGCCGGCGTGATGCCCAGGTGCTTGACGAACGCGTCGATCCCGACTTGCGGGTTCTTGCGCATCGCTTCGCGCGCCATCGCCTCGACCTCGAGCAGCTTGACGCCGATGTCGGGGTGGGCTTTGAGGAAGTCGGGCCGCACGGCGGTCAGGCCGGGACAGGCTCCGCCGGCCGGCGTGTAGTCCTCGTCGTAGCTGACCACCGGGAAGCCGTTCTGGTCGAGGTCTTCCGAGAACGGGGGCCACGCGACGCCGGCGTCGATCGACTTGCTCGCGAACGCGTTGTGGAACAGCGGCGCCGGAATGTTGACGACGTTGAGCTTGTTGTAGTCGACGCCGACTTTCTTGGCCATGAGGTAGAGCGAGACTTGGGCGCACGTCCCGGTCGCCGCGCCGATCTTCTGCGCCTTGGCGATGTCGCGGTAGGAGCGGATACCGCTGTGCGGGTCGACGACCAGGCCCTCGGCGGCGGCGTTGTTCGCTTCCCAGTAGATGAACTTGAGCGGGATGTTTTGGCCGAGCGCAAAGGTGAGCGCGAGGCCGGCCGTCGCGACGTCGACGCTGTCGCTCTTGAGCGCCGCCAGCAGCGGCGCGCCGGACTGGAAGAAGAAGAACTTCGGTTTGAGCCCGACCTTTTCGAACAAGCCGAGGTCCTGCGCGACGAACAGCGTCGCGTGGTCGGCGTTGGGCATCCCATAGTTGAACTCGAGCGGCGCGTCCGAAAGGACGGGCGCCGGCGCAATCATCAGCAGCATCATGGCGAGTGCGCAAGCAAGGAGCGTCCGCATAAACCTACCTCCGCCGATCCGGAAAGCGTGTGCTGTGGACCCCCCGCTGCTGGATGCAAGGCGCGGCGCGGTCGGCCCTGCTTGCGGCGTCGCTCGGTTGCGTGAAGTACAACCGGGCGGATCGGCGAAGGTGCTCGGCGTGGCGACGATCGCGGTCGAGCATGTGACGAAGCGATACGCGACCGGAACGCTCGCGCTCGACGACGTGAACCTCGAGATCGCCGACGGCGAGTTCGTGGCGGTGGTCGGGCCGAGCGGCTGCGGCAAGAGCACGCTGCTGCGGATCATGGCCGGTCTCGACACGGCGACCGGCGGCCGCATCGTCGTGGGCGGCGCCCACGGCGCGCACGAGCTGCCGAGCGCGACGGTCTTCCAGGAGCAGTCGCTCTTTCCGTGGATGCGCGTAGCCGACAACGTCGCATTCGCATTCGACTCGCTCGGCGTGTCGCGCGACGAAGCCGCGCGGCGGACGGACGACGTGCTCGGTCTGGTCGGCCTGTCGGACTATGCGCGCGCGTGGCCGCACGAGCTCTCGGGCGGGATGAAGCAGCGGGCGGCGGTCGCGCGTGCTTTCGTCACCGATCCCCCGGTGCTGTACATGGACGAGCCGTTCGGCGCGCTCGACGAGCAGACGCGGGTCGGACTCGCCAACGAGCTGATGCGGCTGTGGGAGCGCTCGCCGAAGACGATCGTCTTCGTGACCCACGGGATCGAAGAGGCGGTGACGCTCGCCGACCGCGTCGTGGTGATGAGCGCGCGGCCGGGAACGGTGAAGGACATCGTCCCGATCGCGTTTCCGCGCCCGCGCGATGCTGTCACGCTGCGCGGTGACCCGGCCTTCGGCGCCCACGTCGTTCGGTTGTGGGAGCTGTTACGGTGACCGCGCGCCGGTGGCTGCAGATCGCCGCACCGATCTCGCTAATAGTGCTCTGGCAGATCGCCGTGTCGACGAGGTTCTTGAACCCCGGATTGTTCCCGCCGCCCAGCGCGATCGCCGCGAACTTCGTCGCCTACGCGCGCAGCGGCGAGCTCGCGGTCAACGCGTACTGGTCGCTCTCGCGGATCCTCGTCGGGCTGCTGATCGGCGGCGTTCCCGGGACGCTGCTCGGCCTGGCGATGGGGATGAACGGTTGGGTTCGCGCGTACTTCGGGCCGGTGATCGCGCTGCTCTACCCGATCCCGAAGATCGCGATCCTGCCGCTGTTCTACTTCATCTTCGGCACCGGCGAGGCGGCCAAGTGGGCCGCCGTCGCGGTCGGCGTCTTTTTCTTGATGGCGATCAACACCGAAGCCGGCGTGCGGCAGATCGAGACGATCTACCTCGACGTCGCGCGCGCCTACCGCATTCGGCCGGCCTCGTTCTTCTGGCGCGTACTCTTGCCGGGCGCGCTGCCGAACATTTACGCCGGAGTGAAGCTGAGCATCGGGATCGCCATCGTGCTGGCGGTCGCGGCGGAGTACCAGCTGACCCGCGTCGGGCTCGGCTTCGCGATCTTCAACGCGCAGCAACTGCTCGACGTCGAGCGCCTCTACGCCGCGCTGGTCGCCGTCTCGCTCCTCGGCCTCGCGCTCTCGGGGATCCTCGACGCGCTCGAGCCGCTTGCGATGCCCTGGCGCGCCCACCGCCGGAGATAGCAATGTTCATCAGCTTCTCGAAGAACTCGCAGTCCTCGCTCTCCATCCCTCCAGGGCACGCGGATTACGGCTCGAAAAACGACAACAGCGGCGGTCGACACGAAAATGAATGAAGCACCATTCTTACATCGTTTTGTTGAGGTAACGTCGGATCGACCCGGATACCGAAAGTACACCGGCACCGCGAAGGATTGCATGATCACCGGCACGTTGCTCGGGATCTATGACGAGAAGAACGTACCGCAAGAGGCGATCGGGGCAATCTGGATCGGCCACACAAACTTTTTCTTCGGCAAAGGGTTTATCTTTGCAATGAAGCCGGGACTGTCGGTGTTCTACGCCCCCGTGGAGCTACAGCTGCCGGAGGAGCTTCTGAAGCAGGCTCCGCAACCTTTACGGACACCAAGCTAGGAACGCTCGCCAGGCCGGGAAGCATTCTCCTCGAGCGGATCGACCTGGCAGCGGGCAAGACGTAGGGATTTCCCTCCTTGTTTTTCCGGCCGGATGCGCCAAGATGGGGGCATGCGCATGTGGCCGCGGCTCTTCGTGCTTTTTGCCGTCTATGGTGCGGCGGTCCTGACGGCGTGCTCGGGGAGCGGCGGGACCGCCGGGACCGTCCCGGCCGGACCGACGGCTTCGCCGACCCCGGTCGCCTCGACGACTCCGACGCCGACGCCCCGGCCGAGCACGTCCCCGACGGCCACCCCGACCGCTTCGGCAACGCCGAAGTCCAGTGCGACCCCGACGGCGACACCGACGGCCACGTCGATCCCGACGTTCACGCCGACGCCGACCCCGACGCCGGCGTCGACCGCGACCCCGACGCACACGCCGACGCCGACACCGACACCGACACCAACGCCGACCCCCACCCCGACCGCGACGCCGAGCTCGACGCCGGGACCGTTGTGCAACTTCTCGATCACCGAGTTCTCACTGCCCGCCGGCAGCACGCCGAAGTACATCGCCAAGGGCGCAGACGGCGCGCTGTGGTTCACCGATCCCGGCCTCAACGCGATCGGGCGCATCACGACCGCGGGTTCCGTGACCGAGTACCCGGTGCCGACGGCCAGCGCCGGCCCGTTCGGGATCACCCCCGGGTCTGACGGCAACATGTGGTTCACCGAGAACAGCGGCCGTAAGATCGGCAAGATCACGCCGGCCGGCGCGATCACCGAGTACTCGTCGGCGAACTTCCTCGAGCCGTGGATCATCACGTCCGGCCCAGACGGCGCGCTGTGGTTCACCGATGAAGCGAGCGGTGACATCGGCCGCATCACGACCGCCGGCGTCGCGAGCCCCGAGTTCACGCCGCCGGGCCAGGGGATATCGCAGACACGCGAACCGTACGGAATCACGTCCGGCCCCGACGGCGCGCTCTGGATCGCCGATTTCCTCGGCGAGATCGACCGCATGACGACGACCGGCGCGTTCACGCAGTACTCGACGAACAGCGCCGAAGCGAGCGACATCACGACCGGGCCCGACGACGAGCTGTGGTTCTCGATCAGCTTCGATTACGCGATCGGCCACGTCACGACGGCTGGGGTCGTCACGTTCCTGCCGACCCCGCAGACCGGCGCGCGCTCGTACTCGCAGGGAATCGCGACCGGTGCCGACGGCGCGGTTTGGTTCGCGCTGCGCGCAAGTGCGGTCGGACGCATCACCACGGGCGGAACTGTCAACGAGTGCCCGACGCCGACGCAGATTCCCGGCGGCTCGAGCCTCCCGATCGGCATCGTCGCCGGCCCCGACGCCGCCATGTGGTTCACCGAGAACGGTGCCGGCAAGATCGGCCGCATCCCGCTCAGCAGCGTCGTCCTCAGCACCGGCCGTCAGCCGTTACGGCGCCGCTGAATGCGCGCCATCCGGCCGGCGCGGGCGTTGTGGTACGCCCACCGTCTGACGCGCGCAAGGATGTAGGAAAAGCAACGCTCGAAGAGCGAGCCTGATGCGCCACATGGTCAGGTGCGCGCTGTGCGCCTCACTCTTCGGTCTCGCGCTCGCAGCCGCCGGTGCGGCCACGCCCAACCTGGACGCGTGGTTTCTGCGGGCGACCGCGTTCGATGCGCCGGGAACCATGGCGAAGATCACTGCGCCCGACTACATCGGCGGTAAAGACTCTCGCGGCGAGCAGTCGTGCTATCTCCCGGTGGCGCCCACCAAATCCGTGTGGTTCCTGCACAACTGGTTTCTGAGATACTACGACCGCAAGCACCACATCGCATTGGCGGCTCCTCACGATGACGTCGACGGCTGCGCGATCTTCGAAGCGCCGACGCCGCCGTCGCCGGTCCAAGACGGCGATCTCTCGAGCGTGCGCACTGCACGGGGCTTGCACATCGGCAGCACCTACGCACAGGTCCTTGCCGTCTACGGGCCGCCGGCCAAGCCCGGCCGACACGTCGTCACCTCGTACAGCGCGAAGGTTCCCGCCGTGACGGTGACGTCCGCTCACCGGAACGTTCTGCTTCCCGAACGAATCACACTGGTGATCGACGATGGCCGCGTCACCTCCATTCTCATCTCCATCGACGAAGCCGGGCTCATCTAGCTGCTGCCTCGGATTCGGGGCCGTCGTACGCGCATGATGCGCAGTTAGAGAAGCGCGACCGATCCGCTGATCCCCGGGAAACAAGAAACCCCGTCAGAACGCTGTGGTGACGGGGTTTCTGAATGTGCCGAGACCGTGAATCGAACACGGGACACCAGGTTTTTCAGACCTGTGCTCTACCAACTGAGCTATCTCGGCCGGCGACCTGACCCGGTTCGCGCCGTCGGACTGCCGCCCTCCCCGTAGCGCGAGGGCGCTCCGCGCGCGATCAGAGAGCTGATTTCAGGCTTGGTTGCTTCAGCGACCGAGCCTTTTGTTTGTCGGCCCCTTCGGACCGGCGGGCGTGGGGCCGCGCCGCCGGGCGAGGAGAACCGGGCCCTTGCTCGAAGTCGGCATGCCAAACTCGGCATACTTCATACAAAATACCAGCTTGGGCCTCAGAACACCGCAACTCGGCGGCGTGCTCGTTTATCGCCGGAGGAAAGTTCTTACATGAAGCAGCTGATCGCGATTTTGCTTGCCGCCGTCTTCACGCTCGGTTCGACCGGGGCCGCAAGCGCTCAGGACGCCGCGACGCAAGCCAAGATCGATGCGCTCCAGGCGCAACTCGATGCCATGAAGGCCCAGTTGGACGCCCTCAAGGCGGCGCAGCTCAAGCCGCCCGCGCCTCCGGCGGCGCCTGCCGAAGGGAAGCCGGTGACCGTCAAAGGCGACAACGTCACGCTGATGATCGGCGGTGAGCCGGTCCAGATCTACGGCAACCTCGACCTGTCGTTCGACGACACCACCAAAGGTCTGCAGAAGTTCTACCCGGGCGTGGGCAGTCCGGTCGGCAATGTCGGCTATCTGGCCGCCGTGTCGACCAATTTGTCGTACATCGGCGTGCGCGGCGTCCATAAGCTCGGGCCGCTCAGCGGCTTGGTGTACCAGCTCGAGACGCAGATCGACGTGTCGTCCACGTCCGGCACGGTCAACAGCAACAACAACAGCGACAGCGTCGTCAAGGGCGGCTTGACCTCACGCAACAGCTACATCGGGATCCAGAACAAGGCCGGCTCGTTCAAGATCGGCAAGACCGACGCGCCGTACAAGAACTCGACCGCGCGCATGAATCCGTTCAGCGGCGAGATCGGCGACTACTCGGTGATCATGGGGAACACCGGCGGCGACAACCGGGTCGAGTTCGGAACCCGCTTCGATCACGCGATATGGTACGAGTCGCCCCAGCTGGGCAAGGTCACGTTCTCGTTCCTGGCCGCCCCGGGACAGAACCGCTCGTTCGACGACGGCAACATCGCGGCCGGTGAGTCCGACTGCGCCGGCGGCAACTCGCCGGGCAGCGGCGCGCTGCCCCCCGAATGCAACGACGGCGCGTTCGGAGCCGCCTGGAGTACCGACCTGGTCTACGACAACGGACCGGTCTATCTCACCGGCGCCTTCGAGCTGCACAAGAATGTCAACCGGACCAGCGACTTGGCCAACCTCGACCCCAACGACGTCGGCGACGAGCAGGCGTGGAAGGTCGGCGGCCAGTTCAAGCTCGGACGAGCGACGACGGTCGACGCGATCTACGAAAATATGCAGCGCTTCATTCCCGCGTATCTGGAATACCAGAACGAGCGCACGCGCAACGGGTTCTGGCTGGCGCTCACGCAACGGTTGACGCCGAGAAGCGACATCAACTTCGGCTGGGCGCGCGCCAACCCGACCCCGGGCGATCCCGGCCAGCACAACACGCCGGGCGGCGCGAACCCCGACAACATGTCGAACCTCTACACCGTCGCCTACAAGCACATGATCGACCGCCACCTGTCGTGGTACACCGACTGGGCGATGACGCTCAACCACCAGGCGGCGCACTTCGACCTGGGCGCGGGCGGCCGCGGCGTCACCACCGACTGCCACGACGCGACCCCGCTGCAGGCGTTTGATCCGACCTCGACCACGCTGGTCAGCTACGGCGGGCCGCACTGCTACGCCGGCGGCCACCTCGAAGGGTTCTCGGCCGGGCTCAAGGTCACGTTCTAGGCGCGCCGGAGGTCGCGCGAGCGGAGATTTCAGCCGGCTGCGCAGAAGCGCAGCGAGGTGGAACCCGACTCGCGCGACCGCCCGGACGACGGCGACCTCGACGAGCTCGAAGCGCAGGCGATCACGATCGTTCGCGACGCGTACCGGCTGTTCGCGCCGTGCTGCGTCCTGTGGTCGATGGGCAAGGACAGCACCGCGCTGCTGTGGCTGATGCGCAAGGCGTTCCTGGGCGACGTTCCGATGCCGGTCGTGCTGCTCGACACCGAGATGGAGTTGCCGGAAGTCTACGCATTTCGCGACGAGATCGCGCGCGCGTGGAATCTCGACGTGCGTGCCGAGCTCTGCCCGCCGGAAGACGCGTGCGACCCAAGCCTGCCGCCGCAGGCGCGTGCCGCGGCGCGGAAGACCGAAGGCCTCGCTGCTCTGCTGGCGCGCGAGGGTTATCGCGCCGTGTTCGCCGGCATCCGCCGCGACGAGCAGGCGACGCGCGCGAAGGAGCGGGTCGTGAGCCCGCGCGCGCCGGGCGGCGGCTGGAACGTGCGCGAGCAGCCGCCGGAGTTCTGGGGCTACGCGCTCACCGAGATCCCGCACGGCGCGCACGTGCGCGTTCACCCGCTGCTCGGCTGGACCGAGCTCGACGTGTGGCGCTACACGCGGCGCGAAGCGATCCCGTTCTGCTCGTTGTACCTGTCGCGCGGCGGGATGCGCTACCGGTCGCTGGGCGAGAAGAACATCACGGTCCCGATCGCCAGCGACGCAGCGACGCTCGACGCGATCGTCGACGAGCTGGCGACGACGCGCGAACCGGAGCGCGCGGGGCGCACGATGGACCACGAGAGCGAAGCGTCGTTCGAACGGTTGCGGACCGGCGGGTACATGTGACCGGCGCGCGCGTCGTCGTCCTCGGACACGTCGACCACGGCAAGTCGACGCTGATCGGCCGGCTGCTGCTCGACACCGGATCGCTGCCGCAGGCTCGCATCGACGAAATCGTCGCCGCCGCCCGCCGCCGCGGCGTCGAGACCGAATGGTCGTTCGCGCTCGATGCGCTGCAAGAGGAGCGCGATCAGGCGGTCACGATCGACACTACCCGGGTCTGGCTGCGGCTGGGCGAACGCCGCTTTGCGATCATCGACGCGCCGGGTCACGAAGAGTTCCTGGCCAACGCGATGACCGGGGCCGGCGACGCCGACGCCGCGATCTTCGTGGTCGACGCCGAGCGCGGCATCGAAGATCAGTCGCGCCGGCACGCGTATCTGCTCGGACTGCTGAGCATCCCGCACGCGATCGTCGCGGTGAACAAGGTCGACTTGATCTCCGACCCGGCGCGGATCGACGCCGTGGGCGACGCGGCGCGCCGCATTCTCGAAGCCGTCGGCGTAACGGTCGCCGCGACCGTCCCCGTGTCGGCGCGCGACGGCGACAACGTGGTCCGTCGCGTGCCGCGCGCGGGCTACGACGGGCCGTCGCTGGCCGAGCTCTTGGCCGCGATCCCGCCGCGCCGCGCTGCGGCATCCGAGGCGCCGCTGCGCATGTGGGTGCAGGACGTCTACCGCCGCGGCGACGAGCGCGTCGCGGTCGGGACGGTGCGCAGCGGCCGGCTACGGATCGGCGACGTCCTGCTGCTTTCGCCGGGCGGCAAGACCGCGCGCGTCGCTGCTCTGCGGGCGTGGCCGCAGGATCCCATTGCCTGCGCGGCGGGCGACGCTGTCGGCATCGTTTTCGACGCGCCGGTCTACGTCGATCGTGGCGACCTGGTCTCGCACGCGAACGAGCCGCCGGCGACGGTGCGCGCGCTCGAGGTCCGCGCCTGCTGGTTCGACCGCGACCCGCCGCACGTCGACGAGACGCTGCGCCTGCGAGTGGGCAGCGCCGACGTCGCGGCTCGGATCGTGGCGATCCGCGAGGCGATCGATCCGCGCACCGTGGCGCCGCTCGAGCACGGCGTCGCATCGCCCGGGACGGTCTACGCGCTCGCGCTGCGAACCGCGGTGCCGGTCGCGCTCGACGAGGGCGAGCGTTGCGCGCTGGCGCGGCGCGGCCGGCCGGTGGCTGCGGCGCACGCCGAGCACCTGCAGCCGCAGGGTGCGAACCTATTCCCGTCCTCGCACCTCGTCGGCGACGCCGAGCGCGCCGACCGCAACGCGCACCGCGGCCTCGTGCTGTGGCTGACCGGCTTGCCGGCGGCGGGCAAGACGACGATCGCGATGCGCGTCGAACGCGAGCTGTTCCGGCGCGGTTACCAGGTGTACGCGCTCGACGGCGATGCGCTGCGGGTCGGGCTCAACAGCGATCTCGACTTCTCGGAGGAAGGACGGCGCGAGAACATTCGCCGCGCCGCCGAGGTCGGCAAGCTGCTCGCCGGCGCCGGGACGATCGCGCTGATCTCGCTGGTCTCGCCCTCGGAGGGCGATCGCGCGCTGGCGCGTGAGATCGTCGGCGCGCCGTTCCGCGAAGCTTACGTCGCGGCATCGGCGGCGGTTTGCGAGGCGCGCGATCCCAAGCAGCTCTACCGCCGCGCGCGCGCCGGCGAGATTCGCGGCTTCACCGGCGTCGACGCGCCGTACGACGTGCCGGCCGCGCCCGAGCTCATCCTCGACACCGAGCGCTGCGACGTCGACCGATCCGTCGCCGACGCGGTCGAGTTCGTCGTCGACGCCGTGCGCATGCAGCCCGCCGCGCGCGCCGCCCGTTCCGGTTGACGCGCGGTTTCGATCAGCGCTCCGCACGGGTACGCAGGTGGGAAAGGAGGTGTTGCCCATGGCAACTCGTTCGACCACGCGCAAGAAGACCTCGCGCAAGAAGACCTCGCGCAAGAAGAGCACCGGCCGCAAGAAGAGCACGGGCCGCAAGAAGAGCACGGGCCGCAAGAAGAGCACCGGCCGCAAGAAGAGCACCGGCCGCAAGAAGAGCACCGGCCGCAAGAAAAGCACGCGCAAGAAAACCGCCGGTCGCAAGAAGACCGGCGGCCGGAAGAAGAAGACCAGCGGGCGGAAAAAGGGTGGCCGCAAGAAGAGCACGCGCAAGTACAGCCGCTCGGCGGGTGAGAACGTCCGCGAGGAGATGCACGAGTTCAAGCGCGGTAAGCTGCGCAGCGGTCCCGGCGGCAAGGGCGGCAAGGTGAAGAGCCGCAAACAGGCGATCGCGATCGGACTGTCCGAAGCGCGCGCCGCCGGCAAGAAGGTCCCCCGCAAGAAATCCTGATCTCCTCGACAGGCTCACGCCGAGCTTCAACTCACGGTAAGTCCCTTCGACCCAGCTCAGGACAAGTCGTAATCTATCGTGACGGGCGCGTGATCGGAGAACCGCTCGCCACGATAGATCGACGCCGCACGGACGTGCGGCTGCAAGTCGGGCGTGATCAGCTGGTAGTCGATCCGCCAGCCGAGGTTGTTCTCCCAGGCGCCTTTCCAGCCCGACCACCAGGTGAATTGCTTGGTGTCGGCCGGTCGGACGACGCGAAAAGCATCGACCCAGCCGACCCGTTCGATCACGTCGTTCATCCAACCGCGCTCCTGCGGCAAGAAGCCCGTCACGCCGGTGCACGACTTCACGCTGAACACGTCGATGTCGAGCCGCGCGATGTTGTAGTCGCCGCAGATGACGAACCGCCGGCGCTCGTTCTTCATCTGCGCCAAGTTGGCGATGAAGCGGTCGAGGAAGTTCTCCTTGACCGCCTGACGCGCCGGCCCGGTCGTCCCCGACGGCACGTAGAGCGACGCGACGGACAGGCCGTCGTCGAAGTCCATACGCACGAAACGGCCCTCGGCGTCCATGTCTTCCATCCCGAGGCCGCGCACGACGTTGACCGGCTTGCGCTTCGCGTAGATCGCGACCCCGCTGTAGCCTTTCTTCTGCGCATCGACGAAAGCGTAGTTGAACCGGTCGAGCTCGAGCGCTTCGGGCGGTAGCTGGTGCTCCTGGGCCTTGGTCTCCTGGACGCACACGATGTCCGGGTCCTGCGCGTCCATCCAGGCGAAGAAGCCCTTGCGCGCCGCCGCGCGGATGCCGTTCAAGTTGCAGGTGATGATCCGGAAGGGCATGGAGGTCGAGGTTTTTCGGCCGGGGACGAGGCTTCCCGCAACGTCGCCGTGGAACAGCGTCCGCGAGGTCACCGCATGGCGCGCACCACCACGACGAAACTCGAACCCGGGCAATTCGCGATCCCCCGCGACCGCGAAGCCGTCGTGCTGCATCTCGGCGACCGCGACGTCGCGCTGACGAACCTCAACAAGCTGTTCTTCCCGTCGACCGGCGCGACCAAGGGCGACGTGCTGCAGTACTACGCCGACGTCGCGCCGTTCTTGGTGCCGTTCATGAAGGACCGCGCTCAGGTGATGAAGCGCTACCCGAACGGTGCGAGCGGCGACTTCTTCTACATGAAGCGCACGCCGTCGAACGCGCCGCCATGGCTGCGCACCTGCTCGATCGAGCACGGCTCCGGCAGCGTCATCGCGTTCCCGATGATCGACGACCTGGCGACGCTGCTGTGGGTGATCAACCTCGGCTGCATCGACCTCAACGAGTGGTACTCGCGCTGCGACGACACCGACCGGCCCGACTACCTGCACTTCGACCTCGACCCGATGAAGGACGGCAGCACGTCGTTCGCGACCGTGCGCGCGGTCGCGCTTCACGTACACGAAGCGCTCGAGGGGCTCGGCATCCCGGCCTACGCCAAGACGTCCGGCTCGGCCGGGATCCACGTCTACGTCCCGATCGAACGGGGCCCGAGCCAAAAGGAAGTCTGGACGTTCGCCAAGGCGTTCGCACAGACGATGGAGCGGATGCGTCCCGACGTCATCACCGCCGAGTACCGCATCGCGAAGCGGCCGCCGGGCCGCGTTCTGGTCGACTACAATCAGAACGCCTGGGGCAAGACGCTCGCGTCGGTCTACTCGATCCGCGCGCGGCCGCGCGCGACCGTCTCGACGCCGGTCGGCTGGGACGAGGTCGCCGCCGGATTCGAGATCGACGACTTCCGGCTCGACAACGTGCGCGAGCGGTTCGCGCGCGTCGGCGACCTGTGGGAGCCGATGCGCCGCCCGACCGGCCGGGTGAAGCTCGAAGCGTTCTTGGAAGGGATGCCGGCCGCACGTCCGCGCGGCCGGCGTTCGTCATCTGCCGGGGGATAGTCCGGCAGACGCCTAGACCCGGTCGACTGCCAGCTCGAACACAATCGGCGGCGCGATGCTCGGCGCCGGCCCGTCCGGCGCGCCCACCTGCTCGAAGTCGAGCGCGTCCGGCAACGCGTTGCGGTCGAGCCGGAACCGGCTGACCAGCTCGCGCATCCGCTCGGCGGTCGCTGCTAGCGTCAGCGCCTCCTCGCGCACGCGCGCCGCGTCCTCTTCCATCCGCGCCGCCGAGCCCGACACGTCGGCGGTCGTGCGCGCGTTCTGCTGCGCGGTCGTCGCGATCGCGCCGATCGCCTCGGCCAGGTGGCCCGTCTGCGATGCCATCTCCTCGGTCGCGGTCGAGTTCTCTTCCACCACCGCGTTGATCGAGTCCATCGACTGGCCGACGTTGCGCGCGCCGTCGGACATCTCGCGCATCGCGGCCGCGATTTCGGCGACGCGTTCGACCGTCCGGTCGACCGCCGCGATGATGTCGTCGAGCGCGGAGCTCGCCGCGCCGACCTTGGCCGCACCGCGGTCGGCGATGGCGGCACCCGATTCGGCCGCGCCGACCGCCTCGCGCGTGCGCTGCTGCACCTCGACGATCAGTCCGCCGATCTCCTTGGTTTGCTGCGACGCCGACTCGGCCAGCGTGCGCACTTCGTCGGCGACGACCGCGAAGCCGCGGCCGTGTTCCCCGGCACGAGCCGCCTCGATCGCCGCGTTGAGCGCCAGCAGGTTCGTCTGGTCGGTCAGCGTGTCGATCGTCTCGATGACGACGCCGATCTTGACCGACAGCTCGCCCAGCTCGCGAATCTTCGCCGCGGCGTCGGCGACGCCGCGCTGGATCGCGCGCATGTCGTCGATCGTATCGGTGACGGCCCGCGCGCCGCTCTGCGCGGTGACGCGCGTCTGCTCGCCGGCGGTCGCCAAGTCGGTCGCGATGCCGGCCACCCGTTCGACGTCGCCGGCCATCCGCTGCGCGTCGGTCGACGACGAACGGACTTGCATCGCCTGGTCGATCGCGCCGCGCGCGATCCCTTCGATCGCGCTCTCGAACTGGCGCACGATCACGTTCGACGTCTCGGTCGCGGTCGACAGCTCCGACGACCCCGACGCGATCTCGCGCACCGACTCGCCGACCAGTCCGACGGTCTCGGCCGAGCGCGAGGCCGCGATGTCGAGCGCCTCGGCGTGCTCGGCCAGCTCCGACGACGACGACTGCAGCGCCAGCACCACCTCGCGCAGCGTCACCGTCATTCGTGCGATGGCGGAGCCGAGCCGGTCGCCGCCGCCGGCCAGCGCCACCGTGCGCGACAGATCGCCGTCGGCGATCGCCTCGGCGTGCTCCGCCAAAGCCTGCTGGTAGGCGGCGATCCGCGAGAACGCCGCCGCGATGCGCCCGAGCTCGTCCGTATCCGCCTGCGTCGTCTCTTCGCCGCCGCGTCCTTCGGCCAGCGCCTCGGCACGCAGTGCGAGGGCGGTCCCATTGCGCCACAGCGGGCGCACGATCATCCAGAGCAGCACCAGGGCGACGGAGATCGCCGAGGTCGCAGCCAGCACCACTTCGACGAAGGTGCGCGCGACCGCGGCCGACGCTTCGTCGAGCGGGATGCCGTCGTAGAGCATGCCGACCGGGTGCCCCGCTTCGTCGCCGACGACGGCGTAGTGGTTCACGTACGGTTTCCCCAGCACCGTGCCGACGTCGTCGTAGCTCTGGTTGCGGTCGAAGGCTGCGCGCGCCGGGCCGGGCAGCTCGCCGCCGGTGTCGCGACGTGCGCCGCGCCGAAAGGTCGTCGCGACCGCGACCGGCTTGCCGCCGACCAGGGCGAACACGGTGGCGTCGGCGCCGGTGATCGCTTTGACCCGGTCGACGAGCGCGGTGTCCGACGTCGCGGGCGACCGGAGGAGCGCGGCGCCGATCAGGACGCGGTCGCGCACGTCGGCGGCCACCGTCTGCTCGATGTCGTGGCGCACGACCAGCAGCAGGATCGCGGCAAAGCCGAAAAAGACCCCGGCCGTTACGACGAGGATCCGCGCTGCCCGCGAACGCTGCCACCAGCTGATGGCCCCCATGGTCCCTCCTGATCCAACCCGTACAGGGTCCATCGGCCGGAACCGTCGACGTTTTGACGGGTAGGACGTCGAGGTGATCCCTTTCGGCTATCCGCCCATGGAGATGCGCTCCGTCTCCGAAGTCCCCACCGGCCCGCAGTGGCAGTACGAGCCGAAGTGGGACGGTTTCCGCTGTCTGGCGTTCCGCGACGGCCGCGACGTGGCGCTCCAGTCGAAGGCCGGGCAGCCGCTGGGGCGTTACTTTCCGGACATCGTCGACGCGCTGGCGCGTCTGCCGGCGAAGCGGTTCGTGCTCGACGGCGAGCTGGTGGTGCCGCTGGCCGGCGCGCTCTCCTTTGATGCGCTGCAGCAGCGAATCCATCCGGCCGCGTCGCGCGTCGCGATGCTGGCGAAGAAGACCCCGGCCTGGTACTTGGTCTTCGACCTGCTCGACGAGAGCGGTGACGAGCTCATCGAGCTGCCGCTCGAAACGCGTCGCGCGCGCCTCGAGGCATTCGGCGCCGCGTTCGACGGAACGACGGTGCGGCTGTCACCCGCGACCCGCGACCGCGCGGTCGTCGACGACTGGTTCGCGCGCGTCGGCGGGGCGCTCGACGGCGTCATCGCCAAGCGCGCGGGCGCGCCGTACGCGAGCGGCAGCCGCGACGCAGCGGTCAAGGTCAAGCGCGTGCGGACCGCCGACTGCGTGATCGGCGGCTTCCGGTATGCGAAGGGTTCGACGACGCAGGTCGGCTCATTGCTGCTCGGTCTCTATGACGAGGACGGACTGCTCGACTACATCGGGTTCTGCAGCGCCTTCGCGGCCGAAGAGAAGAAGGCGCTGATCGAACGGTTGCGTCCGCACGTCGGCGAGCCGGGCTTCAGCGGCGGCGCCCCGGACACGGCGCCCAGCCGCTGGGATCGCGGCGCCGAACGCGACAAGAGCTACGTCAAACTCGCCCATGACCTCGTGCTCGAGGTGGCGTTCGACCAAGTGACCGGCGGGCGGATCCGTCACGGCACGCGGCCGGTGCGCTGGCGGACCGACAAGGCGCCGCGCCAGTGCACGCTCGAGCAGCTCGCGACGCCCGATCGCGCGCTCGCGCTGCTCGACTAGCCCCAGCCTCGCGCTCCCTGCCGGCATCGCGGCGGCTAGGCCGCCAGCTGCGGCATCGGAAGGAAACGAAGCTCGAGCGCGAGGTCGATTTCGATCTGACAGTCCAGGCAGCGGACCCGGTGTCCGAGGGCCGGTTCGGCGGGCTGTTCGTGCTCGTCGCCGCAGTCGGGGCAGAGGAGGAGCGTTTCCATAGTCCCACTCTACGGTCGCCCGGTGCCAACTGGATGGCACCCCTAAAAAGCGTAGGCTTCGGGCACCCTCCCCGGCGGATCGGTCCGAAGGACCGAACGCGAGTGTCGGACCCGAAGGGACCGACACACTAGGGACCGGGCCTTCAACCGCCGATACTCCGTGTAATGTCGGTCGAGCGGCGGTTCGAGCGCGTCTTAGAGGTTACGCGGGACATCTTACGTCTCCGCGAGCTCGACCTCGCCCTGGAGTCGATCGCGCGGGGCGTGACCGACCTGTTCGGCTTCAAGTACGTCACGATCGTGATGGCCGACGGCGACCAGACCGGCGAGATGACGCGCCGCGTGCTGCTGGGCTACGACCAGTCGATCACGCACGAGCGCAAGAACGAGCGCGTTTCGAAGGCCGAGATCCTCGCCGTGCTCGCCAACAACTACGAAGTCTTCGAGAACACGTACTATATCCCGGCCGAGCGCGAGTTCCAGTGGGAGCGCGCGATCTTCGCCGGCGAGAAGAACCGTGACTCGCCGCGCTCGACGCCGAACGCCTGGCACGAGCGCGACTCGCTGTGTCTGGTGCTGCGCGACTCCGACGGCGAGATGATCGGCTACCTCAGCCCCGACGGTCCGGCCGACGGCAACATTCCGTCACGCGAGACCCTGCGTGGTCTGATGCTGTTCGTCAACCTGATGGGCCTCGCGCTCGCCAACGCGCAGGCGCACCGCGCCGAGGTCGAGCGCCGCCGGCTGCTCGAGGCCAACCAGGCCCGGCTGCGTCACGAAGCGACGCACGACGCGCTGACCGGCCTGCCGAACCGGACGTACTTCCAGGAGCGGCTGGCCGCGACGCTCGACCATGCCCGCACGCACCCCGAGCACGTCTACGCGGTGCTGTTCATCGACCTCGACGAGTTCAAGGCGATCAACGACTCGCTGGGTCACATCGCCGGCGACGCGCTGCTGATGGCGATCGGCGACCGCATGCGCGCGACCGTCGGCGCCGACGACTTCATCGCGCGGATCGGCGGCGACGAGTTCGCGCTGCTGCTCGCCAACCGCCACGATTTGGGCCAAGTCGAGGACACGGTCGAGATGATCCAGGACGCGCTGGTCGCCCCGATGCTGATCGAAGGCCGCGCGGTCTACAACACGGCGTCGATCGGGATCGCGGTGATCGAACCGACCGACGAGCGAATCGAGAGCGTGCTGCGCAACGCCGACACCGCGATGTACCACGCCAAGGCACTGGGCCGCGGGCGGCACGCCTTCTTCGACCATCACATGCACTACGAGGCCGCGCGCCGGCTCGCGCTGACCAGCGACCTGCGCGCCGCGATCGAAGGGGAGCAGTTCCGGGTCGAATACCAGCCGATCGTGCGCCTCGGCAGCGTGAAGCTGGTCGGCTTCGAAGCGCTGGTGCGCTGGCGCAACCCGGTGACGGGCGACATCCTGCCCGGCGAGTTCATCCCGCTGGCGGAAGAGGTCGGCTTAGTGGTGCCGATCGGCCGGTTCGTGTTCGTCGACGCCTGCAAGCGGCTCTCCGAGTGGCGACGCCGCGCGCCGGAGCTCGACCTGCGGATGCACGTCAACCTCTCCGTGCAAGAGGTGCTCGAGCCCGACCTCGACGCGTTCGTCGCACGCAACCTGCGCCGCTTCGGCGTCTCGGCCGACGACATGGTGCTCGAGATCACCGAGAGCGCAGTCATCCGCTCGAACACGCTCTCGCTCGGCTCGCTCGCGCGGCTGCGCGCGATGGGCGTACACCTGTGCATCGACGATTTCGGCACCGGCTACTCGTCGCTGCGTTACCTGCACCAGTTGCCGTTCGACGCGATGAAGATCGACCGCAGCTTCGTCGAGAGCGCCGACGGCAGCCTCGGCAGCGCCCCGATCGTCCGGATGCTCACCCAGCTCGCGCGCTCGTACGACATCGACGTCGTCGCCGAAGGCGTCGAGACGCCGCAGCAGGCCGCCGAGCTGATGGCACTCGACTGCGAGTACGCGCAGGGCTTCTATTTCTACCGCCCGATGACGCCCGAAGCCGTCGGCGCCCTGCTCGAAACCCAAGTCGCAGCCCCCGCCGTCTGAGGCGAAGCTCGGCCGCAGGGTCAGCCGTCAGCGGCGCAGCAGCCGCGCGTCGAACGCGAACGGATCGGGAGCGCCGATTCGTACGACGTTCTCGAAGTCGGGGTGCTCGGGATTTAGCACGTAGTTTGGTTCGCGTGGGATCATGACCGACGGCACCTGGAGAACGACGGTCCGCCGCCGGCTCAGCCACTGACTGCCGAAGCTGACCGACGCATCGGGCGGCGTCGCGCCCCAACCGGGAATTTGATTCAGATCGGCGACCTCGACGGCCGCTTCGTCGAACTCCGCGGGAACGCAGACGAGGTCGCTCGGGGCGTCGTCGAGATTGACGATCGTGCCGAGATACTCGAGCGCAGCGAGTGACAGGGTCGCTGAGGCGTAGGCGGCGCGCAAGCCCGGCGCGTTCCATCGCTGACCCATGCCCGCGGCTCCTACCCCGTCATACGCACGCCGCGGTGGACTAGCAAACAACGCGCGGGTCAGGCGCGAGACCCGTACTATATGACGCCACCGTAGGCAACACGGTCGATGGCCGACAGAACGCTACGCGTGCCGATTTCCGTGCGCAACAACTCGATCGGCTTGCGCCCACCTAGCGAAGGAACGCTCCGCTGGAGCCAGCGCAAGGCTTTGTCGACGTCACCGAAAGCGTGCACGGCGCGCGCCACTGCGTCAAAGAGCCGATAGGCCCGGTCGGATTCAGCCGACCCTAGGCGCTCGTTCTTCGCCAGCTTGCGGGCCATCGTTCGAACCGACGCCCCGACGATCTCCCCGATATCGCCGGCGCTGACTCCCGACGCGGCGGCGAAGTCGCGAACGACAGCGGCCGGCAGGCCCGCTTCAACGACGTCCTCCGGCGGGATCTTCGCAGGCAGCTCGAGCCCCACGCCGCTCAAGACGCCGCCTGGCTTGAGGTCGGCCTGGAGGTACTGCTCCAGTCGCGGCCGTCCCACGACGACGCGCGTATGAGCGTCAGCGACGAGGAGCGAGATCTTCCCGGCCGTGTGGTTCTTCAGGACAAACTGGATGTCGCTCGGGCGACCGCGCCGGGTCGGGCTAGCTGCTCGGTCATCTGGCCGCTTCGAGACTGCCATGTGACCGAGTCTAGCACAGACCGGTTCGGGCGTCCAGCCGGCGAAGCTACGCCGACGCCGCCTGCCAGAGCGCGAACGTGGCGCCGGTGGGGTCGACGATGATGCTGAACCAGCCCATCTGCGGGACTTCGGCGCGCTCTTGAACGACCGTGCCGCCGAGCGAGCGCGCTTTCTCCGTCGCTGCGGTGACGTCGTCGACCGAGATGTACGGGATCCACAGCGGCGGCTTTCCCGGCTGCTGCTGCGTGATGCCGCCGATCCCGTCTTCGCCGCTCGACAGCAACGTGTAGGTTCCCATCGGACCCATGTCGACGTCGCGGATGTTCCAGTCGAACAGTCCGCCGTAGAACGTCTTCGCCGCCGCGACGTCGCCCGTGTTCAACTCGGTGTGCACGAACCGGTTCGCCATGTCTTCCTCCCAGTTGGGTTAAGACGCGATAACCTTGAAGCTGGAACCGCGAACCTCGGGAACGTAGATCTTGTCGCCGGGTTGCAGCAGCGGGTCGTCGCTCGACTCGGCGCTCGAACGCCTGGCATCGATTTGGCGGCTCACCGGTCGTCCGTCGATCGTACGGGTGAGGAAGACGCGCCGAAGGTCGCTGCCCGGACCGAACGCAGCCTCGATGGTGAATTCGTCCGTCGTCGAAGCCGAACGTGCGCCGGCGGCGGCGAGCGCGTCCGACAGCCGCGACCCGGTCGCGAGGACGAGATCGCCCGGGTGGACGACCGCGCCGAGAACCTGAACTCGGATTGCGCCCGTCACCGGCGTCGCGGGGTCCGCGACGGCCGGGACGGCAGCGCCACCGAGGCTTGCGCCGAGAGCGACCAGTGTCAGGGTGATGAAGAAGGCCACACGCCGCATCGAGAGATGCTCCTTCCATGACGCGCCGCGACTCGCGGCAGATATCAGTGGACCAGGTACGCGACCAGCAGTAGCGCGACGATGTTGAGCACCTTGATCATCGGGTTGATCGCGGGGCCGGCCGTGTCTTTGTACGGGTCGCCGACGGTGTCGCCGGTGACGGCGGCGGCGTGCGTCGGTGAGCCCTTGCCGCCGTAGTTGCCGTCTTCGATGTACTTCTTGGCGTTGTCCCACGCGCCGCCGCCGGCCGTCATCGCGATCGCGAGGAACAGACCGGTGACGATCGAGCCGACCAGGATGCCGCCCATCACCTGCGCGCCCTGCGTGCCCTGCAGCACGCCGATCGACGACAGGATCACCACGATCACCGGCACGCCGACCGGGATCAAAGCAGGGATGATCATCTCCTTGAGTGCGGCGCGGGTGACGATGTCGACCGTGGTGCCGTAGTCGGGGCGTTCGGTTCCGTCCATGATGCCCGGCCGCTCGCGGAACTGGCGGCGCACTTCCTCGACGACCGCGCCGCCGGCGCGTCCGACCGACTGCATCGAGAGCGACGAGAACAGGTTGGTGCAGATGCCGCCGATCAGCAGCCCGCACAGCACGTACGGGTCGCCGACGCCGAAGCTGACACCCTGCGCGCACGCGGCGCCGGGCGTGTTGTGGCAGCTGTCGCTGAGCTCTTGCAAGAACGACGCGAACAGCACCAGCGCGGCCAGCGCGGCTGAGCCGATCGCGTAGCCCTTGGTAACGGCTTTGGTGGTGTTGCCGACCGCGTCGAGCGGATCGGTCACCTCGCGAACCGACTGCGGCATCTCCGCCATCTCGGCGATTCCGCCGGCGTTGTCGGTGATGGGGCCGAACGAGTCGATCGCGACGACGATCCCGGCCATCGACAGCATCGCCATGACCGCGATCCCGATACCGTACAAGCCGGCGAGTCCGAACGCGGTCAGGATGGCGAGCACGATGACGAGCGCGGGCAGCGCGGTCGCCTGCATCGAGACCGCCAGGCCCGCGATGATGTTGGTGGCGTGGCCGGTGACCGACGCCTTCGCGATCCCCTTGACCGGCGGGAACGTCGTGCCGGTGTAGATCTCGGTGATGTAGGTGATCAGGCCGGTCACGGCCAGACCGATCAGCGCGCACAGGAAGATCTGCCAGGCCGCGATCGTCTTGGTCGCGACGATGACGCCCGCGCCGAACTCGCTCGACGAGGCGAACCAGAAGCCGATCGCCGACAGCACGCCGGCGACGATCATCCCGAGGTAGAGCGAGTTCATGATCCCGCTCTTCTGGATCTTGCCGCGGCCGACGAACAGCGTGCCGATGATCGAGGTGACGATCGACAGCGCGCCCAGGATCAGCGGGAACGTGGTGGCGCCTTGCACCGAGCCCAGCACGAGATGGCCGAGCAGCATCGCGGCGGTCGTGGTGACGACGTAGGTCTCGAACAGGTCGGCGGCCATGCCGGCGCAGTCGCCGACGTTGTCGCCGACGTTGTCGGCGA